>Ga0209553_1000945_pt1 | contig 14750 bp, 11 predicted proteins | sample LauGreFBDMM110DN_2_FD_188217 | JGI IMG/M metagenome (GOLD analysis project Ga0209553, IMG submission 188217) | Freshwater lake microbial communities from Lake Michigan, USA - Fa13.BD.MM110.DN (SPAdes) (version 2) | ecosystem: Environmental > Aquatic > Freshwater > Lake | place: Lake Michigan...
GAGTCAGATCGAAGTCGGCAAACGACGCCAAGCTGAGCGCATCCACGACATGCAACGCCGATAAGTTCATGCGGCCCTTGAATGACGGCGCAAGCACACCCTGAGGCTCGGGTGATGACATCGTTCCGGAAAGCTCAATGGTCACATCGGCTTCAGGTAACTTCACGGTGAGCTGGCCATAACGACCATCGCCTTTGCTCGGCGCATTCAGCTTGCCATCCATCGTAATGGGCGCGCTCTCGAACACACCACTCGTCATCCACGTCAACGCTCCGTTGGCAGTGGACGAGACGGCACCATCCAGCCCATCGAAAACCAGAGGGGGGTCAGCGACATGTAATCTGAGCCGAGCCCGTTCAAAAGATAATTGGGTTACAGCTTCGCCAACCGAAGCGAGATCAGCCCAGCGGCCATCAATCTCAGCGCTTCGCAACGTCACGTTGGTGATGGCGTAGCGACCGAGAATCAAATCGCCCCAACTCAGGTCGGCCCGAACCTCACCCGCTGCGAGCGCCAACTGAGTCCCGCTATAAGGTTTGGTCGCAATATCTCGAATCATCAGCTGAGGGCGAGGAATGAGCGACAGAAAAATATCGCCGCGCACACGAACGTCTTGGCCTAATGCGCGGCTGAGTTCCGCCGTGATGCTTGGACTGAGCGAACGCAGATCAATGAGTCGCGGGGCAAAAATCGCAGCCAGCGTGAGCAGGCCCACGAGAAATGCGGCGAAGACAATTGCGGTCCGCGATGTGCCGGACGAAGTCACGAGGGTTTAGTCGTTGCGTGGCTAGAACGCAGCTTCGGGCACGGCCATGGTAGCTGCGCTCCCGGTGCGGATGAGCGCATCGAGCGAAGCTATTTGCGGCAACACCTTGGCCATAAAGAAACGTGCAACCTGCAACTTCGTGGCATAGAACGAATCACCGCTGTCTTTTTTGGGCAGCGCAGCTTCAACCATCAACACCCACATCCACGCCATGCATGTAATCGTGAACATCCGAAGGTAGTCATTGGCCACAGCACCGCGCAAATTTGGGTCAGCTTGTGACTGATCGACAATCCATTGCGTACAGGCCGCAAGCTTATCGCGCGCATCTTTGAAGGGGCCGATAAACTCAGCCATCACGCTTTGGCCTTTCGCGCGCGCGAGCAGCAAGTCTGTTTCCGCCATGAAGCCTTTGACCAGTCTGCCGCCGCCAAGTCCTAACTTACGACCGATGAGATCAAGCGACTGAATCGTGTTGGTGCCTTCGTAAATCTCGGTGATGCGCACATCGCGCACCATTTGCTCCATGCCCCATTCGCGCACGTACCCATGTCCACCAAAGACTTGCAGGCAGAGATTCGTGATCTCTGAGCCAAAGCCGCTGCCACCAGCTTTAATGATGGGTGTCAGAAGGCCAGCCATATCGTCAGCGCGTTCACGCACGGCTGCGTCAGCATGACGGTGCGAGATATCAACCTGCATATGGGCATACAACGCCAGCGCACGCTGCGCTTCAACGACGGCGCGGGCATAAAGCAGTTTGTTGCGAATATCAGGGTGAACCAAAATAGGATCGGCCGCCTTGTCGGGCCGCTTTGCTCCATCTGCAGCGCGGCCTTGGAGGCGATCTTTGGCGTAGGCCGTGGCGTTTTGATAGGCTAATTCAGACTGGCTGATCCCTTGAGCGCCCACGAACATGCGCTCTTTGTTCATCATGGTGAACATGCAAGCCAAGCCCTTGTGCGGCTGACCGACCAACCATCCCTTGGCGCCATCAAAGTTCATCACGCACGTGGCGGAGCCTTTAATGCCCATTTTATGTTCAATAGAACCAACGCTGAGCGCATTGCGCGCGCCCAATGAGCCGTCGGCGTTCACGAACAGCTTTGGCACTAAGAACAAGGAAATCCCGCGGCTGCCTTCAGGCGCATCAGGCAAGCGCGCCAGGACCAGATGAACCACATTGTCGACCAAATCTGAGTCGCCTGCGGAAATAAAAATCTTTGTGCCGCTCACACTAAAAGAAACATCACCATTGGGAACGGCCTTGGACCGCAACAGCCCTAAGTCCGAACCGCAATGGGGCTCGGTTAAATTCATGGCGCCTTGCCACTCACCACTGACAAGCTTTGGCAGGTACATTTGTTGAAGCTCTACTGTACCGTGCGCAGCCAAGGCCAACATCGTGCCCTGACTAAGTCCCGGGTACAGCCCAAATGACAAGTTGGCTGAGCCAACCATCTCAGCGACAAAGTAATCGAGAGCCTCGGGCAAACCTTGTCCGCCAAAGTCGGGGCTTGCGGTCAGGCCGCACCAGCCGCCCTCGGCGTATTGCTTATAGGCCTCTTTGAAACCCTTCGGCGTTGTGACTTGCCCGTCTTTGAAAGTGCAGCCTTCAAGATCGCCCGACTGATTGAGTGGATGCAGCACGTTTTGGCAAAGCTTGGCGCACTCCTCTAATACCGCGTCCATGACATCGGCTGTCACGTCCTCAAGGCCAGGCAAAGCCGTCAGTGTTTTTTCAGCAGCAAAGACCTCGTGAAGGACAAAACGCATATCGCGCAGCGGTGCGGTGTAAGTGGTCATGGTGTGTCTATGTCTTTTGAAGTGATTGTAATACTTGGACGGGGCCCCGATTCGGCACAAAAGCGCCCGATCAAGGGCCTTAGATTAAGCTAAGGCGATTTGCGGTCAACCCGGCAGCCAGCGGGAATTTTTCAACGGTTTCAATGGCCTGATCCAAAATATGGTCAGTTTCATAGCGAATGTAGACCATATCAGTCCGAATGCTCTTGAAATATAGGACTATATTGGTCTTAATTGAGTGGTTCAAACCAGGCCCGCCAAGGCCGTAGACGACGGAGATCACAGGTGACCTTTAATTTCTTTCCTAAGGCATCCACCGCCGCCCGACCTGGTTTAATGTCGAAAGCCATGTCCAAAGGCGCGACAGCCGCGCTCAAAATCAATGGCGTAAACAGCGTCGATTATTTGAGCCGTGTGAAAGCCTACCCCGTGCTGACCGAACAGGAAGAGCACGCGCTGACCGAGCGCTGGTATCAACATGGCGACCAAAAGGCTTTTGAAGCCTTGATCACCAGCCATTTGCGGTTGGTCCCCAAGATCGCACAGAAATATGCAGGGTACGGAATCGACGTCAGCGACCTCATCAGCGAAGGCAACGTCGGACTGTTGCATTCGGTCGAGCGCTTCATGCCCGAGAAGGGCTTCCGGTTTTCCACATATGCCCGCTGGTGGATCAAGGCCGCCATTTTGAATTACGTTTTGAGAATGTGGTCGCTCGTCAAAGTTGGGAATGGCGCGAACAAGAAACGTCTGTTCTTCAACTTGCGCCGTGCCAAGCGCGCCCTGCATGTTGATGGCGAGCGTTATCTCAGCGAAAAAGACATCGCTCATCTGGCCCGTCACTTTGGTGTCAGCAAGGATGACGTGGTCGCGATGGACCGCCGCATGTCGGCTAACGATGTGTCGATGTCACAGACGGTCGGACAAAGCCATGATGGCGACGCGATTGAATTCGGCGACACGTTGGCTGACGACTCGCCAAATGCCGAAGAAATTCTGATCGCATCCGATCATCGCGCCTGGCGCTCGAGAGCTTTGCGCGATGCCGTCGAGAAACTTGACAAGCGCGAGCGTGAGATCCTTTCACGGCGTTATTTGACAGAAAAGCCTGTGACTCTGTCGACGTTGGCCCGCATCTATGGCCTGACAGCCGAGCGCGTTCGCCAAATTGAATCGAAGGCGATTGAGAAAATCAAACAGTACATGAACCCCAAAATGCGCCAGCCGGCCTTGATCAGCGGCCTTTTTGCGATGTTCTTTGCCGTTGCAGAATCGAACGCTTAGCCCCACGCAGATATGCTGCGGCGAGTAAAATCGCCGCAGCCTTTTCTTTGTGGGTATTGACGTTTGCGGGCCTGGCGATCATTCAATTGAGTCTCATAATGAAACGCTTGGCCGACCGTGACCCCTCCCGGACTCCCGCGCCTTAAAGTTATTGACCGCCCCTCGCCCAATCATGGTGCGCGCCAGCCCGTGGACGGAGCCACGGCTGTGCGTTTTGTCGTTCTGCATTACACGGGCATGGCAACAGCCGAGCAGGCCCTCGCCAGACTGACGGACCCATTAGCGCAAGTTAGTGCGCACTATCTCATCAATGATGAGGGCGAGATCTTCCACCTTGTGCCAGAAGACCGCCGCGCATGGCATGCGGGCGTTTCTTACTGGCAGGGACGGCGCGATCTCAACAGTCTTTCGATTGGCATCGAAATCACCAACCCCGGACACGATTGCGGCTACCGCGCATTTCCGCAGACGCAAATTGATGCGGTGCGCGACTTGGTCAAAGACATTCTGGCACGCCATATGCTCAATGCTGACGCTGTAATCGGGCATTCGGATATCGCGCCGGGCCGCAAAATTGACCCAGGCGAATTATTCCCGTGGGAACACTTGGCAAGCACTGGCCTGGGCCGCTGGCCTAAGCTGAGCGGCACCAAACATCTCATCACCACCAACGACGCGATGATACTGTTGTCGCAAATTGGATACGCCGTGCCGCTGTCGGCGGAATTGGGCGCAGACATTTTGGCCGCGCCCGCCGACACTGTGGCCGCATTCCAGCGCCACTATCGCCCGGCACGCATCGACGGCGTCTTAGACACTGAAACGCTGGCCCTGATTCAAACTCTGGCCGCGCCAGACCTCGCTTGACCTCATCTTAACAGAAGACCATGTTGGCCCTGCCAGATGGCCGGATAGCCGCGCTCACCCTTAAAAGTGATCGAGGAAAGTCCGGGCTCCACGGAAGTAAGGTGCCGGTTAACGACCGGCGGGGGCAACCCTAGGGAAAGTGCAACAGAAAACAAACCGCCTTGAACTTCGGTTCAAGGTAAGGGTGAAACGGTGCGGTAAGAGCGCACCGCAGGCTTGGTAACAAGCGTGGCAAGGTAAACCCCACCTGGAGCAAGACCAAATAGGGGCGACCGATCGGGCGGGAAACCGTGCCGGTAAATGTGCTTCCGCACAGTCGCCCGGGTCGGTCGCACGAGGTGTCCGGTAACGGGCATCCCAGATGAATGGCTATCCCCCGGTTTCGGCCGGGGACAGAACCCGGCTTACAGGCCATCTGGCATTTTTCTTTTATATTCAGATAGTTAGTTGTTTTTTGCGCGTTGCCACGATTGCGCCGCGCAGGGGGCGTTAAATCACCTTAAATCCCCAGCATGGTCAGTCTTACTCATCGGCGTTTATCATTCTTAATTTCCAAGAATGTCGTGGTAGGCGATGCACTTAGATAAAGAACAAATAAAGAACATTTTCATGGGCTTAGGAGCCGATCCCATTGACACCCATATTTTCCCATGAGATACCATGCTGGTCCAAAATCTAAGCGCTCGATTTGCGCCTGGATGATGGGTCTGCGGGGAACGGGTAGAGGGCGGTCCGGCCGTGAAGGCATATATCGGGACCTTTGTTAACAAAATCGACGCGAAGGGAAGAATTTCAGTCCCGGCGCCTTTTCGTACTGCGTTGCAGGCAAAAGGGCTAACCGGCGTTGCTTTGTTTCCCGCACTGATCGGCGATTGCATCGAGGGTTGCGGTATGGACCGCATCGAAACCCTTGTGGAGTCGATGCGCGATGACCCCCTACCCAGCGTCGACGACGACGCGATTGCTCACCTCATTGTCGGCAGCGCCCGCGAGACGCCATTTGATGCTGGCGGGCGAATTGTGCTGCCGGAGGACTTCATTGCCAAAGCGAAGCTCACCGACAAAGGCGCCTTTGTCGGCAAGGGCCGCACGTTCCAAATATGGGAACCAAGTGCGTTGGCCAAAACACAAGACGCGCTGATGAAACGCGTACTCGCCGCACGGCAAGCTCAACTCGCCGTCGGTAAAGATGAGGCGCGATGAACACAGCCGCCGCATCATCAGAAACACCTCATGTTCCTGTTTTGCTTGCTGAAGTTATCGCTGCGCTGCAACCGCGCGACGGCGGTATTTATGTCGACGGCACCTTTGGCGCTGGCGGTTACACGTCGGCCCTTCTGGAGGCGGCGCACTGTCAGGTCTGGGCCATCGACCGCGACCCCGATGCGCTAGCTCGCGGCGCAGCATTGGCCGAGCGCTTCCCCGACCGCTTGCATCTGATCGCGGGGCGGTTTGGCGAGATGGCTGATTTGCTCGCAGCCCAGGGCGTACGCAATGTCGACGGGATTGCGCTCGACATCGGTGTCAGCTCGATGCAGATCGACGATCGCGCCCGCGGCTTTTCTTTTTTACGCGACGGGCCGCTCGATATGCGCATGGAGCGCGCCGGACGTAGCGCTGCAGACATCGTCAACACCTTGCCCGAAAAAGAACTCGCGGATATCATTTTCACATTTGGCGAAGAGAGGTATGCCCGGCGTGTTGCCAAGGCCATTGTTGCCGCGCGCTTAGAACGCCCCTTCTCGCGGACGCTGCATTTGGCCGATGTGATTCGTGCCGTTGTCCGCCGTGCGCTTGATGGCATCGACCCTGCAACCCGCACGTTCCAAGGATTGCGGATCTATGTGAACGATGAGCTTGGCGAATTAGGGCGCGGGCTGCGGTGTGCTGAATTTTTACTGCGCCCCGGCGGGCGTATCGCCGTGGTATCGTTTCATTCGCTCGAAGATCGCATCGTCAAAACATTTCTGCGAACGCGCTCGGCTGAGGCCGCAAGGCCCTCGCGTCATATGCCTGCGAGTGCAGTGAAGGCCAGCGTGCCAACCTTTACTCTAATCACAAAGCGCCCAGCACTGCCTAGCAACGACGAGATCAACCGCAATCCCCGCTCGCATTCAGCACGTCTCCGTGCAGCCGAACGCACCTCAGCAACGGCGCTAGCCGCCGTCGCAGGAGGTCAGGCATGAGATTTTCCATGCTCATGTGGGCGGCACTGACCGTCGTTGTTGGAATTAGCTTGTTCTTGTTGAAGTACCAAGTTCAAGAACTGGAGGATCAACTCCAAGCGACCTATACACAGATTGAAAAAGATAAAAGTGCGATCCGGGTCCTTCACGCGGAATGGACATATCTGAACGACCCCGCACGCTTGCGTCGATTAAGCGAGCAGCACCTTGGTTTTGGTGCACCAAACGCGAAGCAAGTAGCGACCTTGGCGCAATTGCCCTACCGCGATGGACGCACCCCCATCCCCGAAGGCGCGTCAACGCCAATGCCGCCCGCAGGCACGCCGAAGAAAACCATCGGTATAAAAACTGCAATGGTCACGCCAATCGCCTTTACGACATTTGAGAATGATCAGCCGAGCGCCTTATTTATGACGTCCGCTGCTGAAACTAATCGTCCCAGCGCCATCGCGGTCACCGTTGCCCGTCTTCAGCGTATGTTAGGACCAATGTGGTCTGGGTCGATGCTCTTTCAGGGGCCGCAGCAATGATCGGTTCCATGACGGCCAAGCGCCGCAACTTCCTTTACCCGGGCGAAGAAGTGCGCCCCAGCCGCACGCCCAAACTGCGACTTGATGGAGCCACCAAACGCGTCGTCGATACGGGCCGTATTCGCTTGATCGTTACGGCCGGCTTGTTCGGCCTGGCCTTTATCGGCATCGCCGGGCGTATCGTCGACTTGATGCTCTTGGAAAATGCTCTCGGTATCCCCGCCGCGAGAACGAGCGCCAAAATCCCCACCCCCGCGCACCACCGCGCGGATATCATCGATCGAAATGGCATCTTGATTGCAACAAACCTGCCGACGGTCAATCTGTATGCCGACTCACAAAAAGTGCCAGACGCAGTTCATGCGGCTGAAAAGCTAACCGAGATTTTGCCCGACATTAATCGCGCCGACACGTTGCGACGCTTGTCATCCGGTCAGCGCTTTATATACCTACGCCGTCATTTAACGCCCACCGAGCAAATGTCGGTCAACAGCCTGGGAATCCCTGGCCTCTATTTTGAGAACGCTGAACGGCGTGCTTATCCGCACGGATCACTCCTCTCTCATGTCGTCGGGGTGACCGATACCGAGAATCACGGCAATGCTGGTGTTGAGAAATCTTTCGATCAGCAGCTGACAACACTAGACGAGCCCATCAAACTTTCACTGGATGTCCGCATTCAGCATTCGGTGCGCGATGCATTGGCTGAAGGCATCGCGCGCTATCGTGCATCTGCCGGCAGCGCGGTGGTGATGGATGCCAATTCCGGCGCCTTGCTGGCCATGGTGTCGTTACCTGACTTCGACCCTAAGTCACTGGGAACCGCCAGCGAAGATTCACGCTTCAATCGCGTCACGCTTGGCCTTTATGAAATGGGTTCGACGTTCAAACTTTTTACCGCAGCAATGGCGTTGGACGCGGGCACTGCGAACCTTGAGAGCCGCTATGACGCCAGCAAGCCAATCAAAATAGGCCGCTTCACCATCACCGACTATCACGCGCAAAACCGTTGGCTAAGCGTGCCTGAGATTTTGATCCACTCATCCAACATTGGCGCAGCGAAAATGGCGCTGGATGCCGGAACCGAGCGTCAAAAGGGATTTTTACGTAAACTGGGCCTTCTGACGCAGGCAAACCTTGAGTTACCTGAAATTGGCAAACCCCAATTCCCCAGTACCTGGCGTGACATTAACACCATTACGATTTCATATGGCCACGGCGTCTCCGTCACGCCGGTGAATGTCGTCTCGGCCATCGGCGCGCTGGTCAATGGTGGCGTGTTGTATCAGCCGACCATCATCCATCATGAGTCAGGCGCGATGCCAGAAGGCCGCCAAGTTCTGTCACAAAAAACATCCGATGCCATGCGCGCGTTGATGCGCATGGTTGTGTTGGAAGGTTCTGGTAAGCAAGCCGATGTGAAGGGCTACCTTGTCGGCGGCAAAACTGGTTCGGCCGAAAAAGTCTCGCGTCGTGGTGGTTACATGGAAAGCTCGCTGCGCACATCGTTCGTCTCGGCGTTCCCCATTAATGCGCCACGTTATGTCGTGCTGGTTGTGCTCGATGAGCCGAAGGGTACCAAAGAAACTTATAATTTTGCGACGGCCGGTTGGAATGCGGCCCCCACTGCGGGCAACATCATCGGCCGGATCGCACCGATGCTCGGCGTATTTCCGATTGGACACACAGATTCGTTTCAGCCGCTAGTCGGCCTGATGGCTGCCGGCGGCAACCATCACGACAATGACCATGCTGCGCCAATCAAGACGGCACTCGTATCAACACCAGCAGCAAAAAAAGCAACAGTCGCACCGCTGGTGATGCGCAATACGTTGCCGGACGACGGCGAATCAGATCGAACAATTCAAGACGAGCACGACACAATCGGCACGCTCATCGACACTATTGGTGGTGACGGTGAAGTTGAGTGAACTATTGGAAGAACGGGGCATGGACCCTGCGGCTTTAAAAGAGTTGGAAATTGCCGGCTTGACCGCGGATTCGCGCGACGTCGAACCGGGCTATCTTTTTGCGGCCTTGCCCGGAGCAAAGGTCGATGGCCGCGCATTTCTAGTTGACGCCGTTGCGCGTGGGGCTAGTGCAATCTTAGCACCACCCGGAACAGATTTAGGTGATGCGCGGGCTGATGCGAACGGAAAGGTGGTTCGACTCATCACCGACAGCAATCCACGTCGTCGGTTCGCGTTGATGGCTGCAAAATTCTATCGCAATCAACCTAACACCGTGGCCGCCGTCACGGGCACCAATGGCAAAACATCCGTTGCTCATTTCACGCAGCAACTTTGGCAGACCCTGGGGAAACGCTCGGGCTATATGGGAACGTTGGGCGCGTGGGGTGGATCAAAGAAAATAAATGGCAGCTTGACCACACCCGACCCTGTTGGCGTGCATCGTGTTTTGGAAGATCTTGAGAGGGCTGGCGTGACTCACTTGGCGATGGAAGCTTCGAGCCATGGCTTGCACCAATTCCGCATTGATGGCGTAAGGATAGCGATTGCTGGCTTTACCAATCTGAGCCAGGACCACCTCGACTATCACGGGTCAATGGCCGCGTATTTGGCTGCTAAATTGCGTTTGTTCTCAGATGTCATGATTGAGGGCGGTACGGCCGTTTTGAACGCCGATGCGCCTGAGTTTCTAGCATTTGATGCCGCGTGCCGTCTGCGCCGTCATCGCGTGTTATCCTTTGGCGAAAGTGGCGATGCCATTCGACTAGACGACGTCACACGCGAAGCGGCTGCACAAAAACTGAAGCTCACGGTTTTTGGACAGTCTTTTGATGTCAGGCTGCCATTGACAGGTCGCTTCCAAGCCAGCAACGCCATGTGCGCACTTGGCCTGGTTTTGGCCTCAGGCGCAGATCCAAAAGCTGCTGTGACTGCGCTTGCATCCTTACATGGCGTTTCTGGCCGTCTAGAGCATGTGGGCGATTCGGCTGCTGGCGCGCCGGTTTACGTGGACTATGCACATACACCCGATGCCCTTGAGACCGTTTTAGCTGCCTTGCGGCCACACGCATCTGGGAAACTTGTCGTCGTGTTCGGCTGCGGCGGCGACCGTGACAAAGGCAAGCGCCGCTTGATGGGCGAGAAAGCCAAAGAGCACGCCGACCTCATTTTTGTGACTGATGACAATCCGCGCACCGAACCTGCAGCCACGATTCGTCGAGAAATATTGCAAGGCTGCCCGGATGCCACCGAGATCGGTGATCGCGAGCTGGCCATTCAAACTGCCATTGCCGCGCTGAACGCAGGCGACGTTTTACTGATTGCAGGCAAGGGTCACGAGAATGGCCAGATTGTCGGAACAAATGTTATTCCCTTCAATGATGCCGATGTAGCGCGCGACCAGCTGACGCGAAGCCCCTCATGACAGCTTTGTGGAATGCACAAGACATCGCCGCCGCAACACGCGGAGCAACCTCAGGATCTTGGACCGCAAGTGGCGTTTCGATTGATAGCCGTACGATTCAGAAAGGTGATCTATTCATCGCTTTACAAGGTCCGAATCATGATGGCCATGATCATGTGGAGGCGGCAATTGCAGCGGGCGCGGCTGGTCTTCTTGTGCATCACGAACCCAAGGCCTTCTCCTCCGATTCTAACGATAAACTATTACTCGTTAAGGATACGTTCACAGCGCTGAATGATCTTGGCAGGGCTGCGCGCGCACGCTGCGATGGAAAGATCGTCGCTGTCACGGGCAGTGTCGGCAAGACTGGAACCAAAGAAGCCTTGAAGCTGGCGTTTGCAGCGCTCGGCGCAACGTACGCGACCAGCGGCAACCTGAACAATCATTGGGGGGTCCCGCTTAGCCTTGCACGGATGGCGCGTGAAACTCAGTTTAGCATTTTTGAAATCGGCATGAATCATGCTGGCGAAATTGCGCCACTGGCAAAATCAGTAGCGCCGCATGTCGTGATCATCACAACCGTCGCCGCAGTGCATCTTGAATTCTTTGATAGTGTCGCGGGCATCGCCGATGAAAAAGCCAGCATTGCGGCAGGCTTGATCTATGATGGCATGGCGATTCTGCCAGCTGATAGCGAATTTTTTGATCGCTTATGCGCACAAGTTCGATCCCACCGGTGTCGCAACATCATTTCCTTCGGTGCTGATGGCGATGCGCAAGCGCGCTTGGTGAGTGCGGCCTTCAATGCCAAAGGAATGCAGGTCGCTGCTGATATCCTGGGCCAGCGCATCACGTTCGACCTCGGCGTCACCGGAAGGCAATGGGCCATCAACGCGCTGGCGGTGTTGGCGGCAGTGAAAGTAATAGGCGGCGATGTGCTTGCGGCCGCGGCGGCTTTATCTCAACTCACGCCAACAAAAGGCCGTGGAACAAGGACCGCAATTCAGCTCCAGGGCGGGTCATTCACGCTCATCGATGAAAGCTACAATGCAAGCCCCGCATCCGTGAAAGCTTTGGCCGAGACATTGGGCCAAATCAAAGCCAACAGTAAAAAGCGCGTCGTCTTGGTGCTGGGCGACATGCTTGAGTTGGGCACTCAGTCTGCCGAACTGCATGCCGAGCTACAAACCACCATAGTCGCTAACGGAATCGATACGGTTTTTACTGCCGGCCCATTGATGGAACATCTTCATCATGCTTTGCCACGTGAAAAACGCGGCGGCCACACCAAAGATGCAGCCACCCTTGCGCCACTTGTGGCCGCATCTGTGAAGCCTGGCGATGTCCTTGCGGTCAAGGGATCCAACGGCAGCTGCATGAGCCACGTGGTTGAGGCCCTTGGCAGTATCGCGCATCCGATGCCCAAAGCAGCGAACGGTTCATAGGGGAAACAGAACGCGATGTTATTCAGTCTCGCACAATTTTCCGATCAGTTACCAGCCTTGAACCTGTTCCGTTACTTGACGTTCCGCGCAGGCGCGTCTGTTGTAACCGCGATGGTGGTTTGCTTCCTTTTTGGACCAGCCATTATTCAGTGGCTGAAAGTCAAGCAAGGAAAAGGCCAGCCGATCCGTCAAGACGGGCCGCAGGGACACCTGATCACCAAGCAAGGTACGCCGACCATGGGCGGCGTCATGATGCTGCTGGCCATCGGCGTGGCAACATTACTCTGGTCGGACTTGTCCAACCGGTATGTCTGGGTCGTGCTGCTGGTAACACTTGGGTATGGTTTCATAGGGTTCCTCGACGACTACCTGAAAGTCACGCGCCGATCTTCAGGTGGGCTTGCCGGGCGCATTAAGCTCATCGCTGAAATCGCCATCGCTGCAGGTGCAGCAATTTGGATCACTGACATCAGCAGCCCCAACCTTTCGGGAATGCTGGCTGTGCCGTTCTTCAAAGACCTGTTGATCAACCTTGGCGTTTTCTACGTGCCCTTCGCAGTCTTCATCATGGCTGGGGCATCGAACGCCGTAAATTTGACCGATGGGTTGGATGGCCTGGCCATCGTTCCGGTCATCATCGCAGCGGGTGTGTTCGTTGCTATTGCATATCTGATCGGCAATACGGTGTTCGCCAACTACCTTCAGGTCCATTACGTCGTCGGCGCTGGCGAACTAGCCATCTTCTGCGGTGCGGTTGTTGGTGCAGGACTTGGCTTCCTGTGGTTCAACGCACCACCCGCCATGGTGTTCATGGGCGATACCGGTTCGCTGGCCATGGGTGGCGCGCTGGGCTCGGTGGCCGTCGTCACCAAACACGAAATCGTTCTTGGACTTGTTGGCGGTTTATTCGTGCTCGAGACGATCTCGGTCATCGTTCAGGTCGTGTCATTCAAACTGACGGGCAAGCGCGTGTTCCGCATGGCACCACTGCACCATCACTACGAAGAAAAAGGCTGGGCTGAATCCACCATCGTCATTCGCTTCTGGATCATCGCCATGATTCTGGCCATCGCCGGCTTGGCAACATTGAAGTTGAGGTAGGCGCACAAATTGATTCCCGTTTTCACATTTGCAGGGCAGCGCGTCGGCGTGATGGGCCTCGGGAAATCCGGGCTCTCGGCTGCTGCTGCATTGAAAGCGGGCGGGGCGACCGTTCTCGTCTGGGATGACAAGGCCGAGCAACGCACCGCAGCGACAACGGCGGGTTGGGCGCTGCTCGATATCACGTCAAACCGCTTTGATATTACGGCTCTGGTGTGGAGCCCCGGCGTTCCACATACGCGCCCCAAGCCCCACCCACTGGCCATCAAAGCGCGTGAGCAAAACATTCAGATCGTATGTGATGTGGACCTCTTGGCCCGGGCGCAGGAAGCCTCATCGTTTATTGGCATCACCGGCACTAACGGCAAATCAACCACTACTGCCTTGACCGCTCACATTTTCAAGCACGCGGGCCGCCCCACCGCCGTCGGCGGCAACTTGGGGACGCCAGCGCTTGATCTGAAAGCATTGGGTGGACTTGGAACCTATGTGATTGAGCTGTCATCGTATCAGTTAGAGCTCGTGCCGTCTTTGGCCCTCGAGACAGCCATTTTTCTCAACATCACACCCGATCATCTCGAAAGACACGGCAACATGGATGACTATGTGGCCGCGAAGAAAAATATTTTTGCCAACCAGCGCCATCCTCGCGCCGCGATCATCGGCATCGATGACGCTTACTCAGCCTCGGTACGCGATCAATTGGTTCGCGCAGGACTGCACACTGTGATTCCGATCTCAGGCAAACATGCGATTGCGGGTGGTGTTTATGTAGAGAACGGCGTTCTGATTGATGCCACCGACCGCCGCCCAAACACAATCGCCGATTTGCGAACCATCGCCACACTGCCGGGGGAACACAACTGGCAGAACGCAGCGGCGGCGGCCGCAGCCGCACTGAGCCAAGGCATCCCTGGCCCCGTCATTGCGGCTGCTTTGAAATCATTTACGGGTTTATCTCATCGTCAAGAATTGGTTGCGACCGTCAACGGCGTCCAATTCGTCAATGACAGTAAAGCGACCAACGCCGACGCAGCTGAAAAAGCACTGCGGTGCTACCAAAATATCTATTGGATCGCTGGTGGTGTTGCCAAAGAGGGCGGCATTGCGTCGTTAGCGCCTTTGTTCCCGCGCATTCGTTATGCATTTCTGATCGGGGAGTCAGCAGATGACTTTGCCGACGAACTCGAAGGCAAAGTCGCGTATGATCTTTATGAAGATCTCGAAACGGCGATTGAAGACGCAGGCCGCCGCGCGCTCGCGGAAAAACTGCCCGGAGCTGTAGTGTTGCTGTCGCCCGCGTGCGCCTCATTCGACATGTTCAAGAATTTTGAAGAGCGCGGCGATCGGTTTCGCTCGGAAGTCAGAAACTTCTTGCCGCATGCTGCTGACC
>Ga0209553_1000950_pt1 | contig 14702 bp, 14 predicted proteins | sample LauGreFBDMM110DN_2_FD_188217 | JGI IMG/M metagenome (GOLD analysis project Ga0209553, IMG submission 188217) | Freshwater lake microbial communities from Lake Michigan, USA - Fa13.BD.MM110.DN (SPAdes) (version 2) | ecosystem: Environmental > Aquatic > Freshwater > Lake | place: Lake Michigan...
CACAAAAAACGGCCTGGACAACGCCCATCCGTTTTTTGTGCACAAAGATTTCGGCAATCCCGATCACCCGCGCGTCGACACCGTCGACATTGAGCCGCGCGATTTCGGGTCTTACATGACGCGCACGCAAAAGCCCGTCGATAAAAACGGTTTGTGGGCCGAGAAAATCACCAATGACCGCCCCGATGTGAAGACCGAATTGCAATTCCACGCCTCAGGCCCATCTGTGCGTATTCAAATGCACCTCCGCCCGCCCATGAGCCAGATTATCATCTCGGCCTACACCCCAATCAACGACAAGCAAACACTGAGTTGGTGGATTCAGGGGCACAACTTCTTCACCGAAGAAAAGTACGACGCCGATTCACGCAAACGCGTTCTGACCGTGTTCCAAGAAGACGGCAACATCGTCAATCACATCAAGCCGGTGCATGTGCCGCCATCACTGAGCACCGAGCTGACCATTCACCCCGACGCCATGAGCTTTGCCTTCCGCAAGATGATTAAAGAGTACGAAGCCCGCGGCTGGCGCATCGACACCAAGGCCATGGCCGCTGAGGACGAGGTCGCTCGCGCCATCCCCTCACCCACACGCGGGGCGGACCCTAAAAACTGGGTGCTCAATCCCGTCATACTGAAACCTGCGCGATCCTTGTCAGCGGCAGCGGAATAAGGACGATATGGAATGCTAAGCTTTGCGCTCAAACGCTTAGCCATCGCCGTGCCGACGTTATTTTTCGTCGTCTCGCTTTCCTTTTTCCTAATGCACCTTGCACCGGGCGGGCCCTTTGACGCAGAAGCGAACTTAGAACCCCAAGTCATTAAAAACCTCAAGGCCGCCTACGATCTGGATAAACCCCTGATCGAACAATACGTGCGCTATCTGGGCAAAGCACTGCAAGGTGATTTCGGGCCCTCGATTATCTATCAAGATCGCTCGGTCGCCCAACTCATTGCGACGGGATTGCCTGTCAGCCTGCGGATCGGCCTGAGCGCGATCCTCATGGCAGCCATGATCGGCATCAGCATGGGAATTTATTCAGCTCTTCATCAGAACTCACGCTCGGACTACGTGGTGATGGGCGTAGCCATGACGGGCATTGCCGTGCCCAGTTTTGTGTTAGCCCCGCTGATGACGCTGCTATTTGGTGTGGTTCTGAAATTATTGCCGATTGCAACGCTAGAACCCAGCGGTGGGTTGGCACGCGCGGTTCCGGCACTGGGCCCTTACGTCCCCTACATTCTTCCTGTCATTGCGTTAGCAATTCCGCAGGTCGCCATTATCGCGCGGCTGACGCGCGGGGCGATGATTGAGGTGCTGCGCCAAAACTACATTCGCACCGCACGCGCCAAAGGCTTGCCCGAAAAGCGCGTGGTCTGGCGTCACGCTCTGCAAGCCGGAATGTTGCCGGTGGTGAGCTACCTCGGCCCAGCGATTGCGGGAATCGTGACCGGGGCTGTCGTCGTTGAGAGCATCTTCCAACTGCCGGGCATGGGGCGCTTTTTCATTCAAGGTGCGATCAATCGCGATTACCCACTGGTGCTGGGTATCGTCATCATCTTTGCAGCAGCCGTCATCGTGATGAATTTGATCGTGGATATGCTTTATGGTTTGCTTGATCCGCGCGTGAAGGTCGATAACTGATGGCCCTTTTCCAAGCCCAGAGTGACGCACAACTTGCGTTGATGGATGCAGCAGCACGTCTTCAAGGGCGCTCGCTGTGGCAAGATGCACTAGAGCGCTTCAAAAGCAACAAGGCCGCCATGGGCGGTGTCATCGTGCTGTGCTTGATTGGGTTCATGTCTGTGGTCGGCCCGATGATGAGCCCCTACAGGCTGGAAGATCTGTCGTGGGAAGCCATCAGCATTGCGCCGACCATGGACAATAGCCACTGGCTTGGCACCGACGATACAGGGCGTGATATGTGGGTGCTGACCTGGATGGGCGCACGCGTCTCGCTAACCATCGGCATTATGACGACGATTATCGCGCTGTTGATCGGCGTGGCTTACGGCGCAACCGCAGGCTATGTCGGCGGGCGCACCGACAATTTCATGATGCGCTTCGTTGATGTGCTGTACGCCCTGCCGTTGTTATTTTTCATCATCATTCTGGTCACGGTCTTTGGCCGCAATATTTACCTCGTGTTCGTTGCGATTGGCTGCGTGGAATGGCTGACCATGGCCCGCATTGTTCGCGGGCAAACATTGTCTATTAAGCGCAAAGAATACATCGAGGCCGCCCTGGCCTCGGGTGTAAAAACAGGTACCGTCATTCGCCGTCACGTTATTCCCAACGTCATCGGCCCAGTGATTGTTTATGTGACCTTGCTCGTGCCCACTAACATTCTGGTAGAAAGCTATCTCAGCTTTTTAGGGTTGGGCGTGCAAGAGCCGCTCACAAGCTGGGGCGTGCTGATCTCGCGCGGAGCAAATTCGCTCGAAACAGCGCCTTGGTTGCTGATCATCCCGGCGATTTGTCTCGCGATCACCATGTTCTGTTTTAATTTTATTGGCGATGGGTTACGCGACGCGCTCGACCCCAAGGACCGTTGAGAGATGGACACGGTCCTCGAGCTTGAGCACCTGACGGTGCGTTTTGACACCAAGGCTGGCAACGTTTCGGCTGTCACGGACCTGAACCTGACCATTCAGCGCGGCGAATGCATTGGGATTGTCGGCGAGTCTGGGTCTGGCAAAAGCCAAACCTTTCTGGCATCGCTGGGTCTTTTGGCCGGTAATGGAAAAACGATGGGGCGCGCCTTGTTTCGCGGGCAAGACCTGCTGAAAATGAATCGCGATGAACTAGACAAGCTGCGCGGTGACCGCGTGACCATGATCTTCCAAGACTCTGGCACGTCCCTGACTCCACACATGCGCATTGGCGAGCAGTTGATGGAAGTGCTTGTCGCTCACAAAGGCCATGCGCCTGATGTCGCCCGCAAACGGGTACTCGAGGTGATGGAGTCCATGCGCATCCCCGATATCGAAAAGCGACTGACGCAGTATCCGCATGAATTCTCAGGCGGCATGCGCCAACGCGTCATGATCGCGATGGCCTTGGTCTGCCAGCCCGACCTGCTCATCGCCGACGAACCAACCACCGCGCTCGATGTCACGGTGCAAGCGCAAATTCTCAATTTGTTTCGCGCCCTAAAGGCTCATACAAAAGGCTCGATTGTTTTGATTACGCACGATCTGGGCGTTGTGGCCGGTTTGTGTGATCGTGTGGTGGTGATGTACGGCGGGCGCATGGTGGAAGAAGCCCCGGTGGCCGATATCTTTGCCTCGCCGAAGCACCCCTACACGCAAGGTCTCTTGCGCTGTATGCCACGCCTGGACCAACTACTGGATACGGATTTAGAAGCCATCCCCGGCCAACCCCCCAATTTGCAGAAGCTGCCCAAAGGCTGCGCGTTTGCTGAGCGGTGTACCCAGGCCATCGAACGCTGCCACACCGAGCGTCCGATTTTGCGTCAACTCTCGCCCACACGCCGTGCGGCATGTCATCTGTTGGATGCGGCATGAAGACTGTTCTGAAAGTCGAGAACCTCAAGGTCCATTTTCCCATCAAAGCCGGCGGCTTTTTGAATTCAAAAATCATCCCACTCAGGGCCGTCGATGGTGTGAGCTTCGAGGTCGGTGCGGGCGAATGCTTAGGAGTTGTGGGCGAATCAGGCTGCGGTAAGTCCACGCTAGGCCGCGCCGTTTTGCAGCTCATCAAACCTACCGATGGAAAAGTTTTGTGGCTGGGCGAGAATTTATGCGATTTGCCTCGCGAGCAAATGCGCCAGAAGCGCAGCAACTTGCAGTTGGTGTTTCAAGATCCGCTCTCGAGCCTCAATCCGCGCTTGACCGTTGCCGAGATCATCCGCGAGCCGCTGTATGCCACAGACCCGACGATAGGCCGCGAGGACGCAGACCAGCGCATTGACGAAATCATGAAGGCTGTGGGTCTGTTGCCAGAAATGCGCAACCGCTATCCGCATGAATTCTCGGGCGGTCAATGCCAGCGCATTGCCATTGCACGTGCGATGGTGCTGAAACCCAAGCTGATTATCTGCGACGAGCCGGTCAGTTCGTTGGATGTGTCAATCCAAGCGCAGATCATCAACCTGCTGCGGCGTCTGCAAAAAGAATATGGGCTCTCGCTGATCTTCATCAGCCACGATCTCAGTGTGGTGCGTCATTTGTGTCATCGCGTGATGGTGCTGTACTTGGGCCGCATGATGGAGTTGGCAGACCGCGACAGCTTGTTTGCCAAGCCGCTACACCCTTATACGCAAGCCTTGATTTCGGCAGTGCCGATCCCCGACCCCGCGAAAGAACGCGCCAAAGGCACACTGATTCTATCGGGCGACTTACCCTCGCCGCTGAATCCGCCCTCGGGCTGTGTGTTCCGCACCCGCTGCCTAAAGGCAACTCCAAAGTGCATTAAAGAAGTGCCTACAGTGGAAGTATTAGAGAACGGCCACCAGATCGCCTGCCATCATTGGCTTAAATAAAAAGCCCTCTCCTTTGGGAGAGGTGAGGTCCCGTTAAATCCCCGGATCTTTCAGCCAGCCCGGATAGTCTTTCTCGAGGCGTGCACGAAGCGGGGCTGCAATTGCATCAACGCTTGCAACTTTGTGGCCAAACAATTGCCAGTTCATAGCACCGAGTGTTTTGCCCATCCGCATCCACGGCAGGAAACCACCCAGACTTTGGAAATGCATGCTGCTGGGCGCGGATTCAGGTTCTGCGTTTTGGATATCAGATAGCTTCGCCGTGAACGATGCCAACGACGCATTAGCTAAAACACCGCCAACATCTTCTTTAGGGTCAATGTTATCGCGCGTTGGCAGCACAAAGCGCGCCCCGAAGTTTTCGGGGATCCACACCTGATCACCATTGACCGACACAGGGCCAATACGTCCCTTCATGTTGCGCCCGTCCATGCGTCCGCCCTCCTCGCCCGTCAACGAGGTATCGGGCTTGGCGATAATCGTTTGGTTCGATTTATAGTGGCGAGGCTTGCATGTTTCGTTGTTAAACGGATTGACCCACGTATCGGCAATCGCCCTGCCCTCGGCATCCTTGAAGTACCCCGCTTCGGCCATCAACTGGACCAGAGAGCCATCGGGCTTGATCGACAAGCGCTGGAAACTGAACCCGTCGATCGTGAGCACTTGTTCTGGGATTTTGTCTTCGACCTTGAGCCAGACCGTACCCGTGTACCACCATAAAGCCAGCTTCCCTTCACCCGCGCCGCGCATTTTTGTATAGGCGCGGTAGCTATCGACGGTTTTTGTCAGGTCGAGATTGAGCGATTTTGTCGCCTGCGCCTTGCTGCCAACAACAAGCGCCAACCCGGCTGCCGCTGCAAGCGTTTCCCGTCGACCGATGTTCATCGTCGTGCTCCTTGTGTTAGCGCTTTTTGATGCCGCGAATGATGGTGTTGGGCATGAAGGCTTCATCAAAGTCCATGCCCTTGGGGGGCGGGAAGCCCATGCGCAACACTATGAGATCAAGCTTGGGGCTCATCCAAATGCGTACCTTGCCCCCACCATCGAAGTAAAACATGTCATCCACCGCAAACGGTTCCGAGTGTGTATTGTGAAATGCAGCAGGCATTGTGGCAATATAGGGCCGCAGTTTCTCGAATTTGGCATCAACCCAAATGTGAAGCCCATAGTTGGGGTTTGGGACTGACCCCTTCTTCATCTCCGCAACCCAGCCAACCGGCAGAAGTTGCGTGCCGTCAGCGAGCTTTCCGTCTTTCAACAGCAGGTGCGCCACCCGCATCCAATCGGACGGGGCAGACAGAAAGCAGCAATACGAAATGACGTTGCCGTTGTAAGTTTTGTCCATGCGCAAAGCGCCGCGCTGGGCACCGACAGGACGCCAAAGTTTATCGGACAAATATTTATCAAAGCGCACACCTGTCGCGCGCGTCAGGATCAACCCGAGGATTTGCGTCGTGACGTTGTTATGGCTAAACGCCGTGCCGGGCTGATCTTTCAATTTGTGCCCTAGCACGGCGGCGGTGACATTGCTGCCTTCCACCATCTGTAAGCCGAGGTTGGTAAGGGGATCGATATTGCGCAAATCGGCGTCTTCGATACCCGACGTGTTGTGCAGCATCTGACGAATGGTGATTTTGCCACGCGGATCGCCCTTCCACTCGGTGATGTGGGTGTCGACGGGTTCGTCGAGGCTTTTGATTTTGCCATCAGACAATGCGAAGCCGAATAAAATTCCATGCAGCGTTTTGACCCATGAATGCGAGCTGATGGCCGATGTGTCGGTGTAGCCGTCCATGTAACGCTGATAGCGAATTTTGCCTTTGTGGTAGACGATAAAGGCCTGCGTCTCGCGCGCGGTGGCATAGGCCGCGGCCTTCTCGAGAGCGGCTGGGTCAATGGTCGCCGACTCTGAAGTCTTGGCGACAGGTAAATAAGGACTCAAACCGCCGTCCACCAACGCCATGGGGTTGTACCACTCTTGACCCTGACGGAAGGCTGACTGGTCGGGCATGTTGGCGTAGCGTTGCCAGAAGGCGAAGTCTTGCGCTTCCACCTCCCTCACCCATTCGAGTTTCTTTTTGATGTCCTCGAGCGTCATGGGCTTGGAGCCTTGCGCCCAGGCTATTGTTGGCAACATCACGAGCGCATAAATCAATTGTTTCAAAATCGTATCCTTTATTTCTTCGGTCTCGATTTGACCCAGGCGGCAGGGTCTTGCCAGTCGCCTTTGCCTTTGTAAGTTGCCACATCAGGGTAAGTGAATACAGGTCTTGTCCAGGCGTAGTCTTCACGCTTGAGTGGGAATCTGATGCGGGGAAGCCCGGCGCAGGGTTGGTCTTTGACCATTTTGTGGTATGGATGAAATTAGGTGCTTGGCCCGTGAGCGGAACCTAGGCCAGCCACGCTATCCATTGCCGCCGCCGCCGATGATTGCCTTCACCCAGCATTGGCTGAGTCTGGCCGACGGCGCAACACCGCGCTGGCCGTAGTTCGACATGATCGAAGTGGCCGATGCGCTGGCCTACCTCGCGGTATTCAAATGCCGCAGCGAGCGCGCTTACGATGTGGTGTTTGTTGGCTCGGCCGTCACCGCTTTGACCGATGGCGAACTTCACGCGCGATAGGTGATTATTGCCAACTCGATTCTCGGCGACATGGATTGGGTCAGTCGCGCCCGCACGGCCGCGGACCTCAACAATATACAAGTAACAACTACTACCGTGCGCCCATCTAACACATCAGCCATTGATGTCGTCACTGCAGATTTTCCATTCTTCGGCGAGACTGACAGCGCGGTTGACTACACCGCCTGTGTTACTGTGCCGAAGCTGAACTAGCAACGCGCGCAACCAAGCGGGCATGGCGCGGCAGCATATCGGCTGGAAGTTGGTTCAGCGCAATAAACGTCGCCTCGAAAGTTTCATGATTGAGGTGCTGCATTTGCGCCGGATCGATGTGTCCGACAAACACGACTTCGCGTTGCCATCGATCAACGTCCTCAACACAGAGAACGCGATCAATCACAGCCTTGAGGCCGGTTTCTTCGAACAACTCACGAAGGATTCCCACCTCTGCGCTTTCGCCACGTTGCAAGTAACCGCCGGGCAAGCCCCACGGATAGGCGTGCCGATACACATGCTTGAGGACGAGCACGCGCTGATCGGGCGTGAGGAACAGCCCAACCGCACCCACATTGAACTTAGGGTTGACGGCCCAGAGCGCCAAACGCATCAGTGGGCGTGGAATCACGCGATAAATGCGGGCAAGCCAGTGGCGCATTAGCTGAATGTTTACCCCTCAAGCGAATACTAACCCTCTACAGCTATTTTAAGAGCCGCGAGTGGGGATGCACCATGACAAAAACGAGAATAGCCAACCGAGTTTTCCTGACATCAAGCGTGTGCCGCGCGCGAGCCACAGCGGGCCTGACCCCATTGCGGTGTGTAGGCGAATCGAGCAGCGCGCCTCGCGTCAGCTCTCGCAGCTATTCCCCATCAAGTCCTCTGAACTTAACCAAGCCTAGGGTAGCGGCGGCCTTTCAGCTTGGCTAAACTGCTCGCTCCAATCAGGGAGCAGGCCAGATGGCTGATAAATATTCCGAGGCGACCTTCGGTGCGCGTACCGTCGGCTTTGGCGAACGCCCCGCCGTAGTGGTGGTGGACTTCCAAAAAGGCTTCACCGAGCCGCAATATGAATTGGGCCGCAGCCCCTATGTTCACAAAGCCGTCGAACAAACCTCCAAACTGCTGAAAGCGGCCCGCGCCATCAACGTACCTGTGGCCAGTTGCCGCGTGGGCTGGGGCAGTGAGAAAGACATCGGCTATTGGAAGATCGCCTGCCTGCACACGGGCTGGCTTTACGGCGACCCGACCACCGAGATGGACGAGCGCGTCTACGACCCCACCTACGACTTCAACTTCTGGAAGAACGCCCCTAGCATCTTCTTCGGCACGCCCTTGATGAGCTTTCTGACCAAGCAGTGCGTGGACACCGTGATCATCACCGGCTGCAATACGTCGGGCTGCGTGCGTGCCTCGATCGTTGATGGCTTCTCGTATGGCTACCGGGTGATTGTGCCCGAGGACTGCTGCGGCGATGTGGACATCGGACCCCACCAATCAAACCTGACCGATTGCGGACGACGCTATTGCGACGTGATGACCTCGACCGAGGTGCTGGCCTACTTCAAGCGGCTCGCGGCGCAAAAAGGGCTGGCTGCGGCAGCAGATTAAAGCGGCAGTTTGTGTTGCAGTGCGGGGACCGGTTCCACCGGTTATTGAAAGCTATTTACTTGATATACCAGACACTTGGTGGATGTTTTGCCCCCCTGGCCGGTATAATTTTGCTGCAGTGCAGTATGCACCTTAGCAAAGCTTGACGCTCTGGGCATGGAGACATACATAAACGTCTGATTTCAGACATCTGTGTATTTAAGAGCTTTTCCCATGCAGCACCGGCAATGATGACAAGCGCAAACAGCAACACCGCCGACACCGCCTCGGCGCGCAACCACACACCCCGCAGCCCCCGCGTGGCGCAGCGCCGCGAGCGCATGCGCCAAAACGTGCTGCGCATGGGGGCCAAAATGTTTCTGGGGCGTGGCATTGAGAATGTGAGCGTGGAAGAAATTCTGGCCGATGCCAACTTGGCGCGCAGCACCTTCTATAGCATCTTCACTAGTAAGCGCGATTTGTTGTTCCATATTCTCGACCCGATTTTTCAAACCGGCGTCACGCACATGGAGAGCCTGAAGGGCAAGTCGCCCACCGAAATGGTGTACGGCGTGATCGATATGTACCCGATGTTATGGGAACGCTTTGGCGAGGCGCTGTTCCTGCGTATTGGCCACGACGAATTCAAGCTGATCGAGAAAACGCACAATCAATACGTGATGATGATCGACCAACTGTTCAGTGGCGTCGAAGCGGCTGGTATTCTGCGCAACGGATCATCGCCCTATACCCAGCGCTTGATGGCGCGTTGTGCCATCGACGTGGTGCGCGTGTACCGCACCGATCCCGACTTCAAGAGGCTTTACAGCAAAACCATGGAAGGCATGCTGCTGGCGGACGATGCGCATCGCAGCGGAGCCGCTTAAACAAACATGCGGCGGAACTGCTTGAAAAACAGCGGAGTAAGCTAAACCCCGAGCTGCGACAGATAGGATGAGGCTTTCTTTTACCTCGATCTCGCGGGTTTTCTTGTGCAGAACGCCGAGATCGAAAGTCAGCAGCGCGATGACGATGCCGAGAAATGCCAACCACATCCAGGTCGGTTTGCCGAGTAAGTCGGCATAGAGAAATGCAAATTCCACAGAAAGAACCCCTTTGGTCGCACTGGCGCGCGATGTCTGAAGCAATCCGACATCGCGAGAGTGCCAGCATTCTCTCGCTAGAGAGGCCCGGAGCGGGTGTTGAACTAGAGATACGTGTGCCACAGAGAATTTCAATTTCCGGAGAATTATTGGTAATATTTCAAACGATTGAATGGACGAAGCCACACCATCGCCCCTTGCCCCACTCATAAAATCCGGGCAAAAAATACGCGTACTTTCATCATTCATCGTAAAGAGCCCATCCATGCCCATCGCGCGCATTAACGACCACAACATGTATTACGAAGTTCACGGCACGACGGGCGAGCCGGTTTTACTGATGGGCGGGTGGGGCACCTTCTGCCATGGCGGCGAGGGACATTTGCCGCGCGGCTTAAGCGAAAACCACCGTGTTGTGATTATTGATTATCGCGGCATTGGCGATTCAGATGATGACCTGTCGAAACCTTCCTCGATTGATATGTACGCCGATGACGGCATACAGCTCCTGGAACATTTGGGCTTCAAAACCAACGCGCACCTGATTGGCTTGGTCGGCATGGGCGCGTGCATTAGCCAAGTCATCGCCCTTAAGCGGCCCGACATGGTAAAGTCGATGATGAACATGGGGGCCTGGTGTGAAACTACCGACGCGTTCTTTCACGAGCAGATGGAATTATTCCGCGTGATTCATCGCGACGCGGGCTGGGCGACGTTTCAGCGCTTGGTGTGTGTCATGAGCTTCTGTGAGGATTTCTACAACGCCAACCAGCAAAAGTTGCTGGGGCCTAACGGCCCATGGCGCGAACTCAATGGCCGCTTTGGCGCGCACGACCGCTTCCTCAATGCGTGTTTGGCCCATAATGTCACCGCGCAGTTGAAGAACGTGACATGCAAGACCTTAGTCGTACATAGCCACTTGGATATTGTGACCGGCCCGCGCCTGACCAAACCCATCGAGCACGCGATTCCGGGGGCCAAGGGTATCGACCTACTCGACTTCGCGCACGTGGTGGCGGGCAAAGAGCAGAAAATTCAGTTCGCGAAATTAGTCGCCGACTGGATGGCGAGCGTGGCTTAAGACGCCAATCGTCAACTCGATGCCAAGCGCCTTCATGACAGCCACGTGGTTTTGAGCGTCGGATTACCGTTCTGACTAAAAGAGCGGTAAAGCTGTTCGCGCGAAAGGCCTGTCTGGCTAGCGATGTGCGACATGCCCTTCGCGCGCGCAACGATACCCAGAGCATGGGCGATATAACCCGTATCCTCAGACTCAAACGCATCGGCCATGCCCCGCCCCTCTCCCGGAGAGCGAGGGGGAGGAAAAATAAAAAAGGCGACCTTTGCGGGTCGCCTTTCTTGCACTGAGGAGAGAAAAACTTACTCTGCCGCTTTGGCCGCGTGGAAATCTGGACGGAAGACTGGCGGACGTGGCGCTGGCAAATGCGTTTCTTTTTCGCAATTGGCCAACGTTTGCGCCAGCGGTGGGCCCAAATCGAACACAGGCATTTTAGCAGGCTGTTTGGATTTGATGTCGGCGCGGAGTTTCCTAGTCTCTTCCTCATTGATCACGCCGTCAGCATTGACAACAACACCGTAGCGCTTAGCTCCTTCCGGTGTCACCAAGCCACGACGGACGTCGGTGGCAACCAAGGTCGCTTCGCGTTCGATCGGGTTGCCCCAACCGCCGCCACCCCAGGTGATGAAGGCCAAGACATCGCCCTTCTTCACTTTGACGTTGTCGCACTTGGAATGGTGGTACTCAATCGAACCATTGGTGCGGTACAAAATCTTCTCCGAGCGCTTGCCCGGCGTGCCACCGTTCACACCCCACGGATAGGTGAGCCAACGGTCGTCATGGATGGAGATTTCGCCGTCTTCCAAGAAGCAGTAGTCAACGCGCAGCGCGTTACCACCACGGAAGCGTCCTGCGCCACCGGAATCGGGCGTCGTTTCATGACGATCAATGCGCAGCGGGAAGTAGGCTTCCAAGTATTCTTGCGGCACGTTGGTGAAGCTGGGCCACATCGAGTGACCATCGGGGCCGTCGCCAAACGGTTTGGCCGGGATGCCACCGAAGCCGATTTGATACAGCTGGTACCATTCACCCTTCGAGTTGGTGCCCGAATACATAAAGTGCGGCGAGGACGAGAATCCCGCGGCGCACAGGAAGTCAGGTGTTTTTTGACCGAGCAGCGCAGCAAACGTGTCGAAGATGCGGCCCAAAGCGTGCGTGCGGCACGACAAGGCGGCGGGGAAGTTTGGCTTCAACAACGTGCCTTGCGGGATGCGCACATCCACCAGGTCATAGAACCCGTCGTTGAACAGAATGGCGGGGTCGAACACCATGATCATGTAGATGCCCCAGAACATCTTGAGCATGTTTTCGTTGAGGTAAAAGTTGATGGAGCCGATGGCCTGTGGATCGGTGCCTTTCCAATCGAGGATCACCTTGCTGCCTTCGCGCCACATGGTGCACTTGATTTTGTAGGGGCCGTAACCGCGGCCGTCGTCATCGACGTAATCTTCGAATGACACCGGAGCTTCGCTGACGTTCTTGTCGATCAAGATCGACATGGCGCGCTTGTTCCGATCAAGGGCGGCTTGGCAGGCCGACACAAACACGTCATCGCCGAAACGAACGCACATTTCCTTCACGCGCTTTTCAGCAACGCGGCAGGCAGCCAACACGGCATTGAGGTCCGAGCGGTTCCAGGTCGGCAAGCGGACCTGGTTCAGCATGACTTCCAGCAATGTCGATTGCAGCACGCCTTTTTTGTAAAGCTTGGTGGGCGGCGTCACGAGACCTTCTTCGAAAATCGTGGTGGCATCGGTAGGCATCGAGCCTGGCACTTTGCCGCCGTTGTCGGTCATATGACCGAAGTGGCATGACCAGCCGACCAAACGGCCGCTGAAGAAAATCGGCAGCAAGATCAGCCAATCGTTGGCGTGGCTGATGGCGCCTTCGGTTTTGTACGGATCGTTGGTGAAGAAGACATCGCCTTCTTCGATGGTGCCGTCGTAGTTATTCAGGAACCCGCCGATGAATGAGCCGAACTGACCCACCACCATTTTGCCGTCTTTGTTGGCAATCAGCGGGAAGGCGTCGTGCTGTTCGCGAATGCCCGAGGACATTGCGGTGCGGAACACCGTGGCGTCCATCTCGAAGCGCGCGTTACGCAACGCGCTTTCGATGATGTCGAGCGTAATGGGATCAATAGTGACCTTTTTAAAAGGCTTCTTATTGGTTTCGATGATTTGCGCTTTGCTCGCCATGATTCAACCCTCCTGCTCAACCGTTAACGCTTTTTCTTTGATTTAGCTTTGGCTTTGGCTACTGGCTTCGCTTTCGCCTTAGCTTTAGCAGCCGGCTTGGCTTTCGCCTTAGCTTTGGCTGCTGGCTTCGCTTTGGCCTTCGCTTTACCGCCAGCAGGTGGCGCCGACATCCCCGCCTTGGGCTTCATGCCCTTGGGCGTAATTAAGATGCAGCCGACGTGATCAATCGTGCCCATGCAGTCGGCCAAGATGACGGTGGTCGAGTCAAACTCGGTGACAATCGCTGGGCCTTGCACGATATTTCCAGCCTTTAATTTTGCACGATCATAGATTTTGGCTTTGTACTTTTTGCCTTCGTCCCAGAACTCGTGGTTGGCATTGACCACGGCCTTGGATGGATCGGTGCCGCCTTTGCCAACGCGAATGGCTTTGACGTTCGGGTATTCGCCGACAACGACCGCACGCAAGTTGACAATTTCATGTTCGGCGTCGAGCGCGAAGGTGAACTGACGGGTGTGGAAGGTGTCGAAATCCTTACCGGCTTGCGCCAGACCGTTTTTCTCAAACCCTTCGGGCTTGCAAGCGATAGGCACCGAGAAGCCTTGGCCGGTGTAACGCAAGTCAACTTCCCAGATGACGGTCTGTTCTTTGACCGGGATGCCTTCTTTGATCAAACTGTCTTGTGCTTGTTTGCTCAGAGACTTGAGGATGGCCGTCACGTCTTTGTTGGACGTTTCTGAGTAACGGCGCACGAAGGTTTGTGAGGCTTCGTTACGTGCGCGCGTGGTGGCATCACCATAAGCGCACAACACGCCGGGGCCGGGCGGAATGATGACCGGCCATGAACCCGACAATTTGCCGAGCGCGTTGGCATGCAAGGGGCCTGCGCCCCCGAAGGCCACCAGGGCGAAATCGCGCGGATCATAGCCTTGTTCAATCGACACCAGGCGCAGCGCGCCGAACATATTTTCGTTGACGATCTTCACAATACCTTCGGCCGCAGTTTCGACCGAGATCTTCAGCGCATCGCCGACTTTTTTGCACGCGGCCTTCGAGGCCGCCACATCAAGTTTCATTTCGCCGCCGATCAATGACGGTGGCAAGTGACCCAGCACGACGTTGGCATCGGTCACGGCGGGTTCAGTTCCGCCTTTGCCATAACAAGCGGGGCCTGGCACGGCACCAGCGCTTTCGGGGCCGACACGCAAGGCGCCCGTCAGCTCAGGAACGCGCGCGATGGACCCACCGCCCGCACCAACTGTACGAACGTCTAACGAGGACGCACGCACCGTCACATCACCGACTTTGGTTTCACGACGCAACTGCGGTTCGCCGTTTTCGATCAGCGCGACGTCGGTTGACGTTCCGCCCATGTCGAAGGTCAGCAGATTTTTGAAACCCGATTGACGCGACACCCATAACGCACCGGCCACGCCACCGGCAGGGCCAGACATCATAAGGGCGACAGGCTTGTCGGCAGCATTTCCGAAGGCCATCAGGCCGCCGTCAGAGCGCAACACTTTGCACTTCGCCTTCATGTTGCGGCTGGCAAATGTAGTTTCAAGATTTTTGAGATAGCGGCTAACCGTCGGGCGAACGTAAGAGTT
>Ga0209553_1000952_pt1 | contig 14674 bp, 12 predicted proteins | sample LauGreFBDMM110DN_2_FD_188217 | JGI IMG/M metagenome (GOLD analysis project Ga0209553, IMG submission 188217) | Freshwater lake microbial communities from Lake Michigan, USA - Fa13.BD.MM110.DN (SPAdes) (version 2) | ecosystem: Environmental > Aquatic > Freshwater > Lake | place: Lake Michigan...
AACTCCCATCCGTGGAGGCGAGCTTGCTTGACGGACAGTCCGCGAGCATTCAGGAAGATGCCCTCGGTCGCGAATTGCGGCTTCGATCACTCTGTGAAAAGGCTCGTGCGCTCCCCGAAACACCTGGCGTCTACTTGATGAAGGACACGCTCGGCCGCGTGCTTTATGTGGGTAAGGCATTGCGACTGTGTGATCGCGTCTCGAGCTACTTCATCCCTTCAACAGACCTTGGTGCGCGGAAGCAGCCCATGCTTGATCGCGTGGTGGATTTCGACATCGTGCCGTGCGAGAGCGAATGGGAGGCGCTGTTTGTTGAAGCGCGTTTGGTGAAAGACATTCATCCGCCGTTCAATGTCGCGTTGCAGGATGACAAGACGTTTCCGTATCTCGCCGTCACGACGCGCGAGGACTTTCCCACCGTGATGATCACGCGTCATCCGACTGATCCGCGGCTCAAAGGCGCGCGATTGTTCGGACCGTTTCTGCATGGACCGAGTTTGCGTCATGCGGTGGAACATCTCCAAAGCGTGTTTCGATTTCGAACGTGTGACCTTGCCATTCTCGATGGTGATCCCACGTTGCCGCGATTTCGTCCCTGCCTCTTGCACGCGATTGGAAAATGCACAGCGCCTTGCGCGGCGAAGATTTCGAAGACGGAGTACCGCGAAGATGTCGATCGTTTCCTTCGGTTCTTTGTCTCCAAGCGCACCGTGATGACGCGGGAACTTGAGGCGGAAATGGCACAAGCGTCGAGCGTGATGAACTTCGAGCGCGCAGCGGTTCTGCGCGATCAATTGAAGGCACTCGCGCGACTTGATCATCGAGAGACGCGCAGCGACGACAGCGACTTCAACTGGCAACCCGAGGTCACGCAGTTCATTCAAGATCCGATGGCGGGCGTGCGAAGCCTGCAGCGCGCGCTCGGCATTGAGACGCCTCTTCGTTGCATGGAAGCGATTGACATCGCGCACTTGCAAGGCGGTGAAACGGTTGGCTCGAAGGTCGCGTTCATCGATGGACGCCCGTTCAAAGATGGATACCGAAGATTCCGAGTGCGCAGCGTGAGTAACGACGACTACAGCGCGATTCGTGAAGTTGTCAGTCGACGCTATCGTGATGCGGGCGAAGGGCAGGAGCTCTATCCAGATCTCATTCTCATCGACGGTGGAATTGGGCAACTCAACGCGGCGATGGAGGCGTTTCAGGGACTCCGCGTGCAGCCACCGTTTGTGATTTCACTCGCGAAGAAGGAGGAGTTGCTCTATCGCGTGGGGAGCAGTGAGCCGCTAAAACTTGGGCGCGAACATCCTGGCTTGAAACTCTGTCAAGCGATTCGCGATGAAGCGCACCGATTCGCTCAGCACTATCACCATCGATTGCGGGAGCGCGCATTGCTCGGCGAACGGAAGAAGAAGCCGAAGGGGACTCGATGAATGGGCTTCCGCCCTTTTGCGTTGTGCGCGAGCAGTCCACAAAAAACGCTGCTGCTCAAGGGAGCAGCAGCGCGAGTGGATGAAATTGTGACAGCGTTCGCGAGTTGAATCACGCAGGACTTGGAAGCGATCCGCCAAGCGTTGGCGGAACATCACCGAGCGTTGGCGTGACTGGCTTTGCAACGCGGGTCGCTTCAGCCGCAGAAAGCATGTCTGACACTGTGGGCTTCGAAAGAAGTTCGCCGCGCATGAGCCGTTCGACTTCGTCCTTCTGCAAGGTCTCGAATCGAAGCAGTGCTTCCGCGACTGCGGTGATCTGCTCCCAGTGCTCGCGAACCATCGTCGTTGCATCGAGGTATGCATGGTCGATGAGCGCGCGAATCTCTTCGTCGATGACGCGTGCGGTTTCAGGGCTGTAGTCTTTCTCTGAAACCAACTGTTCGCGCTGATCGCCGCCTGAGTAGTCGACGAATCCAAGTCGAGGCGACATGCCCCACTGGAGGATCATCGCCTTCGCGTAACGCGTCGCCATTTGAATATCCATCGACGCGCCAGAACTCACTTCGCCGGTCTTCATCTCCTCCGCGATACGACCGCCGCAGAGGACCCGCATCGTCGAAACGAGCCATTTTCTGCCGTAGCCGTAGCGATCCTTCTCGGGAAGCGAGAACGTCACGCCGAGCGCTTGTCCACGCGGAATGATGGTGACCTTGTGCAGCGGGTCTGCTTCGGGAAGCAGCGTTTGCAGGACAGCGTGACCAGCTTCGTGATACGCAGTCGCGACGCGCTCTTGTTGTTCGATGCGACGGCTGCGCTGCGCACGACCGAAGCGCACTTTGTCGCGCGCTTCTTCGAGATCGGACATCTCCACCGAGTCCTTGTCGGCGAGGGTCGCAATGATCGTCGCTTCATTGATGAGCGCAGCAAGTTCGGCGCCGCTGAACATCGGTGTTCCGCGCGCGAGCCGTTCGAGTTCCACATCTGGGGAGAGCTTCACCTTCTTGACGTGGACGGCGAGAATCTGGCGACGCCCGACGAGATCAGGCAGATTCACAGCCACTTGTCGATCGAAGCGACCTGGTCGAGTCAACGCAGGGTCGAGGACATCGGCACGGTTGGTGGACGCGATCACGATCACTTGATCGTTCGCTTCGAATCCGTCCATCTCTACAAGAATCGCGTTGAGCGTTTGCTCGCGTTCATCGTGCCCGCCACCGCCGCTGTATCCACCACCGCGACGACGACCAACTGCGTCAATCTCATCGAGGAAGATGATGCACGGCGATTTCTCCTTCGCTTGCTTGAAGAGATCGCGTACGCGTGACGCGCCGACGCCAACAAACATTTCCACGAAGTCCGAACCCGAGATCGTGAAGAACGGAACGTTCGCTTCGCCCGCAATTGCCTTCGCGAGCAGTGTTTTTCCGCATCCTGGAGGACCAGACAGCAGCACGCCGCGCGGAATCCGGCCACCGAGTCGAGTGAATCGTTTCGGGTTCCTCAGGAACTCCACGATCTCCGAGACTTCTTCTTTCGCTTCATCAACGCCCGCGACATCCGCAAACGTCATCTGCGTGCGCTCTTTGCTCTGCAGCGTCGCGCGTGATTTTCCGAAGTTGCCGAGCATGCCGCCAGGACCACCACCGACACCACGCATCGATCGCGAGATGAGGAACCAAATGAGCGCGATGATGATGATCACCGGCACGAGTTGAAGCAGGAGAGTCTTCCAAATGGATTCCTCGACAACCTCGTAGTTGAGTTTTCGTTCTTCGAGTTGCTTCACATAGTGATCGAGCAACAGCGGCCTGCTCTTCACGATGATCGTGCGAGCAGTCGCGTCCTTCGGAGAGTCCGCGCCTGGTTCGAGTTGCGCAGTGATCCGCGAGTCTTCCACTTGCACAGAATCAGGCTTGAGCCGTTTGGCGTCCGCATATGCGAGGAACTCACTCCACTTCACCTGCTGGCCGGAAGTGATTCCGCCCGTGAGCGCATAGAGCATCAAGAGACCGAGGACGAGGAAGGTTGCAAACGTCGCGTAGTGTCGACGCGGATTTTGCGGCGCAACTGGCGGCAGCGGCTTCTGCGGTCCATCTGGGCTGTTGCTGTTCTTCGGATCGTTGGGGTTCTGGGAATTGCTCATCGGTAGGTCGTGATCTATCGGTGCGGGGAAGGTCGGTCTTCAGTGAGGCTCTCGCGGGTACGCGATCAAACGCGATTCAGTTCCACGGAAAGGGAGCGTAGGCGATATCGGCTCATGATCGGCGTGAGAATTGGAAAGCGCATCGATGTCTTCTAAGAAGAGTCGTTTCCCTGGTCTTCCAAAATTAGTGTCCCTACCACTCGGTCTGCATCGCGGCGACGATATCCCGCGCCATCTCTTCGGCAACCGCAAACTGGGCGAGCTCGATGGGTTCCCTGGCGGGGGCGCTTGGAACGAAGAGGGCAGACGCCTTCACCCCATTCTGCGCAACAATCTTCTTACCCGTGCGCATATCGATCCATTCAAAATCGATCGTGACTTCAAACATCATCTCGTTCGCGAGGCCGGTGGTTGGATCCTTGGAGAGTTCGAGGAGACGGGCGTCCGTGATGGTGCCCTTGAGCAAAGTGTCCGCGGAAACTTCATTCGCAAGTGCATACGGCGTCCCGCTCTCGATCTCTTTCGTCAGCGCTTCAAGCAAGTTCTTCTCGATCCCACGAATGTAGGATCGATTGCGAAAGATTGTTGCGGCGACGCTCTGAAACTGTTTGGGGTAGAGGTTGGTTGCTGCGTATCCATCACGCGGATTCGACGCGCACGAAATCAGCGCAGTGCCGAGGCAGAGCCCCATTGCGAGCCAACGCAGATCTCTCATGCTCACGGTGCAACTCCTGTCGTCGGTGCCGGCGTGATCGACGGATCGTTCGACACTGCGCCTTGTGTTTCAAGAAGTCGCAATGCCCCGGGATCCTTGAACTCGATCTGTTCCCACGGAATGCCAAGCAAAGCAACGCGCAGCGACTTGTAGTCTGGCGCACTGGTCAGAATGCTCGGTGGCAGCAACGGCATGATGTTCGGAATGATGCGAAGTGCCTCGAGCGTCGCGACGGCAGTGGGATGCCGCATGATCAACCTGCGAATGAAGAGTTCGGCAGAGATCGGGTCATCGACTTCGAGATACCAGTTTGCGGTTGAGAGAAGTTTTGCCGCTTCAGATTCTTCGATGCGAATCAAGATGCCATCCGCACCGACTTGATCTGCAAGTACCGGTTCAATCGCTTGCAATGTGCGCAGACGGCCACGCGCTTCAATCAATCCGCTCGCGTCATACTGCGGTCCCTTGAAGCCTGAAAGATACGAGTAAATCAGGCGAAGTCGCGCCTTTGGGACCTGCGACGAGCGCGGATAGTTTTCGAGGAAGAGGTCGTAGGCTTCGGCCGCGAGGAGAAGATCCCGGTTGCGGAAGTAGAAGTCCGCTAGTTCCATGCCCGCTTGTTCCGCAAGCTGACTTCCTGGCAATCGTTCTTGCACGCGGATGAGCAACTCTTCCGCGTCTTCAGCCGAACTGAGAAATCGAATCGTGCCGAAGAAGCGCTTCTTGAGTCCGTTCGCGTACGCCTTCGCAATTTCAAACTCGCGTTCGAGTGCTGGGATGAAGGTTTGCGTCGAAGAATACTTCCGACAAATCTCTTCATAATCGAAGAGTGCTTTGTATTCGTCGCCGAGCGCGACTTCCGCATCACCGCGAATGAGCAGCGCTTCTGAGCGCCAACGAGAGAGCGGGTATCGCTCGATAAATGCCTTGGCGAGATTCTTCGCCCGCGCTGCCTCGCCGAGCGCGAGGGTGCGGCGTGCATTGAAGAGTTGTGCTTCCTCACTCGCCGGATCTGCATCCGCAGTCTTCTCCCAACGATCAAGTTGATCGAGCACATACTGTTCGGACTGCGCATACGTCGCGCTCGCGCACATGCACGCGGTGACAAACAGGGCAGTGAGCCCTCCTCGTGTGGATCGCATGGTGCAGCAGAAGTGAGCGGCGAACATCGCTGCGATAGTACCCGCAGCGGCTTCGGAATGGACGCTCGGCTACGCTGCGAGTTGACCCGCGCGCCGCGAGCCATGAAGCGCGCCGCGAGCCTTGAACTATGAGTATCGCAATTCTCTTCAATCCCACCAGCGGTCGCGGTCGTGCGCTCAAGTATGCGCAGCAGATCAAGGCGGCTCTGCAGCTTGATGGAGTGAAGACGTCGCTGCTTCCAACCGATCGAGGCGACGCGGAGCATTGGTTGCTGCCTGTCTTGCATTCCAAGCGGAAGGCGATGAGCGCGCTGATTGTGTGTGGGGGAGATGGCGCGGTGCGCCTTGTCGCATCGAGCGCAGCAGCAGCGGAAGTCCCGATCTGGCATGCGCCGTGCGGCACGGAGAATCTCTTCGCGCGCGCCTTTGGGATGCGGCGAAATGTGGAACAACTGCGCGCCGCACTGCGGGTTGGTCGCGTACAGCGTGTGGACCTCGCGTATGCGAACGGCTCGCCGTTTGTGCTCATGGGCTCAATGGGAATTGACGCACGGATCGTGCACGCGCTTGCTGGGACAAGGCGCACTGGTCCGATCTCCCATCTTTCCTATGTCGCGCCTGTGCTGAAGTGCCTCAGGAGTTGGTCCGCGCCACAACTTGCGTGGGAGATTGATGGGGAGCGAGAGGAACTCGGCGGGGGCACGATCGTCGTGGGAAACTTCCGCGAGTACGGCGCGCGATTGAATCCCGCATCGGGTGCGACCTTTGACGATGGGTTACTCGACGCGGTGTTCTTCCCCATGAGGAGCGCATTTGCCGCAGCGATTTGGGCGCCAATCCTGCGATGTCGGCTTAGTTCATTCCATCCGCACTTGCGTGAACGCCGAGCGGCAGCGATTCGTGTCTTCGCGAACGTGCCTGAAATGCTGCAGCTCGATGGCGATCCAGCCGGGGCATTTGAGGGTGAGCGAGAAGTTCGGTTCACAGTGCGTTCGAAAGCGCTCAGCGTGCTCGTGCCCGCATAACTGACGGAAAAATGGGTCCGAACTCCTGTTTGCCGCTCAAGTCAATGGCAAGATCCGCCGATCCGAGGCAAGAGTGCGTGCCTTGAAGACGGCGTGCTCGGAGGCTTATATGGCGGACAAACCAGAGAAATCAGGATCAAAGGACAAGGGCAGCGACGCAAAGGGCGGCGATGCAAAGTCTGCTGGCGACGCGCCTGCGAAGAAGGGTGGCATGAAGTTCATGGCACTCACCGCGGGATTGCTTGTCGTTGAAGGCGCTGCCATAGTCGGATTCTTTTCGATGACTGGACCGAAGCACGTCGAAGCCGAAGTGCCTGTCGTTGTCGCAAATCCCGAGGAAACGAAGGCAATTGAATTGCTGCTTCTCGATGATCGATTAGTGAATGATCGCACCGGACTCGCGTACCTCTATGAAGTCGAGGTGTATGTAAAGGTGCGCAAGAAGGACGAATCGTGGGTGAAGGAAGAGATCGAGCGCTCACGGAATGAACTGCGTGCAGAGGTTGGCGGCATTTGGCGCACCGCTGAGCCGCATCATTTTCAGGAACCCACGTTTGAAACGTTGACGCGTCGAATCGAAGGCACGCTGCGCGAGCGATTTGATCATCGATCGACGGACGGGAAGCCGACGATTGACCGTTGCGTCCTCGTTGTCGGCACCGGCATTCGCATCAACCGATAAGCGCGACCCAAATCGAAACCACCAATCGCTCCCGAGTCGAATTGACTGACGGGAGTTTTGCTTTGGTGGTGGGTTTTCATGGAAAATCTTTCGTCCAAGGTGAGCAGAAACTGCTCTTACGCGGATTCTCAAGGCGCAGGGTCTGCCGTTCCGACAAACGGAAGGCGCAAATGCTGCGCCCGCTTCGGCAGGATGCCTCAAAGCGGTGATGACCTCATACCCCAAGAAGGATTCTTGTGGAGATCAACATGGCTGACGCCGACCCCAATATGAACCCTGCAACCACGATGCCTCTTGGCGCTGCTGTCCCACTTCCCGATTTCGGTCGAGGACGATCGTCTGACGCGGCCTCTGCGATCGGCATGCTCTCGGATGTGAATCTCAGTGTTCGTATCGAACTTGGGCGTACCAAGATGCTTGTCGAAGATGTGCTTCGGCTCAACACGGATTCAGTTGTTGAACTCGACAAAGCAGCGGGTGATCCAGTCGACATCTATGTGAACGGTCGCCGCGTCGCGCGCGGTGAAGTGCTCGTGCTCAACGAAAACTTCTGTGTGCGCGTGAGCGAGATTCTCGAGCCGTACGAAAGCTAAGTCTCAAGGCGCTTCAAGCGCCAACTTCACATGATCGCAGAGCGGAGCTCTGGATCATGCGTCGAATGTTCATCAACGCAACCGCCAGGAAGGCATTCAAGCGTGAGTTCAACAACCAGAATCGTGCAGTGTTTGGCGCAAGTTTGTGCGGCGTTTCTTGCATCGGTCGCGACCGCTGGCGGACCAGTGGATGATTCAAAGGCGCCGACACCACCGAGCGCAGTTGCAGTGCTCGCTCCTGCTCCACTCGAGTCCAAGCCGGTTGTTGCAACGCCGCTGAAAGGTCGTTCTCTCGGTGTTGCGCCCACGAGTTTGCCGAGTTCGGTGAACGATGGCGCGCGCACGATTGCGGCTGATGAAAACGGTCTCTTCGAAACTGTGCTTCCCACCGCAGGTGCGCTTGCCGCAGTGATCATTGTCATTCTCGCTGCAAAGTGGGCTGCGCAGCGCATGGGCATTCGTCTTTCAGGCGGTCGACGACCGAGTGGCGTTGTAGAAATTCTTGCGCGATACCCAATCGTGAAGGGTCAGCAAGTCATGCTCATGAAAGTTGCGCGACGCATTCTCGTCGTGCACCAGAGCAACGACGGCATGCGAACACTCGCGGAACTTTCGAGTGCAGAAGAAGTCGCCGACTTGATGGCGCGCATCGAAGCAGGCGATCGCGTGGCAAAGGATCCGCGCTTCGAAGCATCGCTGCAATCTGCGTTGAAGGGCGATGTCCGCGGTGGATCCGTTCGAGGTCTCGACGCGGACACGGACGATTTCGGCACAGTTGAAACGATTGATCTCACCACGCGCACTCGATCACGCGCGCGTGAGAGTGTGATTCCCAACAGTGCAGCAGTTCGACGCGGACTCTTCGGAGGTCGTCTCGCTTGACACTCTCCGCGACCATCCTCACGCTGAGCGCAAGTTTTGCGCAAGCAGCGAACGCGCCGCTTGAGTCGATCAATCCGCTCAAAGTGCTCGAAGATGGCGCGAAAGTGGTGCCTGGCAGTGACGGCTCGCTCGGCAGCGCGCTCAACATTCTGCTGCTGCTCACGATGCTCACGGTGGCGCCGTCCATCTTGATTCTCTGCACAAGTTTCACACGCATCGTCGTCGTGCTTGGGTTGCTTCGACAGGCGATTGGTACGCAAACACTGCCGCCCTCACAAGTCATCGTCGGCCTTTCGTTCTTACTCATGCTCGTCACGATGTCGCCGACCTTGACTGCAATGTGGGACAAAGGTCTCGGTCCATACGCGCGCGGTGAACAGAAGGACCAGCTGCTTGCATGGGATCGCACGAAGGAACCGCTGCGCGAGTTCATGATCACGCAGATTGAAGCCACAGGAAACACGAATTGCGTCACGATGATTCTCGAGCATCGCGGCGTCGACACCTCGGATCCATCGTTGCTCACATGGGAGAAGGACGTTGATCTTCTCACGCTCATCCCAGCCTTCGTGCTCAGTGAATTGAAGACTGCGTTCCTCATCGGCTTCCGCGTCTATTTGCCGTTCCTCGTCATTGACATGGTCATCGCAAGCGTGCTGGTTTCTATGGGAATGATGATGCTTCCGCCAGTGCTCGTGTCGTTGCCATTCAAACTTCTGCTCTTTGTGCTCGTGGATGGTTGGACACTCATTGCGGGAAGTCTGATTGGCGGCGTCCTACGCCCCATGCTTGAGTTGAATGGCGGAGTCTGACGGAGAGACACAGGAACACGCGATGGATACCGACGCACTCGACATCGTCCGACAAGCCTTCTGGCTCGTGCTCATTCTTTCTGCGCCAGTGCTCATCGTGGGACTTGTCGTCGGACTTGTCGTGAGCGTCGTGCAAGCAGTCACTCAACTGCAAGAGCAGACACTTGTGTTCATTCCCAAGATCGTCTCGATGATCGGTGTTTCGATCTTCGTGCTGTCGTGGTTGACAGCAGTAATCATGGAGTTCGCGACCGAACTCTTTACCTGGCAACCCGGAACCTAACCCAGCGCTGTGACTACTGCATGAGTGCCCTTGAGCAACTATCTCAACATCTGCTCCCCGCGATCTTGGTGATCTCGCGGATCGGTGGGCTGGCGTTGCATGGGCCAGTGCTTTCGTCGCCAGCAATTCCGATGCATGTCAAGGCGTTTTTGGTGGTTTCGCTTGGGCTTTCCTGCTATCCCGCCATCGCGGCAAGCACGCAGTTTCCCGCGGAAGGGGGCTTGTTACTTGCTGCTGCCCTCATCGCGGGCGAACTCGTGATTGGTGCAGTGATCGGATTCCTCGCCACCGCGCCGATCTTGGCGATGCAGTTCGGCGGTGTCTTCATGGGTGCACAGATTGGCCTTGGTTTCGCGCGTTTCTATAACCCTGCGATCGATGACGAGAGCGATGCGGTGGAGCAGATTCTGTTCTTCCTCGCGCTCGCGGTGTTCATTTCGCTCGGCGGACTCGAAGCGATGTTCGGCGCAGTGCTGTCAAGTTTCGCTGCGATTCCCCCAGGCTCAGTGTTTGGGTTCATCGGTGGCGGCGAAGGCGCGCCGTTAGCGGAGGTCGCGCTCGGCACGCTCTCGATTGCACTCGAACTTGGCCTTCGCGTCTCTGCGCCACTCTTCGCGATTGTCTTTATTGAAACCGTCGCGATGGGCTTTCTCTCGCGCAGCGTTCCTCAACTCAACGTGATGAGCGTCGGATTTCCCGTGCGTCTTATCATCGGCTGCCTCGCGATTCTCGGCGGGCTTGCGTCCATTCATGAAGCACTCTTAAGCGGCACTGACGCAGCGATCACACGCCTCTTTGCATTCGGAGGCGCGCATGGCTGAGGATCTCGGTGAACGCACAGAAGACGCGACACCACGCAAGATGCGTGAAGCCCGCGAAGAAGGTCGCATCGCGAAGAGCGCGGATGCAACGAGTGGCATCATTCTGCTCGGCGCAACAGTAATCCTCGGCATGGGCATGCGTCCGATGCTGGTGTCGCTTGCTGCAGTGATCGAGCGCTCGCTCGAAGGTTCTGCCTATGTCGTGGAGGGCACGATCGATTCCTTGCATGACTCGATGTACCCAACGTTGATGCAGGCGGCGCTCGCGGTGCTTCCGCTGCTGCTTGCAGCGCTCGGCGTGTCGATCCTTGCAGTGCTTTGGCAAACGGGATTTCTCATCACCACGAAGTCCTTGGAGCCGAAGATTGAGCGGTTGAACCCGTTGCAGGGGTTTGGTCGCATGTTCAGTATCAAGACCGCGATCAAGACGGGCTTTGACGTGCTGAAGGTCGCGTTAGTGGGTGCGATGGTCTGGTTTGCTGCGGTGGACTTGTTCCCACAAATCGCCTCGCTTCCCGAGCTCGATGCGCTTGAGGCGGCCGAAGCAATCGGCACAATGATCTACGACCTCGCAATTCGCGTCGCTGTTGCGCTGCTGATCCTTGGTTTACTCGACTACTTCGTGCAATGGTGGAAGCACGCGCAGGACATGAAGATGTCCAAGCAGCAGGTGAAGGAAGAGTTCAAAGAGTCCGACGGTGATCCTGAAGTGAAGCGTCGACGCATGCAGATCGCGCGCCAAATGGCAATGCATCGATTGAGCACGACCGTTCCGAAAGCGGATGTGATCGTGACCAACCCCGAGCATCTTTCGATCGCTATCCAGTACGACGCGCAGACGATGGCAGCGCCGCGCATCGTCGCGATGGGCGCCGATCAAGCCGCGTTCCGTATTCGACAGATCGCCTTGAAGCACTCCATTCCAATCATGGAGCGCAAGCCGCTTGCGCGCGCGTTGTTCGCTGCATGCAAAGTTGGTCAAGAAGTTCCGACGGAGCACTACAAGGCCATCGCCGAAGTGCTCGCGTATGTCTATCGCCTGAAGAACCGCGCCATCCCCGTGGCGAGTTGAATTGCACTGCCCCAAAGGATTGACTGATGCAAGATGGAGTCCCCGCAATCTTTCACGCCGTTGCGAAACACAAGCACTTCATTGTGCCTGTGGGGTTCCTGCTTCTCATCGGCGTGCTTGTCGTTCCATTGCCTCCGTTTATGATCGATCTGCTGCTGTGCAGCAACATTGCCATCGCGGCAGTCGTGTTGATGACGACGATGTACATGCGTCGTCCGCTTGATTTCAGCGTGTTTCCTGCGCTTTTGCTCGGCACGACGCTCTTTCGCTTGGTGCTCAATGTCGCAAGCACCCGAATGATTCTGTCGATCGAAACGAAGGATCCCGTCGAGGCATCCAAGGCTGCAGGTCATGTGATCGAGGCGTTCGCGAACTTCGTCGCGGGTGAAAATCCGATCGTCGGTGGAATCCTGTTTGTCATTCTCGTCGTCGTGCAATTCGTCGTCATCACGAAGGGTGCAACGCGCATGAGTGAAGTTGCCGCACGCTTCGCGCTCGATGCGATGCCCGGCAAGCAGATGGCGATTGACGCGGATCTCGCTGCAGGCGTGATCGACGACAAAGAAGCAAAGTTCCGTCGTGATGAAGTTTCGCGTGAGGCAGACTTCTACGGCGCGATGGACGGTGCCTCGAAGTTCGTGCGCGGCGATGCGATCGCTGGCATCATCATCACGATCATTAACATTGTCGGCGGCTTCGCGATCGCGAAGTTCCAACTCGGTTGGAGCGCTGGCGATGCGTTGAAGACATTTACGCTCCTGTCGATTGGCGACGGTCTTGCAGCGCAGATTCCTGCGTTTCTTGTCGCGATCGCCGCTGGTCTGATCGTTGCGCGCGCGGGTGGCGGCAAGTCGATCGGTGAAGAAATCCCGAATCAGCTAGCCGCGCAGCCGATTGCGCTTTACCTCATCAGTCTCTTCCTGTTTGCGCTCGCCTTCACGCCACTTCCAACCTTCCCGATGCTGAGCGGAGCGATCATCCTTGCATCCATCGCGTATTCGATGCAGTGGATGACAAAGCAAAAGCTCGTGAATGATGCGAAGAAGATGCGGGAAGACGCGCGCAAGGCGCCGGTGGAAGAAGCGAAGCCCGAAGACCTCATCGCTGTCGATGTGCTTGAACTTGAACTTGGGTACGCACTTGTCGCGCTCGTCGATGCGCATCGTGGCGGTGATTTGCTCCAGCGCATCGGACGCATTCGTCGCGACCTCGCAGTTGAACTCGGACTCGTGATGCCCGCAGTGCGCGTGCGCGACAACATGGAGCAGCCACCGAACGCGTATCGCGTAAAGATTCGCGGCGCGACAGTTGCTTCGGGAACGGTGTATCCCGAGCGATTGATGGCGATGGATTCCGGACTTGCAACGGGAACGCTCGACGGAATTGCCACGAAAGAGCCTGCGTTCGGGCTTGACGCAATTTGGATCGAACCAGCACTTCGTCAGAAAGCAGAGATCGCGAACTGGACCGTGGTTGATCCCTCGAGCGTGCTAGCGACGCACCTCGCAGATGTCGTGCGCAGTCACGCGGACGAACTCCTCACGCGTGAGGAAGTCAACAACCTCTTAGTGCAACTGAAGACGAAGTCTCCGAAGGTTGTCGAGGACCTTGTTCCAGCCGTTGTCAAAGCGCCTGATCTTCAGAAGGTCATGCAGGCACTCTTGCGTGAGCGTGTGCCGATTCGCGATATCGAAGCGATCTTGGAATCAATGGCGGAGTGGATGCCGCACACGAAGGATCCCGAAGTGCTTGTCGAATACGTGCGGAATGGACTTCGTCGCACGATTTGCCAGCAGTATTCTGAGGTCGGCGAGGACGGCAAACCAAAGCTCCTCTGCGTCACCCTTGACCCTGCGCTTGAAGATGTCGTGAGCGGCTACATCGATCGCTCGCCGAGCGGCACGACATTTAGCATTCCTCCACAAGTGGCAAATCGCATCGCGCGCGCAGTGGCGCAAACAGCAGAACCACTTGCAGCACAGGGAAAACCGATCGTTGTCATCACTTCGCCGAGCGTGCGCTCCCAAGTGCGTCAACTGCTTGAGCCGCACATTCCTGGCCTTGCGGTGCTCGGCTATAACGAGATCGTGAAGGGCGTCGATGTTGAGAGCGTGGGTCTCGTGCAACTCGCACCAACGCAGGCAGGACCAAGTTCGAGTTTCCAACGAGCAAGTGCTTCGGTTTGAGACTGGATTTGAAATGGGGGGCGCAGACGCGCCTTCTCTCGGGTAGTCTTCTTTCATCGGCGCGTCAGTCGGACGGAGTCCGGCTTCGAGCATCAGCTCAACGCGTCGAATCTCTCAGTACTGCCATGGAGGGCACCGTACCGTGACGACTCGTTCAACATCGCGTCAGCCAACACAACTCGCATCTTCCGCTGCGGCTCCCAAAGCACAGCAGCGCGCACGTGTCTATCGCGCATGGACGATGGCGGACGCACTCGCTGCGGTTCGCCATGATCTCGGCGCAGACGCAATGATCTTGCACGCGCGTGCGATTTCAAAACGCGGATTTCTTGGCATTGGTCGCAAGGACTTCGTTGAAGTTGCGGCAGCACCTGCGCTCGCCGACACACCGCTGCGGACGATTGCGCGAAAGCCCGCAGCATCAAAGATTGGCGATGAGAGTCTTGCGCAAACAACGCGCGCGCGCGGCATCGCTGCGTATGCGGAGAGCACGCCTGTTGCGGCGAACCCGCGAGAATCCACGCAAGAAGTAGAGTTCGATCTTGCAGGAGAACAAGCGAAGACTCGCCGACTTGCACGCGAGATGCTGGTGCAACTTGAGCGCGAGAGCGCAGAGCGCAAAGCCGCCACCGTCAACGAGATCGCAACGTCGCATGCGGTCGCGGTTTCGCAACCGATCGTCTCGAACGTCCCCATCGGTAAGCGAGCGGCTCAAACGACGGAAGTGCGCGAGTCTGTTGCACAGCGATTCGTGCTGAACGCGGGCACTGGCGTCATTGCGCAAGTCGTCGCGCCTCCAACCGCAACGGTCATTCCAATCGCGAAGAGCGAGAGCGAACTTGATCGCATTGGAAGCGTTGTGGATGCGGTGCTTGGCGCAGCCAA
>Ga0209553_1000953_pt1 | contig 14669 bp, 11 predicted proteins | sample LauGreFBDMM110DN_2_FD_188217 | JGI IMG/M metagenome (GOLD analysis project Ga0209553, IMG submission 188217) | Freshwater lake microbial communities from Lake Michigan, USA - Fa13.BD.MM110.DN (SPAdes) (version 2) | ecosystem: Environmental > Aquatic > Freshwater > Lake | place: Lake Michigan...
ACAGGCGCTCAAGCGGGTGTCCCGGACACGCAGCCCGATGGGAGTCTATGAGGTCGGCTTCCAACTCGGACCTCGTCTCAACGCCGCCGGACGCCTAGAGACCGCGGAAGATGCCCTGCGGCTGCTGCTCTGCGACCGTGAGTCCGAAGCCCAAAGTCTGGCCGAGGTGCTCGACCTGCAGAATCGCGAACGTCAGGAGGTCGAGAAACGTATCGCCCAAGAGGCTGGAGAACGCGTACGGAGCCGCTTCGATCCTCTGCGCGATCTGGTCATCGTCGAGGGAGATTCCTCCTGGCACATCGGAGTGGTCGGAATTGTCGCTTCCCGGGTACTGCGTGAATTCCACCGCCCAACCCTGATTCTGGGCGGTGATGGGACCCTCTGGCGCGGATCCGGCCGGAGCGTTTCCGGGTTCGACCTGGCGGGGGCTCTTCGCGATTGCTCCGACTTGCTGGAGAAGCACGGAGGGCATGCCATGGCCGCCGGACTCTCCATCGAGCCAGCGCGGGTGGAGGCCTTTCGCCAGCGCATCAACGATCTGGCACGGGAACGACTTCGCCCCGAGCACCTTCAACCCGAGGTCCGCATCGATGCATCCATTGCGCTGCGATCCTTGAGCCTGCCGGTGGTGGCCGACCTCCGGCGCTTGGAGCCCTTTGGAATGGGCAACCCGGTGGTGCAACTGGCCATCCGGGGCCTGACCCATGCCCGCCCACCGCAGCGCCTGAAGGAACAGCACTGGAAATTTTGGGTGACCGACGGAGGTACGCCCGTCGAGACCGTCTGGTGGGGGGCTGGCGATCGCCCGGTTCCCGAAGGTCGTTTCGACCTGGCTGTCATCCCCGAGGCCGGCGACTACGGAGGACGGCGCTTTCTACAACTGCGCCTCATCGACTGGAAGCCCTCCGATCCGGCCTGAGGCCAGCTCCCATCCCTCTGATCATTCAACCGGATCATTGCCACATCCCTCTGCCGGACTTACCTCTCTGGAATATTAGGAAAGCCATGAATGCGCCCATCGATCTTTTTCCCCAAAGCTCGTTCACAGCCAGCTATCAGACGCACCGAAATCTGCCACCCTTGGCCGGTCTTTGCTCCTTCGTTGACGCTGTGCGCCCCGGGTTGTCCGTCGATCAGAGTGTGCGGCGGCTCAAACGTCACCACTACGTCCTGCGCCGCATCCACGGCATCCTGACGGCGCGAATTACCGCTGAGCCGATCTACGAACTCAAAATGGCCTGGAGCCATCAGGCGTGGCTTTGTGCCGAACAGGTCAGTGCGCTTCGGGCTCGGGTGGGTGAAATGCGCGAACCCCCACTCGGCTTGGACAAAGTCCCACACGAAGGCTTAGCCCTGGTATTTGATGAACTGCAGGCGGCCCCTCGCGACCTACTGCTCCTCGGATTGTACGAGATCGTCTTGCCTGCGTTGTTGTGCACGATGGCGGACCACGCGGCCGAGGCCCACCCCCTGGCCGATCAACCCACCGTGCGCCTCCTGCGCATCGCCCAGCTCGATCTGGATGCTCTGCATCAATACGGCCGCAAGGCCATCTCGAGCCTGGTCTCCGGCGACGACCGAGCTGCCGCGCAGCCTGCATTGAGCCTCCTGAGACAAGCCATTGCAGCAGCCGGCGGCTTGGATGGCACCCAGACGGCCGGTGCGGATGCGGCCTTGCCGGCCCGCCTGCATTCCGAGCAGCCCTGGCAGTATGATCCACGGCCTCAACGGGATGAACGCTTCCCTGATCCCTACAACATGGGAGTCAATGCAGAGGTATTTCTTTACGATCCAAAGCAACCAGCCGAGGCCAAGGTGCTGATGATGTACTACAAGCGGCTGCGAGAAATCGATGTGCCGGAGATGATGGCCAGCATCATCACACAAACACCGGACAAACCCTGGGGCTACTATCGGGACATGAGCCGCCAACTCTGGGATGAAGCGCGCCATGCGATGATGGGCGAGGTGGGCTTCATCAGCGCCGGCATTGATTGGCCCAAGCAGGTGGCAGTGAATTTCACTTGGTCCCTCGGGTTAAACACCCAGCTCACTCCAAAGGAGCGGCATGCCGTACTCCACTTTATCGAACAGGGACTCATGCCCAAGACCGGCAAACGATACGAATGGGAAACAGCCATCATGTCGGGGAGCCCACTGGCGGCCACCTTTCAGGATTTTGACTGGGCCGATGAAGTGCTGCATGCCCGGGTCGGCCGAGACTGGTACGTCTCCGACATGCCCTCGCCGCACGAAGCCGTGGCGTACGGGGACGCTTGCTGGAGCAAGGTCCTGATGAACTGGGAACGGTGGCGTTCAGAGGGATACACTCAGCATTCCAATTGGTGGACGGGTGCCTACACCCAATATTGCGAACGCCACGGAAAGACCCCCGACCCGACCGCCGCCCAGTTCGCAGTAAGTTATGAGTCCATCCGAGCTGACTTGAGAGACTTGGCTTTGGCCTCGGGCTAAACCCGTCCTGATACGGAAAACCACCGCACGGAGACGATTATTTTTCCCAGGGGAAAAAATTGTCGTTGAACAACTCATCGCCCCAATCAGACCACACATCTCAGCCGAGGTTTGACCCCAAAACACCAAGGAAAACCCAAGAATCTCGCGGGATTTTGGGCTTCATTTTAGGCTTTTTTTTGGACCTAGGCTCGGGACGTGATCTGGGGCCGAAGTCCCAACCGACCGCCATCACCTTTGTAACCACACCAGAAGTCCTGCTTGAGCCAGCATGCAAAAACCTAAGGTGATCCACAGGGTGCGTTCCCAACCGGACAAACCCCGCTGAGTGGGTGCAGCCAGATGAAACCGAGCGCAGGTCGCACCAAGCGAAACGGCATCACCCCACCGCAAGGTGGATTGGCAAATGGGAACTCCGTTGATGGCCACCACCGCGTCACCGAGACTGCGAATCGTCAGGCGCCCATCGTGCCCCCGCTGAATCTCGGCGTGTCGGGCCCATACTCCCGGGGAGGCCAACACCCAACCATTCGAGGGATCCCGACCAATGGTTAAAACATCGCCGCTCCAGGAATGGCCCGGAGAGCCAAGGAGGCGGAACTCGAACATAACAAAAGGATCCTCTCCACCGCAGGAGGGTTTCAGCCTGATTTCCTGAGCCTGATTTCCTGAGCCTGATTTCCCAAGCCCGGTTTTCCCTACCGTCTCCTACCGGCGAACCGGAATTGAAAGATCAGAGGATGCTACGGACCACTTCGATGCGGTCTCCCGGATACAAAGGAATATCTAATTCCGGCTTCTTCATCGCCGCCTTGCAGTCCACGGTGACTTGCTGGCCGTTCACGCGGGTGACGCGAACCTCGCGACGATTGGCGTACTCGGTGAAACCACCAGCACGGTTGATGGCTTTGAGCACCGTCATTCCGCCTTCAAAGGGAAAGGAACCGGTCGTCCGCACCTCTCCGCCCACGGAGACCGTGCGACCCAGCACTTGAACGTTCACCGAGAGGCGCTTGTACATCTGTTTCTTGACGGTGAACAGGTCGCGGATGTCCTTGGAGACATCGGCCGCCATCTTCCCGGCCACTTGCACTTGCTCACCCATGTGGATAGTCACCAACCCGGTTTCCGGTACTTGGATCTCGGTCGGGGCGATTTGCACCGAGGCTTCATACATCACGCGGATCACATCGCCCACAGCGATGCGGTCGATGCTGAACCCGCCGTTGGTGCCCGTTGCAGGGGCGACGGGTGCAGTTGCCGCAGTGGCTGGAGGAGGAGTGGCCTGTCCGGTACCCGTCTGGCAACCGCCCCAGAGAACGGCCATCAGCAGCACCAACGCACACATCCCGTTTTGACCGAATCGAAGCATCATGTTGATAAGTTCGCGGAGTCTATAGGCATCCGGACAGCGGCTCAATACTTGGTCTCCTTGCCCGGCTTTATTTCAGAAGCCTTGGACTCTGAGCCGACAACGGCGATCTCGGCCGGCTTGGCATCGGCCTTCTTCTTCTTGGACAACTTCCGCTCACCATCTGGCTTGCTGTCTTCGCTCTTAGAATAGTAATCGTAGTAGTATCCGCTGTAGTAGTAGTAGTAGCTGTCCTGGCTGATGTTGATATTATTCAACACAACACCCAAGAGGTGGCCACCGACCTTCTCGACCATTTGCTTGGCGCGGAGGGTCATTTGCTGCGGATACTTGCGGTACTGAACAACCAACACGGCCATGTCTACTTCACTGGCCAAAATGGAAGCGTCACTGACGCCCATGATCGGCGGTGAATCGAAAAACACGAAGTCGTACCGACTCTTGGCCTCGGCGATGAACTCCTTCATGGCCGCTGAATTGAGGATACCGATGGAGCTGCTCGGCAGACGCCCCGAGGGCATAAAGTCCAGAGACGGGACCGGCGTCGTCTGAATTACTTCTTCGAGGCTGTTCTGCTTCAGCAAATAGTTGGTCAACCCCTGGTTGTTGGCAACATTGAGAATCTTGTGGAGGCTAGGACGGCGAAGGTCGGAGTCTACGATAAGTACTCGATTGCCGTTCTGAGCAAAGACAGTCGCCAAGTTGAAGATGGTGGTAGACTTGCCCTCGCCGGCTCCGCCGGAGACGACGGTCATCGTTCGCCAATTGGTGTCCTTACGGGAGAACAGAATATTGGTCCGCAAGACTCGATAAGCCTCAGCATGCGGGCTATCAGCTCCCTCAGACATAAGGGCTCCGACATTCTGGGGAATAACCCCGAGCACCGGGGCCTGCAACGCTTGCTCCACGTCATCGATGGTCTTCACCGATGTGTCGAGGTATTCGATGAAGAAGGCCAGACCAACGCCAAGGATCAAACCGAAGACCACGCCGATGGTGATGTTGACAGCCTTCTTCGGCCGGACCGGGTTGGTGCCGGGAAGGGCTTCATTGATGGTCTCAACGGAAGAGGTGCTGCTGAGATCTCGGTCGATGTCTTCTTGGGCGACGCGAATCTTAATGCCGTCGCGAATGCGCCGGGCGCTCTCGAATTCGTTGCGCTGGACGATGTAAGGCCGAAACCGTTGGGTGTCTTGGGAATTCTTTTCGATGGTCTCCTGAAGGTAGGTCTTCTGGTTTTCCATCGCTGCCTTCTCGGCCTCCAGAGTGGAACGCATGCCGCTGAGGATACCCTGCACTGTCGCGTCCAACTGCTCATCGAGCTTGGAGATTTGCAGGGTCCATTTGATGACCTCCGGATGATCGGGGCCGAAGTCGGGGCTGAGTCCGGAAGCCTGACGCGAAGCGAAATTACGAGCCGAAATCAGAGTGTTGAGCTCGCTGGTCGGATTGGCCACTACAAGAGCGTTGAGCAGTCTATCCCCTTTTAAGAGACCCAACTGTTCAAGCAAACGGTTATTGCGAGTGATCCGGGTCTGGTAGTCCTGAATGACTCCGGTCATCCGCGAAAGTTCTTGGGCCGAAAGGCCTTGGACTTGGCCAGAATCCGCGATTTCTTCAGGCACCTTGAGGTCAATCCGCAGTTTGTCCATCTTCTCGCGGGCCTCGGAGACTTCCTTTTCGTAACCAGCCAACTTGTTGGTCAAAGCCTCCCAAGCCTTGTCACTGCGCCCAGTACGGTACTTGTTGCGGTAATTGCCGTAGATCTCGGCGATTTTGTTGGCAATGCTGGCGGCCAGTTCGCGGTCTTCGTTAAAAGCCGTAATCTCGATGATGGCCGTGTTACGGAACTGAGTGATGTCCACCTCACGAGACAACGTCTCGTAAGCATCCTGGATAGGCAATTCACCGGGCTGCTTGTCGCGCTGGGCGTAAACGCGGGCCAATTTCAGACTCTTGATGACCTCGTTGAGGATCTTCGGAGAACGAATGACCTGGAACTCTGTCTGAAGAAAGTACTGGTCGAAGGCAGGCGTCATCGGCCCGCTGCCCATCATCAACTGGGTCAGTGGGGTGTCCTTTTCCACCTTCATTCGCGCCAGCGACGAGTAGGACTCGGGCTGGAACTGGGTGATGACCGCTGTAGTGATAACCACCAACAGGAAGACCGCCAAGATGACAGCCTTACGAATACGGATGATCCGCCAGTAATCGAGGAAGTGGAGCTTGGATTCCTGCGACTGGGGTGCCTTCGATACTTCCATGTGCAAAAAAATAGGAGGCTAGAATGGATGTTCCAGCCTCCTTCGCCAGAGTTGGAGATTCTTAGTAGTTGAAATTGACGCCCAAGAACACCCGGTTACGCGAGAACTCGCGGAGGTCGTTCACCAGATCGGAATTAACTTGATCGTAAGCGTAGGACACACGGGTCGAGATGTGCTGGGTGATGCGGTAGGAGAGACTCACATCGCCAGAGGCGTAGCTGTCACCCTCACCATCGATTGTCGATCCACCACCGATGAAGGTGCCCATCTGGTAGAGGCCATTGATCGATCCCACCAACTTCGGGGTGAAGCTGTGCGACAGACCGATACGAGCAGAGGTGGCGCTGCTGCCGCGAATCGGATCCAAGAAATCTCCACCGCCAACTGCACCCAACACGCCGACGTCGGTCGCGGTCAACTGATGACGCACTCCCAAAGTCAAAGACGAACCCGGGAGGAAACCGTAGTTCAACTGTCCATCAATGTAGGGCGAGACGCCGTCGCGGCTCTTGACGCCCGTGATATCAGCGAAATCGTTGACTTGAACACCACCGCGGAGGGATCCGGTCAGGTTCGCCGCGAAGTCGTGATCAAGGGTTGCCGCTATGAAGTGCGAATTGACGTCACGGACGAATCCGACGTTGCTTCCAGGTCCATCATAGTCGGTGACACCGTACTGATAGAACACACCAACGTTGGACTTCGGAGCCACCTGGTACCGAACGTTGACCGACGGGAGGTACTCGACGCGGTCGAGAGACTGAGCGAACGCAATGTTGTCGAAACGGAACAGGTTGTTCCGGAAACCGGTGACCGCGCTCCAGTTCTCAGCGAGCTGAGAGGTGAAGTCGAAGCCCGCGATGTTGCGGAAGTTGGTTCCCTCGGCACGGAACAAAATACCTGCGCCACCTGCGCCAGCTCCCAGCTGCTGGGGCTCTTGGGCCTGAGCGAAGCTATCGAAGACGTCGAGCTTGAAACGGCTGTTGAAATGGTGGCTCAAGTTCGCGTCCACCATGTGGTTGTGGTCGACGGCCTTGGCGCGGTTTTCGAAATAGCGCAACAAGTAGTCGTAGCGCAGTCCCAACGTGGTCTGCCCATCGTTGATCGGCAGGTTCAGGCTAAAGCCCGGGGTCAGCTCGAAACCAAAGCTGCTCACCTTGGCCAGGTCGCTGCGGGTGTAGACGTTGTCGTTGTAGAAACCAGAAACGCCAGCCCGAACGGACCAAGGCTTAGCCCCGCCTTCAGAGGCTTGGAGGGCCGTGGTGACCGCGAGGCTCGCAGCGCCGATAGTAAGGGCGCTCATGCTAGGAATGAAGTTTTTCATGCGAAATCCGTTTTTAGACGGCTCTGTCGTCGTTGGAACGCGGAGCTTGATTGCCTCGTTAGGTTTCGAGCTTCGGGGCTGAGTGTCAACCTGATTTCCCGGGTTTTCCCGAAAACATTCGGGCCACGTGTCGAACACTTTGGGCAACTCATTAACCGAGCTTTGGCTGGAATGCGGGGAAATCGCGGGTCAACTGATCCCGATCGGCTATCTGTCCCCAAGAGGTGAGCGAGAAAACCTCTACCGGTGCTCCCTCGCCCAATCCGAGAGACAGTCGCTGATTGCCAAACCGCTGACGGAGGCTCGCTTCCCATTGATCGAGTGTTTCCACCGGAGCGATTCCATGCCGACCCACCCAGGGCAACCACTCCCGGATCTGACTTTGGTGACACCAAGACTGGCGGGCGATTTGATCGAAGGTCCCGGAAACATCGACCACGAGGTCGGGGACAGATTGAGGTCCGTCGCCAATGTAGCTATCCCAAGTGTTGATGATCACGGGGGTTCGGATCCATCTCGCCTCGGCCTTGCCCTCTTCAGGATACTCGTCCACGAAGGCATGAGGGACATTGATCATGTAGGCCACTCGGCGGACGGCGTCGGCCACCGTGATGTGATCCGGATGAACTCCCGCCCGAGTATCGGCCGGAAGCGGCGGGCAAAACAGATAATCGGGTTCGAAATCGCGGATACTCTTCCAAAGAGCAGCTAAGAGATCATTGCTAGGAAGTCGGGCTTCTCCGAAAGGACTGCCATCCGGCCGGGCGAGGCGTTCGAACTCGTACCCACCGATGGCTGCAGCGGCCGCCTGCTCTTCCAACCGGATGCGAGCCGTTTCTTGTGGGGTTCGCCAGTGGTGGCCTGAACGCCCATCGGTGCAAACGAGGACCTTGGCTCGAAAATTCCCAGCATGTTTGAGGCGGAACAACTCGAAGGTTCCCGCGGCTACAAATTCGAAATCATCGAAATGGGCGTGGACGCAGAGTATTCGCATGCGGACAAGGGATCACTGCGGGATGGTAGGCGGTGAGGGATTCGAACCCCCGACCCAATGCGTGTAAAGCATTTGCGCTAACCGCTGCGCCAACCGCCCCACCGTCCGCAGGCAACGACGTTAACCCGTCCTCGGGCACGGATTCAATGCGACAATGCAGAAGGATCCTTTCCGCCGATCGGGCCATCGTCGGTTCTCATGCTCGGTATCCGCTGGATGGGGCGCTCGAATGAAAGGACTGCGCCTAAGAAAATCCTCGGCCAACAAAACCCGGGCCTCTCTGGTGAACTCCTGTTGGCCGAACAGGGCACCAAGGCTACCCTCATGGACCAATGAGCCGGGCATTCCCGAATGAAAACTCTCCGTCTGAGGGCAGGGTTTCGCAAACCCTCTCTCCCTCCATGCAGGAGTGGTTGGTTCCAACCTTGCCTGAAGAGGACTTCCGGCTGCCCCACCCCACCCTCGGCGCTCAGGCAGACCCTCGCCCGTTCCTGGAATCCCACCGTGACGGCGTGGTCATTGCCTTAGACTGGCCCGTCATCCTTGAGGCGGCGGAGCTCACCCGACTCGGTCGATACCGCGACTTAATTGAGCTGGACCAAAACTATCCCGCACGGAGGGCCGGCCAATGGACCGAAGCCTCGTTCCGTGTCGGTCGTCGACAATTGTCGCGACTGAAGGCCTGTCGCGATCTCCGGTTGGTCCAGCGCTACCTGTCAGCCGTTGAGAACGGCCAAGCCCACGCTTGGAACCCGATCGTATTTGGTGTGGCCCTGGCTGCGTTCAATTTGCCCTACCGCTCCGGTTTGCTCCATTACGCCAGCACCTTGCTCCGAGGTTTCGCCGAGCGATGCCGCCCGCAAAACGTGCCGATAGCCGACTGGACGGTGTGGATGGATTCGCTCGAGGCCCCCCTTCCGCAGGCGGTCCAGCGTCTGCTGCCGTCGGCCTTCACGGCTCTGGAACCTCCCTCCAGAGCCAGCAGAAGCTAAGGATGGTCGAGGAATCCCCTTTCCCGCGAGGCTACTTGAGGCTCTCCTCCGCTCCTCGTTATGCTTAAGGCCGGCATCGTCGGTTTGCCCAATGTGGGCAAGTCCACCCTCTTCAACGCAGTCACCCGCACCCGAAAGGCGCAGGCGGCGAACTACCCGTTCTGCACCATCGATCCCAACGTGGGCATCGTCACCGTGCCGGATGAACGTCTGGGGGTGCTGCAGAAAATCGCCAAGACCAGCGTCGTGATCCCCGCGGCCATCGAGTTCGTGGACATCGCCGGATTGGTGAAGGGAGCCAGCGCCGGTGAAGGCTTGGGAAACAAGTTCTTGAGCCACATCCGAGAGGTCGATGCCATCGTGCAAGTCGTCCGCTGCTTCGAGGATGCCGACATCCACCATGTGGCCGGCAACGTGGACCCGGTCCGGGACATCGAGACCATCACCACCGAGTTGGTCTTGGCCGACATGGAGTCGGTCAACAAGCGCCTCGACAAGGTGGGCAAGGATGCCAAGCGCGGAGACAAGGAAGCGATGGCCGAGCAGGCCGTCCTCATCAAGCTCAAGCCTCATCTCGACACCGGCAAACCGGCGTTGACCTGCGAGTTGACTCCCGAAGAGCGAGCCCTCTCCAAGAGCTTCTGGCTGATGACCGACAAGCCTACCCTCTTCGCCTGCAATGTGAAGGAAGACGATCTAGCCACCGCGGACACCAATCCTTATGTGGTCAAGGTGCGCGAGTACGCCAAGAACCACCTGAGCTGCGAAGCCACGGTGATTAGTGCTCAAATCGAAAGCGACCTGGTGGATTTGTCGGAGGACGAGGCCAAGGAATTCCTCACCGCTCTCGGAGTCACCGAGTCGGGCGTGGGTTCGCTCATCCGGGCTACCTATCACCTCCTCGGACTCCGCACCTACTTCACGGCGGGTGAGAAAGAAGTTCGGGCCTGGACCATCCATACCGGAGACACCGCGCCCAAGGCGGCCGGGGTCATCCACAGCGACTTCGAGCGTGGCTTCATTAAGGCCGAGACCGTCGCCTACAAAGACCTAGTGTCCTGCGGCTCGGTGGCTGCAGCCCGCGACAAGGGTCTCTACCGGATGGAAGGCAAAGAATACGTGGTCGCCGACGGCGACGTGCTCGTCTTCAAGTTCAACGTGTAGAGCCTGGCTTGAGTTCAGAGGGCCGCAGTGGCCCTCGCCAAAAACCGACTCGTTACCAAGCTCATCGGTCCAAGGCCCACTCAAGACACACCACTCAAGACACACAAAGGCCCGGGGCTAACGGAGAGGCATCGCCTCCCCACCGCCACCGGGCCGTTTTATTTGGAATGGGTGTTTTGCTGAGATCGGGCCTCTTTAGACCCGTATGACCCAAGACCCATACACTCTGAGCGGATCAGGCGCCGACCACCCTGGAGAGCAGCATGTTCATGCGCTGAAGCATGGCACGCGGGTCTTCAAGGCGACCTGAGGCCAGTCGGGCTTGGTCGTTCAGCTGCTCGGCCACTAGGCCTGCGAGAGCGGCATCCTTTTGGCGCAACTCATTCAGCTTCACGATAACCGGATGCCTCGGATTGATCTCCAGATCCGGCGCGGCCTCGTCACCGGTCATGGCCTCCCGGCCCATGGCCTTGAGGGTGCGACGCATGCTGGAGGTCATGTACTTGTCGCTGTCGAGTGCCACCACCGGGCTATCCACCAGACGCTTAGATGCACGCACCTCATGCACCGACTCACCCAAGGTGAGTTTGAGCCAGCCAGACAATGACGTCGCCTCGTCTTCCGTAAGAGAGCCCTCTTTGGAAGCGTCCTCCACATCCAACTCAGCCTTCTCGGCGGTCATGATGGTCTTGGAGTCGAACTCGCGCAGACGATCCATCACGAACTCGTCGATCGGATCGTCCACGAACACGACCTCAAACTTGCGGGCGCGGAACACCTCGAAATAGGGGCTCGCCTCGGCGGCGGCCCGGTCCTTGGCCAAGAGGTAGTAAATATCCTTCTGTCCCTCGGGCATGCGCTTTACGTAGTCGGCCAGCGACGTCTTCTTGCCAGCCTCGGTAGCCGAGGACTCGTAGCGAATAAGTTTGGCCAGCGCGGCCTGATTCTCCCAATCGCTGAGCACGCCCTCTTTGAGGAACCGATGGTACTCGGTATAGAAACCCTCGTAGGCGGCAGCATCCTTCTCGGCCTCTTCGGCCAAGTGCTTGAGAAAACGATTGGTCAGCGCCTTGCTCAGCTTGCGCATCAGGTCGGAGTCCTGCATCCGCTCGCGGGAAACGTTGAGAGGCAAGTCCTCGCTATCGACCACACCGCGAACAAACCGCAACCACTCCGGGAGAAGCCCCTTCGGCTTGGAATCGATGAGCACCTTGCGGCAATACAAATGAACCTCGGACTCCTGACGCACCATTCCGGGCATTTCGAGACTGCGCGAAGGCACGAACAGCAACGCCTGGATGGCGATGGGCGCATCGGCCGTGAAGTGAAGGCGGTACTTGGGTGCCTCGTTGTCGTGGGCCAGATACTCGTAGAACTCCTTGTATTCTTCCTCCTTCACCTCGTTTTTCGAACGGGCCCAGATGGCCTGCACCGTATTGACCCGCTTGCCGTCTAATTCTAGCGGGAAGGCCACGAAGTTGGAGTACCTCTTGATGATGCGCTCTAGGGTACTGCTCTGCGCATACTCTTGGGCGTCCTCCTTGAGGCTGAGGGTGATGCGGGTGCCGGGGGCCGCTTCCGGCGCAGCCTCGAGCGTGTAGCCATTGCCACCCTCGCTCGTCCATTTCCAGCCCTCGGAGCCCGCCGCTTGAGAGCGAGTCACGACCGTCACCTGCTTAGCCACCATGAAGGCAGAATAGAAACCGACACCGAATTGGCCGATGAGACGTGTATCGGGCTTCTGCTGCTCGGCCAACGCCTTGAGGAATGATTTGGTGCCGGAATGCGCGATGGTTCCCAAGTTTTGGACCAACTCGTCGCGGTTCATGCCGACACCCGTGTCAGCGATGGTTAGGGTCGATTCCTTCTCATCGGCGGTGATGGAGATGGAAGGACCCTCATCGGCACTGGAGGCCTGACCACTGGCCTGAAGGAAGCGAAGTTTCTCGCAGGCATCGGCGGCGTTCGAGACCAACTCCCGCACGAAGACCTCGCGGTCCGTGTACAGGGAGTGGATGACGATGCTCAGCAGTTGCTGGATCTCGGCTTGGAAGGAATGCTGTTCGGGTTGACTGATAGGTTGACTCATGGTGTGTTAAAAAAACAAAGATTCAGACCATTATTGGCCCAGGCCACGCTTCGGCGAACCGCAAGCGGGCGCTAATTTTACTCGCTCAATCCGAGGTCCTGTCAAGGGAGGGACCGCGTGAACAACGACGCTTCCGGATCAAAGTTTGGCGGCCGGTCGGTCCCAAACCCCTCCTATCAAATAAGATCCATCCGACCAAATAAGACTCATTCGACCAAATCGGCCCTTCAAGGACTCACCAAACGCGGGCCCAAATCACCTTCAGGTAGCGACTCTCCGGGCAGTTGGACATCACTGGGTGGTCTTCGCCAGGTCCCGTGCGGTCGATGATCTGGAGACGGCGGCGAGTCCGGATCGACATTCGGATGACGATATCCTCGAACTCCTCGGCCGAGATCATTCCCGAGCAAGAGCAGGTGACCAGCAAGCCTCCGGGACGAGTCATCACCATCCCTAGTCCATTGAGATCTTCGTAGCGCTGTCGCCCCTCGGCCGCATCTTCATCATCCCGGCTGTGGATGAACTTAGGCGGATCTAGGATCACCACATCCCATTGTTCCCCATTGTCCCGCATCTGTCGGGCGTAACTGAACGCATCACAGTCCACCCAACTGACGCGGACCTGATTGAGATTAGCGTTGCGCTTGGACATGGCGATGGCTGCCTCGTCCAGATCTACCCCAGTCGCCTCGGCGGCCTGCCCCAGCAACATCGCCGAAATGGAGAACCCGCCTGAATAGCAGCACAAATCCAGCACCCGCTTGCCACGGGTATAGCGGGATAGTTTCAGACGGTTGTCGCGCTGATCACAAAAGAACCCGGTCTTGTGCCCCTCCTTGAAATCTACCTCATAGCGGATGCCATGCTCCTGGATCTTCACAGCCCGGACCGGATCGGATTTCACTGTCGTGGGTGAAATCCCCTCATTACGGGCCACCGTGTCATCCACCTCGAAGACGACCCGCTGGGTACCCAAGCGCGCATGCATCCGAGGGATCCAAGAGGCCAACCGCTGAGCGATGCCCAGGCTGTGAACTTGGATACTCAGAACATCGGCAAATTTATCGACCACCAGACCGCTAAGACCATCGGCATCGGAGTGCACCACCCGGAAAGCGTCGCTCACCTCTGGCAGGCGCAGGAAATCGATCCGGTGGTCCATGGCCCGGTCGAGCAAATCTCCCAAAACCGACTCCTCGACAAAAGATTCGCCCCAATGGAAAAGCCGCAGCGGCACCTTAGCGCGCGGATGCCACAAGCCATTGCCACTGGGCGAACCCGACTTGTCGTACACATGGACCCAGTCACCCGGCTTCGCGCCGGCCGAAGCATCCCGGATCATCGCCGGGTACACCACCGGTTGTTGAGAATGGTATTTCAACCAGACCCAAGGCGTCTTCCAATGCGTAGTATCCGCCTGAGGCAGCGCTGGCGGACTGGAGCGCGGACTGGAGTGCGGACTGGAGCGCGGACTGGAGCGCGGGCCAAAGCTCGGGCCGGAAGAGGGAGGACCATCATAAGGTCTCCGGGGCCGGAACTGGGGACGATCAAAGGACGCCATGTGGCATCGTTGATACGACCAAAACGCCTCTGAGCCAAGCACCGTCCCCAACAACGCCCTCAAAGACAGCCATCCAAGCACCTGCTTTCCTAAAGACCCAACCCAACCCCAGCGGCAGCGGAACCGAGCCGGAGCGAGCATTGGAAGCGAACAGCAAATCCCCACCAGCGCGCAGCGCGAAAGCTCCCACTCCCGAGAGCCTACTCAGCGAGCGTAGGACCGTTCCCGCGGAGCCCAAAACGTACAGCGGAGCGGGAATGGTCCGGAGCGAGCCTTGGAGGCGAACAACAAATCCCCCCAAGCGCGCAGCGCGAAAGCTCCTCCTCCCTAGAGCCTACTCAGCGAGCGCAGGACCGTTCCCGCGGCCAAAACCGTCCAGCGGAGCGGGAATGGTCCGAAGCGAGCCTTGGAGGCGAACAGCAAATCCCCAAAAG
>Ga0209553_1000954_pt1 | contig 14657 bp, 16 predicted proteins | sample LauGreFBDMM110DN_2_FD_188217 | JGI IMG/M metagenome (GOLD analysis project Ga0209553, IMG submission 188217) | Freshwater lake microbial communities from Lake Michigan, USA - Fa13.BD.MM110.DN (SPAdes) (version 2) | ecosystem: Environmental > Aquatic > Freshwater > Lake | place: Lake Michigan...
CATCAGCTGATATTTTCACAGAGGCACTTCGCACGATCTCAACGGCAGGGTGAGTTACATGTGTTCCCTTGAAGACGCGTGGAAAAACTTTAAGGAACTCTATTTTTGAAACAGGATGTAGGACCATGACATCAAAGAGTGAGTCTTCAATATCTGCATCAGGACAGACCAACATCCCCCCTCCGTAGCTTGGGCCATTTGCTACTGCAATCAGCATCGCCTCCGTTGAAATAATGCGATCATCCAGGGTTATCTCATAATGTCGTGGCTTGAATCGAGGTAGCTCCATTGCAATGGCTGCGTTGTATTTCATTGGCCCCTTTGGCCATGACATTGTGTTCGCCCTTTCATTGACCATCGAATCAAAGCCAGTTGATAAGACAGCTCCAAACCACTCACCATTTACTAAACCCAAATCACTTGATATCGGCGGCCTCGAAAGGATTACCTCCAGATAGGGATCTATATCTTCAAGAGGCCATCCCAAACTGCGAACAATGTCATTTCCTGTACCCGCTGGAATAAGCGCTAGCGGAATCTGGGCCGGGGTAGTTTTCTGCAGAACCGTATGGGCTAATCCATCTCCCCCAACGGCAATTACACCGCTGCACTTTGAAAAATTAGCGATGAATAGTGCGAGGTTACTCGCAACTGAAATTGCCGAACTGCCCGAAATGATCTGGTGCTCCACATTTCGTGCGCTCAGAAATGCTGCAACATGCTTGCCAATAACGGCGCCTTTGCCCGATCCAGAAGTTGGATTAATAACCAGGGCCCACATGAGGCGACCTTATCGCCCTATCACTGGATAGGTGTGGCAGCCTCGATAGGTGAAGCTCCAGGCTGAATCTGTGCTGAACGCTTGTCCCGACGTTTATCAACAAGGACGGCGATTCCACCGGCCATAAAGTAAAAACCACAGAGCGGAAGAGCCAGTAGCGCCATTGTGAAGGGATCTGCAGTTGGTGTGAAGGCGGCGGTAAAGAGAACTATTGAGAATACCCACATTCGCCATGGACGCAGAATTGTCTCACCCCGCAAAAATCCAATCAAATTAAATGTAACGAGAAATACAGGTAGTTCGAAGGCAAGACCAAAAAGTAAGATGATACGCAGGACAAAATCTAGATAGTCATCAAACTTAACTAAGTTTGAAAGTGAGTTTGGTGTAAAGCCGAATAGAACTTTAATTGCAATAGGCAGAATTAGATATCCCAAGGTTGCGCCCATAGCAAAAAATGGCGTTGCCGAAACGATAAAGAGTATGGAGTTACGCTTCTCTTTTCGATGCAGGCCCGGTGCAATAAAAGCCCATAGCTGATAGAGCCAAAGAGGCGCCGAGAGGATTACTCCTGTAAGAATTGCTACTTTGATTTGTAGATTGAGAGGACCTAGGACTCCGTTGATATACAGCGCGCCGCACTGGGTAGCACCTGAGCTTTGAGCCTCTTTAAGATCGCAAACAGGCAAGGCTAACTGTGTAATTATTTCGTTGTAGAAAAACCACCCAAAGCCGGATGCAAGCACGATAACTATCGCGGCACGGAAACCCCTCTTGCGTAGTTCGCGAAGATGTTCAAGCAGTGGCATCCGTGCGTCTGAAATCGACGCCATGACTATCTACTTCTCGGAAGTAGTGTCGCCCTCAGATTTCTTTTCATCTGTTCCCATCTCCTTGATCTCACTCTTAAAGATGCGCATAGAGCGTCCGAGTGAACGAGCAGAGTCTGGAAGGCGCTTGGCACCAAAAAGGACCAGAATCACTATAAGAAGAATCAGAATGTGGCTAGGTTCCTTGAGAAACATGGTGCAAACTCCCTTTTAGATGAGTACTTATCAACCTTAGGCAAGGTTACCGTAGAGCGGGTTTTATGGATAGATACGCTCACTGTGATGCATAACGGTCGAGCAATGACTGCGCTGCCCCTTGAATATCCGAGCGAATTTCGCTGGGAGCGAGGAGTTCAACGCTTCCCGAGGATGCCAGAATGGAGCGCCTAATCCACTCACGTGAAAAAGAACTAGTTTCTATCGCACCTCCCAGAGCATCTGGCTTGAGAGCAAATCTCTCCATTACCTCACGCTCTCTGGAGTGCGCCAGAATCGTGTACTCAATTTTGTGATGATTTTGCATCGCCCTTGTTGGTATTTTTTCTACCGCAGTCACTGCCACCGATTGGATACGGTCAACTCTAAAACTTCGAAGCGCGCTGGCTTTTTGACATACTCCCCAGAGATATTCCGAACCATTTTCCATACGAAGCTCTATTGGAAGAACTGTTCGCCTGGTAATTGTATCTGAATATGAGGAATGATAAACAATCTCAACTCCATTTTTATCTCGTACCGCCTTCTCAATAATAGAACGGATCGATCCTGGTATTACAGGTATCGCACTTAATTTGGCAGGAAGCGAACTACGCGCTGAGAGGCGTTCAACTAAATCTAGGGCGATTGTTTTGAGATCTTTACGATCATTGGGTAAAGATTGAATTACTAAATCAAGTCCCAGTAAGAGCGCGATCGACTCTTCATCGCTAAGAGTTCGAGGATGGGCGAGAGTTTCGGCGTTATGTATCGTTACAAAACCAGATTCAAAGGAGAGATCCATCAGCTCTAATGGTGTGTAGCCAGGAAGACCACACATCCAGAGAGTTGTTAAATCTGCAACCATCTGGCTCTGACTCACGTCGAACTCTTTGGCCAGGGTGAGAAGTTCTATCCCTTGATGTGAGGCTAAGTAAGGCACAAGATCTAATAGCCTGGCCGTACGGCCCAGTGGGGTCTGCGCTGCCTTAGGCATGCAAGAGAACAATCTCGTGGAGTTTAGCTATAACTTCTTTGCGAAGTTCGATGGGTCCTCTAACCAAAGCATCTTCGCCATGCCAAAGAACTAGGTCAATGAGGGTTTGCGGATCAAAATACTCGACTGTGATCTGATCCCACTCCCCCTTATCAACAATTGATGATGCACTATTACGAAGCATCTGCGCCTTGCCTTTGCGGATATCAATAGTTGCGACTGTGGCACTTTGCAGATTGGATAGAGATTCAAAGACATCAAAGCCCTCCGGAATCTCATAGCCGCCAGAAACCGGAATAGAGGTTATTTCGCCGTCAATGCGGTCTAATCTAAAAGTACGAATCTGCATTTTCTGCGTATCGTTGCCGGCAACATACCAATGAGAGTTCTTCGTTGCGATTGCAAAGGGTTCGATGATTCGAGATTGACGCTCAAGGTTCGATCCTAGATAGGTAAATGAAATACGTTGTCGTTTCGAAATCGCTGTTGTGATCACTACGAAATCGCTGTGAGCAGCGTTTAATCGAGGCGTGATAGCTGGAACTCCATCGAGATCGGATTCGACTCCTATGGATCGCAATTTCGTGAGAGCACTATGTGCAGCATCATCTAATGCAGCACCTCGCCAAGCCTGGGCTGCTAGTGAGAGTAGGGCGATTTGAACTCCAGTAATCTGCCCAAGATCTAAGGAGTATTTCTCTGGCTTAATTCGATACCCGGCCTCATCATCAAATACTGGATCAAAACTTCCCACCTCAATTACAACTCCAAGATTTCGCAAATCATCTTTATCGCGCTCGAACATGCGCTCTTTTGTCTCTGCACTACCTTCATAACCATCTACAGATCTGAAGATTTCACTTTTGGTTAAATATCTCTTTGTTGCAAGAAGTGCAATAGTCAGATTGATGAGACGCTCAATCTTCCGAGACACCGTAGGCACCTTTAGCTGGTCTGCGACGTCTGGCAAGAACTTCGACTCCTGGTGCCATCTTTCTTGTTTGAATCAGAAATCCAGTGTGACCTATCATGCGCTGCTGTGGACGAACAGCAAGACCTTCGTGATGCCAGCCTCGCACAATCGTCTCTGAACTCTCTGGCTCAGTAAATCTGCCATCGGCTTTAATCGCCTCGGCCGTCACCGATAACTGAGTTGTAGTTGCGACGTAGGCCATGAATACTCCGCCAGGTCGAAGTGCGCGCGCAGCTAAATCAACACACTCCCATGGTGCCAGCATGTCTAAAATCACTCGGTCATAGCTATCAACTACATCTTGATCCTGTAAATCTCCAACGGTGAGGCGCCAGTTGGCGGGTGAGGTACCGAAGTAGCTCTCAACATTTGAACGCGCATTCTCTGCAAAATCTGCTCGACGCTCCACTGAATGAAGGCTTCCATCGCCACCACAGGCGCGAAGAAGTGAGATTGTTAGCGCTCCACTTCCAACACCCGCCTCTAAAACTCGAGCCCCCGGATAGATATCGGCTAAGCCAATAATCATCGCGGCATCTTTTGGATAGACGATCGTAGCCCCGCGAGGCATCGTTAAAACAAAGTCGGCTAGGAGAGGCTTAAATGCAGTGAACTTTAATCCCGCAGTGGTCGAAACAACGGAGCCTTCTGGCATTCCAATCAGTTCATCATGGGTGATCCAGCCCTTGTGGGTATGCCACTCTTTTCCAGGCACGATCGTAAAGCTGTATAACTTTCCCTTTGGATCGGTTAATTGAATCCGATCTCCGGCTGCGAAATACCCCAAATTCGACACGAGAGTATCTTAGATGAAAAAAATAGGCGAAGTACGGGTATCTTGCAACACGTGAATATGGATTCTCGTCTGAGGCTCTCGCCAAGCAGTGTTAATGACTACACCAATTGCCCACAACTCTATAAATATCGTTCGATAGATCGACTCCCGCAACCGCCCAGCCTAGATGCTGAGCGAGGAACTCTTGTGCATACTGTTTTGCACGATCTCTTTGAAAGCATTCCGAGTGATCGCACCCCTCAAACCGCGCTCGATCTACTTCCATCTCGCTGGCGGGCACAGGTTGAGGCAAAGCCCGAGTTATCCGAGATGGTCACTAATGAAAAAGAGTGGCTGGATCGTGCATCCGCGCTCCTTACAACGTATTTTACACTCGAACAACCCTCAAGTTTTGAAGCGACCCATCGAGAGATGCATTTAGAAAATGACTTTGAAGAAAATGTCTATCTTCACGGATATGTCGACCGCTTAGATATCGCACCTACAGGTGAGGTTCGAATCGTGGACTACAAAACAGGAAGGGCGCCAAAATCAGGTTGGGAGGATAAGGCTCTCTTTCAACTACGTGTGTATGCACTCTTATACTGGAAATCCAGTGGTGTGCTCCCCCGATTGCTGCAGCTAATCTACTTGGGCGACGGCAAATTAATTAAAAGTAATCCGACAATGTCTGATATCGAATCAGCTGAAAAATCTTTACATCGCACAGCCAAAGATATATTTATCTCAATTGAGAAGGATTACTGGCCACCAAAGCCCAGCAAGCTGTGTGATTGGTGTTTCTTTAAACCTATCTGTCCCGCTCACGTACGTTAAATCGCGGCTGAAAAATCTACGAATAACTCCTCTAACTTAGAAAAAGAGAGTTGTTCCAAACTCCTGATGCTGCGAACTCGCGCACTTTCAAGAACCGTTACTAGGTGTGGAACTGCTATAAGCCATGCGCCACTAGCTTGTGCAGCTGCTACTCCGGTCAGTGAATCCTCGAAGATCAACGAGTGCGATATCTCTGCGCCAGATTTTTTAGCCGCCAATAGATATGCATCTGGATGAGGCTTCGTATTTACAACATCATCGGCACTAATCGAGAAAGGAAATGGACTGCCTCCAAAGTTATCTAAGACTGCATCAACGATATTGCGCGGACTAGCCGAAACTAATCCAGTAGCGATTCCATGTGCCGCAAGCTCGCGAACAAGTTCGATGGCACCGGGCATTAGAGGAGTCTTTCCCCGCAACTTTGCACATTGGACGTCGATAAGTTTTTGGGTGAAATAAGCTGGTGATTCAACACCTTGGCATCGAGCCGACATATATTCCCCAACGCGCGAGAGTGGGCCACCCAGGCATGCGACTTGATCCTGGGCCTGCCATTGGTATCCATAGCCGGCCGTGATCTCTGATTCAGATTCAAGCCACAACGGCTCGGAGTCGACCATCAGGCCATCCATGTCAAAGAAAATAGCGTCAAAAAATACGCGCTTGTTTGAGTTCGTCACTTGCAGGAGGGTACCGTAAGGTTTGTTGATGTGGAGATACATCAGATTCCGGCGTTACGAAATCCAGTAATGGTGGTGGCCTTCTCGGGTTGGAACGATGCTGGTGAGGCCGCGACCGGTGCCCTCGATCATTTAATTGCGGCATGGCGCGATGATTCAAGTGAGATTATTCCGCAGTTGATCGCAGATGTAGATCCTGAAGATTTCTATGATTTTCAAGTGAACCGCCCACAAGTATTTACAGATGAGAGTGATTCCCGAAAAATAACCTGGCCGACAACTGAAGTTTACGGTCTTGTACTCCCACATCTTGATCACGATCTCGTGATTGTAAAGGGTGTGGAGCCATCTATGCGATGGAAGAGTTTCACGCGTGAGCTTTTGGATTTAGCCGATGATTGTGAGGTCTCAATGATTCTCACAATGGGCTCGCTACTGGCAGATATCCCACACAGCAGACCAATCACGGTCAATATAACTGCTGCTAATCCAAAGATTGCGACGCGTTTAGATGTGGAGATATCAACCTACGAAGGTTCAACTGGGATCCTTGGTGTTATTCATGATGGTTGCCAGCGTCGCGGTATTGATGCCGTCTCATTGTGGGCGCCAGTACCCCATTACGCCTCAAATGCTCCATCACCTAAGGCATCGTTAGCTTTAATTCATGCCCTTGAAGATTTCCTTACTATCTCAATTCCCCAAGATGAACTTGCGCTGGCATCGGATGCCTGGGAAGTCGAGATAAACGCCTTGGCTAAAGATGATAACGATGTTGCAGAGTATATTAAGAATTTAGAAGAGAGCAAGGATGCCGCTGATATCCCTGAGATATCTGGTGACATGATTGCGAAAGAGTTTGAACGCTATCTACGTCGACGTTCTCAAGATTAAATCTGTAATCCCAATAGCGCATCTAAGCTAGCCCTTACTGCTGTTGCATCTCCCCCAGTTGCGCCTTGCAAGGTCGTTTCTACCCACTCCTCAATGGCGACAATCACGGCAGGAGTATTCAGATCATCGGCTAAGCCCGCAATGATCAACTGTATTAGGCCAGCGCTCTTATAAACCGTATTCATTGCTAAGGCTTTTCGCAAGCGCACTAACGATGATTGTGCTCGTTCTAATACTTCTGCACTCCACATTTGATCACTGCGGTAATGATGTGACATCAATGCATATCGAATTGCCATGGGATCAACACCACGGGCAAGAAATGTAGAGACAAGAACAAGATTGCCCTTGCTCTTACTCATCTTTTCACCATCTAAACCGATCATTCCTGCATGCACGTAGCTAGCTGCTAACTCTTTGCCTGTGAGGATTCGTGCTTGGGATCTACACATCTCATGGTGAGGGAAGATTAAATCGCTTCCACCGCCTTGAATATCGATCAGATGATCCTCTTGAGAATCTGGATGAAGGTACTCAAGTGCAATCGCAGTACATTCAATATGCCAACCAGGGCGCCCAAGACCAAAGGATGAAGGCCATCCTGGCTCACCTTTTCGCTGCGACATCCACACTAAGCAGTCGAGTGAATGAATCTTACCCGCCAATGTTGGATCTCCTCCGCGCTCAGCAAAAATCTCTTCCATCTCTGATTGGCTCAGGTGAGAGAGTGCACCAAAATCAGATTCAACAGAGTTAGAGAAGTAGTAATCACTTCCTATTGGATATATAGCACCTCGTTTATCTAACTCCTCTACCGCCTTTAGAACTAGCGGTATTGCCTCAACTGCTCCGATGTAGTGCGCAGGGGGAATAACGCGCAGTTGTAGCATGTCATTGGTAAAGAGTGTGATCTGTGAGTGAGCTAAATCGGCCCAATCAATGCCATCACGCTTTGCACGCTCAAGAAGTGGATCATCTATATCGGTAATATTCTGAACATAATTGACCTCTGAACCCTGAGCACGAAGATATCGGTTAATTAAATCGAAGGTCAGATATGTTGCCGCATGACCAAGGTGCGTAGCGTCATAGGGTGTTATTCCACAGACATACATTCGGTAGCTGGGTTTAGAAGGTACTAACTCTTTATGGCCCGAACGCGAGTTTGTGAGATAAAGGGGTGCTACCTTCACATCTCTAGATAATGTGGGAATGGCGACCGAGTCCCAGGATTTCACTCTCTTATCCTAGTTACTGCTGGACTAAAAGGCGGGCCATGGCACTGCCGGCCAATCCGGATTAGGTGTGGGCATTGTGCCTGTAGTGATCAATGAATCTATACGTGATGAAAGTGCGTTTAACTCGCTCACAGTCAAATAAGCAGAGAGATCAATCTCCTTATCGATTGAGTTCTTCGCTCGTTGTAGGATTTCGATTTCACTTTGCGTAAGGGGATCCCCAGCCCACTGCCACAGTACGGTCCGCAGTTTGTTCTCACTATGGAAAGTCACACCATGATCGCAACCAAATAACTCTCCGGTGGGAGTTGGTAGAAGATGACCGATTTTTCTATCTGTGTTATTGATAATCGCATCAAATAAAGCCATTGATCGAAGCTTTGAATTATCAGAAGAGAAGTATGAGCCGAGATCTATGCTCTCATCGATATCTATCCATTCCTGCACCATTCCAGAGCCATAAGGACCATCTCGCAAAATCGTAAGAGGGACTAGATTAAAACCAAGCTCGTTACTGAGCAGATAGGCTGCATACTCCCGATAAGCCAAAGCTCCATCTGGAAAATCCCAAAGAGGTCTTTCACCAGCGATGGGTTTGTAGATACATGTCATTGATTGCTCTCCATGTGTGACAGTGGCATAGAGCGTTGCATTTGAAGCATCGACTAGTCTGCCCGTTACTTTTAAATCGCCAGTGGAGAGCAGTTCAAATTTATCGTCTATAGCCATTAGCCCTCGGGCATAGGTGAGCCTGCGGATCTATCGGAAATCCACAGAAGGGACATGGCAAACGACCTGCACTCACGAGAGCTTTAGAGCGCTTAACAAAAGCCCCGCATTGGGAAATATCAAGGGCTACCTTCAGAGAGTTATCCACCTCACCATTTGGGGCAGCGATTTCAAAGAGTTCGATGCTCATTCTAGATTCGCTCTCATCCCAGGCCATCGAAATCAAACCAACCTCAAACTCGGATTCAATTGGCGTTGTTAGTGGGGCATCATCTCGAGGCAGATCTCGTGAATTGAAGACAACTCCATTTCTGCGCAGATCAATGAGCACAATCGCAAGACGCTCTGCCAAGGCTGCAACTTGTGCTTTTTCCAGCGCGAGGGTTATTAGTCGCGTCCCATTTTTTGCCTGGATAAAAAACGCACGTTCTCCTGGCTCTCCAACGGTTCCAGCTACAAATCGATCTACCGAGTCAAAAACAAAACTCATTTACCTGCCCCTCCCCCTAAGAGGTTGCGCTTTCTATAAGGGGCATTGATAAAACTTTCAAGATTGGCTCTTGAGTCATTCAGAAGTATCAAACGAGGTTTAGAGCCACTAAAGTCAATAATTGTCACAGATGCCGGATCGATAACAATGCGTTGAAAATCATCGAGATGCATTCCTAGGCAGGATGCAACGATTGATTTAATGACATCACCATGGCTCACTAGAAGGGCGGCTCCCTTCCTTTTTGACGCTATAGCGGCATGAACAGCGCGCATTGCACGCTCTTGCATTTGCGCCAATCCCTCTCCAGATGGGAAATACATAGCGCTAGGATTGTTTTGCACAGTCTTCCAGAGCTTATGCCCAGATAGAATCGCAAGTTTCTTACCGCTCCACTTGCCATAATCAACTTCAATTAAATTCTCATCTTTTATAAGCTCTACACCACGATTACTTTTCTTACCAGTGCTCTCCCACCAGGGATTAATAGTTTCGGCGCAGCGCTCTAGCGGACTAATGCGAAGTTCACTGACGCTAATGGCTCCCAAGCGGGTAATAAGTTCTTGTGACTGGGTGAGTCCGCTTTCAGATAGATGGATGCCAGCGATACGTCCAGAGAGAATGCCTTTGGCATTGGCCTCAGAGTGGGCATGTCGAATCAAAACTAGCTGCATAATGCTAAGGCTATCGCAGGTTTTTCACCGCCGCCTTGCTAAGGTCGCCCCATGGAAATGCGAAGAGCAGGCAACAGCGGATTATCGCTCTCGCGTTTGGGTCTTGGCACTATGACCTGGGGTCGCGATACCGATGAACATGAGGCTGCAGATCAGTGCCGCGCATATATTGAAGCCGGTGGCAATTTTATCGACACAGCAAATACTTACGGAGATGGTGATAGCGAGAGAGTAATAGGCGGATTGGTTGGAACACTGTTTAATCGCGACGATGTCGTCATTGCAACAAAATCTGGATTGAGCTTTCCAGATGGGCTAAGAAATGTTGATGCATCGCGACAATCTTTAATCTCTGAACTTGACAAGTCACTGACCCGTTTGGGTACAGATTTCATTGATATCTGGCAGGTGCACGCATGGGATTCATTTACCCCACTCGATGAAACGTTAGCCGCCCTCGACTATGCCTACACAACTGGTCGAGCGCGCTATGTTGGAGTCAGTAATTACGCAGGATGGCAGCTCTCACGTGCGGCAACAAAACAAGAGTCCAATTCGATGAAGGCACCGATCACAACGATTCAATCTGAGTATTCACTGCTCAATCGCGATGTTGAAATAGAGCTCTTAGAGTGCGCAGCGCACTGCGGTGTTGGATTTCTAGCATGGGCCCCCCTTGCTCGTGGGGTTTTAACAGGCAAATATCGCGGCGGAGTTCCCAGTGATTCACGGGGTGCGGCTCCACACTTTGCAAAACACATTGAGCCATTCCTAGATTCTCGCAGCTCGCGCACGGTCGATGCCGTCAGTGTCGCCGCATCTGGACTTGGCTACTCCCCCCTTGAAGTTGCCCTGGCATGGGTGCGCGATGCTCCAGGTGTTACGAGTGCAATCATCGGTGCCCGAAGCGGTGCGCAGTTGCGGGGGGCGCTAAAGAGTGAAGAGATTACACTGCCAGAGATATTACGCAGCGCCCTTAACGACGTGAGTGCTTAAGAATTTTCTAGGAAATCTTTCAGTACTCGTACACCAAAAGTTAAGCCCTCAACTGGAACACGCTCATCCACGCCATGAAACATCGCCATGAAATCAAAATCTTGATCGAGCTTCAGAGGTGAGAATCCATATCCGATTATTCCAAGCTCTGCCAAGGCTTTGTTATCGGTTCCACCGCTCATCAAATATGGAACTGGAATAGCCTCAGGATCCTCTTTCATAATCGCTGCGCACATTGCATCCACAAGATCGCCCTCAAAGGGAACTTCTAGCGCCTTATCGCGTGTGATAGTTTCTACGCTCACATGTGCTCCGATCAGAGATTTTATTGTCTCATTGAGCTCATCTTCAAAGCCAGGAATGAATCGACCATCAACGACTGCGCTAGCAGAACCTGGAATCACATTTGCCTTATACCCCGCCTCCAACATCGTTGGGTTGGCTGTATTTTGTAGTGTCGCACCAATCATGCGTGCTGCAAAGCCGACTTCACTCAGTAATGGCCGTAAATCTCTTTCATCATATGCCTTACCGGTTGCAGCAGCCACGCGCTTAAATAATTCCTTGACCGTTGCGCTATAGCGCTGGGGCCATTGATGATTACCAATCTTTGCTACTGCCTCAGTTAAACGTGTAACAGCGTTTTCATCGTTCATGACAGAGCCATGACCGGCGCGACCATGTGCCGTTAACTTCATCCAGTGAATACCTTTTTCAGCAGTTTCAATCATGTAGAGACGCTTGCCACCACCTACTGTTACTGAGAAACCGCCAACTTCAGAGACCGCTTCACTACATCCTGCAAAAAGTTCAGGGTGGTTATCTACCAACCAATGTGAGCCGAAAATACTTCCCGCTTCCTCATCGGCAAAAAAAGCTAAAACAATATCTCGGGGTGGAACATAACCCGAACGCGACCAATCTCTGACTGTGGCAAGAATCATTGCATCCATATTTTTCATATCTACTGCGCCACGACCCCAAATCATTCCATCGATGATGTCACCGCAGAATGGATCTACGCTCCACTCATCTGCATTAGCTGGCACAACATCAATATGCCCGTGCACGACCAGCCCTGGACGTAGTGAATCTCGGCCGGCAAGTCTGGCCATAACACTGCATCGCCCAGGGGCAGATTCATACATTGTTGATTCGATACCAACTTCGGCTAATGATGCGACAACATATTCTGCAACCGCCCTCTCATCTCCATTACCTCCACCAAAGTTAACGCTAGGGATTCTGATGAGATCTTGACAGATGCGGATTACTTCGGCTTCAAGAGCTGTGTATGTAGTCATTTAGGCATTCTCTCACCCAATTGCTACTCTTATCTATCACTCACGTCCGGGTGGCGGAATTGGCAGACGCGCTAGCTTGAGGTGCTAGTGCCCGCAAGGGCTTAGGGGTTCAAGTCCCCTTTCGGACACCGAATTATCCAGTAACAGTTCAAGAGGCTGGTTATCCTTGCGAAATGAAGAGCATTACGGCCAAGACAGTCCTATTAATTGGCACGCTCGATACAAAGCCAGATGAGTACACCTATGCCCGAGCGCGCTTTCAAAGCGCAGGGCTTAAAACGATTATGGTCAACGTTGGAGTCTTAGGCGATACGACTCAAGATGTCGACGTCACTAACTCCCAAGTCGCCGCCGCTGGGAATAGCAGCCTGCAAGCACTTCGAGAATCACACGATCGGGGTCATGCGATTTCAGTCATGACAAGTGGCGCAACTTTAATCGTTCAATCTCTTTTTGCTAAGGCAGAGTTTGATGGAATCTTCGCCCTCGGTGGTAGCGGTGGAAGCACAATCGCATCTGCGAGTATGCGCTCACTACCAATCGGCCTTCCAAAGGTTTTAGTATCAACATTAGTAAACAGCAGTGCAGCAGCCTTTGTTGGTGACAGTGACATGGCACTCTTTGCATCGGTGGTTGACATCGCAGGGATAAATTCACTCTCATCTCAGATTATTTCACAGGCAGTCGATGCCATGATTGGAATGCTCAACTCAAAATCAGATAAATTCCAATCCACGAAGAAACTCATTGCCGCATCAATGTTCGGAGTCACAACAGAATGTGTTACTGAGGCACGCAAGCATATTGAGTCTCACGGTTATGAGGTTATTACCTTTCATATGACCGGTTCTGGTGGACGATCTATGGAGAAGCTAATCTCTGAGGGTTTCATGCATGGTGTCCTAGATGTTACGACTACTGAGATTTGTGACGAAATCGTAGGAGGGGTTCTATCAGCTGGACCCAACAGACTAACCGCAGGTTCGGCGCAGGGAATTCCGCAGGTAATTTCATTAGGAGCTCTCGACATGGTGAACTTTGCCGCTAGAGATACTGTCCCAACAAAGTTCTCACACCGTCATCTGTATGCTCACAATGAAAATGTCACACTCATGCGTACTAACGCCGAAGAGTGCGAAAAAATCGCCCTTGACATCTGTTCTAAGTTATCTCATTCCAAAGCCCCGGTTTCCCTTTTTATCCCGCTCAAGGGAGTTTCATCGATTGCAGTTGCAGGGGCGCCCTTCCATGATCCAATTGCAGATGAAGCTCTATTTTCAACTATTCGAAGACATATCCCCCGCAATGTCGAACTTGTAGAGTTAGACCATGCCATTAACGACGCAGAGTTCAGTCGAGCCCTAGCAACTAAGTTAATTACCTACATCGATCAAAGTTAGGAACAACACATGGATAGAGCTAGCGTGCTAAAAGGTCTTAGAAAAACAATTGCAGATGGCGTTGCAGTCATTGGTGCAGGTGCTGGCACGGGCTTAAGTGCTAAGTGTGCAGAGGAGGGCGGAGCAGATCTAATAATTATCTATAACTCTGGACGGTATCGCATGGCTGGCCGTGGATCACTATCGGGAATGATGCCTTACGGAGATGCAAATGAGATTGTTATGGAGATGGCTCGTGAAGTTCTTCCAATTGTAAAGAGAACTCCAGTTCTTGCGGGCGTGTGTGGAACCGATCCATTTCGACAGATGCCAATATTTCTTAAACAGATTAAAGAGATTGGTTTTTCAGGAGTGCAGAATTTTCCAACAGTCGGTCTGATCGATGGAGTTTTTCGTCAAGGGTTGGAAGAGACTGGCATGGGTTATGAACTTGAAGTCGACATGATTGCCCAAGCGCGGCAGCTAGATTTACTTACCGCCTCATACGTCTTTGATAGAAAGAGCGCAGAAGCGATGGCAAAGGCCGGAACCGATGTTCTCGTTCCACACATGGGTTTAACAACTAAGGGAATGATCGGTGCTTCAACATCACGATCTCTGGAGGACTGTGTTGGACTTATACAGGAGATGCACGATGCCGCTCGCAAGATTAATCCCGATATCATCGTCATATGTCATGGTGGCCCAATTGCTGAACCTAAAGATGCACAATATATTTTGGGCAAAGTCAAAGGCGTCCAAGGTTTCTTTGGCGCCAGTAGTATGGAACGTCTACCAACAGAGATTGCAATGACCGAGAATATGAAGCGTTTTAAATCACTAACGATCTAAGGAGTAAAAATGGCTGTAATATTTTCCAAA
>Ga0209553_1000955_pt1 | contig 14647 bp, 9 predicted proteins | sample LauGreFBDMM110DN_2_FD_188217 | JGI IMG/M metagenome (GOLD analysis project Ga0209553, IMG submission 188217) | Freshwater lake microbial communities from Lake Michigan, USA - Fa13.BD.MM110.DN (SPAdes) (version 2) | ecosystem: Environmental > Aquatic > Freshwater > Lake | place: Lake Michigan, USA...
TCCTGCGCAGCTGCGTGGCACGATCTACTGCCTGCCATTGGCCAATCCCTACTCGGTCGAATTCGGTGGTACCGTCGAAAGCACAGGGACCCGCGTGAATCCCGCTGACCTACTCGATCTAAACCGAGTCTGGCCGGGCAAGCTCGAGAATGGGTGGCTGACCGAGCAAATGGCACGTGTAATCTGGACCGAGGTGCTCTGCCGCTGCCAGTATCTTGTTGACTATCATGATGGCACCGGCGCTTGTGATGAGCTGCCGGTAGCTTTTCCACAAGCTATCCCCGAGGATGCGGTAGTGGAGTCCAGCCTTGCCGATGGGGTTGGTGGCGAAGGCGAAGCCGTGCGTCTAACCGCTGAGTATATTCAGAACATGAACTCCAAGATACGTGGAATGGCCGAGGCCTTTGGCTCGCCGGTGATCTGGTGGCGCCAGAATGCCGTCAACTCGGCCACCATTTCGGGCCACTGTCTGCTGCATAATATCGTGCCGCTGGTGGTTGAGGCTGGTGGCGGAGGGCAGATTGATTACACCATTGAGCAGGGAGTGGAGTGTACACTGAACATCCTCAAGCACCTGGGCATGATTGAGGGTGAACTTGTGCTGCCTAGGCGCCAGATTATGGTTGAGCGTTATACTGTTCGCCGCTCCCGCACCGGCGGCTTCTATCTACAAGAGGAAGGTATTGCATTGGGGGCGGTAGTGACCAAAGGCCAATTGCTGGGCCGCGTGCTGGACCCGCTCACCAGTGAGGTGATGGAGGAGTGCCACTCACCAGTCAATGGCATTATCATTAGTCGGCGGCTCAAGATGCCGATCAACCCAGGTGGCTATATTGCGCATATTGCTGATACTGATTCAATCGTTTGGACACGCGACAACAGCTAGGGGTTACCGTGGGAAACCAGAATGTACGGATCGGTATTGTTGGCACCGGCTTTGGTCAATCGGCAATGTTGCCTGGATTTCGGCTTGCTGATGGCGCGGAAGTCGTGGCAATTTGCACCCGACGGCGTGATCGGGCAGAAGCTGCTGCACAAGCGCATGGCATCGCGATGGCGTTTGACGACTATCATGCGATGCTTGCACAGGCACGTCTTGATCTTTTCTGTGTGGTGACGCCAGTGGCAACCCATGCAACAATGACACTGGCTGCTATCGCCGCTGGTTGCCATGTCCTATGTGAAAAGCCGGCCGCCTTGGACACTGCCGAGGCGCTCGCGATGATGAATGCTGCTCAGTCAGCCGGCGTGATCCATATGATTGACCATGAGCTGCGTTTCAACCCGACCCGCGCCAAGATTGCTGAGCTGATCGGTGCGAACTATGTTGGCAAGGTGCGCTATGCCAGCATACGCAATGTCTCCGGGATGCGCGCCGACTCGCAACGCGCCTGGGACTGGTGGTCCGAGCTCGCACAGGGCGGTGGGGCGTTGGGCGCAAGTGGTTCGCACCAGGTCGATCTCTTGCGCTGGTGGCTTGGCGATATCGTTGCGGTGAGCGGGCGGATTGACACACATGTGCGCCATCGACCTGATCCGGCTCGTGGCGGCGAGCTGCGCGCTGTTGATAGCGATGACCAGTTTAGCTTCGTTGCCGAGCTCGCGAGTGGTGCAGCGGCGCATGTGTTTGTGAGTACTGTCGCCTATATTGGCGGCTCCAATCAGGTCGAGATCCATGGAGATAGCGGCAGCCTAGTGCTCGATTCTGACGACCGGCTGTGGGGCCAGCAGCTAAATCAATCTATACCGGAAGAGTTCACCGTGCTTGATCCGCTCGAGGGCATTGCCGGCGTGCCAACCAACGTCTGGGGGCGCTCGTTTGTGCACTTGGCCCGTGAGCTTGTTGAGGCCATCGCCAAGGGCCGACCGCTGGCACGCGGCGCCAGCTTTGTTGATGGCCTGCGTTGCCAGCAAGCCCTTGATGCGGTGCGGCGTTCACACGAACAGCGCTGCTGGATAGCGGTAGAGGAATAAGAACGCATGATTACACCAGATTTGGCAAAGAAATTCGTTGGCATCCAGATTAGCCCGATCAGTTTTATTGATGAAGGCGTTGAGCAGGTGCTCGATACCCTGCAGCACCGAGTCGGTGTCAATACCCTGATGATCGGGACTATTTCGTGGCTGGGGTTGAAGGTCGGTCGACGTATCTCGCATGCGTTGGAGGGTTGGCCTGATCATGGTGTTCAGGCGCCCTATACCATGCAAGGTGGTGCCTACTGGGCCACCCATGCTGAGTACTATGCGAACACGCCGATCAAAGACTTTCGCTCAACCGACAAGGAGCTGGCCGGTCGCGATATTCTCGAGTTGATCATCCCGGCAGCCCGTGCGCGTGGTATGCAGGTTATCCCGGAGATGATGGAGCCGCTGTTTAAGTATGCTGGCCATGGATCGGCCAGCGCGGTGAACATCGCAAATATGCCACAGTACCTGGAGGTCGATGTGTATGGGCGTGTTGCCGGTGAGCCATGCACCTCAAACCCGGCCTACCGGCGCTGGTGGCATGCGCTAGTCGAAGACCAGTGCCGGAGCTATGATATTGATGGAGTTATGTGGTGTAATGAGCGCAATACCCCGCTCGACCGGATGATTCAGGGTCAGGCGCCTGGCTGTTTCTGTGAGCATTGCCGCCGTGAGGCGATTGAGCGAGGCATTGATGTTGAGCGGGTTCGGGCTGCCTTCTGCGAGCTGCACCAGTACTTCCAGCAGGCTCGCTCTGGTGTGGACTTTGTTGATGGCGCGCTGATCGAGTTTTTGCGCGTATTGCTACGCAACCCCGAGGTATTGATCTGGGAGCGCTTCTGGCTTGAAAGGAGTAAAGATCTTGATAAAGAGCTGTATGGGATCGTCAAATGGTGCAATCCGCAGCTTAGCTTTGGTCTTAATGTCTGGAATCGCAATCACCTTAACCCAGTCCGCAAGGCGCAGTGGTCGTGGGAAGAGCAGACATTGTACAGTGATTGGGTGAAGCCGATCACCTATCAACACCAGGCTGGTGTTGTGTATGCCAAAGAGATGACAGACCTACACAAGAGCATTCTGCGCGATTTCACCCCTGCAGAGTTTACTCCGATGATGTATAAAATACTGGGCCTTAACGAAGCACCCTGGAATGATCTGGTCCAGCAAGGTATGGACGCGGATACCTATGTTGGTGGCCAATGCCGTGATACCCTGCACGCTGTCGGCGATAAGGTTTCGGTTTATATGGGTATTGGTGTTGATGCTCCCCGTACCCGCACGGACCAGGCCGCCTGTTCGCCCGAAATTGTGTACCGCAGTGTGATGGCGACCTACCAAGCTGGGGGCCATGGAGTGGTCTTTTCCCCTAACTATGCTGGCATGAACCTGAGCAACCTTGATGGGGCTGCGGCTGCACTTCGTGAACTTGGCCTTCATACATAATTATGTGGCGTATGATCTAGGCGGACGATCTCAAACAACTTTTCAAAATTTTGCATTCTATAAGGAGTAATTCATATGCCTGAGCAGCCAGCTTGGCGCTTCCAGAAGCTTATAGCGCCGATGTACGAGTCGGTGGTTGAGCACACTATCCTGAAGGGCCGTGTGCTGACATGCCGTAGTAGCGAGGTGATCGAGCAGGGCTTTGTTGAGATATCTGGCGGCAAAATTATTGCGATCGGCAGCGCTGCCGATCTTGGTGATCGTGGGACCGAGGGTGTCGAAACCAATGGGACGATTATCCCTGGCCTTTTTAACAGCCATGCGCACCTCGCATGGGATGGCGTGCACGACCTCGCGCAGCAGTCGATATATGACTTGCCCGAGATCTCGGCCTATAAATCGGCTGGAAATATGTTGATCAGCCTGCGCGCTGGCATCACCACCGTTCGCGACCTGGGCCTGCACAAGACCAACCTGTTCGCCAAGCAGGCGGTTGAACAGGGCATCTTTCCCGGACCACGCATCCTAGCCTGTGGTGAGTCAATCGTCCAGACTGGCGGCCACACCTATTGGGCCTGCCGCGAGGCGAGCGGTCCCGATGAAATGCGCCGAGCAGTGAGGGATCAAGTTCGAGGCGGCGCAGATCTGATTAAGATTATGGCCTGCCACGATACGCTGGAATTTTCCGATGAGGAACTTGCCGCAGTAATCGATGAGTCCCATCGCAATGGCCTACCAATCACCGCACACGCGACCTACAACGAATGTATTGAGCGGGTAGTTCGGTTTGGGGTGGATTGTGTCGAGCACGGCGGCAGCATGACGGCCGAAACGATTGAGTTGCTGCTCGATAGGAAGATCCCGATTGTCACTACCTTTGCACCAATTGTCATGCAAAGCCAGCCAGAAGTAGCTAAGAAGTTCAACATCCCGGACTGGAAGCTGCTCGAACGCCAGAAAGCGGTCGCCGACCCGGGCCGCTACGAGGGACTGGTGCGTGCCGCTAAGGCTGGCGTTGTGATCGGCTTTGGCACCGATGCTGGCAGCCCGGCAGTCGGCCATGCAGTGATTGCGCCCGAGATGAAGTTCATGGTCAAGTTGGGCCTGGTGGCTGACAACTATGGCGCGCTGCGGAGCGCGACCATTGTTGCAGCGCAGATCAGCAAGTTAGGCGCGAAGCTTGGTACACTGGAGACGGGCAAGCTCGCCGATGTGGTAGTGCTGAATGGTAACCCGCTCGAAGATCTCGACGCCATTACCCAGGTCAGCCGGACTTATGTGGCTGGGAAGCGCCTGGTGTGAGCAGTCGTATCGAAGGGGAGCGTTGCCGGTGACAACAAAGGCCACGCTTGCTGAGCGCGATCTGCGCTATCAGCGCCTTTATGAAGCCATGCAGGCCGCTGGTCTGGATGCAATGCTTGTCGCTGGGAAAGGCCACTGGTGGACTGGCCGTGGATATATTCGCTATCTGACCGACTTTCATCTGTGGGGCCATGATGGCATACTGCTGATTCCAGTTCATGGCGAACCAGCGCTGACCCTTTCCAGCCATGCGGTCGCACAGTTGATTGCGAGGCGCGGCTGGATTTCGGATGCCTTTGGTGATATCGCACTTGTGCCGCGCGCGGTGACGTTTGTTAAGTCCCGCAAGCTGACCAGTGCGCGAATTGGGGTGGCTGGGATGCGCTCGATCATTGGCGCCGGAGTGCTGGCTGACCTGCGTACCGCGCTACCACAGGTTAATTTTGTTGATGCAGATCAGCTGATCGACCAGGTGCGGATGATTCGGAGCGAGCTCGAGATTAAGCAGATCACAGAGCTCTGGGATCTTTCGAAGGCCTGTATGGAGCGCTTTGTTGAGGTCATCACACCTGGCAAGAGCGGGCTGGGGCTGGCGGCAGAGTGCTCAAGGGTTGCACTGGAAGGCGGCGCCCGCGATATCCTGGCTTTTATTAGCGAACAGCCTGGCCGCGTTGAGGTTCCCGATGACACGCTCCTGCGCTGTGATGATATCACCCGCTATCATATGGAGCTATGCGGCCCGAGCGGCCACTGGTCCGAAATTACCGTCTCCTGTGCCTATCGTGCCCCGACCGAGCTTGAAGACCGGTTAATGGAGAGCGAGCTGCGCGCATATGCGGCCATTCGGGCAGCTGCCCGCCCTGGTGCCACGCTCTCCCAGCTTGCAGCGCTGTTTGAGCAAATCTTGCTTGCTGATGGCTGGCAGCTGGGACCAGCGCCACGTCACTTTGACTTCCATGGCCAGGGAATGGATGCAATTGAGGCACCATGGTTCGCCCCAGAACCAGAGTGGGGGGCATCGCAAAGCTGGCCGCTCGAGGCTGGTATGACCTTCTCTTACCATCCGAATCGTGATGTGCGCCCACTAGTCCCATGGGGGACGGGCATCAATGAAGATATTTTGATTACGCCCGACGGTGCGAAGCGGTTTAGTGGTGAATGGGATCTGCGCTGGCGACGGATGTAGCCAGGCTACTGACTTTAGGGTCAATACATGAGCAACACAAAGCGCAGGATGAGCTCACGCGATCTGTTGCAGTTCCAGATGTGCGATGACCCACAGGTCTCGCCTGATGGTTGTGAGGTCGCCTGGGTTCACACCTGGATCAATCCAGACCAGAACCGCTACCAATCGCGGATTATGGTCACTGATATTGCGACGGGAGTCACGCGGCCGTTTAGCGATGGCCCGCAGGACAGCTACCCGCGCTGGTCGCCTGATGGCTGTAAGTTAGCCTTTTTGTCAGCCCGCCCTGCCCCGCCTGGATTGGCCAATGCCCCGACGTCTGCGGTGACGGCTCTTGATGGCGGTGCGCATCTTATGCTTGCGCCAGCAGCTGGCGGTGTTGCGCTTGCGATCACCAACCTACGTGGCGGTGTCCGAGCACCAGTCTGGTCGCCGGATGGTACGCGGATCGCGTTTGTGACATTGCTTGATCCAGATGTTGGCCTCGAACAGATTGCTGATCAACCGAGCTCCGAGGATCTCTACACCCATTTCACTCGCGATGTGGTTGTCACTCGCCGCCTGCGCTGGAAATCCGATGCGCTCGGATTCCTGGGGAACTATTACAACCATCTGGCTGTTGTGATGATCGACTCGGCCAGTCTGCCCGTGGTTCTGACCAGCGGCCCGCACGACTTCAGCCCGCCGATCTGGTCGCCGGATGGGCGACACCTGGCGACCACTGGCAACCTCGACCCTGGCGGTGAAACGCGCCGCAAAAGCTCTATCTATCTAATCGACCCATCACTCACCCAGCCAGCCGCGCCGCGTCATCTGTTCAGCTTGGAAGAGATGCGCAGCAGCGACCTAGCGTGGTCGCCTGACGGGCGCGCGCTAGCAATCTGCGGACATAACGATCCTACACTCGGCCATTACGGCACGCCGCATCTCTGGCTTATCGATCTGGCCAGTGGAACGGGTACTTGTATGACCGAACAGATCGACCGTGCGATTGGCGACTACTCTCGCAACTATGATCTGCGCCGCTATGGTGGCGATGATGAGCCACGCTGGCTTCCAGATGGCGCGGGGTTGCTGCTACTGGTCAACGAAGCTGGCATGGTGAATCTGAATCGCTTTCTCATTGCTGATGGTAAGCTTACGCCACTCACCATTGGCGATCAGGTGGTCACTGCTTTCTCGATTGATCCAACAGCTCGCACAACTGTTGCACTGATCGGCGACAGCCAGACTCCTGGTGATCTATATCTACTTGAGCCCGGTGGGCATCTGCGCCGCCTGACTGAAGTGAATCGTGAGCTCCTCAGTGAGGTTGAAGTCGCACCATCGCTGCGCTTCAGCTGTGAGTCTGGCGATGTACGGATTGAGGGCTGGGTCTGCCCGCCGGTTGGCTATCAGCCGGGCCAGCGCTACCCAGTGATTCTCTACACCGGCGGAGGGCCAGGCGGCATGCGCGCCAGTGTGTTTGTACACGAATGGCAGGTGTATGCCGCGCAAGGGTATGCAGTGATCAACTGCAATACGCGTGGCAACCATGGTTACGGCCAGCCGTTCTCTGCCGCAACCCGTGGCCACTGGGGCGACCTTGATTATCAGGATAATATCGCATTTCTACGAGCTGCCTGCGCTGCCTTCGATTTTATTGATCCCGAGCGGCTGGCGGTAGCCGGTGGCAGCTATGGCGGCTATAGTGCGGCTTGGATTATCGCTCGCCACCCCGAGTTTCGCGCTGCTGTAGTCGATCGTGCGCTGACCAACCGCACCTCGCAGGTCGGCACCAGCGATATTGGCTTTTTGCTCGATCAGGTTGAGTTCGATAAAAAGCTTCCCTGGGAAAATATCGATACACTGATCGAGCGCTCGCCGGTGATGCACGCAGGAACAATCCAAACTCCGACGCTAGTGGTCCATTCGGCCCTCGACCACCGCTGTGCTGTCGAACAGGGTGAGCAATTCTATATGGCGCTCAAGCGGCGTGGTGTGCCAACCGAGCTTGTGCGCTTCCCCAACGAAAGCCATGAACTTTCGCGCGCGGGCCGACCCTGGCACCGCGTCTTCCGTCTTGACCGCTACCTTGACTGGTTTGCGCGCTGGCTCTGACCTGCCACAAAGGAGAAGCAACCAAGGACCTTCTCAACAAGCCTGCCGTATAGAATTGCGTCGGGCCATACGCAGCATGTGCATGTGATGCCGGCGCGGCACGCCTTATTCAGCGTGCCGCTAATGATTCAGCCGAGCAGTGGGACGCCCAATTTATTAGCGCTGGATATGTGATCGAAGCCGGCCAGCGTATTGGCTGAAGGTAAGACGAACTAGACGGACTAGGTTTGCGGAATAGCGCTGTGTGAGCTGATTACCCAGCGGATGGGCTGCGAAAAGGGTTTTCGTATGGGTCGCAGACGGCTATGCTCACGATAGCACTGACTGTGCTCCCCACCCGGGCGGCGAGAGGCTAGTGCAGGCGCTCGTCTACTGTGAACCAATATTATTATCGTCGGCGCGACCATGCTACGGTACCAACGCGGCTCGAAGATATCTTGGAAGTTATTCCTGCGGCGCTGGAGCGTGCGACAAACCCGCAAGCCAAGGCTATGCCCTCGAATCCTCCATCCAACCCAACTGGCGCAGTGAGCGAGCTAGCGACCTTTGAGTGGGTCGCCAATATTACCGAGTGTCATACCCCTGTGGTGATCTATATGAGCGCTTTGTCTTTGATCGTTTTCAGCACGTGAGTTTTGCGGCGCCGCCTAGCATTTGAGAGTAGGTTGTTGGGATTAATGGCTTCAATCAATACTACAGTATGGTCGGCGGGCGGATTGGGAATGTGGTGGCGCAGCGTCCGATGAGTGATGCGCACTTGCCGATAATCCATGAGATGACGAGCGTTGCGCCCTCAGTGGTACAGTATGTTGTTCTCGCAGTGTACGGTGAGTTCCAATCGACTGATTCACCCGAGCCTGTCTGATTCAGCCCCGTTGCGCAGATCGGGAGAAGGCGCTCGACCTAATGGGGCTGCCGTAAAGCCGCCCACGCGACGAGAACTATATTCTGAACCAGATTAGCGGCACTGATTTGCCGTCATAGAAGTTGGCTAATGCGCTGCGCAAAAAAGAAAATGTGATGATCGGCGGTTCCCGAGACGCAGCCTGAGCAAGGACTTGAGCGCACGGCAGCGTTTGTGCGCAAGTACAACGGCTGCCGTGCGGAAGTCAGTTGTCAGATGGAAGTTGCGGTCAGCCATCAAATGATAGTGGTTTGCACCCACAATGTTTGTCGCACAATTTCGCGCTCCTGACTACTTCCACTGTTCGTGAAGCTTATTCTTGGTTCTAGTTTTCTTGCTCCTAGTTCTCGGTACAGGTATCGTAAAATCGCTACAAGACCACCTTACCATCTATGATATTAATCGTGCGTTCAGCCATTCATAATGCTCATGCTCGGTTCTGGTTTTCTTGTTCCTAGTTCTAGGTGCAGTTATCGGAAAATCTCTGCAAGCCCACGTTACCATAAACGATGTGAATGGCTCGTTCAGCTATGGCCAAATGCGTCCCTGCGCTCAGCATGACATTCTGAACCGAAATTAAGGTGCACCTTAATTAGTTATCTGTCTCCAGAATAATTGATTCTTTTTCTCTAGATATTTGCTGCTTTGATACTTGGTCGAACCCATACTCACACAGTGCCCCGGCTGGCGTTATATAGCCCATGGCGAGGTCGTGCAGAATATGCGCCTTATCCCGCTCAGACGGCGGGCCAAAGCCTGCCCCGCCTGGCATACGCAGTTCCAGCTCGGCTTGAGGCTCAAGGGTGAGAGGCGGGAAGCGGGTGATCTCGCGGCCCGCCAGGTACACGTGGCCGATCTTGCCAGGCATTCCGCCGCCAAGCCCAGGCGGAGCGCAGACAATCTTGTCCGGGATGATGCTGAGATGCATGGGCTGGCGACCAATATTACGCACCGTAATCACTTGACTGATACCCCCGCGCCTGCGGCCAGCTCCAGATGAATCCGGCAACATCTCTTTCCGCACAAACAGAATTGGCGCGCGTACTTCCATGATTTCGCAAGGGGTTACCATACTATTGTGCGGGAACGCTACCGGGGCCATCCCGTCCAGCTCTCGTGTAGCCCCGCGTCCACCATGCGGCAGCATGTCAACTAGAAAGTGGCCGTAACCTTCCTCGGTGCCTGAGAGTGTAAATGGCCAGATTGAGCCTGATCCCGCCTGCGCCTGCTCGCCAAACAGCGGCCAGAGTGCGCCAAACAGCAGCTGGTTCATGTTGTTGGTTGTCTTGGCGCGGGCTTTAACCGGGTGGGGGAACGTTGTATTGAGAATACAGCCCGCAGGGGCCACCACGCGGATCGAGCGGAATAAGCCCTCATTGTTGGGGATATGGGGCACCAGCGCACATTTAAAGGGGTAGACCGTTGAGGCAAAGGTTGTGTTATACACGCAATTGATCGAGGCCTTGCGCGTCTGCGGCGAGCTGCCGGTGTAGTCAACAAGCACATCGCTGCCGCTGATGGTAACCTTCGCTTGCAGATGCACAACTTCGATATATCCATCGATATCCAGTCCAAACTCATAGACACCATCTGTCAGCGCGCTAATTTTCTGGCGCACCAGCGCCTCCGAACGTCCATGGATCTCCGCGGCCAGGACGCGCAGATCATCAAGATCGTAGTCATCAAGAAACTCACGAACGCGCTGTGCGCCAATCCGGTGGGTTCCTACCATCGCATGGATATCGCCAAGCACCATATTTGGAACCCGGCAGTTATTGCCGATGATCTCAAACACCAACTCATTGGGGCGGCCAGCCTCATAGAGCTTACATGGTGGCAGACGCATCCCTTCCTGGAATACATCGGCCGCCTCAATATCTCCAGCGTGGCCACCCACATCCGAGACATGCGCGACACTGCCAATAAAGCTAACCACCCGGCCACCCTTAAACACTGGGCTGATCATCACATAGTCTGGCAGGTGACCCGTGCCGATCCAGGCATCATTGGTAGCAATAACATCGCCCTCTCGCAGAGAGTCAACTGGAAATCTCTCTAGAAGCACACGCGCGGCGCGTGGCAATACTACACAGAAGTTGGGTGGGCTGAAACTCGACTGGCAGAGCGACGAACCGCGTTCATCGGTCAGAATGTAGGCAAAATCACGGCTCTCGCCAACAATTGTCGAGAAGGAGGTGCGCACGATCGCGTCATCCACCTCGTCCATCACGGCAATCAAGCGCTGCCACATAATCTCGAGCGCTATAAAGTCGATTCCTCTATCTTGCCGCATGCGCGAACGCCCCTAGACTCCGATGAAATATGGTCGATGCCAAGCACATGCGCCGAAGCTAATGCTAAACAGCAGCCACTGCTAGACCACGTGATTGGCGCTGATTAAGCATATAATCTTCTCGTGCACAGCGCTCGCTGATCAGGCCCATCGCCATATCCTCAAGAATACGATCGATCTCGCGCTCCGCTACTGGCCCAAATCCGCCGCCGCCCGCGATATGGAGTTCGACCACCGAACCGGGTTGTAGCAGAATGGGCGGGAATCGCAGCACCAACTCCCCATCAATGCGCACCTCGCCAATCAGGCCCGCCTGCCCGCCAGCAAGCCCAGGTGGCGCAGTGGTGATGCGGTCTGGCGTGAGGTTGAATATCATTGGCTGGGTGCCGATATGCTTGAATACAATTATCTGGCCAACCCCGCCGCGATGCTGCCCGAGCCCAGCGCTATCTTGCCGGAACTCTTTGCGCAGAAATAGAATTGGAGCACGGGTTTCCAGTATCTCGCAGGGTGTAATGATACTATTTTCTGGGTAGGCTACCGGGATGGTGCCATCCATCGCTGGGGTCGCGCCACGGCCGCCATGCGGCAGCATGTCGACCAAAAAGTAGCCCAGCTGGTCATCCTCGCCCTTGAGCACAAACGGCCAGATGGCGCCGTTGCTGGCATTTGCGCGCGGCCCAAACACTGGCCACAGTGCACCAAAGAGCACTTGATTGACATTATTGACCGTCTTTGCACGTGCCTTGACTGGCATGGGGAAGGTTGCGTTAAGAATAGAGCCATCCGGTGCGCTAACATGGATCGGGCGGAACAGCCCCTCGTTGTTGGGTAGATCCGGAACCAGCGCAGCTTTGAAAGGGAACAGCGAGGCGGCGAATGTACTGTTGTACACGCAGTTTATCGATCCCAGTTGGGTCTGCGGCGATGAGCCAGCATAGTCGACATAAATGTCCGAACCACTAATCGTCACAGTGGCATGCAGATGGACGGTCTCGATATAGCCGTCGATATCCATTCCGTAGCTATAAACCCCATCGGGCAGCGCGGTGATTTTCTGGCGCATCAAAGCCTCGGAGCGGTCAAGAATCTCGGCGGCCAGCGTCTCAAGATTGCGAAGCTCATACTCATCAAGAAATTCGCGAATGCGAATGGAACCAATCCGGGCCGCGCCAGCCATCGCCCGCAGATCTCCAAGTAGCATATCCGGCACCCGGCAGTTCTGGCCAATGATCCGGAAGGCGAGCTCGTTCTCAACGCCAGCCTCGTAGAGCTTGAATGGCGGCATATTCAGCCCTTCGCTGAACACATCAAGGCCCTCGATCTCGCCAGGATGCCCGCCGACATCCGAAACATGCGCGATTGTGCCAACGAAGGCGACCACCTGGCCATGCCAGAAGATCGGAGTCAGCAGAATAAAGTCGGGCAGATGGCCGGTACCGATCCATGGATCATTGGTCGCAAGAACGTCACCCTGGCACAGTGATTGGGTTCCAAAATAGTCCAGCATCGACTTTGCCGTTCGCGGCAAAACCACAGAGAAGTTGGCCGTACTCCAAACCGACTGGCAGAGCGAGCGCCCCTGCACATCGGTCAGGATGCATGCGAAATCGCGACTCTCACTGAGAATCGTCGAGAAGGTTGTGCGCACGATTATCTGATCGATCTCGTCCATGATCGAAATCAGGCGCTGCCACAGAATATCGAAGGTGATCGGGTCCATCATGCTATCCCTAGTTTCATGCTCACGCCAAACCTTGAGTCCGGAGATGCGCTTTCTGAGAAATATACTCGGCTACAGAAAGAGATTCGCGCCCGCCTGCAAAGCGCGCGCTCCGCACCAATTCAATATCGCGCGTAACAGCAACCAGTCGTACAAGCTCGGCGATTGCATCCGGGTGGTCGTCGACTCGCAGATCAAGGTAGGGAGCTTCTTCCAGATGGACGACATAGATAGCAGCTGACTGCTGGCCGCGACGATCTCCGCCTGCCGCATGGCCAGCCCGTAGCGCGGTAACGAGGCGCTCTGGCAAATCGAGATCAGCCCGCCCTTCAAATGTCGCAACCATTTCCCCGACTGTTTCTTGATTGACCAGCATGTTGCCTGCGCCAACGCATGTCGTCCCCAAGATGTGGCCACTCCAGGGCTCAGTCTCGCTGCCGGTGTATCCGAAGACATTGCCGTGGTGATCGACCATACCGACCTGTCGCCAGTCACGCCCAGGGTCGTTGGCGAGAACACGCGTGATCGCCTCCGGCCCACTGAGGCCAGTGTCGTGGACCAGCCGCAGTGTGTCGTAGCCGAGGTAGGGCTGAGCATAGGCCTGTACCGCAAGGGCCGCGACGCCCGCGCGCACATAGGGTACGCGAGCCCCGACCCCCCAGTAGCGTGTTGCGACAGCGACGCCCATCATTCCGCCGTGTGTGTCGTAGCCAGTGATCGAGAACGTCATGATTCGGCTCCTCGCAGTCTAGCCGTTGCGCAGTCGTGGGTCAAGTGCATCACGCAGCCAGTCGCCCATCAGAATGCATCCAAGCGCAGTTAGGCTGATTGTCACGCCAGGAAATGTCGACAGCCACCACGAGGTTGCTAGGTGGTTGCGTCCCTCGGACAGCATCACGCCCCACGTGATCGTTGGTGGTTGTACACCCATGCCCAGAAAGCTCAACGAGGCCTCGGCGATAATCACCGTAGCGATCTGTAGTGTCGACAGCACAATGATCGAGGCGGCCACGTTTGGGAGCAGATGGAACAGCGCAATCCGCCAGCCAGACTGCCCGAGTGCCTGCGCCGCAGTCACATATTCCAGATTCTTGACCAACAGCACCTCGCCACGCACCACCCGCGCAAACGTCACCCAGCCAGTCATACCAAGCACGATGATCAGGTTGGTTAAGCTTGGTCCAAGGAAGCCGACTGCTGCGAGAGCCAGAATGATGAATGGGATGGACATAAACGTGTCGACCGTCCGCGAGAGTATGCTGTCAACTCTCCCGCCCAGAAAGCCGCTAATCAGCCCAATGATTACTCCGACGATAACCGAGATCGCTACGCCGAGCACGCCCACTATTACCGAGACACGCGAACCAATTATCAGCCGACTCAGCACATCGCGGCCAAGCTGGTCGGTACCAATTAGATAATTTGGGGCGCCCTTTTTTTTCCATACTGGCGGAATCAGGCGGCTGCGCACATTTATCTTGGCTGGGGCATGGGGCGCGATCAGTGTACCTCTCCCTGTGGTAGAAAAATTAGGACTTCTATAACTTGCAAATAATACGCCACAATACCGCGCTTGTCAATGGACAATTTTCTCGCGACCGCGCCCGCTTTCACTGCACAGACCGTCGCGCTGCTTTAGCTATATCAGAGCTTACATAAAGATAATATCCCGCGTTTCATCGCCGCTTCTAGTGCAGGCGCGGCGGTTGATATAGGCGCCTGCACTAGAAG
>Ga0209553_1000960_pt1 | contig 14627 bp, 14 predicted proteins | sample LauGreFBDMM110DN_2_FD_188217 | JGI IMG/M metagenome (GOLD analysis project Ga0209553, IMG submission 188217) | Freshwater lake microbial communities from Lake Michigan, USA - Fa13.BD.MM110.DN (SPAdes) (version 2) | ecosystem: Environmental > Aquatic > Freshwater > Lake | place: Lake Michigan...
TATCTTCGCTGGTATTGTGCGTGAATTCCAAATACGTCCCCGTAGCTCAGTGGATAGAGCAACCGCCTCCTAAGCGGTAGGTCGCAGGTTCAACTCCCGCCGGGGACACAGAGAATAGGTATTAGGAAAATATTACTGTGCGTTGGCCGACGATAAAGATTCGATCTTCGGCAAATAGCTTAACTGCTCGTGCAAGCACCCGACGTTCAATATCGCGGCCACGAGCAATCATCTCTTCCGGTGTGGCAGCGTGGTTTACGTGTGCCACATCTTGTTCAATGATTGGACCTTCATCTAAATCAGAGGTAACAAAGTGGGCGGTGGCGCCAATGATCTTCACGCCACGATCATGAGCCTGGTGATATGGCTTGGCACCTTTAAATCCTGGCAAGAATGAGTGATGGATATTAATAATCTTTCCTGGCATTGATGCACAGAACTCTTTTGAGAGTATCTGCATATATCTGGCTAGGACCACAAAATCAATTTTGAGTTCGGCAATCTTTGCCAGCATTACTTTTTCTTGTTCTGCCTTTGTTGAAGCGGTGACCGGTAGATGTAAGAAGGGAATCCCGTGTGATTCAACTAGTGACTGCAAATCTTCCCGGTTAGAGATCACCAGTGGGATTTGAATAGGGAGTTCGCCTAGTTCAAGTAGATACATCAAATCTCTGAGGCAGTGGCTCTCTTTAGTAACCAAAATAAGAGCACGAGGCTTTTCATCTGTTGGCCTGACATGGAGTGAGGGGGAGAATTTTCCTAGTCCTTCGCTCAAGCTCTTATTTGCTGCATTTAGGTCTTGCGAGGTTTCAAAGCGAGTACGCATCACAAAAGTATTTGTGTTGTTATCTGTGAACTGTTGATTCTCGATGATATTGCCACCACAGCTGAGCACAGCAGAGGTCATCGCATGCACGATTCCTGGCTGGTCTGCACATTGCAGGGAAGCTATGAGATCCATAGCCCAAGGGTAAAGGTAACTAGTGCGTAATAGTAAATCGCTGCATCCACTTTGGCGCCCACCAGTTGCGTTCTCCAAATAGGCGCATCAACGCAGGCACCAATAGGGCGCGAACGATAGTGGCATCAAGAATTACCGCCAGTGCCACACCAAATCCCATTGATTTAATCGACGTGACGCCACTCGTGATGAAGGCAGCGAAGACCACGGCAAGTAGTACAGCGGCGGCGGTAATAATGCGAGCAGATCTTTGAAGACCAACGGCGACAGCTTCAATATTTGATTTACCAGCCAAATGTTCTTCTCGGATACGAGAGAGCAAGAAGAGCTCATAATCCATGGAAAGACCAAAGACTACGACGGCAATTAAAATAACAATGGATGTATCAAGTGTTCCAGTGAGAGTAAATGATCCGACTAACCATTGCAGATGACCATCGATGAAGACCCAGGTGAGGACGCCCATTGTTGCTGCCAGCGAAAGCACATTAAGCAGTACCGCCTTGATGGGAAGGATGATGGAGCCGGTAAAGACGAAAATCAATATGAAGACACTGAGTGCAATCCAACCCAGTGCCCATGGCAATGTTTTGGAAATACCGTCTTGTGAATCTGTGTAGTCAGCTGCAACTCCGCCAACTAAAGTTCCAACAGGTGCCTTGAGATCACGGATATCGTGAATTAACTTCTGGGCATCAGGAGTTCGTGGCAACATTGAGTGAAATGCCACAAGGCGAATATCTGAGCCAATTACTTGCGGTGGCTGGACCGCCACGATTCCAGAGACAGTGGCAATCTCTTGTGAGTATTCGCTAATTTCAAGAGTTTTGCCAGCGCCATCAAAGATAATGATTTCCACCGGATTATTTGTCTGTCCGGCAAATCGATCAGCTTGCAGCGCCGTTGCAATCGCTGCCGGATTTGATGCTGGCAGCATGCGTGAATCACCTTGTGCAAATTTAATATTTTGCACAGGTGCGGTGAGAATTCCTAGAATCACCAGCGAAAGTATGACTACCGCTGTTGGGCGTTTCATCACAAATCTAGCGGTCTGCGCCCAGCGGCCATCTTCCTTAGGAGTAATGGAGGATTTACGAATTACTCCTTTATCAATTCTTGTACCTAAGAGAGCCATGATTGGTGGAAGTCCACACAGTGCACCAACGACTGCCAGGGCAACTACCGAAACTCCCGCGTAACCAAAAGATTTCAGGAAAGGAAGCGGGAAGAAGGTAAGTGAAACCATAGTGACTAAAACAGTGAGCCCTGAATAAAAAACTGTTTTACCCGCGGTTGCCATGGTGGTGACAATCGAATCTTGCACGCTCTTGCCGTGGTGAATTTCTTCGCGGAAGCGGTTGACCATTAAGAGCGCGTAATCAATACCGAGGCCAAGACCCATACCGGTTGTTAGGTTCAGCGCGTAGACGCTGACATCTGTGAAGAGTGACATCAAGTAGAGAACAAAGAAGGCTCCAAGAATTGCAGCCACACCAACAATGAGTGGCATGGCAGATGCGGCAAGGGCGCCAAAGACAAAGGCAAGGAGGATAAATGTCAGTGGAATAGATACGATCTCGGCAATCTTCAAATCTGCCGCGATTTTCTCAGAGATTGCATTTCCTACGACAGCAACTCCGCCTGGATATAAAGTGAAGCTTCCGTAATTGCCCTCGTACTTATCCTGGAAAACTGCGCCAAGTGATTGGCTCTCAGGAGAAAACGCGTCTGCTTCGCCATAAATCAAGATATAACCTGCGCGGCCGTCCTTAGATTTCAGTGTTGCTTCCCCACCGGAGCTCCAATATGAAAGAGTTTCGGTGATGCCTTCTTCTTGGGCAATCTTTGCCTCTAAAGATTTTGCTTCTTGCACAACATCGGGGCTAGTTATATCTCTGCTACCCGCATCTACTACTAGGACTACAGAGGGATCATTAATTTTTAAGTCATCTCGGAGGTATTCATAGACTTTGTAAGAATCGCTATTTGGATTTGAATACCCGCCAGCATCAAGGCGGCTAAAGATGAGTGAGCCAAAGACACCTGAAAGAATAATTCCGATGATAAAGAGGGCTAGCGCTGCTTTCCTCCTGCGTACAAGTAAGTGCCCTAAGCTCTCAAACATAGTGATAAGTATGTAGGATTCGATTATGAAATTCGAATTTGGTCACAGGTGTTCTTACGCATGAGCGATGTGTTTCCAGTAACAACTGAGGATGAACGCGACCCACGCGAAGACCAGAAGGAAGATCGCAAACGGGAGGAAGAAATTAGAGGGGATAAACCCCCACATCACGACGAGTAGTTATTCACTTGCCGCTGCAGGTTTTGATTCAGTTACAGCTGCCGGCTTTGATTCAGTTGCCGGTTTTGCTACTGAATCAGTCTTATAGAAACCAGATCCTTTAAAAACAACACCAACAGATGAATAGACCTTGCGAACTTCACCCTTGCACTCAGGGCACTCGGTCAGTGGTTCTTCCGAAAAACTCTGGAACGCCTCGAAGGGATGGTCGCAGGCGTTGCACAAGTATTGATAAGTAGGCAATGTGTAATCTCTCTCAAGAGGGGTGGCTATACCTAAGTCTAAAGAAGTGAGACGATAGGCGCGAATCCACGGGATTCACGAGCGCAGGGGAGATTTAAGCAGTGAAGCGAATGAGAGCAATCGCACTTATTGCCGGGATACTTTTACTGAACCCGCAAACGGTATTCGCTAACACGCTGGTCTCAACAACTCCGGTCGCAGGTGTTTCGCTAGAGAGCGCACCGAGTGCGGTAACAGTCACCACAGAAGTTGCCCTTATGGATGATGGCAACGAAGTCACAGTTACTGATCCATCAGGTGCTCGAGTTGATGATGGCGCGCTGACAATTGATGGAGTCAGCGCCGTCGTGGGCCTCAAGCAACTTGTTAAGAAAGGAATTTATACCGTCAACTATTCGCTGTTGGCCGAAAATGATGTCCCGCTAGTTGGAAAGTTCACCTTTAACTTTGCTGAGCCAACTGTGATTGTGCCAGTTGAGCCACAACCGACACCGACACAGTCGGCGACACCTTCTGGAAATAATGTGGGTACAACAACTTTTGTCCTCGGGCTATTACTTGCTGCCCTCGTTGTTACCTTGGCACTTGCCCGATATGCTCGAAAGATTTATAGGGAGCGATGAATTTTCTGTCAGAAGATCTGACTCAGGCGAGTTCTTTCATGAGCACTTTTGGGACAGTCAATAAGTCTTTACTCATACTCTCAGCTTGCCTTTTGGTCGGCGTGCTGCTCTCCTTTGGATTTTTACTCATTGAACACGGCGGTAAGTTACAGAGCTCAGCAGATAAATTGCGCAAGTTCGGTGAACTTGCTGCAGGTATCTGGCTGCTTACGAGTTTGCTGGAAATAACAATCACCCTTGCAAATATTCTCGACTCCTCCCTCGGCGCAGCACTTGAACCCACAACCTTCCGTTCATTTATTACCCAGGTAGATCTAGGAAGATTCCTCTTTGCCCAAACTATTGGCCCAAACCATTGCCGCTGCAATCGTTTTGATTGGTCTGAGGTTTATCACCACCGCACTGCAATCAATACTCTTTCTCGCAATCACTCTGGTGGGGCTAGTTGCACCAGTATTTCAAAGTCATGCAGCAGCTGCCGGCTCTCATGCCCTGGCAATTGGTTCCCTTGTAGTGCATGTGGTTGCACTTTCTCTCTGGGTTGGTGGCCTCTGTGCAATTGCGCTACTTGCAGATGCCGATCGAAGAATCGCGCTGCCTCGTTTTAGCCAACTAGCGCTATGGGCAGCAATTGCTGTTGTCTTAAGTGGTGTGACAAATGCATGGGCTCGCTTAGATTTTGCTCAAGCCTGGTCAACTTCCTATGCCCGCATTGTGATTGCAAAGGCAGTACTCACTCTTCTCGTAGTGGTTATCGCATTTCGAAACCGGCGCAAGCTTGCACGTGGTGTGCAGACCGGTTGGTCGCTATTGACTCGAGTGATTGTCTATGAAGTTCTGCTTATGGCATTGATAGTTACTCTTGGTAGTTGGCTCTCCAAAACTGAACCGCCAGTAGGTGCTGAAGTTGCTGAGAGCCCTGCAGTGGCAATTGTAGGTTTCCCAGCACCGGCTGCGCCAAACTTTGCGCGCATACTCACTGTTTATGATCCAGATGCACTGATGCTCGCCATCCTTATTACTTTGGTCGCACTTTATATAAAAGGTGTAGCTGTTTTGAAAAAACGTGGAGATGCTTGGCCGGTTGGCAGAACAATTTCTTTCGCACTAGGTATTGCGGCAATTGATTTTGCGACAAGTGGTGGCTTAGGCGTTTATGCACTCTTCTCTTTTGAGTATCACATGATCGCTCACATGATTCTAGGAATGCTCGCTCCTATCGGTTTGGTACTGGGAGCTCCACTTACTCTTGCACTTCGCACACTTCCGCAAGGTCGTACACCTGAGGAACGCGGTGTTCGCGGATCACTGCTAGCAGCGCTGCATTCTAGGTATTCGGTGATAATCACGAACCCGGTTGTTGCACTTGCTCTCTTTGATGGATCACTTTTCGTCCTCTATTTCACCGACCTCTTTGGCAACCTCATGCAGAACCATGCCGGCCACTTCTTTATGAATCTGCATTTCTTACTTGCCGGCTATCTCTTCTTCCATGTGATTATCGGAATTGACCCGAACCCTCGGAAAGTGCCGCATGTGGTTCGCATTGTTATTTTATTTGCCGCAATGAGCATTCACGCATTCTTTGCCATCTCATTGCTAGCAACATCTACCCTGATTGATGGCGGCTACTATAAATCCATCGCCACCCCATGGGTCACAGACTTATTATCTGACCAACATGCAGCTGGTTCGGTTGCGTGGGCCATGGGGGAAATTCCGGTACTTCTTGCAATTACCGCAACTTTTATTCAATGGATGCGCGATGATTCGCGTGAGACTAAGCGCATAGATCGCAATGAAGCACGCATGGCTGCCATGGGTGAGCCAGATGAACTGGCGCAATACAATAATTATCTGAGTAAACTGCAACGCCGCAGCGAGAAAGAAGGTCAGTAGTGAGTCTAGAAAATCTCTTCACACTTCCTGGTGAATACAACGACCTGCGCGATAGCGTGAGAGCGCTGGGCGAGAAAGAGATTGCACCATTTGCGCGCGCCGTAGATGAAGAACATAGATACCCACAAGAGGCGCATAACGCGCTTGTGAAATCTTCCCTCTTCGCAGCCCATGTCCCAACCGACAATGGTGGCGATGGCGCAGATGCACTTGCTATCTGCATCATTATTGAAGAGGTAGCTCGAGTATGTGGGTCGGCATCCCTTATTCCGGCAGTTAATAAATTGGGATCACTTCCTCTTATTCTTGGTGGAAATAAAGAACAGAAAGAGCGTTGGCTTCGCCCGCTGGCGCAAGGTAAAGGTTTCTCCTACTGTCTCTCAGAATCTGAAGCAGGATCTGATGCATCAGCGCTGAAGACAACAGCTGTTCGCAAAGGTGATGGCTGGGTCATCAACGGAAGTAAGAAGTGGATTTCTAACGCCGGAGAATCCGAGTTCTACACAGTCATCGCACAAAGTGATTCATCACTTGGCTCAAAGGGAATCACAGCATTTGTCATCGAAAAATCTGATCCTGGTGTCTCATTTGGTGCACCCGAGAAGAAGATGGGTTTTCGCGGTTCACCAACGCGTGAGGTGTATTTCGATAATGTAGAAGTTGGCGATGATCGTCGTATTGGCGAGGTGGGCAAAGGTTTTGCACTCGCCATGGACACCTTAGATCACACTCGAATTACTATCGCAGCCCAAGCTCTGGGTTTAGCGCAAGGGGCCTTTGATGTGGCAAAGAAGTATTCACATGAGAGAAAACAATTCGGAAAAGAGATTTTTGACTTCCAGGGCGTGCAATTTATCTTGGCAGATATGGCTATCGGCATTGAATCTGCACGACAACTTACTTACGCGGCTGCGGCCAAGAGTGAGCGCGGCGATAAAGATTTACGTTTCTTCTCTGCATCAAGTAAAACCTATGCAAGTGATATTGCTATGAAGGTAACGACAGATGCAGTACAGATTCTTGGTGGCTATGGTTATGTCTCTGACTATCCGGTCGAACGCATGATGCGCGATGCCAAACTCACCCAGATTTATGAAGGCACCAATCAGATTCAGCGAATAGTAATTGCTCGAAATCTTCCTTAACTATCGCTGAAAGCGGATAACTAAATCTGGGGTTGCCGCCGCATTAAGCGGGATATCCCATTGCTCGCGCGGTAGATCTTCGCTAGAAATTTCATCAGGATGGATAAGACCAATTGAAAAAGCAGAAAATTGAGGAAGTGTTCTGTCGTAATATCCGCCACCTTGTCCAAGGCGATATCCACTGCGATCAATTCTTAGAGCGGGCACAACAATCACTTCGACATCGCCAAGTTCGGTAACGGCCGGGCCTTTCGGTTCCGAAATTTTCTTAGCTTTTGATATCTGACTCTGCTCTCCATCCCAACGCACCCACTCAAGATTCTTACCTGCTATTCGAGGCAGCAGCAGAATTTTTCCTTGCTTAATCAGCGCAAGATTGAGGGCTGTGGTGTCGGGTTCATCTGCATATGAGATGTAGCTCGCAATGATTTTTGCCTTCGCAAACTCGGCACTATCTGCAAGATGTTCAAAAGAGTGTTCTAGATAACGTTCACTTCGCTCGCGACGGTATCGAGTACGAAGGTTGGCCTTTTCTTCGCTGATACCCATGGAAATCCCCTAGAAATTAGTGCAGTGCAAGTAAGGTTAGTGATTATGTCAGAAGCTGCTCGCGTAGATGAAGTTCTCGCTTCCCTCTTAGAACTTTGTCGCCCCCTTGAGCCATTTGATATGCCACTTCTCGACGCCCACGATGCAACCCTTGCCGAAGATATTTATGCTGGTGAGCGCCTGGTGATGAAAGCTGGCAGCCGCATCCGTTCAACTCAAATCGGATTAGCGGCATCGATCGGCCTTGATCACCTGCCCACACGACCACACCCACGAGTTGTTGTTATCTCCGCCGGCCCTGATCTGGTGGAGCCAGGAGTTCCGCTTAAGGCAGATGAAGAGTATGAAACAAATTCTTGGCTGCTCACAACTGCTGTGCGCGAGGTTGGCGCAGTTGCATATCGCGTTCACTCAATCCCAGATGATGAATCTCAGCTGCAAGATGTTATTGAAGACCAACTAGTACGCGCAGACCTCATCATCATTAGCGGTGAACGCCACGATGATTCCTTTGATCTCATAACCAGAACTCTAGAAAAAATTGGTGAGATCAAGACGGTGGAACTCTCAATCGAATCAAGTGGCCGACACAACTTTGGCACGATTGGCCCTGATAAGACTCCGGTGGTTACGCTGCCTGGAGATCCCATCGCTGCATACATATCTTTTGAAGTTACGCTGCCTGGAGATCCCATCGCTGCATACATATCTTTTGAACTTCTAGTTCGCCCAATGATTCGCACCATGCTTGGAACGGCAACAATTCACCGGCCATCACTGAAGGCAAAACTTACAAAGGCAATCACCTCCAAAAGTGGCGTTCGCTCTTACGTGCGAGCTGTATTAAGTGAAGATGGAAAATCTGTGACACCACTTAGCTCGCAAGACGAACAAGCAACCTTGTCAGATGCGAATTCACTCATTGCAATCAGTGAGAGTGAAACCAAACTTTCGGTGGGAGATTCTGTAACCGTAGTTGTGCTTGAACGCCGCTACATCTAAGAGCAGATAATGCAACCAACTAAGCTCTCCGGAAGCGAAGTCACACTGCGCCCCATGCGATATCGAGATAAATCCCAATGGAGCCGGGTACGAACAGAAAATCGCGAGTGGCTAGATCCTTGGGAAGCTACTTTGCCAAATATTCCCGCCGGTAGCCCGGCCTATGAAGACTCCAGTGTGCGCCCCTCGTTTTTCCAAATGGTGAGTCTGTTTAGACGTGAAGCGCGCGCTGGTCGTTCTTTCTCATTTCTCATCTGGCACAACGAGAATCTGGTGGGTCAGATAACAATGGGGGGCGTCACCTACGGCGCCATGCGTGGGGCTCACATCGGTTATTGGATTGATAAGAACTTTGCCAATCGAGGATTTACCACCCAAGCGGTAGAACTCATCTCTGAATTCGGTTTCACCCAACTTGGATTACACCGCATCGAAATCAATGTGCGACCTGAAAATGAGGCCTCATGCAGAGTTGCAGAGAAGGCAGGGTATGAATTCGAAGGATTCAAGAAGGCTTTTCTGCACATTGATGGAGCTTGGCGCGATCATAAATGCTTTGTTAAAACTAACGAATTAATTCGTTAAACCCCCCTCGAAATCCACAGAGTTATGGGGGTGCACCTCTAACCTTTATCCATCATGGCCTCGGGAATCATCTATTTGGCAATTATCGGGATGTGGGTTGCCTACTTTCTACCCCGTTGGGTCCATAATAAAAATGAATTTTCTGGAAAAAGCGTCGAACGTTATAAGAGCGCGCTACGAGTCGTAGCGAGCACTACACCAGGTGCCCAAATTGGAACCGGGGCAATTTACACAGATGTTGATCGCGCCGGACGAGTTGCGCAGCAACTCATGCGTCGCAGAATTATTTTCCTCATTATTTCGGCAACCCTCATACTCACGACGGTAGGTGCAATCATGCAAACATTCACTTATGTAGCAATTGCTGTTCCAGCAACAGCCTTAGTTCTATACATCGCACATGTGCGACGTCAAACAGGTAGAGCACAGATTCAGCGCCGTCGCGTTGATCAACTCCACAAGCGAACCGAAGGTGTTTCTCACACAAATCTTGCCGAGGTATTAACAAATAAGACAACCGAAGTTCACGTTTCAAAAGAACACTGGATTCCATTTGCTGAACGTGAGTTAACTGGCGTCACCGTGCTACCTAAAGGAACGGCGCAATCACGCTCTGAGTGGCAACCAAATGAGATTCCAGTTCCCACATATGTGAATGCTCCGAAGGCTGTCACCCCAAAGCGCATTATTGATCTGACAGAACCTGGCAAGTGGTCAGATGAGCAAGAACAACTAGAGCGCGAAGCGCTGGCAGCCGCCGCTCCTTCCCGTGATGAAATATTTGATCAGCAACTAGCCGATGAAGCGGTGCAGAAACTTCGCGATATCCGCGCTGCCAACGAATAAGCTACTTAAATCCAGCTAGGAAACCACATCCTGGCTTGCCATGCATCGTAGGTAATTACCTCGCCTAGATAAATGGGTAAGAAGTAGACGAAGTTAAGGAAAATCAGAATAAATAAGGCGGCCACAATCACTTCACCTCTTACTTTAAAGGTAGCCAAGATTGAGCGAACTGCGAAGACAAGCGCCAGAATGACAAAAGGCTCGAAGATAATTGCATAAAAGGTAAAGACTGTTCGTTCTTGAAAGAAGAACCAAGGCAGGTAGCCAGCTACTAATCCAGTGATAATGATGGTCACTGCTGGGTCGAAGTGACGGGTGAAAAAGGATCGCGCCCAGAGTCCGATGATGAGTGAGAGCGCGGCAATACCGAGCCACCACAAGAGTGGCGTGCCGAGTGCGATTACTTCTTGCGAACATGAATTTGCACCACATCCCTTGGGTGACTCATAGAAAAACGAGGTGGGTCTGCCCATAAATAACCAACTCCATGGATTGGCTTCGTAGGTATGTTTTTCAGTGAGCCCAGTATGAAAACCCAACATCTGTTGGTGGTAATAAATAAATGAGTTAAGAACATTTGTCGAGTGATCTCTAGCCCAGCCACGATTACTGGCAAACCAACCTGCCCACGATGTTACATAGACAGCCACGGGAATAAGCGCAAACTGCAGAACTCGTTGCACAGTTGGTTTGATCAAGTTCTTTCCGGTGTGATGTGAGAAGGCTCGATAGAAAGCAATCAGCCCAAATGCAATGATGAAATAGAGCGCGCTCCATTTTGTGGCAAGGGCTAATCCAAGTGCCAGACCGGTCCACCAATATTGTTTTGTAATAAAGAAATAAGTGGCGAGGAGAATAAAGAATGTAAGGAAATTATCGAGAAGTGAAGTCCGTGAATGAACCAGTGCCAAACCATCGAGTGCCATCAGTGCGCTGGCAAGACCGGTAAGCAGTGGATCCCTAAATAACTTATGTGCAATGAGAGCAATGAGGAGAATTAGCCGGTAAGCAGTGGATCCCTAAATAACTTATGTGCAATGAGAGCAATGAGGAGAATTAGTAGTGAGCCAACTACGGCGGTGGCAACTCTCCATCCAAAGGGATTGTCGCCGAAGACTTTAATTCCGCTGGCAATCATCCATTTGCCAAGTGGGGGATGCACAATAAATTCTGGCTTAGATCCAGAAACTTCTACCCCGTATTTCAGTAGATCACGAGCACCATCGACGTAGTAGACCTCATCGAATATGAAGCTCTTTATGGAACCGAGATTCATCACTCGAAGTGCGAGTGAGATAAGCGCAATTACTATGGGAGCAATCGCTGCAATCATAAGCAGAGAATATGGGAGTATTCGCATATGGCACTAGTTCTTGCTGCTACTCCTCAGACTCCTTTGGGAAACCCCCTCGATGCAAGCGCGCGCCTGAAAATGGCAATTGAATCAGCCGAGATTATCGCCGCCGAAGACTCACGCCGATTTCATCGCTTGGCATCAGATCTCGGAGTCACATTTACGGCGCGGATCATCTCCTTCTTTGAGGGAAATGAAAGTGATCGCACCCAAGAAATTCTTACGCTATTGCGCGAAGGCAAAGAAGTATTGGTTGTAACTGATGCCGGAATGCCAACAATTAGTGACCCCGGATTTCGCCTCATGCGCGATGCGATTGCGGAAAAGCTACCGACGATTGTTATTCCTGGGCCAAGTGCTCCCACCATGGCAATTGCACTCTCTGGGCTACCAACAGATCGCTTCACCTTTGAAGGTTTCGCCCCGCGCGCTCATGGCGCACGTACTTCATTCTTTGAATCCCTTCGTTTTGAAGAACGCACGATGGTGATCTTTGAAGCCCCACATCGCTTGCACGAATCACTGGTAGATGCCGCCGCAATTATGGGCGCTGATAGAGCTGCTGCGATTTGTCGAGAAATGACAAAGACCTATGAAGAAACAATTAGAGGACCACTTTCTGAACTTATTACTTGGGCAGCAGGTCGTGAGGTGCTGGGCGAAATTACTCTTGTGATTGCTGGAGTTGCGGCAGGTTCAGAAGTGCGCACAGCAGATGACGCGGTTGCCCGAGTTCGTGAATATGAAGCGGCCGGCATGGATCGCAAGGGTGCAATCGCCACGGTTGCCGAAGAATTCTCAATTCCGAAGAAGATCGTTTATGCAGCGGTAGTCGATGCGAATAAGATGAGCAGATGAAGTCTTTCTACCTGACAACGCCTATTTACTATGTAAATGATGCGCCACATATTGGCCATGCATATACAACAGTTGCTGGCGATGTCCTTACTCGTTGGCATCGTCAACGCGGTGAGTCAGTCTGGTTCTTAACCGGAACAGATGAGCACGGCCAGAAAGTCATGCGCACAGCAGAGCAAAATAACGTTGCCCCGCAAGCCTGGGTCGATAAGTTGGTGGCTGATGCGTGGAAACCGAATTGGAAAGCGCTCAATATTGCAAACGATGACTTTATTCGCACAACTGAGCCACGACATACAGAGCGTGTGCAGAAGTTTCTGCAATCCTTGAAAGATTCCGGACATATCTATGCCGGAAAATATGAAGGACCTTATTGCGTTGGCTGTGAAGAATTTAAATTACCAGGAGATCTGATCGATGCCGATGGTGAAAAACTCTGTCCGATTCATAGCAAACCAATTGAGCTAGTCAATGAAAATAACTGGTTCTTCAAACTCTCAGATTTCACTCAACCGCTACTGGATCACTACAAGAAAAACCCAGAGGCATGCCAGCCAGAAAGTGCCCGCAATGAAGTTGTGGCATTTCTGGAAGGTGGCGTATCTGATCTTTCAATCTCGCGCTCGACATTCGACTGGGGAATTCCAGTTCCGTGGGATACCGATCAAGTTGTCTATGTCTGGTTTGACGCACTCCTTAACTACGCAACAGCGGTAGGACTCACTGACACACCAGATTCAGAAGGTGGCAAGAAATTTGCTGCTACCTGGCCCGCAGATGTGCACTTAGTTGGAAAAGATATTTTGCGCTTCCATGCCGTGATTTGGCCGGCAATGCTGATGGCTGCTGGAATTGATATTCCTAAGAAAGTCTTTGCTCACGGCTGGTTACTTGTTGGTGGAGAGAAGATGAGTAAGTCAAAGCTCACTGGTATCGCTCCTTCAGATATCACTGACCATTTTGGTGTTGATGCATTTCGCTATTACTTCCTTCGCGCAATCCCATTTGGTAGCGATGGGTCATTTTCTTGGGAAGATATGAGCGCCCGTTACACATCAGAACTTGCAAATGATTTCGGAAACCTGGCATCAAGACTTGCTGCGATGATTGAAAAATATTGCGGTGGCACCGTGCCAGCAGTTGCCCACGATGCCGGGCTTGAGCAAGCTCTAAAAGAAACGGTCGAGCAGGCTGATGCAGCAATGGTGGCACTTGATTTCCAGGGCGGAATCAACGCCATCATGGATTACTGCAAGCGCGTCAATGGTTTTGTTACCGAGAAAGAGCCGTGGATCCTTGCTAAAGATCCTGCTAATCAGGCAGAGATCGAAGCAATTCTTTATAACACCGCTGAATCCTTGCGCGCACTTGCCATCTTGTTACACCCAGTAATGCCGGCAAGTACTGAAATATTGTGGGAATCATTGGGTGCCCGAGCTGCACTTGGTGAAATCGGAAAGCAAGAGATTTCACAGGTTGCAACATGGGGCCAACTTCCACCAGGTGCGACAGTTACCAAGACACCTGTTCTCTTTCCACGGTTAGAAGTTAAAGAGTAATTTTTTATGGCAGATCGCCACAACCGAGATATCGAGCGCCAGCAAGCGCCACTACCAGAGCCGCTTCCAGTCCCGACTGTCGATTCACATGCACACCTTGAAATAGTTACTAATGATGCAGCTGACTCTGCTGCTGTGCGCGCGATTTTAGATGATGCTAAATCTGTAAATGTTGATCGCGTTGTTCAGGTGGGATATTCAGCAGAACAATCTCAGTGGTGCGTTGATCTGGCAAATAACTATCCGGGAAGAGTCTTAGCCACCGTTGCACTACATCCTAATGAAGCACCTGTAGTTAAAGATTTGGAACACGACTGGGCCATTATTGAAAAACTTGCGCAAGAACCACGCGTGCGCGCTATTGGTGAGACCGGGTTAGATTATTTCCGTACTCCACCAGAGCTGCAAAAGCGCCAGCAAGAATCTTTTAAATGGCATATTGAATTAGCAAAGAAGACCAAGAAGGCGCTGGTGATCCACGATCGTGACTCGCACGAGGATGTTTTGTCGGTACTATTAGAAGTAGGAGCACCGGAAAAGACTGTCTTTCATTGTTTCTCAGGCGATGTTGTAATGGCGAAAACCTGTATTGAGCGCGGATATATCCTCTCATTTGCCGGCACCATGACATTTAAGAATGCACCAGAGCTGCGCGAAGCGGTGAAGCTAGTGCCTAGCGACCAACTCCTTGTGGAAAC
>Ga0209553_1000962_pt1 | contig 14593 bp, 10 predicted proteins | sample LauGreFBDMM110DN_2_FD_188217 | JGI IMG/M metagenome (GOLD analysis project Ga0209553, IMG submission 188217) | Freshwater lake microbial communities from Lake Michigan, USA - Fa13.BD.MM110.DN (SPAdes) (version 2) | ecosystem: Environmental > Aquatic > Freshwater > Lake | place: Lake Michigan...
TCAAGGACAATGTCGATGACTGTAATCAAAGTAAAACCCCGTGCATTTACCTTAGTTGAACTTCTCGTTGTGATTGGAATCATTGCGGTGCTTATCGGAATCCTCCTTCCCGCACTTTCCAAGGCACGAGATTCGGCGAACACCGTGAAGGATTCGAGCAATATCAATCAGATTCACAAAGCCTTTGTCATTCAATCAGCTCAAGACAGTCAGCAAAGGCTTTTGACCCCAGGCTTGGTAAATCGAAAAGGCGTCAGTTTAACAGGAACTGGAGCCCCAATCCAAATCTCAGGTTCTGGCGATGAAAACTATGGGTGCAACAAGACTGCATACCTTTACTCTGCTGGCGTTGCGAAAGAGTTGTTCAATACAGACATTTTAATTGGACCTACCGAATACCCAGGATCAAAGTGTGTTGAAAAGGGTCAAGGAGCCGAGGTCGGTGCCGTTGGGGACCTTCCATATGACTATACGAAGTATAACCCTGCTCAAGATAACTCTGATGTGCCAGGAATTACAACTATAAAGGGTTATTGGGATAACACTTTCACAGCAAATATTCATTCAAATGCTGCGGGTTCTGACGGCCAGCCGGTTTCCCACACTTCATACGCTCATCAGGCTATGTTTGGCCAAAGGAAGAAATCTTCTTGGAAAGCCACAGCCGGTGGATTGCGCCCTTTGATAGCAACTCGTGGACCTGGCTTAGCAGGATCAGGATGGAACAATGGCCCCGCAGACAATAGCGCTGCCAATTTCGCTCTGACTCTAACGAGCCCCACTCTGTTGTTGCACAATCCGAAGAAAGAATGGTCTGGGAATATTTGCTACGGCGACAACCACGTCGAATTCTCACAGACTATTTATCCCTTGCAGGTTGGATTTGACTGCGGAGGCTCAGGGACTCTTGATAGAGACAACGTGTTTAGCTGTGATTTCATTTGTAATGACACTGGATCAACAGGAGCAAAGAAACAAAACGATTCGTCTGTCAATTTCACAATTGGAACTCCAACCGAAACGGGTGGAACTATCGTTTATGACCAATTAGTCACTCCATAATTTTTTCAAGAAAGATTTAAGAAAGAGAAAAAACCATGAAAAATCAACCTACAAATCAAATTGGAGAATCTATGAAAAAGCTTCACCGCGGTTTCACTTTGATCGAGTTACTTGTCGTTATGTCGATCATCGCTTTGTTGCTTGGAATCCTTCTCCCTGCTCTTGCGAAAGCACGAAAAAATGCTCTGCAAGTCAAATGTGCGACCCAAGTCAAGCAAATGCATGCAGGACTGATTACACAAGCAAACGATGATGCCAAGAATAATTTTCTTCTCCCTGGCGAAGTGAATCGACTTGCAATCAATGGTGCTCAAGTCCCAGGCCGAGGGGATTTTGACGAGGCAAAGAATTCTCACCGAAATCTTTGGTCTGCAGGAGTCGCAAAGAATTTATTCCCATGCGTTCTTCTTGTAAGCCCAGCGGAAATCAGTTCGCGTGTCCTTGTCTGCCCGACATACAAATTTAATTCTTATAAGCCTGCGGCAGATATCTACTGGGATGGAGATGCGACTGCTGCCGGCGGATCGAGCGCGAGCTTATTCGACATTAACGGCACAGGAACGACAGGTGGTATCGGCGCTTCTTCGGTTTCATATGCTGCGATGCCCCTCGTGAAGTATCTGGGAACAACAGGAACAACTCTAAACCAAAGGAGAGTTGGAAATTGGAAGTCTTCTGGTAATTCCAAGATTGTAGTTCTTGGAAATAGAGGACCGAAAGATGGAGTGACGACTGACCCTATTTACACATCTTCGACAACCCTCCTTATTCACGGCGCACAGAATGAATGGGACGGAAATTTGTGTTACGGCGATAATCACATGACCTATGGACGTGCGATGACACCAGAAGGGCTCGACAAAATTGGTACGGGAACGACTGCGTCTCTTGATAATGTCTTTCTTTCCAACGATACCGTCGCTGGCAAGGATTCTTTGATTCAGATCATCACGAAGTGTGATGGACAGTTCTTATCGAATCACACTGCTGGATGGGATTGAACTAGATCGTCAAGTCTCGAGACAAAAAATCATTTCACCCCGGTCAATCGTGACCGGGGTTTTTTATGCTCTACCATCTCATTACCGTGTTATTCCACCGATTCATACACATCATTGTTGCAAGTCTTTTTCTGATTCCTGGAGCGTCAGCCCTGGCTGTTCCCCAACAGGCTGTTCCCCCACGGGCTGTACCCGCAGAGCGACAAGCGGGAAATATTGCGATCATCCCGATTCGCGGTCCAATTGATGATCTCACCGTGATCTCAGTCATGAGACGAACGGAACTTGCTGTTGCCAATGGTGCTCAGGCGATCGTGCTGGAATTCGATACCCCAGGCGGAGACATGCTGGCAACGCTGCAACTTTGCAATTACATCAAGACTCAGATGCCCGTCAACACAATTGCCTGGGTTCATCCACACGCATTTTCTGCAGGAGCGATACTTGCACTTGCGACGCGAGAAATTCTTGTCGGACCTGCTTCTGCATTTGGAGACGCTGCGCCAATTCAAGTCGCACCTGGAGTCGGGCTGATTCCGATGCCGCCCACCGAGCGAGCCAAGATGGAAGCGCCTCTTGTCTCAGAAGTGGTCGACAGTGCTCGATTGCGCGGATATGACGAACACCTCGTGCAATCATTCGTTCGACTTGGAAGCGAACTCTGGTTGATTCGTAACACAACAAATGAAAAACGCGCGATCGTTGATGCGGAGGAATATCGAACAGTCTTTGGCAGCGAGCCACCTCGACAAGCGGCAACAGTCGCACCAACTGTCGATTCGAGCAGCGAAAGCGAGGATGAAAGCGAAGGACTCATCCCCTATTTTTCTCGTTATCAATCAAAGCCGATGCTCGAAGGCCCGCCAACAGTGCCTCAACTTTCGCGCCCACGACTGACAGAAGCAGATCGAGGGCAATGGACTTTGATTGAGCAAGTCGCCAAGGCAGATCAACTGCTCGTTGTCTATCCAGATGAAGCGATCGCTTTGGGATTGGCGAAAGGACGAGCAGCAAATGAACAAGAAATCACTGCATGGTTCGGCGCGACGACTGTCACCCGATATGAAGAATCATGGTCAGAGAGCTTGGTGCGATTCCTCACAGGATGGCCAGTGCGAATTGGATTGATCGTCGTACTGCTTGTCGCATTCGTGCTCGAAGCGTTGACTCCTGGATTTGGAATCTTTGGATCGCTCGCAATCATCGCGCTCCTGCTGCTTGTCGGCGCGCCCGCATTGGTCGGATTGGCAGAATGGTGGGAATTGATCGCAGTCGTGCTTGGACTTGCATTGGTTGCGCTTGACATCGTGATCCTTCCACTCGGCGGTTGGGTCGCAGTGATTGGCGGCGCATTGGTGATGACGGGTTTGGTTTCCAGTTTCGTCACCCGAGACATTTCATCTGCAATCGGACAGCAACAACTTTTTATGGGGATCGGTTCGACATTGGTTGGCTTATTCGGTTCGACTGCCATCCTGTGGTTTTTATGGAAATTTCTTCCTCAATCACCGCTGCTTCGAAGGGCAACACTTCAAGTTGCAGCGTCATCGCAGTCGAGTGATGCAATTTTGATTCCATCCAACTGGCCGCAAGTTGGCAGCCAAGCAATCGCAATCACGACTCTGCGTCCAACTGGAAAAGTCCAAGTTGGCAATCAACCATTCGATGCGCAGACCAACGGTGAATTTGTCGAAGCGGGTACGCCAGTTCGAATTATTCGCCGAAGAGGCACAACACTCGAGGTTGAAGTGCTCGTGAATGACTCACCGCGCGGAGAATCGGCGGATCAAGGACAATCCTCGACATGATGATCTCACTGCTTGCTCAAACTGCTCCTGCTGCTGCAGCAGGACAAGAAGAAATTTATTTTTTTGTTGCAATTGGTTTGCTTGGACTTGCAATCATTCTGTTGATCCTTGAACTCTTCGTTCCATCAGCGGGCGCGCTTGCGGTGATGACTGGTGTGAGTGCAGTTGGGTCAGTCGCTTCGATGTTCGTCTATGACGTGACATGGGGAGGCGTCTATCTCGCAGTTCTCTGCGCCGGAAGTCCAATCGTTCTTCTGCTTGTCTTTAAGATTTGGTCGAAGACCCCCATCGCGCATCGAATGATCTTGAAAGAAGACGCAGATGGAAACAAACGGACCGCAGACGACGGCGAAGATGAATCTTCAAATACATCTGTTGGAACTTCTGGATCCGCGGCGAAGACCATGGCTCGCCAACTCGCAACATTCGTCGGGCATGAAGGAGTTGCAGTCACCACGCTTCGCCCCGTTGGTTTTGTTCGTATCGATGGCGCACGCTTTGACGCCCTCGCCGAAAACGGTTTTATCTCTGAAGGAACCAAAGTGAAAGTGATCGAAGTGCTCGAAGGCCAACTGAAAGTACGAGAACAAAAAATCGATTCTTCTGATGCCTGATTTGTTTCTCGGTAAGATCAAACTATGAACAATTCAACACTCTTCCTGGCGATCGAACCTTGGGCATGGATCGGGCTTGCAGTGATCGCAGTCGTCGGACTGATTTTCCTGCTCATCATCGGACAATATGTGCAACTGTGGTTGCAGGCTTGGCTCAGTGGAGCGCCTGTCAGTTTGCTCGACCTCATCATGATGCGTCTGAGAAAAGTCAATCCGTCACTCATCGTGCTCAATCGAATCAGTGCAAAGAAAACAGGACTCGAAATTAGCACACAAAGTATGGAAGCACATTTTCTTGCGGGCGGACGCGTGACGAATGTGGTGCGCGCAATGATCGCTGCCGAAAAGGCGGGGATCGACCTTCCTTGGGATCGTGCCGTAGCGATTGATTTGGCTGGTCGCGATATTGTTGATGCCGTCAATACTTCAGTAATGCCCAAGGTGATTGATTGCCCTAATCCTGCTTCTGGTAAGCAAACCATCGACGCTGTGGCAAAGGATGGAATTCAACTTCGAGCAAAGGCTCGTGTCACTGTGCGTACGAATATTTCTCGCCTGGTCGGAGGAGCGACCGAAGAAACGATCATCGCGCGCGTTGGCGAAGGAATCATTTCAACGATCGGCTCTGCACTCGATCACAAGAGTGTTCTTGAAAACCCAGATCGAATTTCCAAAACCGTTTTGGCCAAAGGACTCGATTCTGGAACCGCTTTCGAAATTCTCTCTATTGATATTGCCGATGTGGATGTCGGAGAAAATATCGGCGCACAACTTCAAGCAGCGCAGGCTGAAGCAGACACAAAGCGTTACCAAGCCCAAGCAGAACAACGCCGAGCGCTCGCAGTTGCTCAAGAAGCAGAGCACAACGCCGAAGCACAGAAGAATCGCGCAATCGTCATTCTTGCGGAAGCCGAAATTCCTCGGGCAATTGCAGAGTCTTTCCGAAATGGACATCTTGGCGTGATGGATTACTACCGGATGAAAAACGTGAACGCCGATACCGATATGCGTTCATCAATCGGCAAGAGTCCGTCTTAAATCAGCCCGACACGGCGTGCACTTTTCGTGCGTGCATCTCTAGAACTGCGACGCAACCAAGCGACGAAGACCATCGTCTCGAACGAGATACGCCAAGCGCATTCGCTCTGACCAACCACCAAGCCATACAGCTCGACCCGCTGTTCGATCAATGCGGCCCACTGCTGCTTGGACATTTGCCAAACTTGGTGCGTGCGCTTTCGAACCCACAGCGTGCAATCTTGCAAGCCAACCGATCGTCGCTGCAGAGAGAACAAACGCACTGAATCCATCGACCGCATTCCAACCGTAATAGCCAGATCCCCAAATGCGACCACCTTCGATGGAAGACCGCATCCAACGCGAAATCAGTTCATCGCATGCTGTAAGTTCCGATGATTCGCGAACACGATTGACCTGCGCAACATGGCCGAATGTTGCGGTCGTCGGCCAACCAATTCCAATCGGTGGGACAATCGTGTCGGCGATTCCACGACGCCATAAACGATTTCTGCGCAGCTGACTGATCGTCGAAAGAAATCGGCCAGGCGCTCCTTGCGCAACCGGCTTGGGATCTTCGGTGCGCGCGAAAACAGACCCTTGAAAGAGCGCAATTTGCCGTGGAATTGCACTGCCAATTGGATGCAGCGGCAATTCATCAGCGAGCGCATCAAAGAGAAGATCGACAAGTTCTTTGAAGCGCGAACCTCGAACTTTATTCAACTGCGCCACGGAAAGAGTCTGTGCTATCCAAGCGAGACCATCCACTCTTTGATGCAGCGGTGCATCACGTTGAATCCAACGAACAGCTCGACTCTTGAGTGCGTCTAATTCTCCAGCTTCTGCACGCCTGCTTCGCGAGATGGCCGCACTTCGAGCGGGCCTGACAACTTCTGGGATTCCCCTCAAAACAATCTTGAGCGCATCGGAAACTTGTTCGTTGTACTGCTTCCCTTTATTTTCCACCACACTCTGGCAAGCAAAGCTGACACCCATTTGACTTGCTGTCTCTGAAGGCGCCAACATGTATGGAAACATCTGACATGCAACTGGCTTTGTTTCAGATCCATATTCGGCGTGGATTCGACAGCGTCCATCGTCCAACAAGAAAATGCACGCGCCATCCGGAAGCTGTCTTAAATATTCCTGCCCACGGAAAACAACAATTGGATTTGTACCGATTCGAGTCTCCCACGCTTGTTGGCGTATTCGCTGCGAATCATCTGGTCGAAGTTGAACTGTGAAATCGCGGCAGCAATTGCCGCATCCGTGACAGGAATATCTCTGCCCTGGCGTTGCAAGCGGAAGAATTGGAAGGGAGATCGACACGCAATCAGGATAGGGAAGGATGCGTCGCCAAGAATTTTGCCATTGCACGAGTGGCAGCGCCTCGATGGCTGCGATCGTTTTTCTGTTGAGAGGTCAATTCTGCACTTGTTTGTCCGTTTGCATCAACCACGAAGAGTGGGTCATATCCAAATCCGTTCACTCCTCGCGCATTGGTGCCGATCGAACCATAAAATTCTCCAACAGTTTCCGCGATCACCGATCCATCCGCAGCAGACAAGCACATTGCGCATACGAATCGAGCCGTTCGTCGATCCGCGGGAGTCGACGCTAACTCTTCAAGCAATTTTTTGTTATTCGCATTGTCGCGTTCCTCTCGCGTGACTCCAAGCCCAGACCATCGCGCGCTGAAAATGCCAGGCGCTCCGCCAAGCGCGTCGACAGAGAGTCCAGAATCATCTGCAAGAACCATTCGATTGATCGCGCGTGCATATTGCGTTGCTTTGATTCTTGCGTTGTGCGCGAAGGTGTCGCCATCCTCTTCAGGTTCTGGAATCCCCTCTGCTCCAACATCGTTCAATGACAGCACGCGAAAACCATGCACCGCAAGAATCGCACGGATTTCCTCGACCTTATGCGGATTCCCAGTGGCGACGATAATTTCAGTGGACTTCACTTGATGGCTCAATTCGCTGGGGCAATTCAGGTCTGAAGTACGCCTGTATGAAATGTCCCGACGATTGGCGCTTGTGCCGCCGCACGAAGAGCAAGCGTCAATTCTGCGCGCGTGCGATGCGGTTCGATGATTCGATCAACCCATCCTCGGCTGGCGGCATAACGAATGTCCTGCTGTTCCATATATGAAGCTGAAATTGCGGAGAGAAGTTTTTCGCGCATCGCATCGTCGACCGGCTCTCCCTTGCGCTCGCGGGCTGCGAGATCAATTTGCAACAGCGTGTTTGCAGATTGTGCTGCGCCCATCACAGCGCAACGCGCACCTGGCCATGCCAAAGTCAAGAATGGATCGAATGCACGACCGCACATTGCATAATTTCCCGCGCCATAGGAATTGCCAGCGATCAAGACAATCTTGGGAACGATCGAATTGCTCATCGCATTCACCATCTTGGCACCAGCGCGGATGATTCCAGTTTGCTCGCTGTCGCGACCGACCATAAATCCAGTGGTGTCGTGAATGAACAGCAATGGAATCTTGCGCTGATTGACATCCATAATGAAACGCGCCGCTTTGTCTGCGCTGTCGTCATAGATCACTCCTGGCATGCACTTCGAAGTGGATGGCCCCGCCTTGCCACCGGGCATTTTTCGCTCGGTCATCTTGCGTTGATTGGCAACTATTCCCACTGGGAAACCGCCGATTCTGGCATAGACGCAGACAAGTGATGGTCCATGTTCCATGCGATACTCGTCCATCGAACCGCGATCCACAACGCACTTCAACACATCGCGCGTGTCGTACTGCGCACCAACTTCGCTGCGATAAACCGAATAGACATCCTCGACGGCGCGTTCGGTATCGACGGCAACGATGGGTGGATCGAATGCGAGTGGTGCAGATGCGTTCATTGTCATCAATCGTCGCAAGCGAACGATGCACGCTGGATCATCCTTCTCTCGAAAATCAATCGTGCCAGAAATTTCCGCATGCATCTGTGCGCCACCAAGTTCTTCACTTGTCACTTCTTGACCGATTGCGGCTTTGACCAATGCTGGTCCCGCAAGGTAGAGCCCACTTCCTTCGGTCATCAACAGCGTGTCGCAAAGCACTGGCAAATATCCTCCGCCAGCAACACAATTTCCCATGATCGCCGCGTACTGCGGAATTCCATTCGCAGAGATCACTGCGTTATTGCGAAAAATCCGACCGAAGTCGTCGGTATCTGGAAAGACATCTTCCTGGAGTGGAAGAAAAACTCCCGCACTATCGACGAGATAGATCAAAGGTAATCGCGCACGCTGTGCGATTTCCTGCGCACGAATAATTTTCTTGCAGGTCATCGGGAAAAATGCGCCAGCCTTCACCGTCGCATCGTTTGCAATCACCATGCAGATGCGTCCTTCGATCTGACCAATCGTGGTCACGACTCCCGCGCCTGGCGCGCCGCCATACTCCTTGTACATATTCCATCCTGCGAGAAGTCCGCATTCGAACTGCGCAGAAGAAGGATCAAGAAGCAAACCAATTCGTTCGCGAGCAGTCAGCCGACCATGACGATGCTGACGCTCGACACCACTCGCGCCGCCGCCTTGCTCGATCTTGGCGCTGAGGACCACAAACTCATCAGTTGTCCCTCGCAAACCTTCGGCAGCGCTCTTCATTGCCGCAGGATAGGTGGCAATCGGGATTGGACGTTGGCGGCATGCTCGTGAGTTGGAGATCCAAGAGATTCATAGAAGAGTTATCGGCTGTTCATGCATCTCCCCGCTTGCCCACCGTTGACCACTTTGACCGACTTTGGTACTCTTCGATGCTCAAATCTAAGGAACAAACATAGGCGTTCGTGACGAACGTCCAGCGAAAGAAGACAAGACAACAATGATCACGACACAAGAAAAAGCACCAGTCATCGCGGCTCACCGCCAACACGCGACCGATTGCGGATCGACTGAAGTTCAAATCGCAATTCTGACTGAGCGCATCAATTCGCTCCAAGCCCACTTCAAGGCTCACAAGAAGGATCACGCGGGTCGCCGCGGACTTCTGTTGATGGTCAGCAAGCGCAATCGTCTTTTGCGATATCTCGCAGAAACTCGCCGCGCAGATTACTCCTCGCTCATCAAGAAACTCGGACTGCGCAAGTAGTTCTTTTCACCCCGCAAAGGCAGTCGCCAATTCGCAGTCCACGGGATGATGCGATTTGGCCTCTGCCCTTCTCGGGGTTCTCATTTTGTCGCAATTCAAATTCATGAATCACGCGACTTTTATCACCTCGTTTAGAAAGGCATAGTCATGACAACAAAACCACACGTCAGCGTAGAAAAAGAAATCGGAGGACGAATCTTCCGACTTGAAACTGGCAAGATTGCCAAGCTCGCCAGCGGAGCAGTCCTCGCAACTTATGGAGAAACCGTGGTCCTCGCGACCGCCGTCCGTGCGAATCCGCGCGCAGGCATCGATTTCTTCCCATTGACCTGCGATTACCGTGAAAAAGCACCAGCCGCTGGCAAGTATCCAGGCGGTTTCCGCAAGAAAGAAGGACCACCGAGCGAGAAGGAAATTCTCACGATGAGAATGATGGATCGACCGATTCGTCCGCTCTTTCCAGATGGTTTCGTGGATGAAGTTCAGCTGCAAGTTCTCGTTCTCTCCCATGACGGACAGAATGATGCAGACGTGATTGGTTGTTCAGCTGCATCCGCTGCGCTGCACATTTCCGACGCACCATTCAATGGACCAGTCGCAACGGTGCGCGTCGGACGCATCTTCATTGATGATCAGCCACACTTCATCATCAATCCAACACAGGCGCAGATGGAATTCAGCGATCTTGATCTCGTCTTGTCGGGACACTCTGATGGCATCAACATGATTGAAGTCGGTGCCGCAGAAATCAGCGAAGCCGACATGCTTGCTGCGATCAAGTTCGGACTTGAAAATGGCGTCAAGCCAATCCTCGATCTCATCAATGAACTGCACGCAAAGTGCGGAGCTCCTGCCAAGCGCGCTGGTGATTCAACCGCGCCATCAGCAGAAGTCATGGCGATCGTGAAAGAGAAGGCATATCAGCCATTGCTCGCAGCTCGACAAATCAACGGGAAACACGCTCGAAACACAGAAGTTGATCGTGTTAAGAAATGGACGATCGACTCGTTCTTCCAGTTGGCTCCTGGTTTGAGTTATAGCGACCACCAAATTGCTGAGCGCAAAATGCGTGAAGCGAAAGAATGCCTGCGCATTCTTGAAAAGAAGATCACGCATTATCTGGTTGCAGAAAAAGGTATCCGCGCCGATGGTCGTCCGCTTCGACAAATTCGTCCGCTCGATATGAGCGTGGCGCTCTTGCCTCGAACCCACGGTTCGGCATTCTTCCAACGTGGCGAGACGCAGTCCATCGTGACTTGCACACTCGGCACGACCAAGGATGAGCAAATCGTTGACGGACTGATGCCTGAATATGCGAAGAAGTTCTATCTGCATTATTACTTCCCTCCATTCTGCACCGGCGAAGCTGGACGCATCACAGGACCAGGCCGACGCGAAATCGGACACGGCGCACTCGCCGAACGTTCACTGCTCGCGATCCTGCCAAGTGCGGAAGACTTTCCTTACACCGTTCGTCTGACCAGCGAAATCACCGAGAGCAATGGTTCATCCAGTATGGCCAGCGTTTGCGGAGGATGCCTCGCACTTATGGATGCGGGCGTGCCTATCAAGGCGACATGCGCGGGAATTTCCGTCGGTCGTTTCACCAGCGCTGATGGTCGCGTCACCCATGTCACCGACATCATCGGTGAAGAAGATTTCTTTGGAGAAATGGACTTCAAAGTTTCTGGAACCCGCGAAGGAATTACTGGAATCCAATTGGACTTGAAGGCACGTGGATTATTGCTTGACGAAATCGTCACGATTTTCGAGCAAGCGAAAGAAGGACGATTGCATCTCATCACTGAGATGGAGAAAGTCCTTGATAAGCCACGCGCAGACATTTCGCCGATTGCTCCACGCATCACAATCGTCAAGATCGATCCAGAGAAGATCGGAAAGGTCATTGGACCAGGCGGCAAGATGATCCGAAGTATTCAGGAACGCACCGGCGCCCAGATCGACATCGAAGAAGATGGAACTGTCTTCATCGCCTGCTCCAACGCAGAATCGGCAGCGCAAGCACGCGCTGAAATCGAAGCTCTTGGAGCAGAGATCAAAGTTGGAACGGTCTACGAAGGTCGCGTCGTTTCCATCAAGGAATTCGGAGCATTCGTCGAACTCGCACCAGGCACCGACGGAATGGTTCATGTCAGCGAACTCGCTCACGGATTCGTGCGCAATGTCAACGAAGTCTTGAAGCTCGGAGACATCATCAAGGTCAAAGTCATCAATGTCGACGACACTGGTCGTATCAAACTGAGCCGCAAGGCGATGTTGGATCCCCCAGATCCAGCTCTCGTTGGAGCCGAAGGACAGGAATCCCCTGACCAAGGCGAAGGTCGCAGAGACGACCGTGGTGGCGGCGGTGGCGGTGGTCGAGGCGGAAATGGTGGCGGCGGTGGCCGCGGACGCCGTTAAATGACTATTGAATAGCCACTTGTGAACTAAAATTTCGACTCCATTATTTTTGAGGAGATCGACCAAAGGGGGCTTCGACCAATTGGTCTAAGCCCCCTTTTTTAATGAAAAGTAGAATCTTTTGAGGGTTCTCTTGCACAATGCCGATTTTGAATGCACAATCAACACAAGTAGGTTCACTCAAGTTTTGAGTTCTCAGTACATCTGTTAATTTCTCATTATTTTTTAAACGGCTAGACGGAGGCAAATATGTCCGACAACTTGCAGACCATCGTAAACATAGACGGAATCATCAAATGGTTTGATGCCCGCAAAGGATTTGGTTTTATCATTGGTCCACAAGGTCAAGATATTTTTGTGCACTTCAGCGTGATAGAGCAAGACCAAGGTTTTCGAACCTTGCGAGATGGCGAGAAAGTGACGTACAGCGCACAATCAGGTTCGAAGGGTTGGGCTGCAACGGCAGCAAAAGCAACCGCGCGTGTCTCCACTCCAACTGCCTGACCTGGGGCAACTGTCCCCCTCGTGTTTTTCAACCTATCTTTTTTTATCGGGTTGCTTCTGGGAATTGCCATTTGCACCTGCGTGTTTGTTATTGCCCTACGCCGTAGAAATGAGCAAGCACTTGTCGCAGAACGACGCGCGATCGCTGCTGAGCGTCTTGCCGAAATCGGCGCGATGACCAGTGGACTTGCGCATGAAATTAAGAATCCACTCTCAAGCGTGGTGCTCAACGCTCAACTCTTGCGCGAAGCAGTCATCGATTCTTCACTTGCGGAAGAAGAATCGAAGCCGCTCATTCGCAAAGTTGACACGCTTGCGCGAGAGACTGGGCGACTGAAGGATATTCTTGAGGATTTCTTGCGATTTGCGGGCAGAGTTCAGTTGGATCGTCAACGGTGCGACCTTCGCGAATTGGTGGAAGAGTTGACAGATTTTGTTCATCCGCAATCGCAGTTGATGGGTGTTCTGCTTCGAGTTGATCTGCCTTCAACACCGGTCATGGCCAATGTAGATGCGGGATTGCTCAAGCAAGCAATACTGAACCTCATGCTTAATTCTATGCAGGCTATGGAAACACTTGCGCCTCCAGCTCGACGTGAACTCATTCTGCGTGTCGAACAGTTGCCGATCGTCGCAAATCAGAATCCAGAAGTTGGAATTCATGTGATTGACACGGGACCTGGAATTCCTGATGCGCTTCAAGAGGAGATTTTCAGGCCGTACATCACATCGAAAAAAGGCGGAAGCGGTCTTGGCTTGGCAGTTGCTCGTCGCATCATCGAAGAACACGGCGGTGCAATTCGCGTCTTCAGCGAAGTTGGACGAGGAAGTGATTTTCGAATTTCGTTCGCCTCGATTGCCTGAGCGCGACGATCGGGAAAAATTCAGCGTCTACGAAAATCAGTCAATCCAATCCTTCGCCTTGAGACGCTCTGGAACATAGGTCTCAGTGACATAGGAAATGTCTTTTGTAATCAGAGATTCCACTTCCATCTTGAATCCATTGCGGATCATCAGCTGAATTTCCTTCTGCCAGTGCTTCTTTTTGATAAACCACGGATATTCCGCAATCTGTTTTGCACGCTCGATATCACGATCATTGAGTGAAATCTTCACATCATCGGAAAGTTCGCACCGCACAAAATCGCCAGATCGAATCCCAAGATATTTCGCATCAGGAATCGCCATACGCTCACTTTCGAAAGCAAGATTGATCGAACCCTGTTTGATGACAGAATAAATGTAATGACCCCAGGGATCGCAATCGAGCAAGCAGTAGACCGGAAGCCCAAGTTCTTTGTTCAATCGATACAGCAGCCGCCGGACACCACGCGGAGGTTGGCCACTGCCTTCAGTCAGAATGCAATTGTGCTTTTCCCAAAATCGATCTTCGTTGAAACGACTCCAGACAGTGTCCTTTTCAACATGTAGCACAAACTTTGCGTCGCATTTTCCAAACTGCACCACCGATGGTTCGCAGATTGATGGAATCGCATACCCACCTGTTCCCATCCGGCGACAATCAATCGAATCTCCATTATCGATCACCGTGATATTGCCGACCATCGTTCCGCGCTTCTTTGCAAAGAGATGCAAGTTTTCACGAAGCGTGGCGATCGCGACTTCGATGTCTTCCAAGATGCCGTCGGATTCCTCCTGATCATCAAACGTTTTTTCTTTTGTTCCCGCAATCGTGTGCAGGCTCATGTAATACATACCTCGCAAACTCAGCGTTTTTTGGGCTTGCAAAAGATCTTTACATCCCTTGGAAAGCAGCACCATCTGCATAAATTTTCGAGCCTGCCCCGTATTGAAAAGATTTCTGCGCAGAGTTGCATCGCCCATCTGAAGCAATTTTCGCACCTCGTTGTATGTCGTGTTGGACATCGTGCGACTTGGAACATCAACAAATGGATCAGTCTCAGCAAGTGCGGACTTTGCGACCGATTTCCCCAGGTCGAGAATCTTCCCTAAAGTTTTTTCGCGCGTTGCTTGATTGCTCACCGATCGATTCACCTTCACCGGGGTTGAGGCTGGCGTTGAGGCTGGCGTTGA
>Ga0209553_1000965_pt1 | contig 14570 bp, 17 predicted proteins | sample LauGreFBDMM110DN_2_FD_188217 | JGI IMG/M metagenome (GOLD analysis project Ga0209553, IMG submission 188217) | Freshwater lake microbial communities from Lake Michigan, USA - Fa13.BD.MM110.DN (SPAdes) (version 2) | ecosystem: Environmental > Aquatic > Freshwater > Lake | place: Lake Michigan...
CCTAAGCCCCCTAAAATGCCCAGACCGCCAGCTTTTTGAGAACCCCGCATGCCCCGAACGTATTTTTTCCAGCGAATATGGGATATAAGTTGCATGAAACGTGTTTATTTGGCATACTTAATGCTAAGGGGGAATCCATAAATGGCGAAACGTGGTGGTCAAAACCAACCGACAGCCTTATTGAAGCTGGTCGGATCGAAAAGCGAGAAGTACGTTCATCCAAAGACTCGTGCACTGGAACCGAAGCCTCCTGTCGATGCACCTCCGCAGCCAAAAATGACTGCTGCGGCAGGCGCGTATTGGAAATGGCTGATCCCTAAGATCAAAATGCTTGGCATCTTGTCGCTGGATCACCGCAACATTCTCAAACGATACTGCTGTGCGATGGCTCGATGGGATATCCTCAATGACGACATTACCACGAATGGCATTACAGAAGATACGAATTCTGGAACTACCCAACTTCGCGCGTCGTATCGGGCATGGATTCAGGTGTCCGAAGAATGTCGGCGTATTGAGTGTGAATTCGGGATGACTCCATCAAGCCGCGCAGGTGTTCAAGCAATCAGTATTGTTGAGTCAGCACCTAAAGATCCACGTCAGGCATATTTTGGATGAAGCCAAAAAAAACGCCAGATGGTAAATTCTACTATGACGCAGAGGAAGCCAAGCGCGCAGTAGATTTCTTCCCGTTGTTCCTGCGTCACCTCAAAGGCGGAATGGCTGGCCAGAAGTTCAAGTTGCTTCCTTGGCAGGAAAAAATCACAGCGGACATTTTCGGCTGGAAGCAAGTATCAAACGGTCGTCGTAAATATCGCACCGTGTTTATTGCAGTTCCCCGCAAGAACGGAAAATCCACCTGGCTTGCAGGTCTCGGTTTATACATGCTGTCGTGTGACGCTGAGGAATCTGGTGAAGTCTACGGAGCAGCATATTCACGAGATCAAGCATCGATCATCTACGACATTGCTACAGGCATGGTCGAAGCCGATCCAATCATGTCAAAGAAGTTGTTAGTACGAAAGCACGCCAAGCGAATTGCGGATCTGAAAACCAAAAGCGTTTACCGTGTTATTTCAGCAGACAGTGAAGGCGCACATGGATTTAATGCCTCAGCCATTTTGTTTGACGAAGTACATACGCAAAAAGACCGAGACCTGTGGGACGTACTTGAAACATCTACGGGTGCTAGAACACAACCATTAACGATAGGGATTACAACAGCAGGACACGACAGAAGTAGTTTATGCTGGGATCTATGGATGAAAGCCCGAGCGATCATCGATGGCAATCTTGAAGATGATAGTTTTTACCCTGTGCTTTATGCGGCAGAAATCGAAGACGATTGGCAAGACCCTGAAGTCTGGGCCAAAGCTAATCCGTCTATCGGATGCGGTATTTCATTAGAGTATTTGCAACAGCAATGTGATCGAGCGAAGCAGGAACCAGCATTTGAAAACACGTTTAGGCGACTGCATCTAAATCAATGGACTGAGCAGGAATCTCGTATCATTCAAATGCACGATTGGGATGCTTGCCAGAGAGATATTGACATACAAAATTATGCTGGTCGCCCATGTTACGCTGGACTAGATTTGAGCACAACAAGGGACGTGACTGCATTCAGTTTAGTGTTTCCAGAGGAAGATGGAGGATGTGCCATCTTCCCGTATTTCTGGATACCAAAAGACAACATTGATAAACGAGCGGAAAAGGATAAAAGAATTGTCAGGGCGTTTGCTGTCAAAGGTCACGTTGAAGTCACAGACGGGAATGAAGTCGATAACGCATACATTGCATCTAGGATCGCTGAGATCACTGAAGAATTTGATCTCAGGATGATAGGGTTTGATCCGTGGAACGCTACGGGAGTAACGCAGCGGCTCAAAGAACTTGGACTACCAGATCAAATCATAGTCTCTATGCCTCAGACATTTTCGACTTACAATGAACCCATCAAGCAATGGATCACGATGCTAGGAAACAAGAAGTTTCGGCATGACGGAAATTTGGTTTTCAGATGGATGGCATCGAATGCTGTAGGCAAGGAAGATGCAAATGGAAACCTGCGATTTGACAAGGGAAGCAGTGCGGAGAAAATAGACGGCATGACGGCATCTGCAATGGGACTTGCGTTAGCAATTCGAAATGGACTTGATGTCAGTGTTTACAGTAAATCTGGTTCTGGCGTTGTGCTTTTCTAGGAGTGAATCATGGTTTACGGAGTCACTGAATTTGTCGTCAACGCAATGCCAGTCGTCAGCAACGAAGTCATTAAGGAAGCTGGCTGGCGGACGATGTACGGCGGCGATCACCGAACAACTTCAGGGGTACAGGTTAACGAAACATCGGCACTGGGGTACGCGCCGTTTTGGCGAGCAGTCAATCTAATCAGTGGCGACGTGGCTGGAATGCCGTGCGATATTTATAAGCGGCAGCGAGATGGCGGCAAGAAATACGCCGACACGCATCCCGCAGCTCCGTTGCTACGCGACATGGCCTCACCGTGGTGGAGAGCAGACGAATGCCGACGAGTGCTGACATCGCATGCGCTAGTGCATGGCAACGGATATGCTCCGATTACCAGAGACATGATGGGCAATCCCATTGCACTAGGTTTGATAGATCCGACTGGCGTAATGATTAGAATCATGGACGATGGGCAGAAGTGGTACATCTGGTACGAGGAAGGAAAGGCAGTTCGAGTTCCAGCAAGAGACATGCTGCACATCAAGGGTCTCGGCCGCAACGGACTGATCGGCTATTCGATTATCAGTTTGATGGCAAACGCACTGGGCGTAGGTATGGCCGCACAGGAATTCGGTGGTCGCCTGTTTTCGAACGGCGCAAATATGTCTGGCCTGCTGATGGTGCCAGGACATTTCAGCGAGGAAAAGATCCGCAACACGATGGCGGCGTGGAACTCGATGCAAACGGGATTGAATCAAGCGCACAAAGTGGCACTGCTACAAGACGGCGTCAAGTTTCAGCAGTTGTCAATTGCACCAGAGCAGGCACAGTTTTTACAGACTCGTGAATTCGAAGTTCGGCAGACTGTCAGTAACATTACAGGCGTGCCTCCGCATATGCTCGGAGACTCAACACGCACCAGCCACAACAGTCTGGAAAGCGAATCGCAAAACTATCTGGCACGCTGTTTGAATCCGTGGCTAAAGGAATGGGAACAAGAACTACGCTGCAAATTACTGAGCGAAAAGGAACGGATCAAAGATACACACTGCATTGAATTCAACCGAGAGGCTGAAATTCAAATGGAGTTCGAAAAGAAAATCAACGGCATTTATCGGCAAATTGAATGCGGCGTAATGACACGCAACGAAGCTAGAAACCTGCTGAACATGGCACGCATTACCGACGAAGAAGACGGTGGCGACAACTTTTATCATCCTGCAAACTGGGTGGTGGCAGGCGAGGAGCCTGACATTATGGAAACACCAGAAACTGAAACAGAACCGACTGAAGAAGACCCGTTACCAGAAACAGAATATGCCGCATCGTCTTTGTTGCGTGCAATGATCACCAGTTCTGTGACTGAGGCAATTAAGATTGAGCGTACACGAGTCGTGCAACGGGCGGGAATGCAGGCTGACAAATTCACGACAGCCGTTGATGATTTTTATGCAACGTGGACAGAGAACACAGTGCCAGCGATGACTGGATCGGCAGCTAGAACACTGATTATTTCACACGCTGAAGCATCAAAAAAGATGTTATTTGACGTACATGCTGTGTCCACGGTGGGAAGTCTGAAAGCCAACGTGCAAGATGTCGTTGCGTCTTGGGATAAGCGAGCAGAAAACCTGATTACAGAACTCATGAAAGGGGTCGAATAATGCGTCGTTTAATCAATCTAAACATGCCGAATAACCTAGAAAACTCGCTAAAAGACGAGACATTTCACATAATCGTGAACACAACTGCCGAGAATGTGGAGATATTTCTGACGGGAGTCGTCGGTGATGACTATATGGGCATGGATTCAGGATCTATCGCCAAGATCCTGAGCGCGAACCGGGGAAAGCCTGTCACGTTGCGAGTGAACTCTCCGGGCGGGTTGGCGTTCGACGGGCTTGCTATTCATAACGCACTGGCGGCACATGATGGGCCGACGACTGGCATTATTGAGGGACTGGCAGCGTCTGCTGCAAGTCTGGCCGTGATCGGATGCGACACGGTGAAGTGTTATGCCAACGCTACCTACCAGATCCACGAAGGGCTATCGTTTGCGTTCGGACACATTGCGGATCTGCAAGATAGCATCGAGTGGCTGCAACAATTTAACGAAGCGGCGGTCGCAACGTATGCGGCTAAGACAAAAAAACCTTATGAATATATTGCCGCAGCTATGCTTGGCGATAAAGGCGACGGCACGAAGTACACAGCAGCACAAGCCTTAGAAATTGGATTTGTGGACGAAGTAATTCCAATTGGAAACAACAAGAAAACAGCAGCAAAAAACCAAGATCGCGAACGATTGACGGGGATGCTGGCGTATCGAATTGCGAAACACAGGTTGACAATGCAGATGAAGTAAATTACTGTTTGATCTTCAGTCGCAGAATCTCAAGTGAGATAGACGCGGCAAAATGCGATCTGAGTGATAAGTTTCACGCCAGTCGTTTGCAGTTTTTCAATTACGAAAACCTGCCAGCGACTGGCGTTTTGCGTTAGTCCTGGCCAATGAGGGACTCACATGAAACGCACCGAGAAAATGACCGATCTTCAAAATCAGCGACACGCTGCGATTGAAGCGGCTGATGCCTTGCTTGCAGCAGGCAAAAACGAAAGCTTAACACCAGCCGAGACTGCTGACATTGATCAGAAGCTGGCACTGGTCGATGATCTTGGCAACCAGATTTCTGCCTTGGCTGAACAAGACAGCCAGATGGCAGCGGCAGCGGCTCGCCTAGACGCACAACGCAAGGCTCCGATTGATGCCGCCATCGCAGGTATCGTCAATCGTGGCTCAGGCATGTCGGCCATGCCACCTGGTCAAACCAAAGAACGCTGGACTATTCCAGCAACGGCACGTCGGCACTCTAAAGTAACGGCGTTCATTGATGACAAGAATGCGAATTCTGGAGGCTACACGGCTGAAGAGAAAGCATATCGTTTTGGCCAGTACGCGCTGGCTAAAGCGTCAGTCGATATGCCGGGAACTTACCGATTTGAAAACAGCACGAAGTTTTGCCGTGAGAACGGCATTATGAATGCTACGCATCTTGAAGGTGCTGGCGACAGCACTGGATCTGGTTTGTTTGTGCCTGAGGAATTCGGTACAGATTTAATTCGCCTGCGTGAAGAATTTGGTGTCGCTCGCCAGTTGTGCAAAGTTCTTCCGATGTCTTCAGACACTCGGACAGATCCACGATGGAGCAGCGGCCTGACAGCCTATTTCACGGGCGAAGGGTCAGCGGCAACCAGCAGCAGCTTAGTGCATGATCAGGTTCGACTGACTGCTAAGAAAATGACAGTTCTTTCGACATACTCCAGCGAGTTGTCCGAAGATGCTGTGATCGATTTTGGCAGCACGTTGGCTTCTGAAATGGCATACGCAAGTGCCTTGAAAGAAGATCAGTGTCTGATTGACGGCGACGGGACTTCGACCTATGGTCACATTCGTGGCTTGAAATCGCAGTTTGCGACAACCACGATTGGCACGGCTCCTGGCTATCGTGATGCGACTGGCACAACCTGGGGAGCAATCGTAATCACTGACATTACGACACTGATCAGTGTTGTTCCAGTTTACGCACAGCAGGGAATGAAGTTCCTGTGTTCCAGCCAGTTCTACTATCAGGTCATGGTTCCACTGCTTAACGCAGCCGGTGGCGTGACTGGAACTGAGTTGCAAGAAGGCTTCCGCCGTCCGATGTTTCAAGGCATTCCTGTGATGTTCTCACAGGTAATGCCAATCGCAACAGCAACGAGCGGAATCATGGTCATGTTAGGCCGTTTTGACCTATCGACTTCGTTTGGTGATCGTCGCAAGATGACTTTGGAGTTTTCCAAGGAAGCATACGTCGATTCAGTGAGCCTGTTCACCAATGATCTGATCGCCGTAAAGTCCTCACAGCGTATTGACATCAATGTTCACAGCATTGGTAGCAACACGGTTGCAGGGCCAGTCGTGGCTCTTGCAACTGCCTAGGTTTGAGTGATGCGAGGCGGCATTCGTCGCCTCGCTATTTTCCAGCACAGTTTTTAGGAGATCCAATAATGATCCCTGCACGTTTGGTTAAATACGTCAGCATCACACCACCAGCCGCAATCGTTGATAACGCAAGTTTCACAACAGCGGAAATTGACACCAATGGCTTCAATCACATGACGGTTGTTGTCTATCTTGGTGCAACCGACATCGCTATGACAGCATTGACGATCACTGAGTCAGACACGACAGGGTCTGGCCATGCAGCCGTGACTGGTCTGGTTTGGGGCACGAGCACGAATATCGACGGATCGACTTCGGCACTGCCTTCTGCGACGGACGACAACACGTTTCAGATTGCGGACATTGATCTTCGCGGCCGCAAGCGTTTCATCGACGTGACGGCAACGATGGGCGATGGCACTGTTGGAGGATTCGTGACGATCCTTGGGATTCTTTCACGAGCATCTCAGACTCCAAAGAGCATTTCTGATATCGGTGCGAACGAAGTGCTTCGTGCTTAGTTGATGCGTTCAACAGGCACTGTAAGGCAACTTGCAGTGCCTGTTTTTTAAGGCAATCACATATGATGATTGAATTTATTCGAGGCTGGCACGGCAGAGCAGTCGGCACACGAAACGATACTTTTGGTCAGGGAATGATGGCCACACTCGTAGCTAACGGATATGCAAAATGGCTTTCCAATACCAATCCGCCAGTCACTATGAGCGAAGCCGCAAAAACATTTGCCGCACCTTCAAAACAACAGTCGAACCGACAGTCGAACCGATCACGCTAGAGAATCTCAAGGATCGATTGCGAATAGGATCAACATGTGACTTTGACGCGGAGCTGTCGCTGATCTTGACGACAGCCCGCAAGCAGGTCGAGGCCGACACGTATCGGCGTTTGGTTACACAGACCGTGATCGGATACCTAGACGCCTTTCAGTGGGTACGGGAAATCGAACTGCGTCTGGCTCCAATCAGCAGCATTACAAGCATTGTATATGTTGATCTAAATGGAGTGACAACAACCTACGCTGCCAGCCGCTATACGACGGATCTGATTAGTACGCCACCAAGGATTGTTTTAGACACAAACGAGCAAGTCGAATACACAGAACAGAACACACCGAACGCAGTGGCTATCACGTTCGTGGCTGGCTATGGAGCGACGGCTGCCAGCGTGCCTCCGCAAGCTAAATTGGCAATCGTGGAATACGCCAAGATCCTGTATGGCGGGTGCGGTGGCAGTTCAGATAATTATCAGCGGTTGATCAGTGGTTTGCAGTGGACTGGTTATCACAAGGTGAACTGATGGCTGCGTGCATTTCCTCGATGAACAAGTCAATCACGATCCAGAGCATTACAGGCACGACTGTTGATGCTCACGGGGCCGTGGATATTACGACGGGCAGCAATTGGGGAACTTATGTTCGAACGTTCGCGAGCGTTATGTCGAAAGGTGGTCGTGAGTTTTGGAAGGTGAATCAAGTCAACGCAGATGTCTCGCATGTCTGGAAAGCACAGTATTCGTCAGAGTTGGCAAACGCTACGACAGCAATGCGATTAGTCTCTGAGGGTGTCACCTATGAGATCCTGAGTGTGATTGACATTGATCTGAATCACAGAGAAATTGAGATTCAGACTAAGCGAGCGGTGTGATGGCTATCAAGATTCAGGTTGTAATCGATCCAAGACAATTAGCGGTACTTCGCAATCGAATTCGTGAGTTCAAAGGGCCGAAACTTACACGCATTATAAAAGCAGGTCTACGAGCAGAAGGTCAGCAAACAGTAAAGATCCTGAAACGAAATATCCCAGCAAAGTTCAAGCAAGCACGAAAAGGAATAGGCTATTCATTCGGGAAATTCAAGGCAAGATTTACCCTTAAATCGATTCTCAAAGTAGGAGTTAAAGTCGGAAAAAAAAACGCATATACCCAAGCACTTGGTACGGCAAGAAGGCTAGAACGCAAAGCGGCTGGTAAAAAAGGCAGTGGTATTGGTGCAGAGAATTTGCACTGGCCGATCTTAGGGACGAAGAAGAGATATGTTAATAACGGATGGGGCATTAAGGGAAATCGGTTATACGTTGGACGCATGAAATCAACGATGCCTGCTTTTGTTATTAGACATGTAATGTCTAGCAAATCATTACTAACTACTGCTTTTGCTGTAGGCGCGCGAAAACAAATGCTAAAAGAAGCATATAAATGAAAAGCGGTCTGGTCGCATTATTATCAACAGAGGCAACTATAACTGCTATTTGCGGTACGCGAGTCTACGTCACTAAAGCACCACAGAAAGCAGTGTTTCCGTATGTGATCATCACGCAAATGAGTTCACAAGAAAACGCATCGCTGGATGGTGCAAGTGGAAAACTGAGGTTCATCACGTTCGATATCGATTGCAAGTCAAAAACATCAGTACAGGCTGAGTCGCTAGGAAATGCAGTCAGAACATTTATTCAAGATTACACTGGAGCCGCAGGAAACTTCACGATTGGTGCGGTAATTATGAACGATGAAAGTGATAGTTATGAGCCTCCTGACGATGGCTCAGACGTAGGTGTGCATGTGGTGACGCTAGATTTAGATGTTCAGTTCAACATTGCTTAAAGGAGCACAGTTCAATGGCTAAAGTAAAAGTAAAAGGCACAGTAATTAAACAAACGATTTCATCCGTTTTAACAGCGGTTGCACAAATCATCGACTTTTCGCATGACGGAGCACAGACAGAAGACTACGACTCGACTACGATCGATACAAGTGGTGCTGGAAAAACATACTCGCAAACTGGGTATTCAGAAGGCGGAAATTTCAACTTCACAGCTTTTTATGATCCAGCATTGGCTGGACACAAAGCAATTACGGCTTTTATCGCAACTCCAGCGGATTGCGTGTGGAATGTCACTACGACAGATACTGCGCCAACCACGAATGTATTTACTTCGTGTTCAGTTGGTATTGGTTTTACTGGCGCAATGAATGATGGATTGAAGTTAGACGTAAAGCTGAAAATCACTGGCCTGATGACATACCCATAAGGAAAAACAATGAAAATTAAATTGATCCGCAGCGACTTAAATGTCGCTGCGGCGTATGTGGACGATCCGCAAGTCATTACCGACGAGCGGGGATTGCTGTGGTGGCCGCTTGGAGCGGTCATGGAAGTCGATAAGGTCGGCGGGAAACTGCTGGTCGAAAACGGCGATGCAGAGCCAGCCGACGCTGAGGCCGAAGAAGTGTGTAAAAACTGGAAGGTTGGTCGTGAGGCCGTGTTGGTTTCACGAGAGATGCTTGCGCAGTGCATAGATCCATCGGATCGCCAGAAGTACAGAGATGGCGAGATGGACAATGAAGACGAAGACTCTGATGACGATATGTAAAAATAAACCTTAAGGAAAGTTCAGTAGAAAATGACTCGCTTAGTAATTAGTAGAGATGTTTTTCTTAATACCCAAAACCTAATGCCGCGTGAGGATGTTCCGATCCCCGAGTTCGGTGAAGGAGCCGTTATCCCAGTTCACGGGATGACAGCAGGAGATCGCAGCAAATACGAAAAAGGATTTATGAGTAAAGGCGGCAAAACAAACGATGAGAAGCTCATCGAGTTTCGCCAGCGTTTGGTCGTGGCCTGCTGCCGAGATGACGACGGCAAGCAGATATTTACTGAGGCAGATGTTATTGCGTTAGGCAAGAAGTCTGCGTCATTGATGGAGCGAATTGTCGATGCCTGCCAGCGTCTCAGTGGAATGTCAAAGCAGGATATTGAGGAGACGATAAAAAACTCCGTGGAGACGCCCGCCGAATGACGGCGATGCGTCTCGCTGAAAACGTTGCGCATACAATCGATGTTGATGCGATGTTAAACGAAATGACTCCGCAACAGTTTGATGAATGGCACGCCAAGGATCTAATAGAACCGATTGGTTCAAGATCAGTGACTTATGTGTTAAGCATCATCGGTGAGATTATCGCAACGTATTTAGGCTGCGATATGAAGGCAGCAGATTTCACGCCGTGGGTAGAACAGCGTGATCAGGATAACACTGTAAAACAATCTTCCGTCTTGATTACAGCGGCATTACAGCAGGCAGCAGCAACGACAGGGAAATAAGATGGCAAGCTACGTTGGCGCACTGGCAGTCAACCTGAATGCAAATAGCAGCAACTTTATTTCTGGTATGGCTGGCGCAGAAAGTGCGTTAAATAAGTTTGCACTGAAAGCAGCAGCACTCAAAGTAGTCTTAAACGTCTTTGAAGGCTTAAGTGAGGCGGTAAGACTTGCAGCAGAGTTCGAATTAGTGTCTACGCAATTAGCAGTTCTTACTGGATCTGCTTCTGAAGCTAAGGGCATGATTGAGGAGCTTTATAAACTGGGTCTTGAAAGCCCGTTTGGTGCTCAGGACTTTTTAGACTCAGCAAAAATCCTTGGTCAGTTCGGTGTTTCTCTTAGTAAGACAACAGAACTCGTAAAAATAATAGGTGACGTTGCGCTCGGAGATGCTGATAAATTTCACCGAATGAGTATTGCTTTCGGTCAAATGTCCGCGTCAGGAAGGCTCATGGGGCAAGACCTGTTGCAGATGGTAAACGCAGGCATGAATCCTCTGTTTTATATTTCGCTAAGAACAGGCGAAAGTCTACAGCAATTGCGATTCAGGATGGAGGCAGGCAAGATAACAGTGCGTGAAGTGACTCAAGCATTCAGAGATGCGACCACACAAGGAGGACGTTTTTATGGAGCAACACAAAAAATCAACATGACGTTGATGGGCCAGTGGCTTGAGTTCAAAGAAAACCTTCAATTGATAGGACGTGAAATCGGCGCAATTTTATTGCCAGGCATTACTAAGGTTTTGTATTTCATAAACTCAATGGTCAAAAAAATAGACTCGTTGAGTGAAGCGACGAAAAAAATGATTTTCGAGTGGAGTGCATTCGCTTTAATTGCGGCTCTATTTGTGGGCATCGCGATTGCTATAGGTGTTGTCGCCTCCGCTGTTTCTGCGTTGGCTATCGTGGCGGGAGCCGCTGCCGTTGAGTTGGGTATCATGCTTGCTGTTGCTGTGCCTGCGGGACTGCTTGCCGCTATTGGCGCATGGTGGTATTTTGAAGATGCCTTGGCAGAAGCAACTGAGGCGATGAAAAAAGCACAAATCGAAGAAGAAAGGCTTAATGCTTTACTGGGAATGTCGGGCGGTGCTGTAGAAAACTGGAGTCAGCATTGGATCGATGCCGCAGAAGCATTAGTAGCCGCTGGAATTGCGACAAGAGACACAACAAAAATTGTTCAACAGTTATCAAGCGCATCCGGTGGTAATGTCAAAGTGTTTGACTCTTTAGTGACTGCGTTTTTATCGGCTAAGGTAAGCGGAAATGTATTCGCAGAAGACTTAAATGCGATTCAAAAACAGTTAACAGAAACAGGTTCTGGTATCAACATATTTGCTATTTTAGCAAATCAGCTTGGAATGAATTTCACACAGTTAAGTCAACATGTTTACGATGGAAAATTAAGTGTGGAGCAATTCAGAAACGCATTAAGTCAAGTTTCATTAGAAGCAGCTAGATTCAATACTGCTGCGATGTTCGGGGCTAAATATGACGCAGGCACAGGAAACATTGAGATCACTGCGGCTCAAAACAAAATCAATGAAATGATGACTGAGGGAGAAAAAATACTAAAGTCACATGGTTCTCAAGTTAGTATTTTTACGACGATGCAACAACAACTTGGTATCACAAGCCAAGAGTTAAGTCAGCGATTAGCACAAAATAAAATTACCGTTGAAGAATACGGTGATGCCATTCGCAGCGTAATGCACTATCGTGAAAGCCTAAATGAATTTGGCGACATTGTGCCGGACTTGGAAATCAAAAGCGATGCGTTGATAGAAGCGGAAAAAATACTTGAAAAGATGCGTCTTAGCGAAATAGGTGTCGCACAAGCGCATCGCGAGCTAATCGATGTGTTCGGTAAAACGCTGCTTGAAGAAACAGATATGCTTCCAAGCGATAGAGCGAAAGCCATGGAGGGTTATGCAAGACTCTTGACTGACTTCAATGAAAAGTTGCGAGAGGCACGACAAGAAGAACTGATTCTTCTGGGGATTGAAACTGAAAGAAGCATCATGCTTCGTGAAATGCACGATGCTGGCGTGTCTCCAGAAAACCAAGAAAGATTAAGGCAAACACTTGAAAATAATGATGCGTTAGAAAGACGAAACAAAACAGAGGAGGAATACAAAAATGCTTTGCAAGAGGCGACTGATAACCAAAGAATTTTGAATGGCGCAACAGAAGATCAGTTAATGATTGAACGAATGATAGCCGCTGTGCCTGATTTGAATGTTGATGCCTTAAGGAACATGCTTGCACAGAATGAAGTGTTGGAAAAACAAAAGGCTGGGGCTGATGAGTACAAAAAAACTCTACAGGAAACATTAGACAAAAACAGAGTTCTATTAGGCATAGAGACCGAAAGAGAACAAATGATAGCACGGTTGCGGGCCACTGGAGGCGTAACGGAAGATGAAGCTATCGCTTTAGAACTAGCAATGCGAATGACTGACGAATTGGAGAAACGCAAAAAAGCAATGGAGGAAGTCAATACTGCTTTGCGTGCAGCGCAAGATCAAACTCTGATTCTGATGGGGTTTGAAACCGAAAGAAGTTTAATGCTGCAAAGAATGATCGATGCTGGTGCTGATCCTGCAATTGTTGAAAATCTAAGGCTGCAACTGAAATTCAACGATGCCTTACGAAAAAAGAATATACTTTTAGCGTGGAAGCCGCAGGTAGCAGGTGCAGCCGTCAAAGGATCAACAGAAGCGCACACGCTTAAGGTTCAGCAGTTTTTAAGAGATCAAGGCCAAGGCCAGCAAGCAGTGTGGGTTGCAATCAGGCAAAACGGAAACCTAGCAAATCAGCATCTTGCTAGGATTGCAAATCGACCTCCGCAGGTTGAATTCATTCCTATCGGCGCAGTTGCTTAATACAGGATGAGCAGATGACAGTGACGTTATTGGGCGAAATCCCTGGAAGTCGCGACGGCGTTAATGATATGGGCAAACGCTCATATACTCGGGCCTTCAAGGTTGACACTGATGATATCTTAGATGATGCCTACGCTGCTGGCAGTGTTGCTGGACTGCCGCTCATTGGAGATGTACATCCATCGGATTTCAGAGCTTATTGTCATTTAGTAGACATCAAATGTACTGATCCGTGGCGAGGCTGGGTTTATACAGCACAGTACAAAACAAACGATAGTTCTGGTGATCAATCTGGCGGTGGTAGCAATCCTAACGCACCAGACCCAGTCAAAGAACAAAACCCTGAAAATGACACTGATGGTGTTTCATGGTCAAGTGAGCAATATCAGGTTTTAGCCACCACAGGGTTCCTTAATAACGCTGGTGCAAGAATACCGATAGTAAATACTGCCGGTGATCCATTCGATCCTGCTGCTGTAAAAGACGACAGTCTGTGGGTGGCGACGATCACCACTAATAAGCGTTTGGGAATCAACGCTGTTAAAACATGGGTTAATAGGGTTAACGAAAACAATTTTACTATCGACGGCTTAATGGTTGAGGAGCGGCAAGCACGAATACGCTCCATATCTATTTCAGGGCCACAGTTCAGAAACCAATTCCGTTTCAATACGACGACAATTGTCATCGAAATTAACCTAGGGCCGAAGTTTGTCGATGTCGCAACATCAACTGATTTAAGCATTTTGAATGTGGGATTTCGGGAACTCGTGGCTGGCGCGCCACAGGCGATGACAGATCCAGATCAGGATGGCAATGCTATACCAATAGCAGCTCCGATAGGACTAGATATTAACGGTGTAAGGCTTGCGGCAAATCTCCCGTTGCTAGAGCGAAACTATCGAGTTTATGAGTTGCTAGATTTTTCACTTCTTCCGTTTATCCCATAAGAAAGCAATTCGATTATGGCTAATGAAATCACAGTTAATATCAACACGTCATGCGTAAACGGAAAATTCACAACTCGTTTTGATTCAAGCACGCAGATCACTCAAGTCGCTCAAGGCGGTCGTGATATCATTGTGGTCATCGGCACGACTGAAGAAACGCTTGTATTTACGGACATCACCACATTGGGGGTCGCGGTGTTCTATAACTTAGACACGACAAATTATGTGCAATGGGGAGGATCAGCAGGAGTTTACGTGGGTCGCTTAAAGCCGAGTGATATGCCTCACACAATTCGACTTGAACCTGGTGCTACGATATACATGAAAGCAAATACGGCTGCGTGTAAGGTTCGAGTTATTTGCTACGAGGCATAGTGCTATGGCTTTTGAAAAACCATTCCTGCTGACTAGAGCGGCAATCGCTCAGATCCAAAAGGTTGTACA
>Ga0209553_1000967_pt1 | contig 14555 bp, 10 predicted proteins | sample LauGreFBDMM110DN_2_FD_188217 | JGI IMG/M metagenome (GOLD analysis project Ga0209553, IMG submission 188217) | Freshwater lake microbial communities from Lake Michigan, USA - Fa13.BD.MM110.DN (SPAdes) (version 2) | ecosystem: Environmental > Aquatic > Freshwater > Lake | place: Lake Michigan...
GGTTTTCGTTGTTGTGCCGTCAGACTTGACGCACGGGTAACAAATCTATCCATTCTCCGAAACCCCAATCGGAAATGGGCAGCTACAGCACGAGGTGTTCTTCCGGCGGATTCGGCAACGAGAACAGCGCACTAGGTTCCCACGCCGCAATCTGTGTGTCGAGTGCAGCACGCATCGGTGCGAAAGCGTTTGCAGCTTCCGCCGTGGCCGCGGTCAGTGCTGCCAGTTGCTGGTCTTGTTCAAGGGTGGTCACGGTGATCAACGGTGGTGGATTGTCTGCGACAATGAGTCCTGTTTCCGGCACGTTGTTGAAGAACGCAAACAACTGATAGAACTCGACCTGCGTAATCGGATCGTACTTGTGGTCAAGGCACTGAGCGCACGCCGCAGTGAGTCCCATCCAGGTGGTGAGCGTCGTATCGACTCGATCGATCACGTATTCCGTTCGATATTCTTCGTCGATGAGTCCGGTTTCATTGTTGGCGATATGATTGCGATTGAATCCCGTCGCGATGCGCTGCGGCGTCGTGGGATTTGGTAGAAGGTCCCCGGCCAGCTGCTCGATCGTAAACTGATCAAACGGCATGTTGCTGTTAAACGCATCGATCACCCAGTTTCGCCACAGCCACATTTGGCGAGGCTTGTCGCCAAAATATCCGTTGGTGTCCGCGTAACGAGCCGTGTCGAGCCAGTCGACAGCAAGATGTTCGCCGAAATGCTCTGACGCCAGCAAACGATCCACAGCCTGTTCGTAAGATTCGCCGGTGCGGTCCAGATCTTCAGGCGTCGGTGGCAACCCGGTCAGATCCAGGCTGACTCGGCGCAAGAGCACGCCGCGTGACGCTTCGGGAGCGAATTTCAGTCCGCGATTGCGGTGCGTGGTGGCGACGAACGCATCGATGGGATTCGTACCAGCTTCGGTCGCTGGCAAGCCATCTGCTTCGGGCACAACCGGCCTAGTGATGGGTTCGAAAGACCAGTGACGCTGATAGATCGCACCTTCGGCAATCCACTGCCGCAGCGTCTCAATCTGCTCAGTCGAGAGCGGCTTATTGAATGATGCTGGCGGCATCTGTGAATCGGGATGGACACTGGCAACACGTTTGATCAACTCGCTGCCATCCGGATCGAGCGGCACAATGGCGACGGCACCGGACTCGGCTGGAGCAATTGCAATCTCGCGCACATCCAGCCGCAATCCTGATTTCCGGGTGTGTGCATCGAATCCATGACACTGCCAGCAATGTTCCGACAGAATGGGCCGCACGTCGCGGTTAAAGAGGATTGATTCGTCCGCAGGGGCTCGCTCCGAAGCCAGCAGCATGAGCAGCAGTGCCGGGACGATGAGTTTCATTCGATTCTCGCAGCGACTGGTCTCGTTGAGAATTTGCCCTTTGGTGTGTTTCGCTCCGCTTCACACACCCTACTTCAGAATTCCAAAGCATCCAAATCTGCGATCAGTTGATCAATCTCGTCACGGACTTTCTGTTTGATGCCGACAGAAGTTCCGACGGCTTCGCGACCATCCAGAAGGAGTTCTCGATCACGTTCCTTGACTGCCATGTCGATTGCGGATTCACCGCTGTCGCCGCCGAACAGTTTTGACAGATCAATTTTGAGTCCGCCGACTTCGCCCTGAGCTCCGGCAATCGCCGGCGTCTTATGTTGCGGGAAGATAATGGCGTTTTCCGGGCACACTCGACTGCAGGCCGGGCAGCCTTTCTTACAACTGTCCTGTTGCTCGACCAGAATTCGATCCAGCGCATCGACGCCGTAAACTCCAAACAGGCAGAAATCGATGCACTCCATGCAGTTTGTGCAGCGACTGTAATCGATCACCGGATACCAACGGCGGCCTGTGTCTTCGGGCAGCACGGCTTTGTCTTCCAGGGTCGCATGGCCACTGTCAAAGGCGCGGCGGGCTTCGAGCATACGTTCCGGCTGGAGGTAGCGCTGCAGTTGTTCGGGTTTCGGAGTCCCTCCGATCCAGCTCATCAGTTCCACGGTCTGGACGGTGTTCTCGCCCGCGATCCTGCGTACTTCGCGGATAAAATCTTCGGCCTTCGCAGAGCAGCGCAGATCGATCGCGTAAACGCGACGATTCGGCACATTGACACTGCCGATGCCGTTTTTTGCAACAACATCATTTTCATCTTCGTCTTCGGCGTCTTCTTCTGCCGACTTGAGCAGACTTAAACCTTCGTGACCGCGCACACCAGTGCGGTCCAAAGTCCAGCGTGCTGCGCGATCGTAGAGCCAGCTCAAGACGATCAGGTTTCCGGGGACGGATCGCAGAAAGAGCAGTCCGGTGTGATCATGCGACATGTCATACAGATGCGGCACTAGCGACACATCGACGCCGGGTTCGGTGAGCAACATCGTCGCGATGTCTTCTTCCAATTGGCGGCGCACAGGATTGCGTCCTTGGCCCTGACTGATCACGACGGTAACTTTACTGACTGCCATAACGACAACTGCATTCAAAAACGGCTTTGGAAAAGGGCATTTGAAAAACCGGCCCCCTTTTTCTAAAGCCCGGGATTAAGATTCGTTGACCTGCCCTTTAATGGTTCTTTGCGCATCTTGCCAGGCGGAGTTCAAAAACTCAACGTATTCCGCCGCAGAAAGCAAATTCGCCGCGGGTTCGAATTCATAGAGCCACCCGGAACCGTAATTCTGGGCATTGATTCCTGAAGGATCGTTCAGTAACTGCGGGTTAAAACTGAGCACTTTACCGGCACCCGGCGGAAACATGGACGACACAGCCTTTGCGCTCTCAATTTCTCCGATTTCCTGCTGGTCGCGGACGACGGTCTCCGGATCAATCGACCATTCCAGAAAATACACATCCTGCAGCAGACGCACCGAATACGCTGTGAAACCTACGCGATAACGCCCCGGACCGCTCTCTTGCAACCACAAATGCCGCCGTGAATACTGCCGATCATTGGGAATTACAGCCTTGAACAGGCCCATCATAAAACACAGAGGTTCGGACATACGTCAGCCTGCAGGCAGGTTTATTGAGCGGAAAGGCACTCGCCGATCGTGCATCTCGATTTGGGAAGATTGTCTCTGTTAACTCTACTCGTTAACGACGCCCGATTCCATCCAGGCGTCAGCGAAGTTGCGGATTGACGAATAGTGTGTTTGTACAACTCCGGCTGTGGCAGGAAATTTCAGCCAGCTTCGCTACCATCCGGGTCGTTCGCCATGGTGAAGCGGTTTGACCGAAGTGACATGTTTGCTTGTCAGCTTTCAAAAAAACGACGCGAGACGACTGTTTTCAAGGCGATTTTCCGCAGGAATTAGCGATGTCTGATCCGCGTTCACTTGTGATCAAGTCTCGTCCACCCGCTCACGAAGTGGACAACGGCCCGCAGCAATTGCCACGCGTGCTGGGACTCTTCGATGCGACCATGATTGTGGTAGGTTCGATTATTGGGTCCGGAATCTTTCTGAAAGTCAGTGCGGTTGATAGCGCATTGGAATCATATGGCTTCGTCGCAATCATGGGTATCTGGCTGTTTGTTGGAATCATTACGCTCTGTGGTTCCTTGGCATTGGCCGAGCTAGGCGCCATGTTTCCACATGCGGGTGGCCCGTACCTTTATATTCGGGAAGCATTTGGCAAACTGCCGGCGTTCCTGTGGGGTTGGACTGAGTTCTGGGTCGTTCGAACGGGTTCTATCGGAGCTTTAGCCTGCGCGACCGTGCTGTATTTTAATCATGTGTTTCCGTTGTCGCCGATTGGGCAGACAGTGATGGCGGTGGCGATCATTATTGGACTCTCGTTCATCAATCGGCTCAGCACAAAAGCCGGTGCCGGAGTTCAGGCTGCGGCGACAATGTCAAAAGTTGCCTTCCTTGCAACGTTGATCGTATTGCCGTTCATCTTTCGGAGAATCGACACGCAGCATCTCCAACCGCTCCTTGAACTGCCCCGGACTCCGGGTGACGCCTTAAGTTTTCTGAAAGCTCTGGGAATTGCCATGGTGGCTGTGCTCTGGCCGTACGATGGCTGGACCAATCTGGGGCCTGTTGCCGAAGACATTCAAGATCCGAAGCGCAATGTGCCGCGTGCGATGACGTTAGGTTTGGGCCTCGTGATTGTCGTCTATCTCGGAGCCAATTTGAGTTATCACCTTGTGCTGCCGATCCATGACCTTGCCAACAGCGAAACGGTAGCTGCAGATATTTTCCGAAAATTGTTCGGCCCAATCGGAAACGCTGTGGCGGCAATCGGAGTCATGATTTCCACGTTCGGTGCCACGAATTCAAACATGATCACAGGGCCCCGAATTTATCTAGCGATTGCCCGCGATGGACTTGTGCCGGATTGGCTGCAGCGGATCCATCCGCGATACTTAACGCCAGCCAATGCGATTTTGATTCAGATGGTCTGGGCCGTGTTTCTCGTGTTACTGTTTTCCGTATGGGATCCTGATGCGCCCTCCGTGTCGGCTCCGCCGATTAACACAGTCAGCAACACGATTCTGCCACCGTCTCTGTTACCGTCGAGTGTCGAGCATTCAAGACGCCTCAAGAGTGCGTTCGACAATTTGACAGATTCCGTGATCTGTGCCGGATTGATTTTCTACGGAATGGCTGTAGCCGCCGTTTATGTGCTGCGGCGAACTCAGCCCCAGGCAGATCGCCCCTATCGAACATGGGGTTATCCCTTCACACCCGCGTTGCTGCTGCTAGCCTATGCATGGGCATTTGTGAGTTTGCTGCTGGAACGCTGGAGTCAAACGATGGGAGTTCTCAGTTTGATTGCCGCCGGCGTGGTATATTATTCCGTTGCGAAGTCGGTTCGAAAGCAGCTGCACGGCAAACACGACAACGCGGTCAACCGAAGCTGACGCTAGCCCGAAAGCCAATGGATTATGAGTCAGGGAAATCATCAGCGAACAGAATCTGTAGCACGTACCCTGTAAATGGCGGCAACAAAAAGAGCTGAAGCGTTGCTTGATTAGACACGTTCTTCTGCAGTCGACAATCCAGCCAGTGTCCAACGCAGATACGATTCCAAAAACAGATCCAGATCGCCATCGAGTACCGGTTGCGGATTGCCGACTTTCGTACCGGTACGTGCATCCTTAACAAATTGATCCGGATGGAGCACATAGTTGCGCACTGTCTGGCCACCGAAACCGATTTTTGTTTTTTCGCCATGCCGCGCGGAAACCTCGGCTTCCCGTTTATCGATTTCGATCTGGTAAAGTTTGGCTGTGAGCATCTTCCGAGCTGTCGCACGGTTCTTATGCTGACTGCGTTCATTTTGACACGCCGCGACAACGCCGGTCGGCAGATGCGTCAAGCGTACGGCTGAATCCGTCTTATTAATATGTTGCCCGCCCGCTCCGCTCGACCGATACGTGTCTTCCTTTATATCCTTATCCCAGCGGATGTCGATTTCTATTTCATCGTCGATGTCAGGCACGATATCCACTGCCGCAAATGCCGTGTGCCGGCGACCGGCCGAATCAAACGGGCTGATCCGAATGAGTCGATGATTTCCCATTTCACCGCGCAGGTATCCGTATACAAATTCGCCTGTGATGAGAATTGTGGCGTTGCGGATGCCAGCTTCTTCAGCAGGAGAGATATCAATTTCTTCGACCTTGAAGCCTCGGCGTTCTCCCCAACGGATGTACATTCGCAGCAGCATTTGCGCCCAGTCCGCAGAATCGGTTCCGCCTTCGCCCGCCTGCACGGTGAGATAAGCCGCGCACGAGTCTGCGGGGTTGGACATCGTCACCTGAAGTTCAACGCGTTCAATTTCAGCCGTTAGCCGTTCGACCGTAGCCTTTAATTCGGCTGCACTTTCCCCCGAATCATCTTCTTCCGCGAATTCCATCAGAACTTGCAGGTCTTCGCTGCCATTCACGAGTTTCTGCAGGGGCCCTACAGTCGTTTTCAGTTTTCGGAGTTCGTCGGTTTGTTGGCGCGCGCGTTCTTGGTTCGTCCAGAAATCCGGGCCAGCCATTTTGTCGTTGATTTCTGAGATGCGAGCTGTTTTGGCTGGCAAGTCAAAGACAGTCTCGAAGATGAACGATACGCTTCAGTAATTCCTTACACTCAGCACGAAATTCGGGATCCATGATGCAGGAGTTTCTCTTCAAGTGGACAGAACGCTTCTGGGGATGCTGCCGTTTGGCAGGTCGGCATTCTTGGGGGGATTTCATCACAGCCCAGCGATTGATGCAATCAGCTATCGGATCGGAACCGGAATCCAGACCGAATTTTCTGCTTCAACAGCAGTCTCATCGCAGGGAAACCACCACGAATTCAGGATTGAACCGGGTTTGCAGAAACCCTTCTTTCAGCCAGAATGCGGGCCCTCTATACTCCCGACGTTTTAGTAGTCACTCTTCGGCCCTGTTTTTTCGGACCCCATCGCTGTGCATAGAACTCATACCTGCGGACAACTTCGTCGTGAACACGCTGGACAGACCGTCACTTTGTGCGGCTGGGTTCACAGCTATCGAGAACAGGGCAAAGAACTGGTCTTTGTCGACATGCGTGACCGCTACGGCAAGACGCAGATCGTGTTTTACACCGATGATGACACCAAGATTGATGGGGTAGCTCGCAAGCTGCGTCGTGAAGACGTGATCAAGGTCGTCGGTGAAGTGTGTTACCGCGGCGATGGTCTGGTGAATTCCAAACTTGCCACCGGCGATATCGAAATCCGCGCACAACAACTGACCGTGCTCTCCAAGAGCAAGACGCCTCCGTTTGAAATCGAAGGCGGTGAACTTCCCAACGAAGAACTGCGTTTGAAGTATCGCTTTGTGGATTTGCGACGTCCCGAGTTACAGAAGAGCATCATCCTGCGTCATGAACTAGTGCAGGCGGTGCGTGAATACTTCAACATCCGCGATTTTCTGGAAATCGAAACGCCCATGTTGGGCCGCAGCACTCCCGAAGGCGCGCGTGATTATCTGGTACCTAGTCGAGTCCACCCCGGCAGCTTTTATGCGTTGCCGCAATCGCCACAGATCTATAAACAGATTCTGATGGTGGCCGGTTTCGACCGCTATTATCAGATTGCACGCTGTTTCCGGGATGAAGACCTGCGTGCCGATCGGCAGCCCGAGTTCACACAGATCGACGTCGAAATGGCGTTTGTCGAACGCGACGATATTTTGAATACCATCGACGGTCTGATTGCCCATGTGATGAAGAAAGTGCGCAACGTCGAGATCCAACTTCCGTTACCGCGTTACACGCATCGCGACGTCATGGAACGTTTTGGCAGCGATAAACCGGACCTGCGATTTGGTCTGGAAATCGTGGACATCGGCGCTGTCGCTGCCGTGTGCGATTTTGGTGTTTTTAAAGGTGTGATGAGTTCCGGAGGGCGCGTGCGGGGAATCAACGCGAAAGGCGCTGCGGAAAAATACAGCCGGCGTCTCTTAGATGTGGATTTGAAAAACTTCGTCGGCGACTTCGGTGCGAAGGGCCTCGCGTACATGAAGGTTGTCGGTGACAAACTGGAATCGACGATTGTGAAGTTCTTTACGGAAGAGCAGCAACGCGAGATTCTGACGCGGATGGATGGCAAGGACGGCGACTTGTTGCTCTTCGTCGCGGACACCCCAAAAGTAACCAACTCCGCGTTAGCTGCATTGCGCAATCGCCTCGGAAAAGAACTCAAGCTTTACGATCCGGCACAGTTCCAGTGTCAATGGGTGCTCGACTTTCCACTTGTCACATGGAATGCCGACGAAAATCGTTTTGATGCTGAACATCATCCATTCTGTCAGCCCAATCCTGAGGATGCTGAGTTTCTGAAGACCGACCCGAGCAAAGTTCGCGCTGACAGTTATGACCTCATTGTCAACGGCTACGAGGCTGCGAGTGGCAGCGTGCGGATTCACGATGCCGAAATGCAGCAGATGGTGTTTGACCTCTTGAAAATTAATCCCGAGGATGCGGAAATGCGTTTCGGTTTCCTGTTGGAAGCCCTTCGTTACGGCGCACCGCCACATGCCGGAATCGCGTTGGGACTGGATCGCTGGGTTATGCTCCTAGCGGGCGATGACAATATTCGTGATGTCATCGCGTTTCCAAAGACTCAGAAAGCCGCCGACATGCTCACCGGTGCTCCAGCACCGGTGGATGATCGACAGTTGAAAGATCTCAGTATTGAAGTTGCAAAACTGCTCGAGAAGTAGACGACATGAGGCTCGCCGTCTGTTGCCCCCGCGGTTTTCGGGTCAAACTTTTGGACCCACCGGCCGCTCACCATCGGTAATTCTTGGAGTACGATCAGGGATTCAACTTCACCTCGTGCGCGAGTGGCTGTAGTCGAGGTGGGAGCAATGACCGAAAGGTACCGGGCTGAAATGGCAGGTCGCCACGCAACGTCGGTATCTTGCTTTGCAGGTCGCTTGGAATGTGTCCATTCAGGACAGCATCGACATTCTTCATCGCACGCTTGACTTGCTCGCGGTCTTTATCGTGGAGCAGATTTGAACTGGAGATTTGTTTTACAAGACCACGTGCATCCATGTGGCCCGACCGCAGGCTGGCGACCACCGTCTGAACTTCCGCAGCTTTGTCGATCAGTTCCGCGTTGTCGCGGAGCAACCGGTCATAGTCTGCGGCAAACCGATTCTTGAGTGTTTGAATATGCTCATCCGCGTAATCCGTAATCTCCGCCATCAGGATTTCTTTGGCGACCTCCAATTGATGCGTGAACGCCAATTTTACGCCGGACGCCACTTGGTCGCCGACATCGGAATGCAATTCGATACTCGGCTTTCGGAGCGTCCCGGAAATCTGCACTGTGGCATTCAACGTCTGCAGGTTGGAAAAGACATCATTCGCGGCTTCAATAATCTCAGGGCGAACATCTTTGTTTGCAGAAAATTTAAGGTTCTCGAGGCGTGAATCCAACGCGAGGTACCCGTGGATTCTGTGATCTATAACGACGAGTCGACTTTGCCATGTCACATCATGCAGGAGGGCTTGCAGGCAAGCTTTGTCCGCGTTTCCAGCACGCAGCGGAATCGAATTTGTGTCCCGGAAGTCAGCGAGGATTTCGGCCACAGGAGTGTCCTGTGTGGCGTCGTAGGTTACCTTCAACTGCAATGGTCGCGAACCGGCAGCGCGCAGGGACATGATGCAGGGACGCCCCAAGAGGATTGGATCTTCGGTCACGTCGGTCAGCAACGCTTTGAATGGGACAGACTCCTTGTTGATGGAAATGGTGCCAGTCATGCGGAGTTGCTTTAATAAGAAATCGGGCGCCGGATTAGCGGCCCGGAAGTCAAAGTCGCGACCGGGGCGGCGCGGCGGTTCAAGCTGCGCATGAAGCCCATGCTGGTAATCACGGATCGTTTCGACCCAGGTGAGAATTTCCTGAAGCCGCAGATACATGGTTTTTCCCAGCAGCGCCTGAGAGATCCGGCGTGGGTCGGGTTTGAGCAGCGCCAGCGTATGTTTCACTTTTTGCTGATCGCGGAGTCGCGCAGCGTTAAGCAACTGAAAGTCGGAACGCACTTCCGGCACGATATCTTTCAGGTCCTCGCGAAACGTCTGGGCGTCGCGCACAAGAAGTTCTGCTCCCTGCGCGACGACGAGATACTGTTCAATCTGTTGGAGCGTGTCGCCCTTCTTGGCGTTGTCAAACTCTTGTTTGAGGGCCTTGGCCCGAGGTTCTAAGGTTTTCGCCCGCGCAACCAGTTCCTCAAAATGTAGGTCCCATTTGTCATAGACGTCCGTGCCAACACGATACGTTTCGAGGTTGTTCGGGTCCAGTTGCGATTTCAGCTGATCTTCCAGACTGGATAGCCATTCGTCGCCAAGTTCAGTCAGTTTTTCTGTGACCCAAGACGGATCTGTCTCGGCGGGCTCCGCGGTAAATTCCAGTTGGCCATCGTCGGGGCGTCGCGTATCAAACCGCAAGCCGTCGATGTGACCATCTTCGATGACGAAACGCCGCCGCGATAGCGAGTGGGATTCGAGTTTGACATGCAGTTCGTCAAATTCGACCATATTCTTGCCGGGCCGACCGGCACTGGCCAACGCCATACGCTGAATCGTGAACGACGGAGGAAAGTACGTCGTCGTTAGTTCCGCCACATCCACTTTCGCCCCCGTGATGGACTGAAACGACTGCACCGTTTCATAACGCAGCAGGGGGTCTACACCGTAGGCGAGAAATCCCCACAAAAGACTTATAATCATCAGCCGAGGAATGATGTAAGTCCAGCGCATGAACAGTCTCGATGCTTGAAAGATGATTAACTCTGGTTTCGGCAGGCGAATGTTTCAGTGATCCACAGGCATCAGACTTCGATCGTGCCAAAGCGATCAGCCCATTCGGCACCCAGCAAAAGTTTTGTGATCCACCAATGGCGGATATGGCGTGCGATTTTTTCTGAATACTTTTGAAATACAGGACGGCTCACGCGATGCACGGGCCAAATCAGGAGCACGCCGCAAATGAAACTGCCCATCACAATGGAATTATTAAAGTCTGTCCATGGCATCATCGGTGTGTCGTAAACGGCGTCCCAGAATTCGCGGAGTGCAGGCTGATTCAGCACGTATCCGCCAATCTGATCAAAGGGCGTATCGAACCACGATGACGCAAATGTCGCCGCTACTGCTGCGCAGGCCGTGATCGCAAGATTGACGCGCGTGGCGGCAATCCAGAATCCCAAGACCACGGCCAAGAGATTGCCTTTGGGAACAACCCCCAGCAGCACACCCAACGCTAGACCGTATGACATCTGGGTCGGTGTCGATTCAATCACTAAGGCCTTGAACAAGAGTCGGAGTGGCCGCAGAATGAGAAACATAAATCCTCCTTGACGCCCTGCAGGGACAGGCATTCTTACCCGCCTGAGGCCGAAACGCATGGAATCTGGCACTCAGGCAATAAGGGGTCAAGATGAGGCAAGCTCCTTGTCTGCGTTTGCAGTGGAGTGTGTCTGGTCGTGTGCAGGGAAGGTTGCAGAAGACGCCTGATTGGCAGCAAATCGGTCAATTTTGCAGGTCGCGTGGGTGTTCGATATTCTGCCGATGCGGCGGGAATGCGATTTGCACGGCAGAAACGGCAGTCGCCGAGAATGCTAGAATTGGCAGTGTCCGTAATTTCGAAAGGTACGTCATGACGGTTCAGACCGACAAAGAACAGTTTTCGTTTCAGGCTGAGATTGGCCAGTTGTTGCACCTATTGTCGCATTCGCTGTACCAGAACCGGGAAATTACGATTCGGGAATTGGTTTCAAACGCCTCTGACGCGCTCGACAAATTTCGGTATGTCTCTCTGACTTCCGGTCAGAATTCAAAGACAGATGACCTACGAATCTCGATCGAACCAGACAAAGAAAATCGTGTTCTCACAATTCGCGACAACGGGATTGGAATGACGCATGATGAACTCGTGAGCAATCTCGGTACGATCGCCCGCAGCGGTTCGCTCGACTTCCTGAAGAAGGCGCAACAGGCGAGCGAAAAATCGCCCGATCTGTCGCTCATCGGTCAGTTCGGTGTTGGATTCTATTCCGCGTTCATGTTGGCAGATCGTGTCGAAGTGGTAACTCGCAGCTCTGCCGAAGACACCGGCTGGCGTTGGGAATCGAGTGGTGACGGCACATTCACGATCAGCGACGTGTCCGAACCTCTCGCACGCGGCACAAGTATCCGACTGCATTTGAAAGACGGCATGGAGGAATTCACGGAGCCAGTTCGACTGAAGCACATTCTGCGGAAGTATTCGACGTTTGTACCGCATGCCATTTATCTGGAATCGGAGCACATCAATAACCAGCCTCCGATCTGGGTTGAACCGAAGAACACCGTCACTGACGAGCAGTACAATAACTTTTATGAGTACCTGACGCACTTCCCCGGACAGAAGCCGTTGTGGCATCTGCATTTGGCTGCGGATTCGCCTTTTCAGTTTTATAGTATTCTGTACTGCCCGGATCAAAATCTGGAAAAGATGGGCTTCGGGCGGGCGGATCACGGACTGCATCTGTGTGCGAAACGCATTCTGGTGCAGAACGACAACCGCGACCTGCTCCCGGACTATCTGCGGTTTCTGCGTGGGATTGTGGATTCTGCAGATCTGCCGCTAAACGTATCGCGCGAGGCGTTGCAGGACAACACGGTGTTTCGCAAGATGCAGCGTGTGATCACAAAAAAAGTGCTGGATCACTTCGATACGTTTGCCGGCGAGCACAAGGAGGCTTATGTACGCTTCTATCGTGAATTTGGCGTCATCCTCCGCGAAGGTGTCTCTTCTGATCATGACAACCGCGATCGAATTGCGAAGTTATTGCGCTTTGGATCGACGCATTCCATGCACACGTCGGAAATGGTCTCACTGGAAGACTATTGCAGCCGCGCAAAAGCGGGACAGGAACAGATCTATTTCGCGTGCGGGACAGACCCTGATGCCGTGATGCGCGACCCAAATCTAGAAGTCTTCCGTTCACGCAATCTGGAAGTTCTGCTGCTTACGGATCCGGCGGATGAATTCATTCTTTCACATTTAAGTGAGTTTCAAGAAAAGCAAATTATTTCCGTTGATGCCGCCGATCTGAAGTTGCCGCCGAAGGACGATGACCCATCGCAGAGCGACGACGAAAAATTAGCAGCCGATAAAGATCAGCAGGACACTCCGGCGAATCTAGAGAAATTGATCAGCCTGATGCAGGAGGCACTTGGTGATCAGGTGCAAGCTGTGCGACGTTCGGAGCGACTCACTGAAAGCCCGTGCTGCCTCGTGAATGCGCACGGCTCAATGAGCACCACAATGCAGCGCGTGCTGCGGATGAACACGCCGGAATTTGAAATGCAGAAAATGATTCTGGAGATCAATCCCGGCTCACCGCTCGTCAAACGACTGGCAGACTTGGTTACAAATTCGGACAACCACAGCTTCATTCATGCCTGCAGTCAGCAGCTTCATGCCAACGCCATGATTATGGCCGGGCTTGCGCCCAACGGCAATGAAATGGCCACGAGACTACAGGGTTTCATGCTGGAGCTGGCAGAGAAGAAATCGTCGACATGAAATTTGTCCTTGTCATTCCGGACGGTGTTGCCGATGAACCACAGCCTGGGCTCACAGGCCGCACGCCACTTGAAGCCGCCCAGATTCCGCATATGGATGAAGTGGCCGCATTGGGCGTTGTCGGGCAGACCGACAACGTCCCCGTGTCGCTGCCCTCTGGCAGTGATGTGGGCACGATGAGTCTGTTTGGTTACAGCCCACTCGAATTTCACACGGGCCGTGCACCCTTAGAAGCGGCGGCTCAGGGAATTGAACTTAGGGACGGCGATTGGGCGATTCGCTGCAATTTGGTCACGGTGGCCGACGAACGCATGCAGAGTTTTACCGGCGGACAGTTCCCTTCGGAGATGGCTCGGGAACTCATCGAACTGCTGCAACGCGATCAATGTGGAGACAGTCACTGGAAATTTCATAAGGGGGTCAGTTATCGAAATCTGCTGCTATATCGCAGTTGTGGAACGACAGCTCCTTTCACAAGACAAACCGCCAGCACGCCGCCCCACGATATTACCGATCAGCCGATCGCCGGTCATCTGCCGACAGGCCCGGGCTCGGATGAATTGCTGCAACTGATGAATCGCAGTCGGGAGCTATTCGCTACCGCCAGTTGTAACCAGCAACGCATTGCCAGCGGCGATCTGGCCGCGACGCAGATCTGGCTCTGGGGACTTGGCCAGCGTCCTGCATTCATTCCTTTTCTGGATCGTTACAAAGTTCGCGGAGCCGTGATCACAGCCGTCGATCTGCTGCGTGGAATCGGTCGGTTGTTGGGCTGGGAAGTTGTCGAAGTTGCCGGGGCCACGGGTTATTTAGACACCGACTACGCTGCCAAGGGCCGAGCCGCGATTGAAACGCTGTCCCGTCCGGATATCGATTTCGTCGTCGTCCACGTTGAGGCGACTGATGAAGCCTCACACGAAGGTCATGTGCATGAGAAAGTCCGCGCTGTCGAAAATATCGATAGACACATCGTGGGGCCACTGCACAAGTGGTTAAAACAACAGGGCGACTATCGCCTGCTAATTTGTCCTGATCATCCGACGTTTCTTCGCACTAGGACTCACAGCCACGGTTATTGCCCGTTCGCAATGTGTGGTACAGGTGTAGTCGCTGACGGTGCAAAATCCTACAGTGAATCGTCCGCAGCTGCGTCTTCTTTTAAGCTGCCTCACGGCTGGGATTTGATGTCGCGATTGCTGTAGTTTGACGCTCCGAGTCGAGAGCGATTGTTCGCGGCGGAGCGTTCTATGTCTGCCCATGTGAAGGCTATGTTGGCATGAACCTGCAGTAGGAGTTAATGTCCATTGTTGGCATGGGCATGCCGCTCTAGGATGATTATGAGGTTCTTCTCGGAATTTAGTTCGTGTATTCGTACGGGTATGAAATTCGACTTTCTGATAATCCGCGATGCAAATCAAGGAGCCTGCGAATCAGACGCATTTGCAGATTCTGAAATGATTCGTTTAACGGCGAGCCGTAGGCGTAGGCGGAAGCAGGATTCGCCTACGCC
>Ga0209553_1000968_pt1 | contig 14546 bp, 11 predicted proteins | sample LauGreFBDMM110DN_2_FD_188217 | JGI IMG/M metagenome (GOLD analysis project Ga0209553, IMG submission 188217) | Freshwater lake microbial communities from Lake Michigan, USA - Fa13.BD.MM110.DN (SPAdes) (version 2) | ecosystem: Environmental > Aquatic > Freshwater > Lake | place: Lake Michigan...
AGGTCGGACGCTGCGGTATTTTAACGAAATGTTTCAGTTATCACCAACATACCAATCGTGGATTTTGCCAAACAATCGTTGATTCAACCGGGGCCTGAATGGCAATTAAACTCAACTCCCATCAGTGCAGCGGCAGACGGTTGAGTGTTAGTTTTAGTAACCGCCCGCGTTCTTATCCTCCACGCAGCCAGATAGGAGTCCGTCGAGCGGAGCGGCGTGAGCCCTCATCGCACCACGTTTTTGGACCGGCAAGCTGACGCCTGCCGCTCACCAATTGTCGCACTCATTACAGCGCGGAGTATAGTTCCAAATCCTTGCCGTAGGTGTGCCGTGGGGGGGCTGTCTCGACCGAAAAGGCGTCTCGGGAAAATCGCCGTTTGTGTCTCAAGCTGGTGGTAGGCCCGCACCGCCGTCACCACAACATTGAACGGTTTACCGACAACGGCGAATGTCTTACAGGGCCCTTATTTCTTCGCGTCTGGAACAAGCATTGGCCGCTAGTCTCTGTCTCCGTGCTTGACTATCATGCGACCTGCGGAAACACGCGGCGGCAGGCGAGACAACTTACCGGCTCGCTATTTATCTAAAGGAGGAAATTTGCTCGATGACCGTTCGAACTCGATTTGCACCTAGTCCCACCGGATACATGCATATTGGTGGGATGCGTACGGCGTTATTTAACTGGCTCTGGGCTCGCCACAATCATGGTCAGTTTATTCTGCGAATCGATGATACCGATGAACAACGGAATCTGCAGGAAGCGTTGGGACCGATTCTAGATGCGTTTCGCTGGCTGGGACTTGACTGGGACGAGGGCCCGGAGATCGGAGGGCATCATGGACCATATTTTCAATCACAGCGGCGTCATCTGTACGATGCGGCACTTCGCCAGCTTTTGGACGCCGGCAGTGCCTATCGCGACTTTGAATTGCCAGTCGATACACAGGCTCAGCGTGAAGCAGCCGAGAAGGATAAAAGCGTCTACATTAGCAGCCGCGCGTCGCTCCAACTGACAGCAGCTCAGGTGGCCACGTACCTCGCCGATGGGCGTTCATGCGTCATCCGACTGTTGATTCCTCGCAACGAGAAAGTTGTGATGAACGATCACATCCGGGGCACGGTCGAATTCGATTGCGGTCTGATGCCGGACCCTGTTATCGCCCGAAACGACGGATCACCGCTCTACAACTTCGCCACAGTCGTAGATGACGCGGAAATGGAAATCACGCACGTTATTCGCGCTGAAGAACATCTTTCGAATACGCCGATCCAGATTCTGCTACACCGCGCGTTGGGAAATAGAACACCGGAATGGGCGCATGTTCCTTACGTCGCATCTCCCGGCAGCAAGGAGAAAATGAGCAAGCGCAAGATTGATAAATACCGTACCAGCCCGCAGTTTCAAAAATTATTCGAACTAGCTGACCAAGTGCTGAGCCGCATTGGGATCGATTCAAAACCGAATGCGTTGTCGCCGGTGATGGTGGCGTATTATCGCCAAGTTGGTTTTCTGCCCGCTGGCGTCTTGAATGCACTTGTGCGCCTGGGTTGGTCGCTCGACGATCAAACAGAATTTTTGTCACTGACGGAGATGAAACAGAAATTCACACTGGATCGCGTCATTAAGAGCGCCGCTGGTTTAGATCCGGACAAGCTCTTGAGTTTTCAGTCGCATTGGATGAGTGAACTACCCGCGAAGGAGAAGCTCTCAGGGTGTCTGCGGATGCTCAAACAGGCCCATTTGATTCACGATGAAGACGATCAAGAGACACAGGCAAAAGTGGCCCGTGTCATCGAACTAGCCGCTGATCGTCTGCGTGTCTTTGGCGATATCTTCCAGTTAGATGAATTTTTCGTGGCTGACGACGAACTCAAGCTTGACGATAAAAATTTCCAGAAACGCGTCGTAAAATCGGAGCACGCCGTTGTGCTGCTCCACGACCTGCGGGGGCGACTAAGTGATCTCGCAATCTTTACCGCAGAGCCACTGCACGAGCTCTTGCAGTCATTTGCGGCCGAAAAACATGTGAAAATCGGCGATCTATTTCCAACTCTGCGTTTGTGCGTTACCGGCAAAGTTCAGGGTGCGGACTTGTTTGGGTCACTTGAACTCCTCGGTAAGACCTGCGTGCTCAGCAGACTTCAGGGTGCCATCGGACACGCTGAATCACAGCGCATGATCTAGTCTTTGTCAGATTGTTACCGCGTCGTGATTTCTGACACGGCACGGTTAACAGCTCACGCCGATCGGCTTAAGATGCTGGGGTGATAGATCAGCACGGTGGCAATTGATAGAAAGTAAATTCATGCCAATCGAGATTCGTTGTCAGTGCGGAAAGAAACTGAAGGCGCCTGATAAACTTGCCGGACGCATGGTGAATTGTCCCGGATGCGATGCAAAAATTCATGTTCCATCGCTCATCGCACCAGACGACGATGACTACGACGATGAAGCAATTCAGATGCCATTGCCTTTCGCTGCCAAATCCGCGTTTGGGACCCCGCCTCAATTTTCGACACCAAGGGGCAACCCACAAGCCACGCGGGATGATCAACGCTATTCGCTTCGCGAGTTCGTAGAAGAAACGGGACAAAAGGATCATGGGCAGGGTTTCTTCGAGCTGGAGAGTCCCTACATGCTGGAGGTCAATCTCAACGGCATGGTCTGGACAAAAATGGGCTCAATGATCGCCTATGTCGGCAACATCAAGTTTGTCCGCGAAGGAATTCTCGAAAACGGACTCGGCAAATTTCTTAAGAAAGCTGTCACTGGTGAAGGCACCAAACTGACAAAGGCGGAAGGCCAGGGACGCCTGTATCTGGCAGATTCAGGCAAACGTATCAGTATCCTCCAGCTGCACAATGAATCGATCTTCGTGAACGGCAATGATTTGCTGGCTTTGCAAGAAGATATTCAGTGGGACATCAACATGATGTACAGCATCGCTGGCATGATGGCTGGGGGGCTGTTCAATGTGAAACTCACTGGTACCGGGATGATCGCCATCACATCACATTTCCAGCCGATGACACTCCGCGTGACACCAGACCAACCTGTCACCACCGATCCTAACGCCACGATCGCGTGGTCCGGCAATCTCACGCCGGAATTCAAAAAAGATATCTCACTCAAGACGTTTTTTGGACGCGGCAGTGGTGAATCGATTCAGATGTTGTTTCGAGGCAACGGATTCGTGGTCGTACAACCGTACGAAGAAGTTTACTTCCAGAAGACGTAGGTGTTGAAGTCTGCAGCATGTCTTGGTCTGCGATCTGGATTTGCCATGGAACACTATCCCTGAATTGAATCGAAAAGGCTGCATCATGCTCTCAGTCTTCTGCTCACCAAGCCGCTACATCCAAGGAAAAAACGCCACCGCCGTGCTAGGAACAGAAATGTTTGGCATGGGATTAAACGGCCCTGCATTAATTGTCGGTAGTCGGTCGCCCATTCGCTTGTTGGCTGAGACTTGGAAACACACCCTCGGTGAAGCCGGGATATCCTATGCCGTGCATGAGTTCTGCGGCGAATGCTCCATGGCCGAGATCGAGCGAATCAAGCAGATCGCAAAGCAACACAAATCCCAGGTTATCATCGGAGCCGGTGGTGGCAAAGTTCTCGATGCTGCGCGTGCTGTTGCTGCCGATCTAGGTTTGCCCATCGTCAATTGCCCAACCGTAGCCTCCAGCGATTCGCCATGCAGTGCGTTGTCGGTGATTTATTCCGACGACGGTATTGCTCTCCGAAGTCAGTTTCATCGCAAGAACGCGGACTTGGTATTAGTGGACACCCAACTTATTGCCCAAAGTCCGCCGCGACTCTTGGTGGCTGGAATGGGTGATGCGTTAGCAACGTGGTTCGAGGCCAAAACCTGCGCCGACGGGGGTATCAAGAATCTTCGCGGAGGACTATCGACGCAGGCTGCGTTGACTTTGGCTAAACTCTGCTACCGCACATTGTTGGCGGATGGCGCTGATGCCCTGCGATCGGTACACTCCAAAGTCGTAACCCCGGCCCTAGAACGACTCGTTGAAGCAAATACGCTGCTGTCAGGGTTGGGGTTCGAGTCTTCGGGTCTCGCAGCAGCCCATGCTGTTCACAACGGGTTGACCACCGCAAAAGGCACCCATGCTTACTTGCATGGTGAGAAGGTGGCGTTCGGGTTACTCACTCAACTTGTGTTAGAAGGACAACCCCGTGCGGTGCTGCATCGCGTGTTAGGGTTCGCATCCGAAGTGGGACTGCCAATCACGCTGGCCGACATTGGCCTGACGGATGTGTCCAAAGAAGTCCTTCAAAAAATTGCGGTGCGTGCCACAGCGGAAAACGACACGATGCATAACGAACCGTTTGAGGTGAAGCCAGACATGGTTGCCGATGCGATCATGGCGGCAGATGCCACGGGAAGAGCGTGGAAGAACGACGACCGCTCGTCGTCACCAGACTCTCGCATGAAACGGTGAGCACTCGAACCGCTTCGCTGCCATGTGTCCACGCAATTTGATTGCTTGGCTTTTTCTGCAACTCACAGACTCAACGCGCTGGTAGCATGAACCGGCGACGCTGGCTTCAGTCGTTTTCGACGGCTGTTCGCCAGCACGAGGATTGGTAGCCGGCACAGACAACCCCTAGAATCTCACAGGAGGCACGTCGGTACGGGAGCATCGATCGAGACAATGCTCTTGGGTTATTTTTACTGCACGTGATTTTCGTCGCGGAAACTATCTAACCTCTTGGGTGATCCGTTGCAGGGAGTTCGTCAACATGGTGCGAGTTTCTGGTTATCACCCAACGCTGTCTGGTACATGGAATCGTCGCGAGATCTTGAGCGCCGGAGGACTACCGCTGGTCATGTCTGGAATTCCAAGATTGGTGGATGCCGCTGAACAGCGTGGCGTGGAAGCAACGCGTTCAGTCAAAGCGGGCGCCAAATCTACGATCTTGTTTTTTTTGTGCGGTGGAGCGTCTCACATCGACATGTGGGATTTGAAACCTGATGCACCCCTAGAGTACCGGGGCCCCTTTCAGCCAATCGCAACCTCGGCGATTGGCGTTCGACTGTGTGAGCATCTGCCACTGTTGGCGCGGCAGGCCCACCACATAGCGCTCATTAATTCGGTGGGAGCCTCCGTGAGTACCAATGACCATCATGCGGGTTACTACCATAACCTCACAGGTCATGTGCCAGATCCCTCATTTTTGACCCAAGGGAACAATCGAACACCATATCCTGACGACTGGCCATACATGGGCTGCGTGGTGGGATCCAAACGTCCTCAGCAACCGGGAATGCCTAACGCGGTCACGCTGCCTTGCATGCCAGGCACTCCGCCACACCGTCCCGGACAGTTCGCTGCCCGTCTCGGAGTCAAGTTTGATCCGTTGTATATTTTTGGCAACCGGCAGAAGCCGACGGAGTTCCATGCTCCCAACCTGCTTCTCGCCACAGACGTCACAGCCACGCGATTTGCCGCGAGGCGGGATTTATTGTCTGGACTAAACGTCAACCAAACCGCCCTCGATCATACGACCACAGTTCAGAAATGGACAAGTCAACAGGAGCGTGCAGTCGCCTTACTATCGTCTGCCACGACAACCGCAGCTTTCGATGTCTCACGCGAGAGCCCGGAAGTTATTTCACGATACGGTGCCACGATCAACGGCATGAGTCTCCTCACCGCACGTCGCCTTGTCGAAGCCGGTGTACCTTTTGTGACCGTGTTTTGGTCCGAAGATGATGAGGTCGTGTCGAAGAAGTGCTCCAGTGGGGGTGGCTGGGATACGCATGGAAATAATTTTAACTGTTTAAAAGAAAACCTGTTACCTGAATTCGATCGGGCATTCTCCGCTTTGATCGAAGACCTCGCCGATAGACATCTGCTTGATGAGACGCTCCTGATGGTCACCAGTGAAATGGGCCGCAGTCCAAAAATCGGGGATCCGCGTTCCGGAGGTGTCAGCGGGGCCGGTCGCGACCATTGGACACATTGCCTGACGGATCTCTTAGCTGGCGGCGGAATCCGCGGTGGGCAGACCTACGGTTCCAGTGACAGTCGCGCTGAGTACCCATCCTCAAATCCGGTAACTCCGGCTGACATCACGAAGACCGTCTATCACGCCATGGGGATTGAGAACTTAGAGACGTTCGACAATCAAGGTCGCCCCTATAACTTGTTGGAAGAAGGGAATCCACTTGTCGAATTATTCTGACGGGGAGATGGAGGTTCGCTTACATTCGAAGAAAGTCTAAGATGCTCACTCGCCTGAAATGGTTTGTTCTTCTTGCTGTCCTCATCTGGAGGAGTTTCGCGGCTGATGCCGACCCGATCGACATCGGATCGCGGCGGGAACTGTTCGTTGATCAGGCATTGATCGATCGACTCGAGGGACGCGGCGAATTGATGCTGCATCACCCTCTACCCCGCGAGGTCGCGCTCACGTTTGAGAAACCGTGGGAAGGCAACGCCAGCGGCTACCCGACCGTGTTTCAAGATGGCGACATCTATCGCATGTATTACCGCGGCCATCGATACATCATCGACCCGCCACCGCTGCGACAGGCTCAGGCGGAAGTCGTGTGCTACGCCGAGAGCCGCGACGGCATTCATTGGGTGAAGCCGAACCTCGGTTTATTCGATTTCCCCCCCACCATGGACAACACTGGTGTGAAAGAGAATAACATCTTGTGGCGGGGCGGCTATGAGACACACAACTTCGCTCCGTTCAAAGATACCAATCCAGCTTGCCCGCCCGCTCAGCTTTACAAGGCCGTTGGCGGCACGACTAGCAGTCATGGACTGCTTACATTCAAGTCTGCCGACGGCATTCGTTGGTCGCAACTCAGCGACGGGCCGGTCGTCACGCAGGGCGCGTTTGATTCGCACAACACGGTCTTCTGGGATCCGGATCGCCAGCGTTATGCGATGTATGTGCGCTACTTCAGCGAAGCGGAATTCAAAGGACTACGTTCCATCGGGATGTCGCATTCGACGGACTTTCAGACTTGGTCCGAACCGATCGGGCTGACATACCCGAACTCGCCGCCTCAGCAAATGTATACAAATCAAATCTTGCCGTACTATCGCGCGCCCCATTTACTGCTCGGATTTCCGACACGTTTCGTAGCTCGTCCTCTGACGGAGCATGCGAATGAACTGCAGCCAGTCGAGACGCGGGCGCAATTCGTGGCCGCGGTGAAAGGGAGCGATACCTATTCGGGGGCAGAGATAACGGACGGGGTGCTCATCGCTAGTCGCGACGGCCAAACGTTTCGTCGTTGGGATGAGGCGTTCCTGCGTCCGGGGCCGGAAGCGGAGGGTCGCTGGATTTACGGGGATAACTATCAAAGCTACGGCTTGTTTGAAACGAAGGCCCACATGGCTGGACTGCCCAATGAGATCTCGCTGCATTTCAACGAAGGTTCATGGCGTGACGAAATGCACCGCTTGCGACGCTACACGATTCGTCTCGACGGTTTCGTTTCTCTGCACGCGCCACTGTCCGGCGGCAACCTGACTACAAAGCCGCTGAAGTTCGTTGGCCGAAATCTTTTATTGAATTACGCCACGTCCGCGGCCGGTAGTTTGCGCGTCGAACTTCAAGACTCTGACGGCAAGCCATTCTCTGGTTTCTCGCTCGCTGACGCGGACGAGTTGTTCGGAGATTCTATCGATCAAAAAGCGGCATGGAGAAGCCCAAGGGCGTGTTCACCGTGATGCTGGCCACACGACATGATGGAACGCCTTGGTCTTGGGTTGAAAACCAACAGCCGTTCATTCCGTTTGGTCCGCCGGACAGTTACTACGCCACTGGGGCTGTGCCGCTGCACAACGAAACATTTATCGTCGGCGATGAACTGTTAATCTTCTTCAATGCCTTCTCGCGGAACCAAGCGACGGCCTCCCGATTTGGAAATCGTAGCATCGGCGTGGCCAAACTACGGTGAAACTGACAAAGGAAATTTATGATGCCATTGACAACGCTTTTGAACTATTGTCGCGTGAGATGTCACTTCGTCCGCTTATTCTTGATCGCGTCCGTGTTGACCGGCGGACGCATTACAAACGCTCAAGAGCAGCCACCCGAACCGGGCTTCCGCGATCGAACGGCCGACCTAGGCCTAGAATTGGCTAACTCAAAGGCTTGCTGGGTTGATGTTGACAACGACGGCTGGACGGATCTCTGCGCGGGGGGCATCGTCTGGCGGAATAACAGCGGCAAAGGCTTCACGAAGCTGGCCGCAGGGGTCAGTGATGTCGTGGCCGCCGACTTTGACAACGACGGTTTTGTGGATTTGTTTTCGTGGTCACCAGTCCGCGCATATCGCAATCAGGGCGGCCACGGATTTGAGCCGCTTGAGATACCTGAACTCCCCAAGTGTGTCTCCAGTGGTGCCTGTTGGGCCGACTTCAATGGCGATGGATTTGTAGATGTGTACGTCGGCGGTTACGAAGACTGGGACGCTGGGATCACGTACCCGGACTTGTTGTTGATGAACGAGAAGGGGAAGTCCTTCCAGTTGGCGTGGAGCGAGGTTCGCTTCCGGGCACGGGGCGTGACCAGCTGCGATTTCGATCAAGACGGCGACGTGGATGTGTACGTCTCTAACTACCGTCTGCAGCCGAATGTCTTGTGGCTCAATGACGGCGCGGGACAGTTCGAAGATGTGACCGCCGCCCGCAACGCGATCGGGACGTCGCCTGGTTTCGATGGTGGTCATTCCATTGGTTCAGCGTGGGGTGATTTTGATAACGACGGGATATTCGATCTGTTCGTCGGAAACTTCGCTCACGTTGATGATCGCGGTGATCAGCCGAAATCGCGTTTCCTGCGTAACCTTGGTGCGGCAAATGGCTACACCTTCGACGATCGTGGTCCATGCGGTGTGTTCTACCAAGAGTCGTATGCCAGCCCCTGTGCTGGAGATTTCGACAACGACGGCGATTTAGATTTATTCTTCACTACGGTCTACGAAACGGCTTCGTTCGGTCGTAAAAATAATCCCGTTCTCTTTCGCAATGACGGCGATTTTGTCTTTTCGGACGCGACGTCGACTGCCACCCTGACGGCGTTGCCGACGACCTACCAAGCGGCATGGTCGGATTTCGATCATGATGGCGACCTTGACCTAGTTTCCGCGGGCAAGCTATTTGAAAACGTGGCTGCGAAAGGGGGGTGGCTGGAGGTGCGACTTGAGGGTGACGGCCATGCTGTCAATCGCTCGGCCATTGGTGCGCAAGTCCGCATCGTCTCCTCGACGCAAACCCTCACGCGACAAATTGAAGCGGGGACTGGAGAAGGAAATCAAAACGACCTCATTTTGCATTTTGGACTCGGCGATCAGCAACAGCCAATCACACTTGAGATCCTCTGGCCAAATGGGACGACCCAGACGGTCAAGAACATTGAGATCAATCACTCGGTGGCGTTCAGCTTCACACGCCAACCGTAAGACGCAAATCTAGCCAGCCTCGAAAATTCCCTAGAAGGCGTTGGCACAGGGAAGGGGTTGAACTCACAGGGGTCACTGTAAACGGCGGCGAGAAACCGTGCCGCTTGGCGGGTGGTGGAGTGAGGTTCAATCGGGCAACGCCCAAATGTTCAGTTGTTGACTTCGTGATTCTATAGAACGCCGTCATCATGGTGGGTTTCCGGGTGAACGTTCGAGCGGAAGCAAGTGCCATGGATGTCCACCAATTTGGCGATCTGGGTGCAAGTGCGGCGCCGCGTTTTGACGGTTGAGCTGAGTAAACAAGCGGCGTGTCGGGACTGCAAAATTCACGGGCGAACACGAAAACAGTGTTGCGGGCGAGATCACAACGCTGCTTTCATCTCCTAGTCGAACTTTCATTTGTCCCAGCACTGCCGCCAAAAACCTCTGCCCGAGGCAGCCTGTGATTCTGCTCTGTCAGCTCTGCTGGAAAAATTGTTTCGAACTTGTGTAGTCTGACGTGCTGTGCAAACGGATGCTGTTGTAGGCTCTTCGATCCATAAGACGATGCTCTGGCGAGCTGACTCCCGCGTGGCGTATCTCGTTTAATAAACCAGATGTTTCTTCAAACTTTCAAAGATACTTTCTCACACGGCGTTGTCCCAGCTGTTCCTGATGCATTCGCGGACCGCCGTAAACGTCACTGTATTGCTCCGAAGAGATCGTGCGGACGCCGAGACCAGTGCGCCACGACGAGCCTCTCACTCACGCGCAGGACGTTCACATTCACGCCCAGAAGACGCGACACTTCTGCAGCTGTCAGACCTTCAGGCTCAATCATCCCGACTGCGTCTCGACGAGATTCCTTCGTCTAATTCCGAATAACGCGACCTCTAGTTAACTTCTCGTCCCGCGACTTTGAACTCATCTTGACGGCGCGGCGTGGGCAATGAATCGTATCCGGGACAGCGATTTCCGTACTCGGAACACTTTGTCTGTCCGTTCCCGCGCGCACGTATTATGACCTCCATGACGGGACCGGTATCGTGTTCCACCAAATGCACGTGGCCCACCACAAACGGCTTGTATTCTGCGACGCGGTTGAAGATAGTCTTAAGGTGCATTTGATCTACTCGAGAGCGTGCGAAACTGTCGATTAACACTTGCACTGACAAATTGAGCCATCAAATGCACTTTTCGTCTGCCTATGGAATGAGAGGTCCTGCAGACAGGCACGCTCCCGACTACGGAACCACCGCCTTCATCACATCATTTCAAAATATTGTTCGGCGAGCCCCGTCTGTCGAGCCGGATCTGAGCTTAAGTCGGCGAACGAACACCACAGATTCTTCGGAACAGTTTTTTGGGGATCAAGCCTATGGCGAGTAGGTTCTGGATGCTCACATTCAAGACGCAGAGAAACCCTTTGATTAAGGTACAGAAACATGACTGATCATACGAGTGCATTGATGCAAGATGTGTCCGCATGGTTGTCGCAATTTGGAGCCGCATTGGATCGGAAAGACTGGTCCGCCGCCACGGATTTATTTGGTGAGGAATGTTTTTGGCGTGATTTGGTTGCGTTCACGTGGAACATCAAAACACTTGAAGGGAAAGCTGAGATCCGCGCCATGTTGGCCGCCACAATTTCGGATGTACAGCCCACTGGCTGGCAGATCGCGGGAACGGCAACCGACGAAAACGGCGTGACTGAAGCGTGGGTAACATTTGAGACCTCCGTTGCGCGAGGCAAAGGCTATCTGCGATTGAAGTCTGGCAAATGCTGGACGTTACTCACCACGATGACAGAACTGACGGGGTTCGAAGAACAGTGTGGGGCAAGTCGCCCGCTGGGAACGCAGCACGGAGTTTACAAGAATCAGAAAACGTGGCTGGAGCAAAAATCGCAGGACGAAATGGAACTGGGCGATATCACTCAACCCTACTGCGTGATCATCGGTGGAGGGCAAGGTGGAATCGGTTTGGCGGCGAGGCTGAAACGTTTGCATGTGCCAACAATCATTATCGAAAAAAATAGTCGTGCCGGTGATTCGTGGCGGAATCGCTACAAGTCGCTCTGTCTGCACGACCCTGTATGGTACGACCACCTGCCCTATCTGCCGTTTCCTGATCATTGGCCTGTGTTCTCGCCAAAGGACAAAATCGGGGACTGGTTAGAAATGTACACGAAGGTTATGGAGTTAAATTATTGGCATTCCACCGTTTGCCGTGGTGCCCAATATCATGCAGACACACGAGACTGGAGTGTGACCGTCGAACGTGAGGGTAGGCCCATCGTGCTGCGACCTCGGCAGCTGGTATTAGCGACCGGTATGTCGGGAATGCCAAATATTCCTCAAATTCCGGGCGCCGATACGTTTCTTGGAACGCAACTACATTCCAGCCAATTTCGGGGGGTCGGCGATTTTCGCGGCAAGAAGTGCCTCGTCTTGGGCTCCAATAATTCGGCTCACGATATCTGTGCTGCTTTGTGGGAACAAGATGCTGATGTGACCATGATTCAGCGTTCATCGACTCACGTCGTGCGATCAAGTACGCTCATGGAATTAGGTCTCGGTGGTCTGTATTCTGAGTCCGCTGTCAAAGCGGGGATCACAACAGACATGGCCGATATGCGTTTCGCATCTATCCCGTATCGCATCATGCACAGGTTGGATATTCCCGTCTATCAAGCGATCGCCCAAAGGGACGCTGATTTGTATGAGCGACTCTCGCGTGCCGGATTTCTGTTGGATTTCGGAGACGATGGTTCGGGGCTATTCCTGAAATACTTGCGACGAGGGTCGGGCTATTACATCGATGTCGGAGCGTCTGACTTAATTGCAGACGGGCGAATCAAGCTGCACAGTGGGGTCAGCATTCAGCGAATTCAGGACGATTCCGTGGTGCTGACAAATGGTACCGTTTTACCAGCTGACATGATCGTCTATGCCACGGGGTACGGGTCGATGAATGGTTGGGCGGGGCGCCTTGTTTCCCAGGAAGTCGCCGACCGGGTGGGCAAGTGTTGGGGGTTAGGTTCCGCTACCAAGAAAGACCCCGGTCCTTGGGAAGGCGAATTGCGAAATATGTGGAAGCCCACATTACAGCCAGCATTGTGGTTTCACGGAGGAAATCTGCACCAATCGCGGCATTATTCTCTGTATTTAGCCTTACAGATTAAGGCCCGACAAGAAGGAATTCACACTCCCGTTTATGGCACCAGCGAAGCCCACCACCTCGCATAAAAATGAGCTTCACAATGATCCTCGATTGGATTGACCGACACAGGGAGGATTTGTTGCAGTTTGCTGGCGAGTTGATTGCTACTCCCAGTCCCAATTTGCCCGGCGACGAACGTGCCGTTGTGGAAGTCATCATGACAGAAATGCAGAGGCTGGGCCTGACGGGTGCCGAGATTGCCGCTAAGTCACCAGATCGGCCGAATGTGCTTTTCAAACTGCGCGGCAAGCGTCCAGGTCCCGTGCTCATGTTGTGCGGTCACAGCGACACAAAGCCCGTCGGCGATATCAGCCAATGGCGGACCGACCCGTTCAAGCCGGTGTTCAATGAGGGCAAGCTTTACGGACTTGGCTCGACCGACATGAAAGGGGCAGTCGCAGCAATGATTTTTGCGACTGCGGCACTGAAGCAATGTGAGGTTGATTTGGCCGGAGATGTTCTGTTGGTCGTCAACGCGGATGAAGAGCGATCAATGAAGTTTGGCTCAGAGTTTCTGGCGACTGAATACGGAATTCATGCGGATGTGGCCCTGCTAGGTGAACCGTCGGGTATCGACGGGCCGGAATTCGAATACTTGCATCTGCTATCGCGCGGCATTACGTGTTTCAAGATTCGCGTCTTCGGGACTCAGATGCACAGCAGTCTGACCGACCGTCTGCCATCAATCAACGCGAATGCTAAACTCGCTAATGTCCTGACGCGCATGAACCACGAACTCCGCCTCACGTTTATACCACATTCGCTCTGCCCCGCCCCCACCCTTAATCTCGGCGTCAAAATTGAGGGCGGCGTGGGTTACGGCGTCTGCCCGGGCGTGGCTCTGTTTGAAGCAGACATCCGGACGTTGCCAGGCATGTCGCGCCACCAACTTCAACTCGACGTCGAGCAGTGTCTCGACTTGATGCGGCGAGATGACCCCGATTTACATGTCGAAATGGAATTCGAACAATCGCCGTTGGATTGGATTCCGCCGACCGAAGTACCTGCCGATCATCCATTCGTTGCCGCATTACTCATTTCGGCTCAACAAGTTCTTGGCTGGCGTCCCCAATTGAGCGCCTTCCCGGGCGGTACCGACGCTTCAAAGTTTCAAGGACTCGCCAACATCCCAACAATTCCCAGTTTTGGCCCCGGATGGCTGAGTCTCGCACATGGCCCAAATGAATGTGTTGGGATTGAGGCAATCGTGCAGGCTGCGAAGATTTATGCGATGTCGGCGAAGTCCTACTTGAGCTAGCCAAAAATATCGTACATGCATTTACCGTCAACGTAGATGAAGGTGCGATCCAGACTGTTGTGGTCCTACGACAGTTCCACGGAATCGGAGCGCGTAGCTGGAACACGTTGGCATACACACTTTAACATTCGTTGCGTTATCACACACTGCGACATTTGAGGTGCCGCCCGGTTCCTGCTCCACCGCACTTGCGCTACAATGCGGGACGAAGACCATTCATGAGTTGTATTGGGGACTCATCTCGCAACTTCCTGTGGGGGGGGGCGTCTGAAAGCTTTAACACATGGAAAACCTAGAAATCAGGCAATAAAATGACGCGAAGTGAGTCTTCCCTCGAGCCAATCCCCACCGAAATAAACCTGCGGGTTAAACGTGCACGTCGCGTTAGGCGGGTTTCGCTGCTGACGACAAGCATCATCGCGGCTTACATCATGCTTGCTTATGTGATCGTGCCTGCTGGTTACGAGCATCGGCATCCTGCAATTGGCACGGCGGCGGGGATTTCGACGACCGCAGATGGACATCCGGGAGATCCCCTGAATGTGGCACTGATTGGCTCTGAGGCAGATCTAAAAAAAACCATGCTCGCCGCCGGTTGGTTTGTCGCCGATTCGTTGGGATTTAGGAGCGATCTT
>Ga0209553_1000970_pt1 | contig 14542 bp, 10 predicted proteins | sample LauGreFBDMM110DN_2_FD_188217 | JGI IMG/M metagenome (GOLD analysis project Ga0209553, IMG submission 188217) | Freshwater lake microbial communities from Lake Michigan, USA - Fa13.BD.MM110.DN (SPAdes) (version 2) | ecosystem: Environmental > Aquatic > Freshwater > Lake | place: Lake Michigan...
CGCGAGGTCGGAAGAACGACCGACAAGCAGCAGTGCATTCGAGCCACTCGCTGGCATCACTTTGACGCTGACCGCTTCGCCTGTTGCAGGATTGATAGCTCCAGCGAGCGCTTGCGTGAGTGACTGGGCTATGCCTGCAGCATCCGCATATTGCAACGGTCGCACGCGCACACTCGCATCATCAAACGCGCCGGCAGCTCCCTCTTGTGTTGAGGAGCCTGGCGCTCCATCAAGCTGCAAGATGAGTGCTTCGGCAACTGGCATCAGTACATCAGGCGCACTCACGATGATCGTGTTCGAGCGGCGATCCGCAGCAACATCAAGCGCGCGTGCGCCGTCGCCGCGAAGACCTGGCTCCACTTGCGCGAGTCTTCCGGAGAGCGTTTCTTTCAAGAGCGGCGCAAGTTGATCCGCGCGCGCAGACTTCAACTTGAATACGCGCAACGTCGTTGCGGGAATGCTCGAGCCTTGCACGCCCTTCACGAGCGATTCAACTTTCACAAAAATATCAGGAGGCCCACTCACCACAAGCGTCTTCGACACCGGTTCCGTGCTCACCACTGCTTGCGAGCTGCCTGGACCGAGTTGACTTGCTTGCGCGAGTTGGCGCAGCGTCGCCGCGATTGCATCGAGGCTTCCATCAGTCACCTTCCACGTGCGAATCTCGGCTGGCGCTGCTTCCTGTTGACTATCGAGTTGCTCCACGAGTTTGGAGAAGCCAGGCATGCGCGCAATCGGCGCGTCAACAATTAACGCATTCATCTGCGCATCTGCTCGCACAACAACTTCGCGCGGCTTCGCAAGTTCCGGACGCGGACGACCGCGCGGATCAACCGGTACCGTGGGCTGCGGGAACATCTCGTCAAGCGTCTTCGCAAGATCCGTCGCTCGCGCAACCTTGAGTGGGAAGATTCGAATCTCGCGATCGTCAGCGTTGCCCTTGTTCGCGTCGTTGAGATCCGCAATGACTGCTTCAATCTCGGGAAGCAAATCAGCGTGCGCAGACACGATGATCGCGTTCGTCTGTGGCTCCGCTGTGATCGACACTGGGCGCGCGCTGCGATCTTCAAGCGAGCGCGATGCATAGGTATTCGTCAACGCCAGCGCGAGGACGGATGCATCCGCGGTGCGAAGTTGCAAGATGCGAATCGGCGGCGCAACGCCTGACTGCACATCGATCGACTTCAACAGACTCGCAAGCAGTTGATGCTGCGTGCCACTCGCAGCGATGAGCAGCGAATTCGTCTTGTCAATTGCATCGATGATCGGCTCGCGCGCAAATCCAGCGGCTGTACTGAGCCGCCCTTGCGCCATGCCTTCCAAGAACACCTTCGCATCCGCTGCCTTCGCATACTGCAGTGGAACAACACGAATGTCTGCGGGCGGCGCTTGTGCGCGCAACACTTGATCGCACGCAGTCGCGAATCGTGTGGTTGCTTCTTCGGTACCTGAAATCAGCACTGTTCCATTCGCAGCATCGACTTCAACCACAACTTCCGGAGTCGCGCCCGCAGGCGCCTCACTCGCAAGAAGTTTGCTCACGCGCTCAGCGAGCAGCGTTGGATCAAGTGCCAGTGCATCGATGACGCGCAATGTCTTGCGCACAGGAACCGCTTGAAGTTGCTCAAGGAGTTCTTCGGTCTTCTCAAAGGTTGTGGTGTCGCCCGCAACGATCAATGTGCGACTGTCGATCGACGTCTGCACGAGCACTTCAACAGGCTTGCCGCCGTTCACCGCTTGCGCACTGAGCATGCCGCGCGCTGCGAGGTCTCGCAAGTTCTGCGCAATCTTCTCCATATCGCCGCGCTCAACGTGATACGTGCGCAGCGTCGCTTGTGGAGGCAATGGAATGCGATCGAGTTCGGCAACGAGTGATTCGAAACTAACACGACGCTCTTTCGGTGCTTCAACGATCAGCGAGTTCGTTGTCGCATCAGCAGCAACGAACACTTCCTTCGGCTTCTGCAAGTGTGGAAGCGGTCGACCGCGTGAGTCGAGCGGCATGGGCGGAACTGGGAAGAGTCGATCAAGCGCGAGAGCGAGGTCGGCTGCCTTCGCGGCCTTCAGTCCAACTACAAACGTTTCGCGCGCAGAAGCCTGACTCGTATCACCAGCGCGATTCAACTGCTCGACAAACTCCTTCACGGAATCAAACAGTGCGGGGTGCGCACTCACGACGAGCGTGTTGGTCGATGCGTCCGCTTCAATCTTGAGCGGCTTCAGCCGTCGCTCCTCGGGTGCGCGCTGTTCAAAGCGTGCGTTCAACATCGCTGCAATCTGCAGCGCATCGCCCGCGCGAAGTTGCAAGAGCCGCATGGGCTGCAACTCTCCGGACGTGGAAACATCGAGTTCGCGGACAAGTGATTCCAACATCGCAACTTGTGCCGCTTCGCCAACGACGAAGATTGTGTTCGTCGCGTCGACCACTTCGATCGTCGCGTTCTGCACCGTGCGCGAGGGATCAATGAGCGTGGACTTCGCCACCAACTCGATAAGGATTGGCGCGATCTCCGATGCCTTCCCCTGCTTCACTGCGATCATCTTGCCTGAACGCGGTGGCGGCATGAGTTGACGCGCCTGCTGCAACGCCTGCTGATAGTTCGCGACGCTCTCGCGCGATCCACTCAGAATCAACATGCCGCTCTGCGCGTCGGCTTCAATCGTGGGGCGATCCATTTCGCCAGGCTTTGCGCCACGCGCGAGCACTGTAAACACCGTGTCCGCGCGCTGCATCAACTGCACTGGATCGATGCCCGCCATCGGAACCGTCTGCACTTGCCATGAGCCTGGTGCCATGTGATCCAGCGACTGCACGAGCGATTGGAGTGTCGCGAATTGATCAGGTCTCGCACTCACAAGGAGCGAATGCGTTGCATCCATCGCTTCGACATCGGGTGCAGCAAACTCCGAACCATCGCGAGGATCAAGCATCTGCTTCGAGAGTGCTTGGACTTGCGCAGCGATCGCGGATGGAAGCGCGTTCTTCACTTCAAGTACGCGCGTTTCACGCTCGGCAGGTCGACTCTGCTCCAACTGCGCGAGCAATGCGGCGAAGCGTTCGATGGACTGTGCGCTTCCGATGAGCACGAGCTGACGACTCGTTGGATCGAGTTCGATGCGGATCGAACGCGACATATCAGCGGCCGGCGTCTGCGCTTCAAAGAGTTCGCGCGCGCGAGCGACCATTGCTTCTGGTTGTGGCGAAGTCACCTTCAACAATCGAACCTGTCGCTCGATGTTGGCAGGAAGATCGAGCACTGTGACGATCTCGCGAATGCCAGTGATATCTGTGCTATCCGCTGACACGAGAATCGTGCGGCCATCCGGACCACCCACAACCGTGACATCCGTTTGCTGTCGCGAAGTGAGTAGCGACTTCAACGCTTGCAACACCGTGTCGGATGTCGCGTTCGTCAGCGGAATCGCCGCGATCGCGCGATCGCCACGCAATCGCTCGCCGCGAACCATGCCGGGCTTCAGCGTGAAGCCTTCCATTTCCGCAACAAAGCGCTCGGCATCATCGATGGAATCGAGTGAACCTACGAGCGTGACGCGACGCGCTTCTGGCAGTGCAACAACCGTCGGTCGTTTCTCTGGTGGATAGCCCGCGAACAATTGTTCGAGCCGAGACTTCGCGTCCGCTGCTTCGATCTTCGTGAGCGTAAGCGTCTTCATGCCGCGACCAGGCGCGGCTGTCGCTGTTGCGCCGCCGAGCGCGGGCACATCGAGCAACTCAATCGTCTGCATCACTTGATCGATCTTCGCGCGGGAACCGCGTGCAACGATGGAGTTCGTGCGGTCATCTGCAGCGAGCACTAATCCGGAGACACGATTCTCTTCAACCTTCGAGCGCTTGCCGTCGGCGGCGTTGATGATGTACTCCACGACGCGTTCACCCATGAGCGCACTCAGGCTCTTGAGCAATTCCGATGCTTTCGCGTGGCGAATCGGGATGAGCTCGATGATGTTTTCAACATCTTTGCGATCGAGTTCATCAATGATGCGCTGCAAGCGTCGCACTTGCGCGGCGGTTTCGACAAGCAACACTGCGTTCTGTTGTTCAAGCGCCGTCACCGAGCCGTAACTTGCGACGAGATTCTTGAGCTGCTCTGCGACACCCTTCGCTTGCGCGTTCATCAGCGGCAGGAGCACAGTGACAATCGTGTCGTCACTCACTTGCGCAGGAATCGTGCCCACATACGTCGGCACGTTCTCGCGCTTCATGTCATCTAACTTCTGCAGGAACAGTCGACCACCCTCCGCGCGCAACATGCAGTTCTGCGTTTGAAGAAGAATGTTCAGTGTTTGCAGCGCTTCATCAAGCGAGTAGTCGCGCGGCGAGATGTAGTCGACGGTGCCGACAGGAACTTCAATCTCGCGGACCACCGGCCAACCAGTTGTCCTGCTGAAGTAATCGAGAATCTGGTCGTAGGTTTGTCCCTTGAAATTGAAACGGAAGCGCGAAGCAGGAGCGGCGTCCTTCGGAGGTGTTGCAACCGCATCCTGTGCAGTGACGGGCGCGGCCAGTTGTGGAGTTGCAATCGCGGCGCCGTTCGAGAGGCAGCCAACCACAGTGAGGAGTGAAAGCGTTTGTTTCGGTAACCGTGCTTTACGCTTGGTGTTTCCGGAACGCGCCTTCGCATCGGTCGTGGGCTTCTTTGGCTTCGAATCTCTCATACAAATCTGCCTCTCTCCGCCTCAAATGCAGGCGGCGTGAACATGCTTCTAACGCATTACTTACTGCCCGATCGGACTGCGTTGCGAGAGATTGTCTCCAATCCTAACGCGAACGCGAACACCGGAACTCTCAAACTCTGCGAGGTCGTACTCAACACTCCTGAACACGAGATCGCCAACTGCTTGCCCTGGCGCAAGTTGCAGCGCAGAACCATCTGCACAACGGAGGAATGCTTCATCTCCCGTGGGCCCTCGAACGACCCCGGTCAACTTCCAAGTTCCATAGGGAAATCCAGAATTTGTGGAAGTTGCGGTCGCTACATCTGCCGTGAGCGGATTCGTCGCTGGTGTCGGCGGAACTGTGGGGGCGGCTCCGTTCTTCGCAACCACGATTGGAGGAGGCATCGGAATAAGGAACGGATTCGATCCTGCGAGCGCAGTATAGGGCGCGAATCCAACCACTGGGTCGCCATCGCGCATGAGCTCTGCGCTCTGCTGCGAACCCACGATGAATATCGTTGTCAGGCGCACCGTCAAGCCCACGCGATCGCCGCTCGACTTTGGATCGAACCGAATCATGTCGATGCGATGCAGCCATGGTTCCGATGCCAATCGATAGAGCAATTGAAGCATCTGGTCATACCGACCTGAAGCAGCGACTGTCGCTTGAATCTCACCAAAGTCAGGCTCCTCGCGAAGCTTCTTCAGGCTTCCTTTCGCGAACTCACTGCGTGCTGGCGTTCCCTGAATCACTGCAGCGCTGGTTCCAACGCTCGCGTCAGAAAGACTCAGTTCTTCGAGCACTCGATTCATCCGAGCGCGTAGTGCGCTGTCGACGAGCTCACTCGAACCGCCGAGCGATCGGTCGCTGAGTGATTTCAATTCCAATGCACGCTTGGGTTTCGCGATGCGTTCAGCGCGGAGGTTCGCGAGAACGCCTTCGGAAACTGCGATTGAGTCCTGTGCTGTGAGGCGAACGCTACTTGCGCGGCCGGAGCCTCCGAGGAAACCGAGCAGCGACGCGATGATCGCGATGCTTCCGAGCGCAAGCGTAAAGCGGAATCGTTTGAGTGTGCTCATCACAGCGCGCCACCCTTCGTCGCCGAAGGAGCGGGCGCAGTTGGCGGTGCAGCCTTGGCGGGTCGCGCTTCACTCGTGCGGACGACATACGCGAACGGATACGGAAGTCGACGACCGCCGCGCGCATCGGCGCCCGTTGAGGTGACGCCGAATGATTTCGCGTTCACGAGTGCATCGCGGAGCGCATCTGCGGTTGCGCGATCCTTCGCTTCGCCATCAAGCGTGAACTTCAATTCGCGACCTGTGACTTCCCAGCGATCGCGCGCAAACTCAATCTCGCCGGGCATGAGCAGTCCGGACATTCCGTCAAGCACTACTAGTTTCGAATCGGGCGCAAAGTCACGCAGCGCGACGAGGTAGTCCATCCATGCAGGATCCGACGCGAGCCAAAGGTTGATGTGCTTCACGCGAAATTCTTCGCGCTTCGCTCGTTGAAGTTCGGGCAGTGCGATTGTGGCTTGTTCACGCAATTTCTCGGCGTGCGACTGCAGTGCGTTCAATTCGAAGGATCCTGCCGACCAACCGAACACTGCCGCGAGGGCCGCCATCGCAGCGACACCGATCACACGCCTTCGCATTCGCGCAGCACGATCAATTGGCTGCGCGGGATGCAGGAGATCAACAACACGGCGAGCACTCAGCCTTGCGAGCAACAATCCCGCGAGTGGCAAACACGACGCGCGCACAGTGTCGCCTGCTGCACCCGCAGGCATTCGAAGGAGAGGGTGTGTCTCGAGTCGCTTTGCACTGCATCCCGCGGCAGCCGCGAGTTGCGGAATCAATTCGGCAGCGAGCGCACTCTCCGCGAGCACATACACCTGCGTGATCGCTGGAGCAACGGAAGCACTGCGCAGCGCGAGGAGTGCTCGTCGTGCTTCCATCAGAATGCGGGAACTTCGCTGCTCGGCGTCAAGACCAATTTCTGCCGCGCGTGAAAACGTCGGCGCGCCTTGATCGATCAACAAGAACTCCACGCGATCGGCGACGCAATCGACGACAAATACACAGCTTTGCGCGCTGTCCTTGAGTGCGCGGAACAACGCGAGCGTGCCGAGCGTTCGCACGCTCACGGCACCAGCAGGAGTGCTCACAGAAGACAGTACTGCACACAACGATTCAAATCGCGCGAGCGACAATGCTGCGCCGACGATCTTGCTCGCGCCATGCGTGGACTCGAGCACGACGTAATCGGTGACGCCACTCGCGCCTTCCACTGGTAAATCGCGCAAGACGGCGAGCCGCGCCATGTCGCTCAATTCATCAACATCGTCAGTGGGTAAATCAATGGTTCGCAACATCGCATCAAGACGCGAAAGCGAAAGCAACGCGCCACTGTGCAGCGCACCTTCGTTCCTGAGCGCATCGACAACGCCTCGCTCTGCACTCATCGCATCGACACTGTCGCTCGGCGGCGCAACTTCCCACGCGCGATGCACGACAACTGCGCCATTCAAGATCTCGGCGTCGATCGCGCGGCCACCACCGCTGGTCACTTCGACAACGCAGCGTGCATGCGTCTCACGCAAACTCGATTGCGCTGATCCTCTGTTCAACGCACGAGAAATCCACGAGCGACTGCTCGAAGTTTCAGGCGTCGATGGAGAATTCATCGCATTTTTCATCGGAGATCACAGTCATGCGCGGCACCAACGAAAGGCGCGCAATGGAAGAACATTACCGCTCGACGCGGGGCGGTGTTGATCGTGGGGTCCCTGAGGAAACCCACCGCCCGACTGCATGACTTCCGAGCGGTCGTGAAGGTGTCGTCGGAAGAGCCATCTTGTCAGATTCTCCCTCGTTCGCTGAAGAAAACTTGGGAATCGTAAAAGTCACTTCAGTGAATTTCATTTTCTCGTTATCAGCAATCTCGGGGTCGAGAATCTTCGAAGCGGTCATATCCGTCGAATCCAATTTTTCTTCGATCGGCGCAGTCTCGGCAGTTGTTGCGCTACGTTGGGTTGCGATTGCGGCGAATGCTCCACGCATCGATGTGTCGCGGAGCAGTGCGAGCCGAGGTGTCGCGTCGGCGAAGTCAATCACGCAGTCGAAACGAGCAGTGTTGCGTGCGGTGAGCCGCTCACCCTTTGGCGCAACATCGAGTGGTTCATACCCTGCCTCGATAGTGAATCGCCACTGCAAGCATCGCGCAGTGCAACGCGACGCGACTGCCACGAATTCTTCGGAAGTCAGAATGCCGTGCGACACGAGCCAGGCGCAACCGCGCCGTTCGTCAAGGCTCAAGAGCGCGCGCTCTTCAACGATGCGCGCGCCACGCTCCACGCCGATGCCCTCGATTGCGCCCAACACTTCGCTTGGCGCGAATTGCACAGAGACGCGCCCATTCACACGATCGCCATCCACGCCGCTCAGTGCGTGGAGCGCTGCGTCCCACTCCTCAACCTCGACTGCTTCCGCGCGCAACGCTTTCACGACGCGCGATTCAAACGATTTGGAATCCCCTTCGGAATCTGCGAACGCGCGCGCTGCCACGCGGAGGAGCGCATCGCCCCCGACTTCCCGAAGCCGTCTCGTCGAAGCATCGTCAAGCGATTCAGCAAGCAGCACACGCGGATCCCCTTCGCCATCGATCATGGGCTCGCTCGCGTAGCGCGTGAGAAACGGCAACAGCGCAGCACTCGTTGCGTCGACGGCTTCGAGCGCATGCAGTCCAGCCCGCGCACGAAACTGCATCGGCGAGAGTTCCACTGCTGCTGATGCAAGGATGCGCTTCAACATGTCATCCGTGATGTCTTCCATCCCGAGCTTGCCCGCTTCGGCTTGAAAGAACGTCCCGTCTTCGAAGGGAACCAATCGCGTGACGAGCCGCTCCGAACCGACACTGCGATCGAGCAGTTCTCCATCACGCTGTGCGATCGAAGGAGGCGCGTTGCCTTGCAACAACTCCTGCCGCGCGGATGCGAGTGAAGCGCTCACGAATGCCACGCCATCAAGCGCGGCTGCTCGCGCGATGGCTGAGCGTTCACCGCCTCTGGTATCCGCGACCGCGCCTCGCGCGATGGAGATTGCGCCCGCCGCAGCGAGCAGTGCCATCGCGAGTGCGATGAGCACGGCGAGCAAGACGAATGCGCGCCTGCCATTGATTCGTGCGCGCATCACTCCTCCTCCACATCGTCGCGCGCGCGAAGCATTGCCCGCACATCAACAACAGGCGCATCAAGTGTGCGGAACAACCGTCGACGATCTGGCGTTGGCGCGAGTTCAGCGAGAGCGTCCGAATCATCGCCGCGCGCAAACCAGATTGACATCTCAATCGCAACGGGAAATCCGCCCTCGGTGCGCGAATCAAACGTGTCGCGCCATCCGTCTTGCGCGAGATAGCGCACGCGGAGCGCGCGAACAAGCGCATCCAGTTGCGTGGAGCCGCGCCCAACATCAAGCGCGAGTTGACCATTGTTCAGCGCGATCCACAGCGTCACAAACTCACTCGGCGCAGTCTCTGCTGATGGCGTCTCATTAAGTTGTACCGAGCTCGATCGCACGCGCAGCGATGCCTCGCTGCCAACAATTCCGCTCGCGCCTCCGTCGGCTTCGACGACTGCGGTATCCATCGCACGCTCAAGCGCCGTGAAAACAGCTTCCGCGCACGATGCTTCTGTCGCATTTCGCGCGAGTCTTCCGCGAGCCAGCGAGATGTCCCATGCGAATTTCCCGACGGCGCCGAGCAGCAGTGATGCAATGGAGATTGCGAGCAGCACTTCGAGAAGTGTGAATGCGCGAGCCGCGCGGGGATGGTGGCGCGCACGGCTCACTCTGCGTCGTCCTTCCGAATTCGCACGAGCCGCTCACGCTCAATGATGATCGGACCGTCGACCGATGTTGCAAGTCGCACCGTCGCAACCGCACGCACAAGATCTCCAACCCCTGTTGGTTCGACAAGCAGCGTGACTGCGAATTCTTCTCCATTCACCGCCGCGCTTGTCCCACGCAATTCGTCCGTCGAGACGAGTCCCGCATCAAGTTCAACAAGTCGCGAACACGCAAGGTCATCGGCGCGAGCATGCATCGACGCGCGCATCACGCCGTCCATCGATCCGCGCATAACTCCGATGATTACCGATGCGCCCGCAACGAACAGTGCGAGGCTGAGCATCAATTCAAGAAGGATGCCGCCGCGCAATGCGCGTTGCATCACTCCGCTCCGTCATCGCCAGAAACTGGCTCAAACTCCGGTCGATCTGTGTCGTCCACAACACGAACGACATCCGCACGGCGTGGACGACCTGTCACGGGATCAATCGAAAGGCTTCGCGCAGTGCCACCCTGCATCGCAAGCACGAGTGTGGGCGCGATCAACGCAGTGCCATCGGGAAGAAAGAGTGCAACGGTCCGCATGCCACTTGCAGTCTCGTTCGACTTTGCATCCTCCTCGTCGTCGTCGTCGTCGTCCGTCTGCGCTGCAAACTGAATATCAAGCGTCATTCCAACCGGAAGCGTCCAACGCGCCCATGACGCTCTGATGCACGCCTCGCCATCTGCGTGCCCCGCGTCCTCATCGTCTGCGGCTTCTGATGTCGCCGGGGTTGTCGCGAAGAATCGTGCTTGCAGCGTCTCCGCGCCTTCGCCATCACTGAGCGCAACGATCTCGACTGCTTGGCCTTCTTCACGCGCTGCTGCGCGTGCCATCACAAGTTGCATCGTGAGATGGTCTTCACCTGCGTCGAGTTCATGCCGACCAAGCGCACTCCACGCATACGGCAACGCGATCGCTGCGAGGAGCAGCAAGATCCCGATGGAAACGAGGAGTTCGAGAATGGTGAAACCGCGCCGCATGAATCTCTCCAAAGTGATCAGCCGCCCGCAGGCGTGTTGCCCGAGGAGCCAGAGAACTCACCGAGGTCATCGCCTTCGGCAGCCTTGCGTGCATCATGATTCGTGATGTCATCATCGGTGCCTTCTTCGCCATCGGCGCCGATGGAAACAATGTCGAAGTCAAGACCTTCAGTTTCGCTTGGAATGTGGAAGATCCACTCGCGTCCCCATGCGTCTTTAGGCGCTGGATTCTTGAGATATGGACCACCGTACTTCGCTTGATCTTCTTCGCTGCTCACTGCGTCTTTCGACCAGATGACTGCGAGTCCTTCTTCTTCCGTGGGCCAACGCTTCATATCAAAGCGGAACGATTCGATACCGCGCTCCAACTCCTGCATCTGCAACCGAGTGGTGCCAACTTCGCTCTTCTCCTGAGCGCCGATGAGGTTCACAAAGACCAACCCGCCGATGGCGAGAAGGATGCCAATCACAATCAAAAGTTCAAGGATGGTGAAGCCGCGTCGTGTGCGGCGGGACACTTGGGTCGATGTTCGCATGCGTTTCTCCTGTGGAAGGTGGAATTGATCATAGCGACATGCTCCGAAATCGCTGCATCGAGCTTTAGTTCCGAGAACTACGCCGCATTCGCAAACAACCGCGGGGTGGAGGCACTCACAGTTGCGATGACATCTGCATCATCGGAAGCACAAGCGCGAGGAAGATGAAAAAGACTAACCCCGCGAGGCTCAAGAGCAGCGCTGGCTCCATCAATTTCAAGAGTGCAGTGAATGCGCGATCCACGCGGCGCTCCATCGTGTCAGCAAGTGAGACGAGCACGGTTGGCAAACTGTTTGCGCTCTCACCCACGGTGATCATTTCAATCACATCTTCTTCAAAGAGCCCACTTTGCGCGAGCGGCGCGGAGAGTTGCTCGCCTTGGCGGACGGCTTCGGTCGCTTGCGTAATCGCGCGCGCCATTAACACATTGCCCGCGGCATCGCGCGCAATTTCGAGCGCGCCGATCATTGGAATGCCATTCTCAAGCAGTGTCCCGAGGATGCGTGCGAAGCGCGCGACGGCGAGCGACGCGAAGAGTCCACCGATCTTTGGAAGCTTCAAAACGCGTCGCGCGATCGCGAGCCGAAGTGTTTCCTTCTTCAACGCCACTCCAATCGCAACGACGATCGCAGCAACAAGCACGAGGAGGATTGGCCAGTACGCAACCATCGCTTCACTCGTGCCAAGCAGCAAACGCGTCGAGAATGGCAGCGGCATGTCGCCGAAAAGATCTTTGAACTTCGGCACAAAGAAGATGAGTGCGCCCACGATGACAGCGAGCGCAACGGTGAGCAGCACCACTGGATACAGCAGATTGCCGATGATCTTCGACCGCAATTCCGCTTGGTTATCGAGAAAGGTGCCGAGCCGAGCGAGCACGCTCTCCAGAAACGCACCGCGCTCTCCAGCACGAATCATCGCGACATGCACTTCACCAAAGATGTGCGGATGCAGCGCCATCGAATCGGAGAATCGTTCGCCCTTCGACACCGCCTCCGCAACTTCACTCCAAACGCCTGCTAGGGTTGGATTAGATTTTCCACGCGAGAGCAATCGAAGCGCACGAAGAAGCGGCACGCCAGCACGCAGAAGTTCAGAGAGTTGCACGTAAGAACGTGCGAGTACTCGCGTCGACACGCGCTTGCGCCGCCTTCGTGTCGCGGCTTCAGATACGCGCAGCGGCGTCAGGCCACGCGCAGCAAGTTCCGCGAGAATCGACTGTTCGGTATTGCCTTCCGCTCGCCCGCGCACGCGACGACCATTCAAATCGCGCGCAATGTAGGCAAAGGTCGGCACACAAACAGAGTACCAACAGTGCTCATCGAGGCCGACGACGTGTGCAACCGACGAGCCCACTCAGTCCGAGTAGTGCGAGTGCGCCTGGTGCTGGGACTGCCGAGAATTCGAAGGTGATGTCGAATTGTTCGCCCGCGCCGGCCTCCGACAACCACAATCGCATGCCTTCCGCGACGAGTAAACCTTGAATCAATTGCGTTGAGCCTTCGTCACCGCCACCAGAGCCTCCGCCGCCGTTAGACGAACCTGGTCCGCTTGAACCGTCGCCACCGCTTCCGCTTGGAGGAATGCTGATCATGCTGCTGAAGTCAACGCGCATCGCACCCGACAAGCCAAGCGAGACAAAGTGCGACATGCCTGTGTTTGAGTCGCCCACAATCGCATCCGCTGCAGCAAGGCGTGAAGCGAGCGTTGCTGAACTTTCATTCATGTGTTGTGCGACTGGACCGTTGTACGAGAATGCCATCTGCGCCGACGTATCCGCGCCTTGCACAGAGAAGAAATCCATGTCTGCGCCGGGGCTCGACGCACCGTACGCATTGGTGCCAGTGTCCTGAATCGTGATCGATTTCAGCATCATGCCTGGTGCGGCCGATTGCATCGCTGCGAAGATGTCGACTTCGATAATCGTGCGCATGCCAGACGAATCCACCGCTGAATTGAAGCATTTGCCGTACGTACCTGTATAAGAAATCGTTGGGCGTGCGGGCAGATGCTGCACGCGTCCGAGGTTGACGACTCCAGCATTTGCGGCGCCAGTGAGCGCGACACTCAGGAGTGCTGAGGAGCATGCGAAACGCAAGGCACGTTGGTTATTCATAGTCTTCATTTGTCTTCTCGCTTCTCTTCTTCGCGCGTCCGAGTCCCCCGAAGGCCTCGGCGCACGCGATGTTTGAACACTTCAAAATGCACCAGATTCACGCTGTTTCAAGCGCTTTGGACGCCGCGCCAGGGCACGCAGAACACGCATGCGGAGTACGCCGTCCGTACCGTCTCTGCAGGCGATCCAAGCGCATGACGGTCGCATTTATCACGCCGTACACTCAGACGAATGCCTTCAAATCCGCGCGTCCTTAGTCTTCTCCCTTCCGCGACGGAAGTGCTTTGCGCGATAGGCGCGTCGGAACTCCTCGTGGGACGCAGCCACGAGTGCGATTTCCCACCGAGCATTCTCGATCGTCCCACGCTCACCCGCGCGCGCGCACTGGGCACGACGAGCGCAGAGATCGATGCGAGCGTTCGAACACTTCTGCAGAGTGGTGCCGAGAGCCTCTATGCAATCGATGAGGAAATAATCCGCGCGCTTCGACCAGATGTCATCCTCACGCAGAGTCTTTGCGAGGTTTGCTCGATTGACTTGAAGAGTGTGGAGCGGCTTGTAGAAAGTCTTCCGCACAAACCGCAGATCATCAGCCTCAATCCGATGAGTGTCTTCGATGTGTTTGACGACATCCTGCGCGTCGGCGAAGCAATCGATCGCCACGCGCTTGCCGAGGCTGCGATGGTGAAACTGCGCGACGAGTACTGGAGCGCGATCGACTTTGTGAATCCGTATGTCCCCGGACCCGAAGTCCTCTTTCTCGAATGGATGGATCCGATCTTTGTCGGTGGACACTGGACGCCGCAACTCATCGAAACGGCGGGCGGTCGTCATGCACTGAATCTCGCGGGCGCGAAGAGTCGGCAGGTCGCGCCCGAAGATGTGCTCGAGTCGATGCCGAGCCGCATCATCATCGCGCCTTGTGGGCTGAGTATCGATCGCATTCGCGAGGAACTCGATGTCCTCACAAAAACACGCTGGTGGCCGCTCCTTCCTGCTGTTCTCGACTCGAATCCGCAGAACATCGTGCTCGTCGACGGCAATCAAATGTTCAATCGCCCCGGACCGCGTCTCGTGGATGCATTTCGCTTTCTCGTTGGATGGCTGAACAATCGTCAGGAATTGATTCCGAAAAATTTTCCTTTCGAAGTGCTCTGAGCTCTACGCTTCTCACATCAACTCTGAGGGAGGATCTCACTATGCGCATCGATCAATTCACCACGCAAGCTCAATCCGCAGTGCTTGAAGCACAAACTCTTGCAACGACGGAGAAGCATGCGGAGGTGCAGCCGATCCATCTGCTCACCGTCATGCTCGCAAGCAAGCAAGGCACGACGAGCA
>Ga0209553_1000972_pt1 | contig 14522 bp, 14 predicted proteins | sample LauGreFBDMM110DN_2_FD_188217 | JGI IMG/M metagenome (GOLD analysis project Ga0209553, IMG submission 188217) | Freshwater lake microbial communities from Lake Michigan, USA - Fa13.BD.MM110.DN (SPAdes) (version 2) | ecosystem: Environmental > Aquatic > Freshwater > Lake | place: Lake Michigan...
GCCCGGATACCGGCCAACAAGGCGGTCCCTCGCAAGAGGGGTCTAACGTTCGTGCACTGTCGGGGAAGGCGGTGAGAACATATTTGTTGGTATTCAATTATGAAATTCTCTAAATCTTTGGATCGGCGTGCTTTCACGCCTGCGTTGTCTGTGGTTGCTTTCACTTTCACGGCAAACTTGTATGCGCAAAATCTTGAAATTAATCCAGTAGTTATAACAGCCGCGCGCACGCCGCAGCCCTTGTCTCAGGTGCTGGCTTCTGTGTCCATCATCACTCGTCAGGACATCGAAAAGTCTCAGGCTGCCAGTTTGGCCGACTTATTGCGCGGAGAGGCAGGTTTTGAATTTGGTAGAACAGGCGGACCAGGCTCAACCACATCGTTTTTCTTGCGGGGTCAAGAGAGCAAGAACGTTGTGGTGTTGATCGATGGTGTTCGGTCGCAAACCGATGGTATCGGTGCCTTGACGTTGACAAATGTGCCTCTTTCACAAATTGAACGCGTTGAAATTTTGCGTGGAAATGCTGGCGCGCTTTACGGTGAAGCGGCCATCGGTGGCGTTATCAGCTTGACAACGCGTGTTGGTAGGGGTGAACCCAAGGCTTATGGTTCTACCTTGATAGGCTCGCGCCGTACCAGCGAGCTAACGACAGGTTTTGGTGGCAAGTTAAACGACATCAGTTTCGATCTGAACGGTGGTTCATCAGAGACCATAGGCTTTTCGTCTATGAATGCCTCTAAAAACTTAACTGTCAATCCAGACCGTGACAGCTCACGCAGTCAATTTGTGGGTGCAAGCGTGAATCAAAAAATTGATTCAAATTTGCGTTTGGGACTTCGAGCCAATGCCAAAAATTCTGCGACAGATTACGATGTGGACAACAGCTGGTCCGGGCTTAAAACGGACACGCACCAATTCCAAATCAAATCAGATACCGTCGGAGCTTTCGCTAGCAGGCGCATCACAGAAGCTTGGATGATGGATATTGATGTGAGCCAGTCGCATTTTGCCTACGAAGCAATTAAAAATGGCATTGTTGCAACCAGTGGCCGCTACGAAGGCCAACAAAATGTACTTCGTTGGACAAACGCTTATGCCTTACAAGGTATGACGCTGCTGAATTTTGGTGTTGATCGTGCCAATGAAAAATTCAATCAACGCAGTGTTTATGACGTACAGCGTGACACGCAAGGCTTGTTTGCTGGCTTGACCATACAAATCGCCCGATGGAATTTCCAAGCTAATGTTCGCCGTGATGAACTGACCGTTGACCGAACCGGCAGCAGCACTGTCTTGCAAAAAAACTATGTCAACAACAATCACTTGCTGGGTGCTGGTTATCAACTGTCACCCGAATGGCGCTTGACATCCACGTTGTCGACGGGTTTCAGAGCACCCGCCGCCAATGATTTGGTAGGCGCCTACGGCAACCCCAATTTGCAGCCAGAAACTCATCGTACAGAAGAATTGGGCTTGGTTTATAACGTGAACAACGCGTTGATGCGCGTGGTTTATTTCCAAACGCAAACGCAAAACACCATCGCCTACGACAGCCAATACAAACCCCAAAATACGGGGGAGATGATTAACAAAGGCATGGAGTTGACGGCTCGCGCTCAAGTGGGGGGACAAAGCGTCAAAGGTACGCTGGTCATCCAAGACCCATGGAACGTGACGGGGGGCTACTTGCCAGGTCGACGTGCCAAGCAATATGGCGCTTTGGATGTGTCAAGATGGTTAGGTGGATATGAAGTCGGTCTGAAATTGAATGCTTATTCAGCACGTGCTGATTTCAATCAAGCGAATTCTCCCGTTCTGGCGGGTTACGCTGCCAGCGATTTCTATGTCAGCCGGAAATTTAGCAATGAATGGATTGCTCGCGCTAAACTTGAAAATGCTTTCAATCGCCAATATGAACTGGCAGGTGGCTACAAAACCCCCGGGCGCGGGTTGTTTGCAACGTTGCAATACCAGCCAAAGTAATCCGAATGTTTGGCTTCTCTCTTCCAATTTATTGTTTGATTGACCAAAGAATCAATAGCATGGCCTGCTTGCTAGGTGAAAATGCCTCTTTAATCTCCGCACGGCTGGTTAAATGACCACTTTCCAAGAGCTACATCGCATCGCTTGTGAAACGGGCGCTGACACCTACAGCGACCCAAAGACAGGTTATCGGGTATTCACAGAGCACAAATTGCTAAGGCAAGGTGATTGTTGCGGAAATGCGTGCAGGCATTGTCCCTTCGGTCACATTAAAGTAAGCAACTCTGAAAATGAGCCAAGAATACAAAAACCTGTTGTATTAGGTCGGCTCAAAGATGGTTGCGATTTCTTTGATGTGTTGTTTTGGTCTGGTGGCAAAGACAGTTTTTTATGCTTATCTCATCTGCTTGAAAATGACAAGAATATCGTACTGCTGACGACTTTTTCAGTCGATACCAATCGTGTGCCGATTCAAAATGTTCCTATCAAAGACATTGTGCGACAGGCAAGTTTTTTTAATGTCCCTGTTTGTTTGGTCCCATTACCCCAAAATGCGAATTATCGTGACACTGTGTCTGCTGGTTTGCGTGCTATTGAAGAGAGAATTGGCGCGAATGTGACTCGGATTTGCTTTGGAGATTTACATCTTCAAGACTTACTTAACTGGCGAGTTGAAACTTGGCCGCAATACGAGGTTTTCACGCCTTTGTTCGGCCGGCCATATCAAGAGTTGTTAGAACTATTGTGGAAGTCTGCAAGCCAGTACGATGTTTCTATTCACTTGTCGACTGAGGTTCAATTACCCAATGCTGTTTTGCCAATTGGTACAACTTATGACAAAGCTTTGGTAGAGCGTCTACAACGCGCGGGTGTTGATGCGATGTTGGAATTTGGCGAAGGGCACACACTGGTTCTGCCTAATCGCACCATGACAAATCAGTCGGTGTGCAGTCAATACCAAAATTGAAATGAAGATTTTTGGCCCTCAGCGGATCGTCTGCCTCACCGAAGAAACCACTGAATGGTTGTACCTGCTCGGACAGGAGCACCGCATTGTGGGTATCTCTGGTTACACCGTGCGTCCCAGTCGTGCACGCGATGAAAAACCAAAAGTCAGTGCGTTCTTGAGCGCTAAGATTGACAAAATTCTAACGCTCAAGCCTGATTGCGTATTTGGCTTTTCAGACTTGCAGGCCGACATTGCAGCCTTGCTTATCCGTGCCGGTGTTCAGGTCACTGTGTTTAACCAGCGCAGTGTGGACGAGATTTTTTCAATGCTCTACCAAGTTGCTGCAATGGTCGACCAAGTTGAGCAGGGATTGCTGCATTTGAGACAGATGCGTGTGCAGTTGGATGCCATTCAACAAACAGCAGCCAAATTCAAGCGACGACCCATTGTCTATTTTGAAGAGTGGAATGAGCCACACATTAGTTGCATTCGTTGGGTGTCAGAGCTAATTGGTATCGCTGGGGGCGACGATTGTTTTCCCGAGTTAGCGCAAATGCCTATGGGCAAAGACCGAATCATTGCCGATGGTCAAACCATAGTGAACCGTGCGCCCGACATCATCATTGGCTCGCTTTGTGGCAAGAAGTTTCGTTCTGAAAAAGTGGTGACACGAAAAGGCTGGCAAGAGGTGCCAGCTGTTCGCGACAACCAAATTTTTGAAATCAAGTCGGCCAATATATTGCAGCCTGGCCCTGCCGCATTAACTGATGGTGTTGCTCAACTACACCAAATAATTAAGCAATGGGAGGCCAGCTATGCTTAAAAGTATCGTTGCGTTATCAATCTCTTTGTTTGTCACCAGTGTCGTGCAAGCTGTGGTATTACGCGACGATCGTCAGTCGGAAGTCATCATTGTTAAACCGCCACAGCGCATCGTCAGCTTATTACCTTCTCTCACTGAAACTGTGTGTGCTTTAGGTCAATGTCAAAAGCTGGTTGGCGTCGATCGTTATTCCAACTGGCCTGAGAGCATTGCCAAGTTGCCACGTATGGGCGGTGGAATTGACCCGAGTATTGAAAGTGTTGTGGCTGCAAAGCCAGACTTGGTGTTGATGGCGGCCTCTGCTCGCGGTGCTGAGCGCTTTACTGCTTTAGGTTTGACGGTGTTAGCGCTAGAGCCACGTTCTCATGCCGATGTGCAGCGCGTCATTCGCACAGTAGCACAGGCCCTACATGTACCAACACAGGAAAGTGATCGCGTTTGGCGCCACATCGATGCTGCAATCGATACGGCTGCCCAATCTATTCCTGCGCAGGTCAAAGGGCAGAGCGTGTACTTTGAAGTCAATCGCGCACCTTATGGTGCAAGCGAGTCGTCGTTTATTGGCGAAACATTACATCGCTTGGGTGTGCGTAACATCTTGCCTGCATCGTTGGGACCATTTCCCAAAATCAACCCCGAGTTTGTGGTACGTGCGCAGCCCAACATCATCATGGTGGGCGAAAGCAGCTTTGCGGATATGGCAACTAGGCCTGGTTGGGAAAACATCCGAGCCATACGCATGCAGCGTGTGTGCTATTTTAAGTCAGAGGAGTCTGAACTTTTAGGGCGTCCAGGTCCGCGCATGGCAGAAGCTGCTGGCATTATTGCCAAGTGCTTGATTGACAAATCTGAAAGAAGCAAAGCTGAACCGATCGATAAAGCGAAAGTTCAACCATGACCCATTACCTTACTCGTAGGTCGCCATTTGTGATTGCTTTGAGTTTGTTAGCATTTTGTTTGTTTGGAATTGCATTAGGCAGCGCTTCAGGCAGCACTGGGTTTGAAAGCTGGTTCACTGCGCTGCGTGACGACACCGCTTGGCAAATCGTCTGGGACATTCGCTTGCCGCGCAGCGTGGGTGCTTGCGCAGCAGGTGCATTGCTTGGGCTTGCTGGTGCGCTGGCGCAAGGCTTGTTTCGTAACCCATTGGCTGATCCGTATTTGTTGGGTAGCGCATCGGGTGCCGCACTTGGTGTGGCTGTAGCCTTGGCACTGTTTGGCGGCAACCCGTTTGCTACCGAGTTGTTAGTGCGTATGGGTTTGACTGGCGCTGCATTTGTGGGTGCTGTGTTGGCTGTCCTGCTTACGCTTGTGCTGGCACGCGGCGTACATCACAACTTGCGCTTGTTGTTGGCGGGGGTTATTGTGGGTGTTGTCTTGGGGGCGTTGGTATCCCTCATCACCCTTATGCGTCCAGACGTTTTGCAAGGCATGCAAGGATTTTTGTTGGGCTCTACCAGCTTTATTGGTTGGACGTCATGCGCTTTAATGCTTGGCGTGTTGCTGGTGTGTGTGGTGTTAACCTTTGTACTGAGCCGTGTGTTGGATGCTTTGAGTTTGGGTGAAGCGACGGCATTGAGTTTAGGCGTACCGCTAGCCTCTGTCCGCGTAGCGCTGATCTGTGTGTTGGCTTTGGCTACGGGCACAGCGGTGGCGCAAACCGGATTGGTGGGCTTCGTTGGTTTGGCTGCACCGCACTTAGTTCGGTCCTTGGTAAAGACCAAAAACAACTGGATTGTGTTGCTCTCATCCTTGATGGGCGGTGTTTTGATGCTGGTGGCTGATTTGATGGCACGCATGTTGTTGTCGCCCCAAGAAATGCCAGTGGGCGTGCTTACAGCGGTTTTGGGTGGTGGCTATTTGCTGTGGCTGATGTACCGCAGTCAAACAACCAGGGCGTTGCAATGAATTTACCCAAAATGGCTTTAAGTGTGCGAGATCTGCATGTGTCACTTGCTGGGCAAGAGGTGTTGCATGGCATTGATATGTCTTTTGTAGCTGGGCGTTGGACCAGTATTGTTGGCCCTAATGGGGCAGGTAAGTCCACGTTGCTCAAAGCTTTGGCTGGCTTGCTACCAGTGACGTGCCGCATTTTTTTGTTTGACCATGAGTTGATGTCTATGGACCGCAAACGACGCGCGCAACAGCTGTCTTGGCTGGGCCAAAACGAATCAGTATCGGATGATTTACGAGTGTTGGATGTAGTTATGCTTGGGCGTATGCCGCATCAAGATTGGCTGGCTGCGCCCAGTGCGCATGATCATTCGGTTGTGAAAAGTGCTTTGCAAGCTACGCAAGCTTGGGATTGGCGCGAGCGCTCTTTAAGTCAACTTTCGGGCGGTGAACGTCAGCGTGTGCTGTTAGGACGAGCGATGGCTGTACAAGCCAAAGTGATGTTGATGGACGAGCCAATCGCAAACCTGGATCCACCACACCAAGTGGATTGGTTAGAACAAGTGCGCTGTCTTACATCGCAAAACACTACGGTGATCAGTGTGCTACACGAAGTAAGCATGGCTTTGCATGCCGACGATATGGTGGTTATGCAAGCAGGCCGTGTGGTACATCAAGGTGCGTGCTCCGATGCAGCCACGCACAGTGCGGTAGAGGCTGTTTTTGACAATCGAATTGCCATCCATTCTTTGGATGGTCAATGGGTGGCTTTGCCCAAGCTCTAATTGGAGCAACAAAACTTGAACATCGAGCAGCCTCCCGTTAGCTATATGCGTGTCACTCGACAATCTCAGCGGCGCGGCTTGCTTATCGTTAATACGGGCGACGGCAAAGGCAAAAGCACAGCTGCGTTTGGTTTGGCTTTGCGTGCGCATGGACGTGGTAAAACCGTGAAGATTTACCAGTTCATGAAAGTGCCCACCGCTCGCTTCGGTGAGCACCGCATATTTGAGCAACTTGGTATTTCGGTGGAAGGTTTGGGGGATGGCTTCAGCTGGAAAAGCAAAAACCTCGAGCACTCTGCACAGCTTGCGCGAGACGGTTGGCAAAAAGCCAAGCTTGCCATTCTAAGTGGTGATTTTTTTTTGGTGGTTTTGGATGAGATCACTTACCCTCTAATTTATGGTTGGTTGCCATTAGCCGATATAGTCATGACTTTGCAAACACGCCCGAAAAACGTGCATGTATGCATGACTGGTAGACGTTGCCCCCCAGAACTGATTGAATTGGCCGACACGGTGACCGAGATGACAGAAATCAAACACGCTTTCAATGCAGGCATTCCCGCTCAACGCGGTATTGAAGATTAAAGGACTCGCCATGCTAGCCAAGTGTGTGATGGTATTGGGTACTTCTAGTGGCGCTGGCAAGAGTTGGCTTACTACGGCGCTGTGCCGTTGGTATGCACGTCAAGGTTTAAAGGTGGCTCCTTTCAAAGCGCAGAACATGAGCAACAACGCAAGAGTTGTCGCTTCACACAATGGTCTCGGTGAAGTCGGCTCTGCCCAATACTTTCAAGCGCTGGCGGCGAAAGCCGTACCCGATGTGCGTATGAACCCCCTGCTACTTAAACCGGAGGCTGACACACGCAGCCAAGTGGTGTTACTGGGCGAGGTGAACGATGAGTTGACGAACACACCTTGGCGTGATCGCAGCGAAAAAGTGTGGCCACAAATTGCAGCATCACTTGATGCGCTGCGTGCTGAAAACGATGTTCTGGTGATTGAGGGCGCTGGCTCACCTACAGAGATTAACTTGATGGCTAACGACATCGTCAACTTGCGCGTGGCGCGACATGCCGATGCGATATGTTTATTGATTACTGATATCGATAAGGGCGGCGCCTTTGCACACCTGTATGGCACTTGGGCCTTGTTACCCCCTGATGATCAAGCGCGCATCAAGGGTTTTGTTTTGAATAAATTTCGCGGCGATGTCTCTTTGTTGTCACCTGCACCCGAGATGCTACAAGAGCTAACAGGAGTATCAACACTGGCAGTTTTACCAATGTGGTGGCAGCACGGCTTACCCGAGGAGGACGGTGTATTTGATGACCGAAGTCGGTCCACTGGGGTTGTGACTCATACCGTGGCAGTCATAGCCTATCCACGCATAAGCAATTTAGATGAGTTTCAAGCGCTCAAAAATGTTCTTGGCGTTCGATTACTTTGGGCTCGCAGCCCTGCAGACTTAGCGGGTTTGCAGACGAGCGATTGTTTGATTCTTCCGGGTTCAAAACATACTAGCAGCGATCTGGCGTGGCTTCGGCAACAGGGGCTGGATTTGACCATTTTGCAGCATGCTCAAAAGGGTGGCACAGTTTTAGGAATTTGCGGAGGTTTACAAATGTTAGGTGAATTTTTGATCGACGACTATGGCGTTGACGGTAATGCACTGGGCCTCGGTTTGTTACCCATCACGACACAATTTTCAGCACAAAAAACGGTCCAACGCACGCAGGCCGATTTTTTAAATTTGCACGGTGCTTGGTCAGCTTTGTCAGGTCTAAAAATAAGTGGCTATGAGATCCACCATGGCCAAACGCAAGCGTATAAGACCATGAAAGCGGGGGGAGATTTGATACACGAGGTGATGCCTGGGTTGGCTTGGCAAAACACCGAGGGTAATGTGATGGGGACCTACATTCATGGCCTGTTTGAAGAGCCTGTGGTGTTGCAAGCGCTGTTTGGAATGGAGACGACCACCTTAGAAACAGTGTTCGAAGGGCTAGCCGATTATTTGGAACAACATATGAGCGTTGCCACACTGCAAAGCCTCATCCCTTAGACGTCTTTGTCCGCCGTCAGCGTGATTGGTCATATTCCTGTGCTGGCAGGGTTTCTTTTGTGGTTGCCACGAGATGAGTCAAGTGGAAGATTGTTCAATTCCATCGCTCAGCAATGCCCCTGTTGAAGAGCATCCAAATCTGAGCACTAACTTTGACCTGCACCCCCCAATCACCTTCTCACTAACTGTCGTGTAAAACGACACTTGATGACCAGTTCAAGCCGTTAGCACGAAGCCAGCATTGACATCAAACCTGACTCAACGAATGGCGCCCCTTGAATTACCTGTGGGCGTTTTGACCTCAATTTTGGGTGGTGGCTAGATGCTTGTCCTAATACGAAGGTAGTCAAAAGGAGGCGAATCATGATGAGAGCAGCGTCACAACAGTTCGCATTAGAAGCGCAGCAATTGTCAATTTATCTAGCTGGTCAGGAAGTGGTTCATGGTGTGTCGCTCGCAGTCCAGAAAGGCCAATGGATATCGTTGGTTGGGCCAAACGGCGCTGGCAAGTCTACGTTGTTAACGGCCTTGGCAGGTTTGATTGAGTATGAGGGTCGCGTTGATTTATTGGGGCAGCCTTGGACAGATTGGAATCGGCGTATGAGAGCCCAACGCATGGCTTGGGCAAGCAGAGCCTGGGCAAGAAGACTTAACCGTTTATGACGTCGCCATGTTGGGTCGTTTGCCGCACCAAGCATGGCTGGAACCGCCTAGCCCTAAAGACCGACAAGTTGTGGAGGTTGCTTTAAGAACAGTGCACGCTTAGGACTGGCGTTCGCGAATCTTAGGGCAACTTTCAGGTGGGGAGCAGCAGCGCGTACTTTTGGCCCGTGCACTGTCTATTCAAGCAGATGTGCTTTTGATGGACGAGCCCTTGGCTGGTGTTGACTTGCCCCACCAAGCAGACTGGTTGAAGTGGATTCGCTGTCTGACCGTACAGGGCACTTCTGTGATAAGCGTATTGCATGAATTAAATCTTGCCTTGCAGGCAGATCGATTGTGGGTCATGGGTAAAGGATTTTTGATACATGACGGATTTCCTTATGATGCTGATACGCACATTGCTCTACCTCAGGTTTTAGAAAATCGACTGCATTGGCAACAAATAGCAGAAAAAGATACAAAAGATTGCTGGATCGTGACTCTGCGCTAAGAGGTTTTCTTGGGCTGAGCGTCATAAAAATATGCTTCGCCTGCATTTTTTATATTCTAAAATTAATGCATAGCTGTCATGCGTTCAGCGCATAACCAGGCTGGCTAAAAAGGGGTTTCCCCGAGTGGCGACGGATGATCCATGTATAGAAACTCACACTCTGAACATAAATAATATTTCAGAGTCCATGGTTTCTGAATTTGTGGAGAGCTTTCCTTTCCCAGCACCGGGAAAATCAGCCGAAAAGAGTTGAGAAATCTTGCCTAGCCTACATCAAACCACCCAGGAGACATCATGAAAAATGCATTACGTCGTACGCTTCTTGCCGTATTTTTGGCAGGTTTCACATTGACCGCATCACTTCCGGTCGCAGCAAAGACAATCCTAAAACTCAATTCTCAATGGCCAGCGACTACGCCTGGTTCAAAGGTTGATCAATGGTTTGCCGATGAAGTTAAACGTCGCACAGCCGGTGAAGTTGAGATCAAGATATTCTGGGCCGAAGCGCTCGGCAAGGCCAGCGAGAACTTGTCGTTAATGCAGAAAGGTGCAGTTGAGATGGGTGCGATGTCACCTGCATATTTCCCCACGCAGCTACCGTTTCACACAGCACCCAACTCGATTCCGATGGCGATGTTGACCGTGACTCAAGCAAATGCGTTGATGCGGCGTTTGGCGGCAGAGGTGCCGGCGTTCGCTACCGAGGCAAAGGCTAATGGCGTTCGTACACTTTTCTTTCACCATCTCAATCCCTACCTGCTTGTATCAAAGGAGCCATTGACCAATCTGGACGCCCTGAAAGGCAAAAAGATTCGCACTTGGGGCAGCGACATGCCTCGCATGGCACAAGCCCAAGGCATGACACCAATTACCTTATCTTTGCCAGAGATATATGAGGGCCTAGGCAGAGGCGTAATAGACGCCGCACCATTTTCAGTAGATCTGGTCATGGCATACAAGATATTTGAAGTGGCGAAAAATATCTCGGATGTCACGTTGTGGATCGGCCCTAGCTGGGGGGTATGGATTGGCGAGGCAGCCTGGCAAAAGCTTTTGCCACAACACCAGAAAATAATGTTGGAAGTTTCTGCCGAAGCAAACCAGCGCGATATGGAGGTCACTATTGCTGCAGAAAAAATTGCCAGAGATGACCTTAAAAACCGTGGCGTAAAATTTCATCCATTTTCCGAAGCGGATCGCCAAAAATGGAAGGCTTCTCTGCCGGACTTCTTTGCAGAATTTATTGCAACACAAGAGAAGGCCGGAAAAGGGGCTGACGCAGCCAAGATGATTTCTATTTGGAAAGAAGTCCTGGAAAGCGTCAAGTGACACAGCGCGGAACCGAAGAGCAAAAATCAAGGTCCGTATTGCTTCATATGGAACGCACCGCCGCGTTTTGTGCTGCATTTTCGGTACTAGGAATGATGTTGGTTGGTGCTGTGGATGTAATTGGTACTGCTGCATTTGCCACCCCATTGCAAGGCGCATATGAACTCACGGAGGCGCTAATGGTGGCAAGCATCTTTCTCGCGCTGGCTTTGAGCCAGCGTGAGGGAAAACAAATACGCGTTGAATTGCTTACCGAGCGGATGGGGCCGCGAGGGCGAGCTATTCTGGACATGCTGGCTGAATTTCTCAGTTGCGTTGTTTACGCGGTGATCGCTTGGTATGGATGCAAGGAAGCCGCAACCAGTTGGCAGATAAGTGAGCTGACTGCCGGCCTTGTGCGCTTTCCCCTTTGGCCATCCAAGTTGGCCTTGGGTCTTGGCGCCGCGCTCATGGCCATCCAGTGTTTTTCAGGTACTGCTGCGGCACTGCGCCGCGCGGCATAGGAAAGCTCATTATGGATTTCACTATATTGGGCTGTCTTTGTATCGCTCTGCTTTTTGTGGCGTTAGCGCTCAGCGTACCTGTAGGTATTGCACTTGCAGCTACCGGTATCTTGGGTATGGCGCTTGGCCCTGGCGTGGACTTCCTGGCCGGCCAGTTGTCAAGCTTGCCATATGCAGTCACTGCAAATTATGCATTTGCGGTACTGCCGCTGTTCGTCTTGATGGGGGTGCTTGCAGAACGCTCGAAAATAACCGAAGAAGTATTCCGGGCTGCCGACGTTTGGCTGCGCCAATTCAAGGGTGGGCTATACCAAGCAGTGATCGTAGGATCAGCAGTTTTTGCGGCGATTTCAGGTTCAACTATCGTGAATGCAGTCGTCTTCACACGACTTGCTTTTCCCGAAATGTTAAAGTACGGCTACTCGCGCAGTTTATCGATAGGCGCGATCGCCGCTGCAGGAAGCTTCGCAGCGATGATTCCACCCTCAATCACCATGGTGATTTACGCCATTCTTACCGAACAATCGGTAGGCCAATTGCTAATTGCTGGCATTATTCCAGGACTGCTTACCGCAGCGGTGTACATGGTCGGAATTATGATCATGGTTCGCATTCGTCCAGATTTGGCACCGGGTCTTGGTGCCCCAGTTCCATTACGCGAAAAGTTAAAGGCCATTAAGTGGCTTTGGAGCGTGGTGGTGTTGGTGGCACTGGTGCTGGGAGGTATTTATTTAGGTGTCTTTCCGCCTTCAGCTGCCGGCGCAATGGGTGCTTTTGGTGTGTTCGTTATATTCGTGCTCCGCCTGCGTAGCAGGGTTCGCAGCGAGCTTGGCGCCGCATTGCTCGACTCAGCCACAGTCAGTTGCATCGTTTTTGCGGTATTGATTGGTGGCCTGATTTTTTCGCGCATGCTGGTTGTACTCGGAATGATCGATGGCATCGTAGATGTAATTACGTCAATAACTCAGAATCCTGTTGAGTTCTTGATTCTTGCAAGCGTTTTCTATCTGGTGCTCGGGTGTTTTCTGGACACCACATCAATGATGGTGGTGACGCTACCGTTCATATATCCGATCACTCAGCGGCTGGGTATCGACGGCATATGGTTCGGCATTGTGCTGGTGAAGCTGGTCGAGATTTCGGTAATAACACCACCAGTAGGTATGAATCTATTCGCCGTAATGAGCGCCGTAGATGAAAAAACCACGTTCAGACATGTTGTCCGCGGAGTCATGCCATTTATTGGACTTGAGCTGATCGTACTAGGCTTGTTAATTGCATTCCCTGTTTTGATTACCTGGTTGCCACAGCAAATGTTGAGCAAATAGGGTGGTCATCAAAACGTCATGCACACATCTACAAACTACTCCGCAGCGCTGGCAAGCGCGGGATTCGAATTGCGTAACGCCGACTGGCATATCGGGGTATCGGCGTACGCCAACATCGCCGAGGACACCGTAGGGCGCTACGCACGCTCTGAACGAAAAGATCACCCGGCTTTGATATTTGAAGATGAGCAAGGATTGGTACACACACTTAGCTTCTTTCAGGCTCAGCCCTTGAGCCTGCCAGGCTGATCGTTTATACAGTTGAAATCTGATTCGCCGCTATTTAAATTAAACCAATTCCACAGCCGCCTTTAATTGACTTGGGCTGCTATACAGATACGCAGCAGTGGTGCTGATGCTCCGGTGACCAGCAAGCGTTTTCAAAATATGAATCGCTGTGCCTTTGTTAGCCAGTGTTGTTAAAAACTTCCTACGTCCGCTGTGACTGCTAGCACCCTCTAGTCCAGCGCCTTCGTAGAGTAGGGCAAATGTCTGTGCCAAGCTATGGACTTCCCAAGGTGCAGTAGACAAGCTTGGGTCAGACTTGGTGTGAAATTTCTGGAGGGTGAACGAGTCACCCGCTTGAACTTGCATCAATCATGGTTTTAAACTTTCGCCAGCAGTTGGATGTGTTTTGGCGCAACAAGCACTTGGCTTGGCTACAGATGTGAGTTTGCTGCCGTACTCGCTTGAACGCTTTCGAACCGGTCACCTGCTAACTGGGCGTTATGGATTGGGTGCGGTGGCCTGATCCAAAAACCAAAGAAACCCCCCTGAAGCATTCCTGCAAAAGGGGTTCTTTGATTCGCTCCCTCATACTTTAGGGTGTTGTCTCCTAGATTTGTAGCACACAAATCCTTCCTTTCGTCATCGTTTTCCTGAATTGTCGTTAAGTGCATTTGCCATTAATATAGTTCGCTCTATAGACATTCATCTATGGGCATTCATCTATTGAAGAGCACATGAATACAAATTTTGTTTGGCCAGCAATATTGACCTCAGCATTAGCGTTTTTGGGTGGCGGCTCCCAAGTTGCCCAAGCTGGTACGGTGACAGTTATCACCTCATTCCCTAAAGAGCTGACTCAAATTTACAAGTCAGCCTTTGAAAAAGCCAACCCTGACATCAAGATTGAAATCTTGAATAAAAACACCGTACAAGGCATTGCTTATGTGCGTGAATTGCCTGCAGGGCAACGACCAGACGTGTTCTGGGCCTCCGCGCCAGATGCCTTTGAAGTCATGTCCGGCCTTAAATTGCTTGAACCTATTGGCGAACTTGCCAACAAATCCGCACCCGCCAAAGTGGGGTCTTACCCCATCAATGCGCCAGACAACATGTACCTTGGACAAGCCTTGGCTGGCTATGGTCTGATGTTGAACACGCGTTACATGTCTGCCAACAAATTGGCGGCGCCCAAGCAATGGGTTGACTTGATCAAGCCCGAGTATTTTGGCCATGTGGCCATGAGTTCACCTTCACGCTCGGGTACCACTCACTTGACGGTTGAAACTATGCTTCAAGGCGAGGGCTGGGAAAAGGGCTGGCGTCAGCTTCTACAAATTTCTGGCAATTGTGCTGCCATCACCGAGCGCAGTTTTGGCGTGCCCGATGGTGTCAACAATGGCCAGTTTGGCATCGGCTTGGTGATTGACTTTTTTGGTTTGGCTGGCAAGTTTTCTGGTTTCCCGGTAGATTTTGTCTACCCCGACGT
>Ga0209553_1000973_pt1 | contig 14516 bp, 9 predicted proteins | sample LauGreFBDMM110DN_2_FD_188217 | JGI IMG/M metagenome (GOLD analysis project Ga0209553, IMG submission 188217) | Freshwater lake microbial communities from Lake Michigan, USA - Fa13.BD.MM110.DN (SPAdes) (version 2) | ecosystem: Environmental > Aquatic > Freshwater > Lake | place: Lake Michigan, USA...
GTCCGCCACGCGCGAAAACAACTAACCCGCCGCACCTTCTAAACAGCGGCCTTGCGCTCGAACCCAAGCCCAACCTGGCGTCCGGCAGGCTGTGCGCATCCGCGACACTTTCGCGCGCCCGCCGCCGCGCCCCCTACCCCGCCCACATTCGTTGCACTCGATTTTGAAACCGCGGACTACGGGCGTGTCAGTGTTTGTGCTCTGCCATCGCACGCCCCCAGCAGCAGTGCCGACTGAGTACACCTTGGAATACGCGCGGAAGTCTGCCTTGGCGCGGTTTATTGCGGATACCGACCAACAATACTGCGCATCACTTACAATTGAATTTTCCGAGATCATTTCACACCGCAATTCCGTACACCCACCCCCCGATGACACCCGCCGAACACAATCCGCAACCTGAGCTGGGGGCATTCGAACGTTACGCACGCATTATAAAACTTTCGGATTTAGATTTACCGCCGCTGCCCATTTACGAACATTGTGACTTGGCCGATAAAGTATACGAAGCTTTGGCTGACAATATATTCGAGGAAGACAATTCTTGTGTGCTCGTTAGAAAAGACGAAAATATTCTTGGGTACATACCTTTCCAGGAACTGCTTGATTCCGAGGTGGATCCGACATTACAAGTTAGCGCATTAATGACCAAGTACACAAAAGAACAACTCTTAAGCCCCAATACATCAATATTTGACGCATATTTATTGTTTCAACAGCACCCAAGCGAGGTCTGTTTTGTGACCAAAGATGGCCGGCCAAATGCCATGCTGAATGCATGGCTGCTATATAGCAGCGGGGGTATGCAGATATGCCTTTACGCCATGCTCACCAGTCTCGAGCTTTCCCTCCTGAGCCTAATGCAGTTTTATGGCACCGATTCACTATTTCACCTGAAGTCTCCATTTTTGTGGGACGCAATTGATTTGTACGACAGAAGACGTTTGTCAAAGAATTATGACGACACGTACAACACGAATCTTCTGCTCGGTTGCACAAACATTGCCACGAAACTGCACATTGCAAAAAACCTTCCTGTTTTTACCGACGAAGTTTACGTGACACATAACATAATTAACTTAGTAGTCTCGGTGCGAAATTTTCTTGCACACCCCGAACAAAGCAACCGAATATTGGTGCCTGGATCCGAAAAAACATTTAACCTGACAATTAATCTAGTCTCAATTCTTGATGAGTTTCTAAACAGCAAGCTAAGCGCCGCAAGAGACAATGAACAACTCACCACAATATCTAGCTTCACAGAACCTGGACTCATTCACACTGCCATTCCTAACACCCACCCGAAACTTACACCTGCCGACCGCGATACGCAGCCTAAGCTGGGGACCTTCGAGGATTATGCACGCATTATCAAACTTTCTGATTTAGATTTACCACCGCTGCCCATATATGACCATTATCACTTGGCGGGTGAAGCAAACAGAGAGTTGACTGACTTGTCGTTCACGGAAAACGATGCTTGTGCGCTCGTTAGAAAAGACAACAATATTCTAGGGTATATATCTCAGGAGGAAGTGACTACCTCTTGGGACGATCCCGTATCACAAGTTGAAGAATTCATGTTCAGTTTCACGCAAGAACAATTCTTGAACCAAGAGACATCCATGTTTGACGCATTCATATTTTTTGAACAACACCCAAAACTGGTCTATTTTGTGACCAAAAACGATCAGCCCAACATGCTAAATTCATGGCGATTGTTGAACAGCGGAACCATGCGGATATGCATTTACGCCATGCTCACCAGTCTCGAACTTTCTCTTTTGAGACTCATGCAGTTTTATGACGCCGAATCACTAAGTCACCTTCATCACCCATATCTGGACCGCGCAATTGCGATTTATGAAAAGAATAGTGGTGGAGTAGCAGTCGGGAAACACAACTTAAGAGATATGCTCGTTTGCACAACCCTTGCCACAAAACTGCACATTGCACGAAAACTCTCTTGTCTAAACAAAACCCAATTTGGTTGGGACGATAAATTTATTAATACAGTAGTCTCGCTGCGGAATTTCCTTGCGCACCCCGAACAAGGCAGCGAAATGTTAATGCCTGGGGACGAAGAACTATTTCACTACCAAATTAGATTGATCGCGTTTCACGATCAGTTAGTGAAGAGGACTCTGGATATGTCACTTTGCAGATAACAACTACCCAGATAAATTCTGTACCAGAGCGGCAAAGTGAGCCGGCACACTACCTCCGTGCCACAAGCTCTGCGCTCGCACCAGCAAGGTTTACCCATGCAATTTGATTGTGACACATTGCATTACGACACTGGCAGCATTGCATCCATGGCTTGCTTGTGCGCGGCGTCGCCTGCCTGCAGCATCTGCATCACATGCTGCTTGCTGGCCGCACCCATTGGCTCCGCGGTTTCACCGGTGATCACGGCAGCACACGCCCTGCCCACCTTCGTCGCCATTGACTTTGAAACTGCGGACTACGGGCGTGACAGTGCCTGCAAGCACGGATAAACAACCAAACCGAGTTAGAGTATGATGCTAAATAATGCCTCCATTTTAGAGTGCCGGTGCATTCTGTTCAGTAAGTATTATTCAAGGAGCGGGCCATGCGCGGGATTGAAGTAGTACCATCAGCAAAACGGCTGATCACATCACTGCGCGATTTGGGCTATGACCTGCCGCAGGCAGTTGCTGACATTGTAGATAACTCGATACAGGCGGGCGCAACAGTCATCAAAATTGACCTTGAATTTTTGGGGGACGACTCGTGGCTGCGGATTTCAGACAACGGCCGTGGCATGTCCAAGACAAAACTGCTGGAGGCAATGCGGTACGGATCAGACGGCGAGTATGACGGCGAAACCAGTTTGGGTAAGTTCGGCCTTGGTATGAAAACAGCGTCGCTCAGCCAATGCCAGCGGCTTACCGTGGCCAGCCGATCGAGCGCAACCCGTGCCAGCATCAGCGGTTATTCATGGGACTTGAAGCATATCCAGCGGACCAACCGGTGGGAAGTGCTAGAGCTACCGCCCGACGAACTATCGCTTTCACTCTACCAGCAACTGCGGGACTCCACTGGCACAGTAGTAGTGTGGAACAGACTTGATCGTATCTTAGATTACAAACACCCCTCTGGAGCCACGCAGCAAAGGCAGTTCAGTGCAATTTTCCGGGAACTTGAGGCGCACTTGAGCATGGTGTTTCACAAGTTCCTTAGCGGACAACTTGCCCGCAAGAAATTGAAAATTTACATATGCGGAAATCCGATTGAGGCGTGGGATCCGTTTTGCACCACCCAGTCAGAAACAATTAAATGCGATACCTTTGCCCACCCTGTGGTCGAGGATGGCAAGGCCGGAGCAATAAACTTCGAACCATTTATACTGCCCCGAGAAGACCAGTTTGATTCACCAGAGGCCCATAAACTGGGGGCGGGGCCAAAGAAGTGGAACGACCAGCAGGGCTTCTATTTTTATCGCGCGGACAGGATGATTCAAAGCGGCGGCTGGTCTGGTCTGCGCACTCGCGACGAGCATATAAAACTTGCGAGAATTGCCGTCAGATTCAGTCCTAGTTTAGATGACGCCTTGAAGATAAATGTGGCAAAAATGCGCGTGCAACTTCCGCCGGCCATAATTGAAAAAATTCGCGACCAAATAAAAGTGGTAGTTGGACAAGCTACGACTCGCTACCGGCAGTCTGCGCAAACGGCTGTGTCGAATCCACCCGGAACCGCTGCCCACCCGAGCCCACCGGACACTAAAAAATCTATTTCCGTGCCGATGCTGACCGAAGATCAATGGGCAAGCCGCTTGCTTGTTGCGGCCACAAGTCAGGAGCGCCCATTCGTGCAAAAAGCAATTAACCGACTCAAATCCCAGACACGCAAATGAATGTTAGCGACGCAAGCCCGGAGGAACGCCAAGCATTGCGCACTGCACGCGCGCTGCTTGATCTAGGGCATCCGTTAGAACAAGTTTTGGAAAATGCATTAATTCCTGTTCTTCTGCGGGAATTTGTCAGGGGAGCAATCCTCGAAGATAATTCATTTTCACTTACCCCAGCACATGTGGTTGTGGCAGATCCTCAACGCCCGGACTGGCTAATTGATATCGACCGGAACCAGTGGCATTACTGGCCTGCGCTCTGCCAGTTTCTTCTAACGACAAAGAATTGGGCAACCTCGACCCTCCGAGCTCTAGATGACAGCTCCGAGCGAATTTTGCGACAGCTTGAACCACCGCAAACCGAGAGTTTCGATATTCGCGGGTTGGTGCTTGGGTTTGTGCAAAGCGGCAAAACTGCGAACTACACAGCATTGATCGCGAAAGCTGCGGATGCTGGATACCGCCTTGTGATTGTTTTGTCTGGAATAGACAACGGCTTGCGGCGGCAGACAAATATCCGGTTGAAACGAGAGCTGGTCGGCTACTCGGAACACCAAGCCGGCGCAGTTAGGCTTCCGCCGATTGGCAAACAGTGGCATGAATTTACACGCGAAGACCTAAATGGCGACTTCCAGCCGGGTTTCGCCAATCATGCTGCGCTACAAGGCACCCAGCCAGTACTTCTGGTGGTTAAAAAAAACGGGATGGTGCTCCGCCGTCTGCTGAGATGGCTGGATGATGCTCCACTGGCAGTGCACCGGACACTGCCGTTTCTGTTAATTGATGATGAGGCGGACCTCGCAAGCATCGACACACGCGGCACGTATCACACAGAGGACGAGCCACCAGACGCCGACTACGAACCGCCATCCGTCATCAACGGGCTGATCCGAACTTTACTGAAGCGCTTCGAGCGCCGCGCATATGTTGCCTATACTGCGACGCCATTTGCGAATATTCTGATTCCCCACGACACAACTGATCGCCGTGTTGGAAATGATCTTTATCCAAAAGATTTTATTGTTGATCTACCAAAACCTCCCGGATATTTCGGGGCACAGGAAATCTTCGGGCGTATGGATGCACAGAGCGAGGATGACGCCAATGGCCTTGATGTCATTCGTGAAGTAACCGACGCCGATATTGTTGCGCTTGAGGCGGGGCGGATTCCCGCCTCCCTCGAGATCGCGCTCTTAGATTTTGTCTTGGCCGGGGCGGCGCGCGCACAGCGTGGCGAGCCAAATGCACCCGTGACTATGTTAATCCACACAAGCCAACGGATATTTGCGCATTCCAGACTGCAAGAATTGGTTTCTAAACGCTTTCAGGAATTGTGTGACGGATGGCGTTACCAGAGAAATCAATACCACGGTCAGCTGCAAGATCAGTGGGAGTCGGCAATTCGCCCGGTTATACGGAATTCACATCTTGAGCGTGATGTTGCTTTTGCTTTGATAGAGCCGCATATCGGTCCTTTCTTTGAGGCAGTGCAGGTAAAACAAATCAACAGTGCCACTGGTGACGTTTTAGATTACGAGCGCGAGCCATCTTTGAAGGCGATAGCGATTGGCGGCAACAGGCTGTCGCGCGGGCTGACGCTCGAAGGGTTACTTGTTAGCTTTTATCTGCGGCGCAGCGTCAGCTACGATACGCTCATGCAAATGGGTCGCTGGTTTGGCTACCGTGCCGGTTACGAGGACTTGACGCGCATCTATACCACCCCCGAGCTTGCCGGTTGGTTTCACGATTTGGCATTCGTGGAACACCAACTGCGCGAAGACATCCAAGTCTACGAAAGCCAAGGGCTGACGCCGTACGAGGTAGGGATGCGCATTTGGCAGCATCCGACCCTTCAGGTCACCAGCCCGCTCAAGCGCCGTTTTGCATCAAACACCATCATTTCACAAAGTTATGCCTTGACTGTGGTGCAGACCTTTAAGTTTCCCTTGAGACAACCCAACCTTTTGGCCACGCAGTGCGATCAAAATCTGGCTGCAGTGCGTAGGTTTACGGCTCAGCTTGGCACAGCCAACGCAAAGCATTCCGACAAAAAGGGCCCCGTGTGGACGGGAATTTCTGCAGAACGAATACTGCAGTTTTTGCGTAGCTATTCAGTTGATGCTGTGGCCCGCAATATTGCCATGGATTTAGTCTGTGGGTATGTTCAAAAGCTACAACTGGTATCGGAACTGACAGAATGGACAGTGGCGGTGCGCGGTGCCAAGGCCCGCGATTCAAGACTGGGGACGGTGGATTGGGGCTTGCCCAGCGGACCAATTTCGCAAATTAGCCGCTCTAGGATCCGCGACACTGACTCTGTAGGTATCATAACCAGCCCCGGCGACGAGATGGCAGGACTGGCTCCCGACTTGCAGGCACGGGCTAGGCAGAGCGTCGCTGAAGCAGAGGCCCAAGGCAACAAAAAGGCTGAAAGCGTCGCTGCGCGCGAGGTGCGCCCTGCCACATCAGGTCTCTTATTGCTCTACCCGATCAGCCGTTACTCTGGAAGTGAAGGAACCAGAGGCGCTATCCGGCGGCAACTATACGACGACCCGGCGGGAAGTCATGCCCGTGACATTGTCGGGCTTGCGATTTCATTTCCGCGATCGGTACTGCCGCAGCATGTTGAAGCTTACCTAGAAGGCACAGCCGGGTGGAGGTGCGTGGAATGAATGCCATAGCACCCGAGGTGTGGCTCCGGCTTGCACATGAGCGCCCGATCGGTGACGCCCTGCAGGCGCGCTTGGCAGCACCCGAGATAACCCAGCGCCTCGTGGCTGCCCTTGATTCAGAAGGTAAACGCCATTTGTTAGTGCGCCTCAACGTAAATGAGGCGGCAGCAGAAGACAAGCTGAGCCGCGGCATCGATGTGACCACACGGAATTTGGCGATGCATGAGCACGGAGAAGGGCGGTACCTTGACATAACCTGCCACGACGCTGCGGGCCACGATGCTTTCAATTTGATTGGTGGAGAAATTGCAATGCAACTGAATGCACCACCAAACAATGCGCCCAAGGTTGTGGCACAAGTTCTCACAAAGTGGCGGCGCTTCTGGGGGCAGCTGATGCGCCCGATACTACCGCGCGAACAGCAATTGGGATTATTTGCAGAGCTGTGGTTTTTATCAGTTTGGCTCGCACCACAGGTGGGCCCCGTTGAAGCTGTAAGCCGCTGGCGGGGACCATTTGGAGCCCGGCACGATTTTGAGTCACAAGTTCTATCGGTGGAGGTGAAGGCAACAACGGCAAATCGTGCAATCATCCATCACATCAACGGGCTTGAACAGCTTGTGCCGCCCGAGCATGGCGCCCTTCAGTTCTTTAGTCTGCGATTGCATGAAGAAGGCGGCGGCGCAAACACTTTGTCGATTCTGGTCGCTAAGTGCCGGGCGCTGCTTGAAACTCATGCGGAGGCAGCTATCGCGTTCGACAATGCCCTAGCAGAAGCAGGGTACTCACCCATGCACGAAAGCGATTACGACACCATTCACCTCAGGATTGTGGAAGAAGCCCTATACCGTGTGGTAGACAACTTTCCGAGAATTACACCAGCAATGTTCAAGGATGGTGTGCCATCCGGCATTGAATCAGTTAAGTACGAAATTAATCTTGCGGGGTCCAGCCACTTGATCATAGCCGCTGCTCCGGCAGATATGCAACTTTGACGCGCCAACGGACGGATTATTTTTCCGAACCACCCTAATCGGAGCAGGCATCGCCCAATTTTCGACTGTAGATGATTACGTACTACAGTCATCCTTTTTTACATCCCCCTGCTTACCTGAGGAGATTACACTGCTTTCCTATGACTTCAATCTCGCACAATCCATCTTAATTAATGACTGATTCCCTGACACCAGAGCGCCGCAGCTGGAATATGAGCCGTATCCCAGGGCGCAATACTGTTCCGGAGAAGCTCGTCCGAAGCCTGCTGCACCGAATGGGGTACCGGTTCAGGCTCCACCGGCGGGATTTACCCGGTAAACCGGATATCGTTATGCCCCGTTATCACACGGTGATTTTTGTGCATGGTTGTTTCTGGCATTTCCATGGGGGGTGCAAGGCCGCAAGAATTCCTAAGACCCGGAGCATATGGTGGCAAGAAAAGCTCACACAAAATACAGCCCGCGATAAGCGGCACCGGATGGCGCTACGTTACCGTGGTTGGCGGGTGCTAACCGTGTGGGAATGCGAAACGGAAAAACCGGAAAAGCTTAATCGGAGATTGAAGCGGTTGATACTGACTCAACTTGAGTGAAGATCTGCGAGGCTGATTACTATAGGTCTTCCCGCACGGATCCCCACAAGTCTAGTCACAGACACACTATTGGACTGAATGGGCTCGTCAAGTTCAAGAAGGTAATAATAGTCAGCCCCGGCTTTTTCAACCGAGACTTCTGAAAGTCCTGCAATTTCTACGCGTGTGACAAGCCGTACATTAAGCACTCTGGCCAGCCACGGAAACGTTTTAGATCGGTTATGGCCGCAAAAATATTCCGCACTAAACAACTCTCTCGGAACATCAAGCGGTTGACTCTGCTTTTTGGCGATTGCATAAAAATAGAAGCTTCTGGTTCGACGCACACCGCCGGCTGCACCCGGCCGGACATAACCAAGAACACAGCGCGCATCCACGAGCGGTTCAAAAACCTGCGGGGCAGGTACAACCTGTGCCGCGTAGACCGGAACCGTTTCTTTGATTGTACGATGTGTCCAGTGGCGAATGCGGTAACTGCGACTGAACTGGTTGCCATGATGCGCCAAAACATCCGCAATGAATTCAGCTAGGGTGTTCTCGCAGCTATCTCTATGACGTGATGCACCGGGACGCATTTGAAATGCACCAACGCCCGGCACCACTTCCTCGTACCTGAGAAACTCCGTTTTTAGCTCTCCATTGCGGCCGGGGTAAATGACGTAGGAACCTGCCGTACGCCTGATTGCATCGTTGTAGGTGTGCATTTTGTAAAGGTCGCCACGCTGGTAGTTGTCAGTGGATTTAGTCTCGGCATGCTCCTTGTCGAGTGCCTCCTTCCCTTCTGTCCCAAAAAGACGGTCAACTACCTCAATCCGGTATTTCGCATCAAAATGCAGGTAGCCGATCTTTCCCGCGTCCACGGCAAGCTCCTCTGCCATTCGCCACCTATCCATTTTTAAATACTCCGCGGGGTAGAACACAAGAGTGAAATCAGGCCGGAACTGACGACTGTAGGTACCCGATAATGAAGGCTCATTCTGGCGCGAGAAAGTGCGGTTGTAAAACAAATGCACTCCGAGTGCTGCGCCCGCGGGAGACGTCCACAGAAACCGGCTGATCGACTCCTCCCCCTGTTTGAGATTTATCTGTAGACCGCCCCCTCCTGCCTTTGAGACGAAATCTTTTGTCGGTCCGTCAGCAGTAGCTTGATTACCGAGCTCCTGCATTCCAATCCGGCTCACAAGTAAATTCCTCAAGACAAAGTAAAGCCAGTACTCGTAAAGTGTCGCAGCATCACGGTTCGTACCGTCATACACATCATTGCGCCCGCGCCAGTCTAGTTTCGCAGCCGTATCAAGCATTAACCATGCCCGAAGAATATCGCGGTAGCCCTCCCGTTTTAGCAAAGTCTGGCTATCAAACGGAACGCGGCGAAGCTTTGCAACATCATGAAAAAAAGGCAGGGCAAGAAATACATCAATCGAATCGCGCATCTGGAGTGCCTCAAGATACGCTGTACCCTGAGTGCCTACGAATGCGACAAGGACTTCATCGCACACATCACGAAACGCAGAAATCGCGAAAAGAATAAAGCGGTTGGGCGGCGTGTCAAAGGTCTCGTAACGCCGCTCGTATAAGAGTTGCCCTGGAGTCAATCCAGCCAAACTATATATTCCCGCAGGCGCACCGGTGCACCAATCCCTGCTGTATCGTATCGGATCTGAAGCAAACCGGTCACTTGCTGCGGTTGCGGCGGGCTGCCACGCGCGCTCGCTGACAAGTGCCACATGCGGATGACGGCTGATCTGTTCAAAAAACAAGTCCAACTGCGCACTACCGAGCACGTGCCGCAGATACAGAAACTGCTCTAGAAGAGTTTGCCGTTGCGCCTCAGGGTCAGAAGAAATATTGAAACTTGTTGGACTCTCCCACTCCAACAGCAACTGCTGGCAATGGCTGGCAATGTCCTCAACCATAGCGCTGTACTCTCCGTGAAAATCGAATTTCCTGGACTGGATTTCGAACCGCACCGGCACATACGCGGGGGACACTCGAATCTCCGCAGTACCAAGATAGTTCGAGACTTTGAAACTTCCACGCGGCGATTCACCTTTCAGCACAGTTTGATGCCACGCTGCTTTGCGGTTTACACCACCCACGGCCTTCAGCGTACTGGTAATGTCATCCGGATCCACAGCACCAGCATATTGGCCGTGGAGCTTCCACTGGTATCCCGTATTCTCAAACAATACTAATGCCTGAACACCTTCGTTGGGATTCTCTGGTACGTAATGGATTGGGGCTGGAAAGCTGAAGGAAGAATCATGCAACTTTGCCTGAAACGCCAGTGGTGGTCCGGTGCTCTGCTCGACGTCAAATAGTATGTCTGGTTGTACAACGCGTTCGTCCCAGAGCATCAAACGGAGGCCAACACCAATCTCGATGTCTATCGAATCGAGATGGAGAGGTTTCATTTACTCGTTCTTACTGAATGAAACTTACAAATTGATCGCGACGGACCGCGTCGATCATCTCGCACAATTTTTTATAGCTCCTTCCGTATGATGCAGACTTAAGCTCCACGGGACTCGATAGAAAATGCGCGGGAGTGGAGTCTGTCAACAGAGACACCACTCCAGTTTCACAAAATCTTGCGAGGCGTATAAGTAGGGCCTCGAGGTGCCGCTTCGAACCATGCAGCTTCGGGAGAATCTTCTGCAGTACCTGATTGTCAAAAACAAACTCCCAGTTCCATTCATCCGGGGCTACACTCGCCGCAAAATCAACATGAAAATAGCGCAGGATCTCGTCGACAGTCCGAAATCCAAACGCCATCCGCGAATCTTCCATAATGCTGAAAACACTTCGAATTGCGTTGTCCACAGACTTTCTGTCACTCTCTCCTCCAAATCCAGGCAGCAAACCACTGCGTGCATTTCGCGCAAGATTAAGGAACATTCGGGGATATACATCATCCGCCTTATCGATGTCTTTAATCCCGTGGTTGATCGAGGTCAAGTAGCCATTCAACATTTCGGTACCCATTCGGAATTCAAGCACGTTCGCACGGTCAAGCACCTTCGGACTAAACATATAAGTCGTCTCATCCACATTTATGGTACCGATTACAAACACGTTATCAGGCATTTTTAATGTGCGCGGAACCCGCGGTATCCCACCAGATTCAGTAGCTAGCAGGGTATTTTCATCACCTTCGTGGTGAAGTATCAACTCCCCTTTTGTTGACTCCATGGCTGAAAGAAAATCAGCGAAGTAGCGTTCCACATGGGACAAGTTCATCTCATCAAGAATCAAGAAGAATGGTTGGTCAGCTTCCCCCCGCACAGACTCTTCGGCTGCATGCAACAATAAATTGAGCACTGATGTGCTTTGATACAGAGGTAGCGCACTTTCACCCAATCCAGATTTCCGCAGATAGTTTACGAACCCAAGTACATTCCGGTTATCGGTCCAGTCGGCGCCCACCGCCACCAGCGCGTAGCCATTGTTATCCCTTCCCCGAAGCCAGCGGGCAAACAACTCAGCAAGTTTCGTCTTGCCCGTACCACTGTTACCAGTTAATAACACAAAGGGTTTAGCAGCAAGACACGAAATAAAGGATGCCACCAGCGATGGATCAAAGTACATTCCAGCCTCTAAGAGTTTATTAGCAAACTCAATGTGTAAATCAGGTCCCAAATTTCCCTGCCTCACTAACATTGCCATATCTAATTCCTCACAGACTGCCACACCGCTGTCATTGTGTTTGACTGCCGAAGCAGCCATCTTTGCAACAAAATTGGGATCAGATTCGTACTTTCCATTCCATGACCGGGCCTTCTTTTGGGAACTGGTGGTCCCGGGAAGGCCAGTTCCCCTAATCCCAAAACTTACATTTGATATCTTCATGGACCACCAAGCTTCATTTCGGTAAGTCGCGCCTGCCAGAAGGTGTAAAAACGCGGCGGTTGCCGAATCCCGGCCCAAGCGAATCACGTGCCGATTAAACACCAAAGTCGCCAACGCCCATTCACCATCGTGCATCACACTGTCTGCTAAATTTACAAAACCATTGTATACAGCATCACTAGTCGAAATTGCAGCGCACAAGTCAGCAATAATTTTGTGGTGGGTAACAGTTAGCCTTACTTCAGAACGACAAATTGCGGGAACAAAGAAATCATCTCTACTTATCCCCTTATGCCCTCCACAGCTGTCTGGATTAAGAATAAAATTGGTTAATGCGGCCTTGTCCGAGGCATCGAGATCAATTTCCCCATCAATCACAGCCTTCAATTCATTCCAGCCAAGCGGAGGGTTTTCCCAAGATCGTTTTCTTTCGAATTCCGATCTTATTTGTTGCGCATCGAAACCTGCGCGCGCAGCAAGTTCGAGTACCTTGGTCTGGTACACCAATAATCCTTGGTAGAGCTTGACAGCAGCCGCAGCTACGCAACAATTTAGATCTGAAACATCAGTCATAATCAGTCGTGAAGTCTCGAGCCGAATGCTGAAATCAGAACTTTCCGACCGCTTTGGTCTCCACAAATCGCACAATTGTTGCTTCAATACTTGGTCCACCACCACCGGAGACACACTGTTGTATAAGCGACTAACATCGGAGATATAATTTCCTACAAGTTCATAAAGATCAGGTAATAACATATATTCCGCTACTCTATTACCGGATCAAGTAAATCCATCCGGTCATGAACGGGTAGATTCTTTTCGAGTGCACTTAAGATCGCGCTGCCAACCGAGCGCACAACAGGCACGGCAACCGAATTCCCAAACTGCTGGTAGGCATAACGACGGGAGCTATCAAGTACAAAAGAATCAGGAAAGCCTTGCAGTCTCGCACATTCCCGTGGCGTAAGTATCCGCGGATTATTGCCGGGCTGCTCAATCAACACCTCACTCCCATCCTTCCAATACCGAGCCGAAATCGTATTTACATACTTACTTGCTGGATTGAACAAGGAGAATCCGAACCCGTTTCCCTTAAGTTTATGTTCACTCCGACGCCGGATATGGCCCCTCCACATTGCTTCGGATATTGTGAATCTTGAGTCTGGTTTGGCTTCGAGAATATCCCCCACCTTCAATTCGGGTATCGGTGCAGATTTCGGCCAATTAAACTGCAGTGGTTCAGAAAAAGCAACAATGAATACTCGCTCACGGTTTTGAGGCACGCCGTAATCGTAGGCTTTAAGTACTTTCGAATATACCTTGTAACCAATCTTTTTGAGTGAAGAGCAGATAGTCTTGAATGTATTTCCGCCATCATGGGTCTTTAGCCGCTTAACATTTTCAAGAAACAGCACTTTTGGCTTTAGCGCACGTGTTATTGTAAGAATATCGAAAAATAGTGTGCCGCGCGCATCGTTAAAACCATGTTGCAGACCCGCTTGCGAAAACGGTTGGCATGGAAATCCACCACAAAGAATTTCATGCGGCGGAATCACATTATGCGATGTCGCCTTTCCCGACATCAATTTTGTGAGTCTAGTTATATCCCCAAACGGAATCTCTCCGTAGTTTTCGAAGTAGGTTTTCATAGCGTGTTGGTCCCACTCGGAGGAAAAAAGGCATCTACCGCCAAGCTCTTGCAGTGCAATCCGGAAGCCCCCGATCCCCGCGAACAGATCAATAAACGCAAACTTATTTTTTACGGGAGGGGGGAACGGAACACCCGAAAAATCGATGCGTATCGGACGCAGTCCATTACCGTACAGTGGTAGCCTGAATGCCAAGCCTTGATTACGTAAATGGCAGTGGTCTCGAATCAAATTAAGCCATTTGTCACGATAGGTTGTGCCAAGTAGCAAAGGTGACTGCTCCGGAGTCTGAAGCCAGTGTGACACAATTGCACGGAGCTCGTCGCGATGAAGTTTAGAAAAAGTTGACCTCGTCTCTACAGTCAAAATAAGTCTGAGCGCTTCGTCATATCGAATTTCATATTCCGAAGTACGCAGCACCGACAAGCGTTTGATCCCGATTTCGCTGCGGGCTTTATTCGTTACAGTCTTCATCGAATTAGTTGTTTTTGATTTGTTAGCCAAACCAGCCTCGTTAGCACTCCCCCACAAATTCGCATTCCACAATAGTCACGCAAACTACTTACCAGCAATGCCTGCTATACCCATCCACCACATAGCCTCATGGCATAGTTCAATCGACCACAATACCTCGTGAAACTCAAGTAGCAGTTTTGCCGGAGCATATTGGCTTGTACAGCGGGCATTTTCAGTAAGCTGTAAAGCCTAATCGTATGTCCTCGTTCCAGCACATCAATTATTATTACACACACACCATGCCACCCCGCAAGTCCTCGCACCCGCCCTCCGCCGAGCGCGCGCCTTCACCCCCGCCGACCTTTGTCGCCATCGATTTTGAAACCGCGGACTACGGGCGCGACAGTGCCAGCGCACAGGCACTGTCG
>Ga0209553_1000977_pt1 | contig 14498 bp, 11 predicted proteins | sample LauGreFBDMM110DN_2_FD_188217 | JGI IMG/M metagenome (GOLD analysis project Ga0209553, IMG submission 188217) | Freshwater lake microbial communities from Lake Michigan, USA - Fa13.BD.MM110.DN (SPAdes) (version 2) | ecosystem: Environmental > Aquatic > Freshwater > Lake | place: Lake Michigan...
AGATGGAAGTGAAAAGTTTTATGCCGCTCATGTTCTCTTGCGTTACTTTTCGCCATGCGTGAGGGGAGTATCAAGCATTTCTTGTTCGATAAATTTATCTGATTTTAAAGGTTCAGTTTATCCAGTATCAGTAACACCCGGAACAGGTTGTCGGGAATTTGCTTTAGAGGGCAAGTGTGTAGATTCGTTAAATTTCAAGGGAGCAGAAAGAATTGCAGTTTCGCTTCGTATGGATCAAAAATTAACGGGTTGGATTTTCGGTAGGATGCAAAATGCAGATTTTTCAGTCACTCCGATAGATTCGAAATATAACAAAATTCGCATCGAAGGAGACGTTACTTTGGTCCCTGAATTAATAGCATCTATCGCAAAATCTGAAATTGTTAAAGATCCCGTACTTGAAAAATATTTAAAGGATTTCTTTACAGTTGGCAGACCTGGAACCGCGGTCCCAAACCCTGGTGGGGGCTCTTGGAACGATGCTTCTGTTGGGGGCTTATGGTCGAAAACTTATCCAGATTTCTTAAGTGCCCAAACGACAACGAGGCTACTATCGAATAACTTCGATAAGTTTGGGTTATTTGCTGCTTTTGAAAACCATCTCAAGCCATTCTCTCCTAAAGCAGAAAACAACGGTAGAAATATTTTGCGCGAAACAAATTCAATTTTTTGGAATTTCGGTGCTAATGCATATATCGGAAACAATACGTGTTCTGCCGATAAGAGCAAATTGCATGGCATGGTAGTAACAAATGCCCCGATTTTTGAGACAGGGCCACCTGTTTTCAAAGATGGATCTTTAAATTACAAAGTTGCTGGCGTTCACACAAATGTTGATGGTTCGATATTCCAAGGGCGCTATACCTACATTGTCCGTTCTGATACGGCTCGATGCTATTACGGCTTTTCGGATGCACCAATTGTTGCAAGTGTTGAAGTAGTCTCCGCAGATAATTCAGCTCAAATTGCAACTGTTTTGGTTTCTGAAAATAAATCAACCGGATTCATAAAGTTACAAGCAGATAATTTTACTTTTTCCTCACCAACTATCAAAGTCAAATTGGTACAGGATAAACCTTTGGTTGCAATTAAACAGGATGCACCAAAAGTGGCGACCACAGCAGCTGTTAAGAAAGTAATCACAATTACCTGCGCTAAAGGCAAGATCACCAAGAAGTTTTCAGGTGCGAACCCTAAATGTCCTAGTGGATACCAGAAAAAGAAATAAGTTCTGCACTTTCCTAAATACTTTGGCACAATTGCTTCATGTCACTTGTACTTGTCACCGGAGGTTCTCGCGGACTGGGCTTTGAAACCGCCAAAGCGTTACGAGATCAGGGGCACCAAATTGTTTTAGTCGCTAAAGATAAAGATCGATTAGCCGAAGCTGCAGCTCAATTAGATTGCACCTATCGAGCCGTTGACCTAGCGGATATCGATGCGGCTAAGAAAACATTCGAAGAGATTTTAGAAAATATTGGCGTGCCTGAAATTTTGATCTTGGCCCATGGTGTCATGAGTGCAAAGATGTCTAAGACCTTAAAAACAGATAATGAAGAGTGGCGTCGGGTCATGGCAATTAATCTTGATTCAGTTTTTTGTGCAGTCAATACATTGGCAGCCCCAATGGCTGAAGCAAGAAATGGGCGAGTAATAATTTTCTCAGCATGTTTAGGCCGAATGTCTGGACCAGGAAATGCGGGCGGGTTAGCTCCTTATCGAATCAGCAAAGCAGGAGTAAACGCATTAGTCCGAAATTTGGCACATGAAACTGGCTTGGGTGGCAGGGGAGTTTTAGTTGATGCCATATGTCCTAATCATTCACGGACCGACATGGGTGGGCCAGCAGCTCTGCTATCTGCCGAAGAAGGTGCCCGCACTGCAATCTGGTTGGCTACGCGAAATTTTGACCTGAATGGTTCAACTGATCAAGAGCGGTTAACCGGAGTACTTTGGGAAGAGATGAAGGTAATTCCCTGGTAATGATGAGCGAGTTCTAAATCTCTCCCCTTTTTAGGCCGTCAAGAACCTCTTTAGCGCGTTCTTTTAATTCTGGCAGATCTGAAAGGCGATTAAGTCCAAAGATCTGTTGACTCATCCGATGGTTTTTGCGGAAAGTTTCTTTGTGACGATCAAGAAAATCCCAATACAAAGTTGTGAATGGGCAAGCTTTTTCTCCCACGCGCAATTTAGGATCATAAACACAAGGTTTGCAGTAATTAGACATTCGTGAAATGTAAGCACCACCTGCTGCATAAGGCTTAGTCATCATAATGCCACCATCAGCATGAACACCCATGCCGATTACGTTTGGAACCATTACCCATTCAGATGCATCAACAAAGACCTCGCGCATCCATTCCAAAAATTCTTGTGGATTTGTACCGGTAATCAGAGCAAGATTGGAAAGTAACATCAGCCGCGGGATGTGATGAGCCCAAGCGCGAGCATTGATATCGGTCACGGTTTGTTTAATGCAGTTCATCTGGGTTTTGTCGGGGTCGCTAAATAAAGGGAGTAATTTCTTGGTTGCATTTAATTGGTTGTTGTCACGGTAATCGGGGCCAAGGAACCAATACATACCATTAACGTATTCACGCCATCCGATAACTTGCCGAATAAAGCCTTCGGCAGATTCGATTGGGATTGCGCCAGTGTCAAATGCCTTTACAGCTGCTTTAATAACTTCACTCGGATGCAGCAATCCATTATTTAAATATGGAGAAAGCAACGAGTGATGGAGTGCCCAGTTGTCAGTAGTCATGGCATCTTCTAGTGGACCAAATTCGGCAAAGTGATTTTCAATAAAGTTTTTTAATTGAGCAAGTGCCCCTTTGCGCGTAGTCGCCCAGGTAGATGTGGGTTTATGTGAGATTTCAATCGCTACTTGATTATCAATCTCATCTCTATGATGTTCTAAGTATTTCGGCCCTTCATATTTTTTTGGGGGAGGCAAGCGGTTCTCTTTATCAAAGTTCCATGAACCGCCGGCTGGCTCTCCACCTTCCATCAATACATTTAATCTAGTACGTTGTTTTCGATAAAAGTTCTCCATCAAATAATTTTTCTGATCTGCAGCCCATGATTGAAATAGTGGTCTAGGGGTTAAAAAGAAATCGTTTTCAACAAAAGTAACCCCATGGGCTTTCAGTGCCGCAAACTGTCGAAAAGATGATGGCTCAGCACAGATGATCGGAAGTTTCGGATATTTCTTTTGAACCTTTTCAAGACCAGCAACTGTCGTTGCTGCCTTCAAATATTCAACAGTGAATCCTTCCTCTTCAAGAGATTGCGCAAAGTGACGGGCACTAGATACCAAAAAGAAGAGCCGCTCTTTATGCCAATTCCGTCCGGTAGTCATTCGTGCGCTTTCTACCAAGACAATCAGGTCATGTTTTGGATCTGCATCTTTCAGGGCGCCATATTTACGGTGCAGGTGATCAAAAGGAATATAGATAATTCGCTTCATTTATTTTCTCGGCATCGGTCGCTGCAGTATTTAACTTCATTCCAGTTCTTAGCCCATTTTTTACGCCACTCAAATTCCAGATTGCAACGGGTGCAGATCTTTGGGGGAAACCCATTCTTATTTTTTGCGATCCGTGACATAGCGCAAAGAGTAGTCTCCAAGAGCTAAAAATTCAGAGGATAGAATTATGGAATTAAGGTGTTAGCGAAGATCTGCCAAGCAAGAGCGGATTTTGCAAATAGGGAGAGAGTTATATAGGTACGTTCTCCACGCAAATAATTACTCCACTTTCCGACTTTTTTGTATTGAACCCACTGCACTAAAGCAAAAGAGTTAAAGAAAACAAAGATTGTGAAGACAATTCCATAAACAAAGGCTGGGGCAGAGGTGTCACTTACGCCGCCGATTGAAAGCACATAAAAAGCAAGTGCGATCCAAGGAACGATTCCGGTGATGCACCCAAAAATAAATGGTAGCCATCCACCATTTCCTGGAGTTTCATATTTTTCTTGTAACCATCCAAACAAAATCATTGAAGCATTAACTCCAAAGATTGAGATAAGAGCAGTTATATCTGCGATACCAGTTACTTGAGCGATCAGTACAATCATTACTGAAGAACTTATTGAGTATTCAACCCACCTGAAGTAATTTCGTTGAGCTGACAAACCAGCGCTGTAACGAGGAAAAAATTGCGGACTGGCAACAATAAAGTGAAAGAGCGCAGAAAGTCCCAAGAAGATTGCGACGGTTAAGCCGATTGGGGTGCTGAAAAGAATTACCGCAGGGGAAAATGAGGAACCTGGCGGGCCGGACATATAAGTTGCAGTTACCGGCAAAGCAAAATCACTGCTCAATGCCAAGACGGCGGACATTTGCACCAAGTGCAAAATTCCAGCCAAAATATTTACTTTGCGAAGTCGGGTGATAGTTAGCTCTTTGCTCATAACTCAAAAATACCTTAGATATTTGATTAAAGAGATAAATCTGCGATTGGGTGCCTCGAGTCGGATTTGAACCGACACTATGCAGTGTTTGAGACTGCCCTCTCTACCGTTGGAGTACCGAGGCCGGTAGTGCAATTACAAATCTTATCGGTGTTGAGTGAGTACCCTTAGCAAGTGTCTATTTCACCCGATGCCAAGCAAGTGGCTCCAAGAATAATTGTCGCTGAAGATGAGGCGATCATTCGGATGGACCTGGTCGAGATGTTGCGCGAGGCTGGATATAACGTGATTGGTGAAGCAGCAAATGGTCGCGAGGCGATCTCACTGGCGCGCCATTTAAAACCGGATTTAGCGATACTAGATGTGAAGATGCCGGAGATTGATGGCATATCTGCGGCCGAACTAATAGTTAGTGAGAAATTAGCTGCTGTATTGATGTTGACCGCTTTTAGTCAACGAGAGCTAGTTGAGCGAGCCCGAGATGCCGGGGCAATGGCTTATTTGGTCAAACCTTTTTCAATCAGCGACCTGACTCCAGCTATTGAAATGGCTCTTGGTCGATATGCCCAGATTCAGGCCCTGGAGGCTGAGGTTGGCGAACTTGGGGAGAGATTGGAGGCCCGCAAGTTGGTGGATCGAGCCAAAGGGATACTGATGGCCAATTTAGGGATCACCGAGGCTGAGGCCTTCAAATGGATCCAAAAGGCGGCTATGGATCAGCGCAGCTCAATGAGTGCGGTTAGTGAAGGGGTCTTAGCCCATTATCAGCAGGGGAGTTAACACCCTTTTAACTTAATATTTTGCTTTTCGGGGTGTCGAAATTGGGCAAGTGCTGGCATACTCACACTGTCAAAACGCTTATCTCGAGGGTCTTTTTCGGGAAAGCTGACTATCTGAAAATATCCGAAAGGGAAATAATGCAAATTTCAAAGAAACTTAAGGTTGTTGCTGCATTTGCAGTTGCAAGCTTGGTCTTTGCTGGTTGCTCAAAGTCCGCTTCTGAAGAAACAGCTGAACCAGCTGCAGAAGCTACTGTAGAAAAAGGGACTGGACCATTAAAGATCGGCTCACTACTTCCAGAGACTGGCAGCCTCGCATTTCTCGGACCTCCTGAGTTTGCCGGCGTTGACCTAGCTGTTGCTGATATCAATGCAGCAGGTGGCGTTCTTGAACAACCAATGGAGCACATTCGTGGCGATTCCGGAGATACAAGCACAGACATTGCACAACAGACTGCTGATTCACATATCGCAGCTGGTGTAGGCGCAATTGTTGGTGCTGCATCTTCAGGTGTTTCACTAACTGTGATCGATAAAATCTCAGGTGCTGGCATTGTTCACTTCTCACCAGCTAACACCTCCCCAGATTTGACCAGCTATGCAGACAATGGCTTCTACTTCCGTTCCGCTCCTTCAGATACATTCCAAGGTGCAGTTCTCGGACAGTTGATGGCGGCTAACGGCGCAAAGAACGCTGTTTTCCTAAACCTTGATGATGCATACGGAAACGGTCTTGCTAAGTACGGTATTGCTGGATTCACCGGAACCTCAACTCAGGTTGTTTACAACCCACAAGCTGCTGAGTTTTCTGCTGATGTTTCAAAGGCAAAGGCTGCGAAGCCAGATGCAATTGCAATCATCGGATTCGATGAGACCACAAAAGTTCTTACCGAATTGATCAAGCAAGGAATTGGACCTGACAAGGTTAAGACCTACCTTGTTGATGGAAACCTTTCATCAGGTGCCTACAAGGATCTTCCAAAGAACATCATGAAGGGCGTCAAGGCAACACTTCCTGGCGTATTCACAAATGATGATCTAAAGAAGCGCCTACTTGGTGTCGATCCTAAATTGACCGACTTCTCATACGCTCCAGAGTCATACGACGCTGTAGTGCTAATTGCGCTCGCCGCTGAGCAGGGTAAGGGAACTGATGGAACAACCATCAGAGATAACCTCGCATCTGTTTCATCAGGTGGAACAAAGTGCACCACATTCGCAGAGTGCAAGACTTTGATCGCTGCTGGTACTGATATCGATTACGACGGAGTTTCCGGCGCAATTGAATTCGATGCTAATGGAGATCCATCTGTTGCAACAATGGGTGTCTATGAGTACGTAGCAAATGACAAGTACGAAGCTCGTGCCGCTGAATTCATCACCGGTGCCGTACCTGCTGCTTAGTAATAAAGTTCAGGCACTTTTGCTTTCAAAGTGAAGTGCAAGAAAGAGCCCCGCTTAACGGTGGGGCTCTTTCTTATTTGATCAGCTGATATTTATACTTAATTTGATTTTGTGGAAGGGAGAAAAGTTTCATGGAGCATAACCAAGAGCATGCTGGTCATGAATACTTTTCGCAACTTTATGGCGCCACCTCAGCAGGGGGCGAACCCCAACAAACTATCTTTGATAAGTGGCGCGACAAAATGCTGGTTAGTGCATTCAAAAAATACAGTGATCACAACTTAGCGACTTCAGATGTATTAGATGTTGGCTGTGGCTACGGCTGGCTGCTCGACGCATTTGAGGGCGCGCAAAGTTTGTGCGGAGTAGATATCGCCCATCATGCAGTAGAAGTTGCTGCAAATAGAAAGCCAGATAGATTTTTCAAGCAAGGGGATCTGCATGATCCAAGCCCGTTTGCGCAAAAGTTTGATTTGATTTTGGCGATCAATATTATTGAACACTTGAGTAATCCTGTTGCTGGTATCGAATCAATAAAAAATGCGGCAAAGCCCGGCGCGATTGTCTTGGTACATATGCCAACAATCAGCAATTGGTTGACTCGATGGGAATACTCAAAACTTTATGATTCAGATCCCACCCATATTTATCGTCCCTCTGGAAAAACAGTTCGCAAATTATTTGAAGTTAATGGATTTGAAACTTTGCGGGATTCATACTTGCCACATTTCCCAGCATCTCTGACCAAGATTTGGCCGATTCACCCGGCTTATCTAGTAGTCTTCAAACGCAGCAATTAAATTTAAGCGTTTGCTGCAAGAGTTCCTAAATACAATTCAATTACTTTTGGATCGTTGGCAAGTGATTTCCCAGTCCCAGTGTAAGCATTTCTACCTTGGTCAAGGACATATCCGCGATCAACAATTTGTAAGCAACGACGGGCATTTTGCTCAACCATAATTACAGTTACCCCAGTGCGATTAATTTCGCGCACTCTGACAAATACTTCATCTTGCAAAGCCGGGGATAGGCCCGCACTTGGTTCATCTAACAATAGAACTGATGGGTTCATCATTAACGCCCGGCCCATAGCAACCATCTGGCGTTCACCTCCAGAGAGGGAACCAGCTCTTTGTTTACGACGATCGCCAATGGCTGGAAAGAGAGAGGTCACGAAATCAAACCGTTCATTGAATTGATCAGCGGCCTGATAGGCACCCATTTGCAGATTTTCTTCAATTGTTAGGGATGGAAAAACATTATTTGACTGTGGCACAAAACCGATTCCTTTTTTAACTAACTCATCGGCACGTTTATTTGTAATCTCTTCTCCACGCAACTTCACAAAACCATCTCTTACTTTGACTAGACCGAAGAGTGCCTTCAATAAAGTTGATTTTCCGGCGCCATTAGGACCAATAATGCCGACAAGCTCACCTTCATTTGCATAAAGGTCACAGCCATTAAGAATATTTATACCCGGAAGATAACCAGCGATTATGCCGCCAGCTTCAAGTAATAGATCATCACCAGCTAATTTTGTAGGTTCCATTTGGCTAGCCTCGATCCTGTTCAAGAGTGGAATCATGATGTGCGCCAAGGTATGCGTCAATCACAGCTTTGTCGCGCATGACGATATTTGGTGGACCTTCAGCAACAATTACACCTTGGGCCATAACAATTACCCAGTCGCTGATATCTCGCACCATGTCCATATCGTGCTCAACAAATAAAACTGTCATTCCTTCTTCGCGTAAATCCTTAATATGACCAAGAAGTGATTGCTTAAGAGCAGGGTTAACACCTGCCATTGGTTCATCAAGCATCACCAACTCTGGTTCTACCATTAACGCTCTGGCCATCTCAAGAAGTTTGCGTTGACCACCAGAGAGGGCAGCAGCAAAATCATCACGCTTATCTATCAATTTGAATCTAGTTAATAACTCTTCACTTCTTGCCGTCGTCGCTTTTTCTTGTGCATTCCAAAGGAAAGGAAGTGCAGCTCGTAAAATTGATTCACCTTTTTGATTTGTCGCCGCAAGACGCATATTGTCAATCACAGTTAAACGGTAAAGGGCTTTAGTTAATTGAAAAGTTCGCACCATTCCCATGCGTGCCACTTTATGAGGGGGAGTTCCCGAGATCTTCACTCCATTAAAACTCCATGAACCTTCATCAACTTGGTCAAAACCAGTAAGTAAATTAAAAAAAGTTGTTTTTCCTGCCCCGTTAGGACCAATTAGTGCAGTGATCGCACCTCTTTGAATTTCAAGGTGACTAACATTTACCGCAGTTAAGCCACCAAATTTACGCACAACATGGTCAGCAACAATTATTGGATCAGGTTTGCTTACTCCCGGGGTCGGGGTAATTCCAGCAAGAGCAGCTAAAGCAATATCGCGACGTGAAGTATTTTGACTAGGCGCGGGCATCTAGAGCCAACTCCTTTCGGTCACCAAAAATTCCTTGTGGTCTGAAGATCATTAACATCATCAATCCAAGACCAACCAACATAAAGCGAATCTGTCCTACTTGGTTAACACCAATTAGCCATTCAGGGATGTACCCAGCGCTCACCGCTTGGCGCAACATCTGTTCAATAAAGACGAGTAAAAACCAAAAAATAATTGAGCCGGCTATTGGCGCAAAGACGCGGGCTGCCCCGCCAAGAATCAAAACGGTATAAGCAAAGAAGGTAAGTGCAGTTCCGTAATTATCGGGCTGCACAGATTGACGAGAAAGAGCGTAAACAAAACCTGCGAAGGAGCCCACAATGCCACCAATAATTAATGATTGCATTTTGTATAAGTAAACATTTTTGCCTAGCGACCGAACCGCTTCTTCATCTTCGCGGATAGATTTAAGCACCCGTCCCCAAGGAGAGCGAACTAGCAGCCACATCACAAAGAGAACTACGATTACTAATGCCCAGCCAGTTATTACGACCCACAGATCGTTGCCGTTATAACGCAGGAAAGGGGTGTTTAATCCACTTTTAAATGGATTTAGAGCAAAGAAATCTTTTCCAAATTTTCCAGTAATTCCATCTGAACCGCCGAGATACTCATTGAAGGTAGCCGAGCGTGCAATCTGCCTAATAATCTCGGCAGCGGCAATGGTAACAATCGCTAAATAATCCGCACGCAATCTCAAAGTCGGCAAACCAAGTAGTAGCGCAAGTATTACTGAGTTAAATATTCCAGCTAGTAGAGCAGCCCAAAGTGGAAAATTAAAAGACACTACAAGAGTGGCAACACTATAAGCGCCGACAGCTAGAAATCCGGCTTGGCCAAAGTTAAGCAATCCGGTATATCCAAAATGCATATTTAAACCAATTGCTGCAAGCGCAAAAATTATTGTATTAACACCGAGTGCAGCGCTAAATGATTGTTGCGCGATAAAAATAAAATCCATTAGCCAACCCGCTCTTTCCGACCGAGGATGCCTTGTGGGCGAACTAATAAAATTATGATCAAAATTAACAGCGCACCTACATATTTAAGCTCTGTTGGAATTATTAAGGTGGAAAGTTGAATCAATACACCAATAACGAGCGAGCCAACGAGCGCTCCATATGCAGTTCCTAAACCGCCGAGAGTTACTGCTGCAAAAATCAGTAACAACATATCCTGACCCATTAAGAAACTGACACCTTGATTTAAGGTGACCATGATCCCAGCAAAGGCTGCTAATAAAGCGCCCAATATCCAAACTGATCTAATTACTGCTTCAACTTCAATTCCAGAAGCAGCGGCAAGAGCGGGATTGTCGGCAACTGCTCGACTTGCTTTACCCATTTTGCTGCGCAATAGCCAAAACGTGGCGCCAGCAAGTAAAAGTAATCCAACAGATGTGCTTATGATTGATTTAGGGGTGATGCTTACTAGTCCAATTTCTAGCCCTGCTTGTCCGGCAAATTGCGGCAACTGTCTGGTAAATCCACCAAATATAAACAGGAAAACATATCTGATAAAAATTGCAAATCCGATTGAGACTACGAGCATTGCGATCAAGCCAGTACCACGTTTTCGCAACGGCTTCCAAAGTAATCGGTCCTGCAAATAACCGCCAATAAAGGCAGAGAGCGCAACAGCAATAGGGATCGCAGCAAAAACCGGCAATCCCGCGATAGCGCTAAAGAAGTAAGTAAGCAATCCACCAAGGGTTAAAAGTTCACCATGCGCAAAATTTGTTAATCCAGTTGTACCAAATACTAAATTCAAGCCAAGGGCAGCGAGGGCAATGATGATGCCAAGGACCAAGCCGTCAGCAAGCAATTGCACCGATTGATCAAGGATTGGAGTTTTTTCAGCGCCTGGTCCGATCAGAAATAAAACCGTTATGGCGGTACCGAGCATCAATACATTTATTTTGCGAGTTGCTTTTGTTACATCAGTTAATGCTTGTCCGCTAGGCAGTGAACTTTGATCAAGGGTGACGTCATAGATTCCAGTTGAAGTAACTTCAACTTGCCATTTACCCATTGCGTCAGAAGTAACTTGAGTTGCGAAACCATTTGGCCCGGTTACGTCGATCCGCACACCTGAAAGTGGGGTTGAAGCTACATCTTTAATTTCGCCGACAAGGGTCGAGCCAGCGGCGGCGGCAGAACTTGCTACCCAAGTTGAAAATCCGCTAATTAGGAAAAAACTAGCTAGGCCCAGCGCAATATTGCGCACGAATTGAGTCTTCCCCAGCTTCATTCTTTACTCACTCGTTTCCCCTAAGTTGATCGGTAGCGTACACAGAGAAGGCCAAAATAGAGCGGCTTAATTCGCTTTTTTGGAGTCAGGCTTCTCTGACTTCTCTCGCTGGTCAGTTGTCGTTTCACTTAAAATCAAGCAGGTGATCCGGGCAGTGCAGGTACGGATTCCTTCTTCGTCAGTAATTACAACTTCATAGCTAGCCAATGTTCGACCCAGAGAAATGGCAGTGGCCACCCCGGTCACGATCCCTTTTTTAGCCGCACGATGATGGGTTGCACTTACTTCGATTCCAACAATTCGGCGATCAAGTCCGGCGTGCAGATGAGAACCAATTGATCCCAAACTTTCAGCCAAAACCACATTTGCTCCGCCATGTAAGAGTCCAAATGGCTGGGTGTTCCCGTCGACCGGCATAGTGCCGACCATTCTCTGCGGGGAGGCTTCGATAATCTCTATGCCCATTTTTTGGTCTAAAGCTCCGCGACCACGCTCATTCAGGGCAGCCAAATTTTCAGCGCTCAATTTGTTGAGATTGTTGAGATTGTTAAGTGTGCTCATCTGTCAATCCTACGCGCTCAACCTAGGATCCAGATATGGGGAAATCTAACTCACCGAGATCAACAAGTGAGCGGCGACTGCTTTTGCTAGATGGCCATTCGATGGCATATCGGGCATTTCATGCTCTACCGGTCGAAAACTTCAAAACCTCAACTGGATTTCCAACAAATGCTGCATACGGATTTACCACCATGTTGCTCAATCTGTTGCGAGATGTGGAGCCAACTCATATTGCGGTGGCATTTGATGTATCTCGAAAAACTTTTCGTTCGGAACGTTTTCCGGAGTACAAGGCTAATCGCGCTAAAACTCCAGATGAGTTTCGATCTCAAATGCCAGAAATTTTTGCAGTCGTGGATGCTTTAGGGATTAAAAGAATTCAGAAAGAGGGGTTTGAGGCCGATGACCTTATTGCGACCTTAGCAACCAATGCAGTAGCAAAAAAATTTGAAGTAGAGATTTGTTCCGGAGATCGTGACACATTTCAATTGGTCACAGATCAGATAACGGTTCTTTATCCAAAAAAAGGTGTCAGTGAATTAGCCAGAATGACACCTGAAGCAGTATTTGAAAAATATGGTTTAACTCCAAAACAGTATCCAGATTTTGCGGCTTTGCGAGGAGACCCAAGTGACAACCTCCCATCCCTTGCTGGGGTTGGCGAAAAGACTGCTACTAAATGGATTGCTGAATATGGTTCCCTAAAAACTCTGCTGGAAAAAGCAGAGGAGATAAGTGGAAAAGTTGGCGAATCTCTCCGATCTGGAATTGAGCAAGTTAAGTTAAATCACGAATTAACTCATTTGATCAGAGATGTAGAAATTGAATTAGAGATAGAAGATTTGGAAATTGCCGAAAAAGATTTCAAAGAGTTGCGACAGATATTTGATCGACTTGAGTTTCGCGCGTTAAAAGAGCGAATAAACAAAATGGATAACTTCAGCGAATCAACTACTACGCCAACTCTCAAAAAAACCAAAAGCCAAGAAGTTGCAAAGATAATAATTATCAAAGATGTTAAAGATTTGAATTTAATTGATAAAACACAATTAAGTGCAGTTGCTTATTCGCTGCAAGGTGAGCAAGATTTTGAAATCTTGATATCTCAGGGAAGTGAAAAGAATTTTTTACTAAAAGATGGAATAGCTACAATGTGGCTACAGAACGAAAAATATCAAAAAGTGTTTTTTGATTTGAAGCCATTGGCCAGACGCTCAGATTCTGGAATTTTAGGGGAGTGTGTCGATTTAGCTCTGCTTTCTTATCTGATTAATCCTGGCGCGAGAACCCCTGAGTTAAGTGAAGTAGTTGGCGTTTTACTTGGAAGAGAGATTGCCGGTCAATCTTTTGAAAACGGCGCGGAATCACCAATGGAGTTGGATTTTGAGGCACCAAATCTCGAGATAGACAAAACCGCCTTGCAAATGCAAGCCCAAGCAATATTTGAGCTCTATCCACTTCTTTTACAAAAAGCAGATCAAGCCAAGGCGAGTAAATTGGCTGCAGAACTTGAAATTCCAACTGCACTGGCTTTAGCAAATATGGAACGCATCGGAATTGCGGTAGATACCAAAGAGATTTCTAGATTAGAAACTTTTTTCGCTAAAGCAGGTATTGCAGCTGCAAAAGAAGCGCACAAAATAGTTGGGCATGAATTTAATCTTGCATCTCCGAAGCAGTTGCAAGAAGTCTTATTTGATGAACTGCAATTGCCAAAAAGTAAGAAAATTAAAACTGGATATACAACTGACGCAGAAGCTCTGCAGTACCTACAGGAAAGTACAAAACATCCAGTTATCGATCAGATTTTGCGATCACGAGATGTTTTAAAATTAAAAAGTGTGGTTGAAGGATTGAGTCGCGAAACGGCGACCGATGGGCGAATACACACAACTTTCCAACAGATGGTTACCTCGACAGGAAGACTTTCATCGACAGAACCAAACCTTCAAAATATCCCAATCAGGAGTGAGGAAGGAAGGTTAATCAGAAGTTGTTTTATTGCTGGGAAAGGTTTTGAAGAGTTGATGACTGCAGATTACAGTCAGATTGAAATGCGCATCATGGCTCATCTTTCAAAAGATGAGGCTCTTCTTGCGGCATTAACTTCAGGTGAGGATTTACATACGACGGTTGGCTCTGAAGTATTTGGTGTCAAAGCTAGCGAAGTTACATCAGAGATGCGTCGCACGATTAAAGCGATGTCTTATGGATTGGCTTATGGGCTTTCAGCCTTTGGTTTATCCCAACAACTTGGAATCTCACCAATAGCGGCACAAGAATTAATGAATAAATACTTTGAACGGTTTGGTGGTATCCGCGATTACTTAGCTGATGTTGTGATTGAAGCACGGAAAGTTGGATATACCGAAACCATTTTAGGACGCAGACGTTATCTTCCTGATTTGCAAAGTGATGTTAAAACTCGAAGAGATATTGCAGAGCGGATGGCACTTAACGCACCCATTCAGGGCTCTGCTGCAGACATTATGAAATTAGCAATGTTGAAAGTTGGAAACGCAATCTCTGCGGCTAATTTGAAATCTCGGATTTTGCTGCAGGTTCATGACGAACTGGTTTTAGAAGTTGCTAAAGGAGAGGCCAACGCGCTCTCGGAAATTGTGCGGACTCAGAT
>Ga0209553_1000984_pt1 | contig 14456 bp, 13 predicted proteins | sample LauGreFBDMM110DN_2_FD_188217 | JGI IMG/M metagenome (GOLD analysis project Ga0209553, IMG submission 188217) | Freshwater lake microbial communities from Lake Michigan, USA - Fa13.BD.MM110.DN (SPAdes) (version 2) | ecosystem: Environmental > Aquatic > Freshwater > Lake | place: Lake Michigan...
TTGCTCTATCCGTAGATGGGATTAATTGGATGATCTCTTCTGAAATTTTAGTACTTGCAATTGCCTTTTTCATTACTTTAATAAGCACTTCATTACTGTGCGCAGCAGTAGATGAGCCACGAAGTAGTGCTGCATTTCCTGACTTAATTAAAATTACAGCAGCATCAACAGTCACATTAGGGCGGGCTTCATAGACCATACCCACCACACCAAATGGCACAGACTTTTGCTTTAGATTTAAACCATTATCTAAATTTCTTTCAACTAATACTCGTCCTAGTGGATCAGGTAGTTTTGCAATATCTCTAGCCGCCTGCGCCATCGAAGTTATTCTCACTTTAGTAAGTAGTAATCGATCTTGCAGTGATTCATTAATGCCAGCTGCTTTTGCAGCCGCCATATCCTGTTGATTTGCGGTTAAAATTAAATCTAAATTTTTCTCAAGTTCATCTGCGATATTAAGCAAAACTTGATTGCGCTGCTCAGCAGTTGAATTAGCTAGCGTGCGGGCAGCGACTCGAGCACGCTTTGCAATATCTGCAATCATCGAGGTGGCTTCCATGACCTAAGCCTACGGTCAATTAGGCTATGGATGTGCGACGATTATTTAGAGTCCTTAGAAATACCGTAATTTCACTACTCCTCTTATATGCGGCGCTATTTGTGTTCACCAAAGTTATTCACTACCCCGAGCCAATTGCCACAATTAAATTAGGATTAGCACCTGCCTCAAAGACTCCAACACTTCTGCCATGGCATGTGATTGATCCAGCTGCTAAGCCAATTGCCATTCCAGTTGCCTCTGAAAAAATGCCTGCCGAAATTATGTATAAAGGAACTTCATTAGCCTTTAATCAATTTTTAAAGCAAACTGATACCAACGCATTCATTGTTTTCCGAAATGGAGTTATGACATATGAATGGTATAAAGATGGCGTAACTCAAAGCACACAACTTCCTTCTTACTCTGTTGCTAAAACAATGACATCAATCATGATTGGACAATTAATTGCGCAAGGAAAAATTAAAGAAAGTGATAAATTTGTTACCTATTTTCCAGAATTAAAAGCAGGAACTAGTTTTGATCTAGTAACGATTAAGCAATTACTTGATATGCAGGCAGGTGTGGGTGTTAGTGATAATTACCCATCTGGTCCTTCAGGCTGGGGTGTAGCAATTGCCCAGATGTATGCCTCAACAGATCTCGATTGGTTTTTAAAAAATAATCGCAAGATGGCATTTGAACCAGGATCTAAATCAGAGTATAGAAGTGTGGACACGCAAATGCTTGGCATGATAATTAAAAAAGTGACTGGCAAAAAAGTAGCAGATTACTTTAGCCAAAATGTTTGGCAGCCAGCGGGTGCAAAATATCCTGCAACTTGGAATGTGGATCGAATTGGTGGAACTGAAAAGACTTTCTGTTGCTTTAATGCCTCCGGTATTGATTACGCCAGGATTGGAATGTTGTTTTTAAATGGTGGATACGCCGGTCCAAATAAAATCATTGATAAGGCTTGGTTAAATCGCCTAACTACTCCAGTGACAACTTTAGATCGTAATTGGGGATATGGTGCACAAGTTTGGCATCCCTACCCAAATACAAGTTTAATGTTAGGACTACATGGTCAATTTGTATTTATTAATCCAGAAAGTAGAACAGTTATTGTTAAGTTAAGTGATAATCCAACTGATTCTGATCATGAAAGTGATACCGCAAAAGCACTACTTGAGATATCTAATCTAAAGAATTAATTAGGTAAGAAGTAAGTTCCAACCGCTTTACCAGCTAATGCATCAGGTAAATCAGATAACTTAGTCAGCAACATTCCAATTCCAGCTGAGGTAACTAATTTTGCTGCTTCAATTTTTGTCACCATGCCACCGCTACCAACTCCAGCTGAGCCAATGCCTCCAATAGATTTAGCATCTATTTTTGAGATATCACTAACCTGATGAATCGCTTTTGCACCAGGAGTTGCTGGATTGGCGTCATATAGACCATCAATATCAGTGACTAATACAAGTAAATCTGCTTTTAGTAAATTTGTAACTAATGCTGCTAAGCCATCATTATCGCCAAATTTAATTTCTTCAGTTCCAACAGAGTCATTCTCATTAATAATTGGAACAACACTTAACTTAAGCAAAGAAAGTAGAACTTCTTTAATATTCTCTACATGCTTTGCCTTTGTAATATCATCTAAAGTGATTAGAACTTGAGAAGTTGTAATTTTAAATCGATTAAATGATTGGGTATATCTAGCCATAAGTAAGCCTTGCCCAACTGATGCAGCAGCTTGTTGGGAGGTTAGATCAGTAGGGCGAGAGTTAAGTCCAAGGGGTGCAAGGCCGGCAGCAATAGCACCGGATGAAACAACTGCTACCTCTTTACCTTCACTCTTAAGTTTTGCGACAACATCAACTAATTTATCAATTGCAGTTGGATCTAAATTAGCGCCGGCTTTACCAGTAAGTGTTGATGAACCAACTTTGATAACAATTCGCTTAGCTGCGCTGATATTAACGGACATCTTCATCCACTCTTGGCGTTTTAGGATTGGCTACATTGTACTCCCACTGCATTTCAATTTCGTCATCACTTAATTGATCAATGTCATCTGTTAATAAATCCATTCGCCATGGTGTTGAAAGACGAAGATCTTCTCCTCTAGGACCGGCTAATAATTCAGCACCTGCTTCAATTGATGGCTCCCAATCAAAGATAACTGCTTCTTCCCCTGAACCAATTCTTACTTCATCTCCAGCTTTAGCACCATTTTTAAACAACTCTTTTTCCACGCCATATGAAGCAAGACGATCTGCTAAATAACCAATAGCTTCAGCATTTGCAAAATCAGTTTGCTTAACCCATCGCTCTGGCTTATCACCAATCACATTAAATGTGCCATCTTCATTTGCTATTACAACGAAACCAGCATCATCAACTGCAATTGGCCGCAGCACAATTCTGGCCACCTGCTCCTCTTTTTGAGCTTTTCTAACCTTTTGAATTATCTGCGCCATTGCATAAATTAACTCCTGCATACCCTCTCGGCTTGCAGCTGAAACTTGAAATACTGGAAAACCACGAGCTTGCAAAGTTTTTTCAACCATATCTGCCATAGCTTTGCCATCTGGTAGATCAATTTTATTTAGCGCAATTATTCTTGGTCGATCAGATAGGCCACCATACTCTTTTAACTCTTCTTCAATTACATCAAAATCTTTAACAGGATCACGATCAGTCTCAAGTGTTGCGCAATCTAGAACATGCACTAACGCAGCACATCTTTCAACATGGCGTAAAAACTCATGACCTAAACCTTTACCTTGACTTGCTCCTGGAATTAAGCCAGGTACATCTGCGGCAGTAAAGCGAGTATCTCCTGCTTGGACAACACCAAGGTTTGGCACCAATGTTGTAAATGGATAATCTGCAATCTTTGGCCTTGCAGCTGACATTGCTGCAATTAAAGAAGATTTACCAGCACTTGGATATCCAACTAAACCAATATCTGCAACGCTTTTTAACTCTAAAAATAATGTGCGAGTCTCACCTGGTTCACCTAAGAGTGCAAAACCTGGCGCACGTCTTTTTGAGTTTGCTAGGCCAGCATTACCTAGTCCACCTTTACCGCCTTGAGCTGCCATAAATCTTGTGCCATAACCAACTAAATCTGCGATCACATTTCCATTAACATCCTTAACTACTGTGCCATTTGGAACAGAGAGAATTAAATCCTTGCCTTCAGCTCCATTATTAAAATCACCAGCACCTTGCTTACCATCTGTTGATTTACGATGTGGTGAGTGGTGAAAATCTAAAAGAGTAGTGGCATCTGGATCAACTACTAATACAACATCTCCGCCTCGTCCGCCGTTTCCACCATCTGGTCCGCCTAGTGGTTTAAATTTTTCGCGGTGTACGGATACACAGCCATCTCCGCCTTTACCAGCATCAGCATGCAGAGTTACACGATCAACAAAGGTTGCCATGTGAACTCCTTTCGCTAATTAGAAATCAAATAAAAATGGGCCCGCAGATAGCGGACCCATAATTAAATTCCGCTGGGATTATGAAACCGGAAGAATATTTACTACTCGACGACCGCGTGCGCGACCAAATTCAACTGATCCACCAGAGAGTGCAAAGAGTGTGTCATCTTTACCGATTCCGACATTCTTCCCTGGGTGGAAATAGGTACCGCGTTGGCGAACTAAAATCTCACCGCCCTTAACTACCTGACCGGCAAATCTTTTAATGCCAAGGTATTGAGGATTTGAGTCGCGACCATTACGTGTGGAGGAGACACCCTTTTTACTTGCCATCTTCTTTCACCTGCCTTAGTTAGTAGTTACTTGTTAATTCCAGTTATTTTTACGCGAGTAAGTTGTGAACGAAATCCTTGACGCCTGCGGTAGCCAGTCTTATTTTTATAACGAAGAATTGCAATCTTTGGTCCCTTTTGTTCAGCTAAAACTTCACCAGTTACCTTAACTGAAGCTAATGCTTTTGGATCAGCAGTTACATCTGCGCCATCTACTAGCAGAACTGCAGGAAAAGTTACCTTTGCGCCAACGGCAGCATCTAAGCGATCAACCACAAGAGTTTCACCAACTGAAACCTTCTCTTGTCGCCCGCCTGCTTTAACAATCGCGTACACCGTGTGCTCCTTCTAGTTATTAACCAAGATCACTTCTTACCAATCTGGCTAGATGGATAAGGGTAGAGATTGATTCGGTTAGGGTCAAATGCGCGGGTTAATTGGTTGAAATAACCCCAGTACTCACAGCCCGACGACCTTTTCGCCGCCCTGTTGTAACAACTGGTGCTGGCTCAACTGATTCTTCCTTATTATTAGTTGTTTCAATATCTGAATCCTCATCATCTGAGTCCTCATCATCTGAATCATCTGAATCATCTGAATCATCATCAGTAACTGCTTTACTAGTTTTTGAATAGCGCTGATCTAAATCTTTTTCAAGTGCAACCTTTTTTACTGGTTCACTATGAATGTGAATTCCGCGCCCACCACAACTCTCACATGTAGTTGAGAAAGCCTCAATTAATCCTTGACCTACTCGCTTACGAGTCATTTGAACAAGGCCAAGAGATGTTACTTCAGCAACTTGGTGTTTAGTTCTATCTCTGCCTAAGCACTCAACTAATCTGCGAAGTACTAACTCACGGTTTGATTCCAGAGTCATATCGATAAAGTCGATCACAATAATTCCGCCCATATCGCGCAGGCGAAGCTGGCGAGCAATTTCCTCGGCTGCTTCTAAGTTATTTTTTGTAACCGTCTCTTCTAAGTTTCCGCCCTTACCAATAAATTTACCGGTGTTAACATCGATAACGATCATTGCTTCAGTTCGATCAATCACCAAAGATCCACCTGATGGTAAGTAAACCTTGCGATCAAATGCCTTTGCTAACTGCTCTTCCACTCGGTTCTCTGCAAATACGTCGCGATTACTACTCCATTTTTCAATCTTGCTAGCAAGTTCTGGGGCAATATGACCAATATAGTTTTGAATATCATCCCAAGCTTGATCACCTTGTACCAACATCTTGTTGAAATCCTCATTAAAAATATCTCGGATTACTCGAACAGTTAAATCTGGCTCACCATATAAAAGTGATGGAGCAGAAGTACTTGAATCATTTGCTTTCTTTTCAATATCGTCCCATTGTCCTTTAAGGCGCGCTACATCTCGCTCTAACTCTGCCTCAGGTGCTCCTTCAGCTGCTGTTCTAATAATTACACCAGCTTGTTCTGGAATTAAATTCTTTAAAATACCTTTCAAACGATTACGTTCGTTATCAGGTAATCTGCGAGAAATTCCACTCATGCCGCCACCTGGCACATAAACTAAATATCTACCTGGCAGAGAAATCTGGCTAGTTAATCTGGCACCCTTTTGACCAATTGGATCCTTAGTTACCTGAACTAATACAGATTGACCACTCTTTAAAACATGTTCTATTTTGCGAGGGGCTGTATCTGATAAGCCATGTGCATCCCAATTAACCTCACCGGCATATAAAACTGCGTTACGGCCCTTACCAATATCAACGAATGCTGCTTCCATCGAAGGTAATACGTTTTGTACTTTACCTAGGTAGACGTTTCCAACGTAGGAAATATTGCTATTACGGTTTACATAATGCTCAACCATGACTTCATCTTCAATAATGGCAATTTGAGTTCGATCAGCAATTTGTCTTACCAACATACTGCGATCAACAGCTTCACGTCTTGCTAGAAACTCTGATTCGGTAATTACGCTGCCACGTTTGCGGGTGAAATCTCGACGCTCACGTCGCTCGCCTCGATCACTGCGGTCAAATTTATTGCGATCACGACGGTTAAAGCTTTTACTTTCAGTGCGAGCTTCTCTAACTCGAACTGGTCTTACCTTAACAACGGTTAATACGCCATCTTCTTCAATCGTCTCACCCGGTGTTACACCTTCACCACGCGCCCTACGGCGGCGTCGTCTTTTATGGGTTACGCCATCACTAACTTCACTCTGATCAGCAGTATCTTGTGAATTATCGTCATCATCTGTTGCAACTTCTTTGCCAGCTCTACGTCTTCCTCGGCCACCGCGGCGACGGCGACGGCGAAATTCTTCACTCTCACCCTCACTACTTTTAACCTCAGCAGTTTCAGTAACTTTGCTAGTTTTAGTTGCAGGCGCAGCCTTACTTGTCTTAGTAGCTGGGGCTGCTTGGAATAATGGAACTGGAATAGATCCAGCTTTTTTACTACTCTTTTTATCTTCGCCTTCTACCGCTTTTTTGGCAGCGCGCTTACGTGGTGCTTTAGGCTCATCGGCCATATAAATCAAATCCTTCTCAAAAATTTAATTACTGCAGTTTTGCAGTATCTCTTTCAATACTTTTTAATTAATTCCTATTAATTATGCTAAAAATATCGACGCTGTCGCTGCGAAGGCTCTTTATCCTCGCGCGGACTTGCGTGGGATAAGTATCGCAGATCTGTGGCAATCCGCCAACTCACCTTGTTTTAAGCGTGTTAACGGCTACGAGCATGCACATTTTGTAATAAGCCAATACCAATTAAATTAGCAAACATTGATGAGCCACCATAGGAGAGAAATGGCAGTGGCACACCTGTCATCGGCATTAATCCCATTGCCATACCAATATTTTCAAAGCTTTGGAAGATAAACCAAGCTATAACACCAATACAAACTAGCCTGCCAAATAAATCACGGCTTTGCCCGCAGATCCTAAACGCTCTAATAAATATTAGTAAATAAAGGAATAAGATTAATGAGCAACCAATAAAGCCTAGCTCTTCACCAGCTACTGTAAAAATAAAGTCTGTTTGCTGCTCTGGCACAAATCGACCACTAGTTTGTGGTCCGGCAAATAAGCCTTTACCGAAAATACCGCCTGAACCAATTGTGATTCTAGATTGGCGAATCTGATAACCAGTTGCTTGTGGATCTGAGGTGGGATCAACAAATGATTGCAAACGAGCAACTTGATAATCTGAGACTGCCCCAGTTTGAACCGCTGTAAAGCCAGCAACTACTGCAAGTAATAAAAGTCCAACTACCCAAATAGGTCTAGCACCAGATACACCGATCATTGCCACAACCGCTGCTGAAATAATAAGTACTGTTCCTAAATCAGGCTGTATCACAATTAATAGCACTGGAATGGCTGCAATTGCTAAAGCTTTAACAACATCTAGATCACTTGGATCTTTCTGTGTCTGATCACGATCTGATAGGACCATAGCAATACCAACAATGATGGCAATTTTGGCTAACTCAGCAGGTTGTAATTGAAATCCACCCGGTAGTGAGATCCAGGCACTGGAATTATTAACCTCTTCACCAATACCTGGAATAAACACAGCTATTAATCCAATAACTGAGATCAACCAAAGAATTGGTGCATAGGCCCGAAGTAATCGATAATCAATTAAAGTAGTACCGTAGGCAAGAAGTCCACCAATTAACATATTTAGAATATGCCGCTTTATGTAGTACTCCGGATCTAAATCATTTGATCTAAACCACTCTCTAGTTGCTGCGTAAACTAATAGTGTTCCAATTGATAATAGAGCAGCGACTGCTAAATTAAGTGTTAAATCAAAGCGAGAAAAAGTTGATCGATTTTTACTCCTAAATTTAATTAAACTACTCACTTTAATTTCACCCCGCCAACCTTTACCCCAGTTAAATCAACCTTACTAGCTGCAATCTTAAGATCAACCTCAGCGATATTAGTTGGAACTCCGTTTGGAAAGATCGCCTTACTAGAATCAACTTTATTACCAGTTACACCAAATAGAGTTGAGTAAATATCTCTAACTCCCACACCAGATGTTGATGCACCAAATCCACCTTGGCTAACCATCATTACAACTGCATAGGTTGGATTCTCTGTTGGGCCATAGGAGGCAAACCAAGATGTGTCATCTTTAGCACTACCGTTTGGATTTTTACCAAATACCTGAGCAGTTCCTGTCTTTCCACTTATTGCAACTGGAAAACCTGAAAATACGCTACCTGCAGTTCCACGGGTAACAACCATTCGTAGTGCACGATGAAGAAAATCCCAGGTGCTTTGCTCCTCTTTAATAACATCGGCAACTTCTGGCTTAAACTCTTTAATTACCTTGCCATCAGTATCAACTACTGCCCTAGCAACTTGTGGTTTGTAATAAGTTCCGTTATTTGCAATCGCTGCATACATCTGGGCTAATCTTATTGGAGTTACTAAAGTATCTCCTTGGCCGATTGAAAAGTTAACCGCATCACCAGCTCGAACCTTGTTGCCATCAAGGCAATTCTCCCTAGCAATTTCAATTAAATAACGGGTTAAATCCTGCTCCTTAGCCCGCTGCTTATAATTACAATAGAAATCTTTGTTTTGCTCATACCAATTTTGCTTCCAGGTGCGATTAGGTAGTCGACCACTTAACTCACTTGGTAAATCAATTCCAGTCACTTTACCAACTCCAAAGGCTTTAGCGGCGTTGAAAAAGTAATCATTTGTTTTTGATTTTGGCTTAAGACCGCCATCTCTTACCCATTCATCATAGGCAATTTGATACCAAAGTGAGTCACAAGATATCGCAAGACCAACATCAAGTTTTAACCGGCCAGCTGCAACGCTGTCAAAGTTATTAAATGTGCGATTACCGATTTCAACTGATGCTGGACAGTTATATGAACCATCTAGTGGATACCCTGCATTTGCTGCTGCAACTACTGAGATTGATTTAAAAGTTGAAGCTGGAGCAAATAAACCCTGCAGTGGCCGAGATAATGCTGGCACACCTTTTACTTCACTAAATAGATCCTCTGCCTGCTTAACTGTTAAACCCTTTTGCCAAATTTCTGGCTTATAAGTTGGATAAGAGGCCATAGCAAGTACTCGGCCAGTTTTAATTTCAAGTACTACCGCAGCACCAGAATCACCCCTATAACCAGATGCTCTTGCGAGCTTAACTGCTGCCTCAAGTGCTCGTTCAACTCCTGACTGTAACTTGGCATCAATATTTGTTACTAGATTATTTCCAGCAATTGCTTGAATATTTTTCGATTCTTTTGTGACAACCTCTTTACGATTAACTAAAAAAGTTCTAACTCCGGGTGTGCCACGTAGATACTGGTTATATTGAGTTTCAAGACCGGTTTTTCCAACTACCTCACTTCGGTAGTAATTCTTACTAGAATTTTTAAGATCCTCATCAGTTACAGATCCAACGTAACCTAAGACATGTGAGACATTTTCATCCTCTAAGGATGGGTAACTTCTAATTGGAATAGATGCGACATTAACACCTGCAAATTGATCAGAGTTCTCCATAATTTTAAGGGCTGCATCTTGGGATGCTCCACCGACTAGTGGAACTGGCTGATATCTAGTGCCAGTCCAACATCCAGTGCGATTATTTTTAGGCAGTTCACCACATAGCCTGGTGCGTTGATATATATCAGCGTACTCAAGATTAAATAATGCAGCTGTTCTCCTAAGTACCGTAACTCCTTTATCAGGTTGTTTATCTAATGTATTTCGGTCAATAAAAACTACGAGGCCAGGTAAATCAACTACTAAAGGTGAGCCATTTATATCGGTAATCGCCCCACGAATAGCGGGCGTAACGATATCTCGGCTTTGGATACTAATTGCGGCCTCTTTATACCTACCGCTTTCGAGTACTTGTAAATAAAATAATCTACCAAATAATGCAAAAAGTAATGAAAAAACTAAACTTTGGAAAACAATTAAACTTATCTTAGATTGCTGGCTCATACTCGTTCCCGATTAGTCAATAACATCTTTCGAATTCTAAGAATAAGTGGCGTAAAGATAGGTGTAATTAGAAATGTCCAGATAAAGTTAGCAAAAATTACTAATAGATTTCGAAGTAATCCTCCGTTGTTTTGACCTAATAAAACTCCAATTACAATAAAAGTAAGTATTGAAACTGATGCAGCTACGCTTACTAAAGAAGTTAATGCCAGTGGCCTATCATTTAAATCAACAACTGAATCTCTGTTTACTGCGAATAGATAGCCAATAAATGTCATTACTAAGGCCCATTGACCAAAGGGTGTCTGAGCAGATGGAGATAGATCCATAATTAAGCCACCAATAAATCCAAAGACTAGTAAACCAGTTCTATTCTCTAGTGATAAGACAACCATAAGAGTTGCGATATATAGTGAAAATCCACCAATTGGAAAGTTAATTCGAGCAATTAAGGTAGTTTGAATTAGGAAAACTAAAAATAGAAATAGTGAGGTATTTATTACCCTAATGCTACTCATGTTATTCCCTTGGTGAAGGACTTGGAGTTGGCGTTACATAAACAGTTGGCGTTGGCCGTGGTTTAGGTATTAATGAATCTCTTGGATCACCTTTAGCTGCGGCCGTTACAACTGCAACTACGGTAATTTTTTCTAAATTAGTAGTACTTTCCACATCAGCATTTTGAGTAATTGATGAAGCATTGCTAAGCACAGTTACAACAACACCTACTGGCACTCCTGGCACAAACGGTCTATCCCCAGAACTACCCCTTGCAACTAATGCATCACCTACCTTTATCTCACCAGTTGCATCAAGGAGTTGCAGTAAGTAAGAAGAGCCGCCCTGACCAGAAACAACACCAATACTCTGCGTGCCTGCAATTCTCACGCCCACCTTAAATGTTGGATCACTCATTAATAAAACAATTGAGCTATTACTTGTCACAGATTTAACCACACCAACTAAACCACTTTCAGAAATTACCGTCATGTTTTTTGTAATACCAGATCGACTGCCAACATCAATTGTTAATGTTTCTTTAAAGGTTGCAGTTGAACCCCGGTTAATAACCCGAGCTGCCACCACTTTATATCCACCACGGCCGGCAAGATCTAATACATTTTTAAGTTGGCTAAGTTGGTTGACCATATCTTCATCTAATATTTGCTTAGCTTTTAATAAATCAATTTGCTTATTTAATTCGGTAATTTTTTTCTTTGATTGACTAAAGTTTCGAACATCACTTGTGAAATTTTCAAATGGTGAAAATCTTTTAGTAAATAAGTTTTCAGCTGGTGAAATAACTGTTGAAACACCGTTTCTAATACTGCTAGCTAAATTAACACCACGAAGATCTAGTGTGATTAAAAATAGTGAGGAAACAAGTAATAAAACTAGCAATAGCCGCGAACGATTACCGCCGCTACTAGCCACAAGTAAACTCCCTTATATTAACGACGAGGTTCAGAGATTAAAACCTTCTCTAAGGCTTCAAACTCTTCAATACATTTTCCAGTGCCTTCTACAACTGCTTGCAGAGGCCGCTCTGAAATATGAATTGGCATGCCAGTTTCATGGCGCAATCTTTCATCTAGGCCGCGTAGTAATGCACCTCCACCAGTTAAAACAATTCCTCGATCCATAAGATCACTCGCTAATTCAGGTGGAGTCTTATCTAATGTATTTTTAATTGCATTAACAATTGCAGCAACTGGCTCCTCCAGCGCTTTTCGAATATCTGCAGATGTAACCAAGATTGTCTTAGGTAATCCAGTTGCAAGATCGCGTCCACGAATTTCTGCATCTGGCTCACCTGGCAGCGGAAATGCTGATCCGATCGCCATTTTAATCTCTTCAGCAGTTCGCTCACCTAGAAGTAATGAATACTCACGCTTAACCCAATTAATAATTGATTGATCTAACTCATCTCCGCCAATGCGAATTGAAAGAGAAGCAACTACGCCACCTAGTGAAATAACTGCTACCTCAGTTGTGCCGCCACCAATATCTACTACCATATTTCCAGTTGGCTCATGAATCGGCAGATCAGCGCCAATTGCCGCTGCCATTGGCTCTTCAATTATATAAACCTTACGAGCACCTGCGGCATAGCCAGCATCTTTTACGGCGCGCTGTTCAACGCCAGTAATTCCAGATGGCACACAAACAACAATTCTTGGCTTTGCTAAGTAGCGACGTTTATGAACTTTTTGAATAAAATATTTAAGCATTCGCTCAGTGGTATCAAAATCTGCAATCACACCATCTTTAAGTGGGCGAATTGCAACAATATTTCCAGGAGTTCTTCCAATCATTCGCTTTGCTTCAAGTCCAACAGCAAGAATTGCGCCAGTATCTTGATTAACTGCAACAACTGATGGCTCATCAAGAACAATCCCGCGCCCGCGCACATAAACCAAAGTGTTAGCTGTGCCTAGATCTACCGCCATATCGCGGCCAATCCAAGACATTCGGTTTTTTCTTTTAGCCATCTGTGCCTCTTCCTTTATTCCCTGAGTTAACTTCTAATTTCCGAAAAAAATCTTAATCTCACGTGCTGCAGACTCTGGTGAATCTGAACCGTGCACAATATTTTGTACAACCTTTGTTCCCATATCCCGTGCTAAGTCACCGCGGATGGTGCCGGCTTCTGCCACAGTTGGATCAGTTGCACCTGCCATTTTTCTAAACCCCTCAATTACTCGCTCACCTTGTGCCACCATTGCCACAATCGGCCCTGATGCCATGAACTCCATAAGTGGTTCATAAAACGGTTTACCTTCATGCTCGGCATAATGCTTTGCAAGAATTGTTCGGTCTGCAGTTAACATTTTTAAATTAGTAACTACATATCCTTTGCGTTCAATGCGTGCAATAACTTCGCCAACTAAACCGCGTTTAACGCCATCTGGTTTAACCAAAATTAAAGTTTGCTCTGAACTCACTAACCTATTCTACGCATCTTTGGCTAAGGCTGAAAATAGGCTAATTTGGCTCATTCTTATCCCGCTGTGCGATAAGACTCGCCTTTATTGCCTCACCCCTGCGGCCAAGGAGTATTGCGATGATCCAAAGTGTGGTGAAAACTCCTCCCATGTAATACATATGGGGAACAACAAGGCCATATCCAATTAAAAATATTTGCAAAAAACTTCCCAGTAAATACCCACCCTTGCGCTTTAAAAGACCAGCATTGAAGATAAAAAGTATTGCCAGCACAGCTCCTAAGATGATTTCAGTTAAAGAGGCATCATCTTTGGCAATTAGCAGTGCAAATCCCATAAGCATTGACTCCATAGTTAAGACTGCAGCTGCTAAAACTCTCACTTAAGCACTCCTTTTAATCTGCTTATAAATCCTCGTGCCATTCCAGCGGTAACTACTGAACCTGTAATTAAAACTGCCCCTGGGCCATCACTTACCTGATTTGAAAGATTTACCTTCTCTATCGCATAGGTAATGGCGCCGCCTAAATCTGAGATGACCTCGATCTGCTCTGGCTTAAAGTATTTTGAGGCAATCTTAGCAAGCTCTGCTGAATCTAAAGCCCTTGGTGAATTACTTTGAGTTGTGATTATGTAGTCAACTGCTGTTGATAACTGCTGCAAAATCCCATCCACATCTTTATCAGCCAGGACTGCAACTACTGCTACTACTAACTGAAAATCAAATTCAGTGCTTATTGTTTTAGCAATCGCTGATGCGCCATGTGGATTATGGGCTGCATCAATAATTACCGTTGGATCCTGATAAATAATCTCACACCTACCCGGTGATTTAATCTTGCTAAATGCTTGCCGTACTAACTCCTCATCTAACTTAACGCCAGCAAAGGCTTCCACTGAAGCTAAGGCAAGGCCTGCGTTATTACTTTGATGATCACCATAAAGTGGCAGATAAATGTCATCAATATCGCCATAGATACCAGCTAATGAAATTAATTGTCCGCCAACTGCTAACGATCGTTTCTTAACACTAAACTCCACACCCTCTCGAAAGGGAATAGCTGAGACTTTTAAAACATTGGCCATTAATACCTTTGCCACTTCACTTGTTTGCGCAGCTAAGACCACATTAGATTCTGGTTTAAATATGCCGGCTTTAGTTTGAGCAATTTCAGTCAAGGTATTTCCTAGGTACTCCATAT
>Ga0209553_1000985_pt1 | contig 14452 bp, 12 predicted proteins | sample LauGreFBDMM110DN_2_FD_188217 | JGI IMG/M metagenome (GOLD analysis project Ga0209553, IMG submission 188217) | Freshwater lake microbial communities from Lake Michigan, USA - Fa13.BD.MM110.DN (SPAdes) (version 2) | ecosystem: Environmental > Aquatic > Freshwater > Lake | place: Lake Michigan...
GATCTTTACAATGGGCATCGGGAAATATCTGGGGATTGGACCTCGGCGGGGCGGCGGTCAAAGCGACACTGGAGAACAGTCTGATTCGGACTACACCGGTGCAGTGTGCCCTGAACGGGGGGCAATTGAATGCCATGGCAGAGTATGACATTGCGACTTCGCGGTTAAAATTAGGTTCCGGAAGCCGCGTTGAAAATGTCCAATTGACCCCTGAACTCTGCCGGCACTGGCTGGGCTATGTCACACCGCTGATGGCTGATGCCGCGGATGTTGGCGGCAAATTGTCGATCCGCATGGAGCGTTTCTTTTGGGACCTGAACGCACCGCAAAATTCTGATGTTGCTGGACTACTCACCATTCATCAGGCTACGGCAACTCCCGGATCGTCACTGGCGCCTCTGCTCCAAGTTGTCGATCTGCTGCGACAACAGGATCAAGCGAGCGGTTTGTCGTCGCAAGCATTGACTCTGCCCGAACAGATCGTGCCGATTCAGGTTCGTCAGGGATATGTGATTCATGATGGTTTGATCATGGATCTGGCGGGATATCGGCTGAAATCATCAGGAGCGGTGGGGCTGAACGAACAGATTCAGGTGACGCTTGAAGTGCCTCTTGAAAAAACGACGTCAGGCAGTGACGTTCGCACAATTAAGATTCCAGTGCGTGGCACCTTGATGAATCCACAACTGGATGTCTCTTCGCTGTTACTGAATCTTGGCACCCAGCAGCTTCGAGAGAAGCTTGGCGTGGATAAGCTCCAAAAGCAACTTGGTGACGAAGTTGACGAGACACTCAACAAAGGATTGAACAAGCTCTTGAATCGTTTGTGAACCGGGTCAAAATAACAATGCATCATCGTCGTTTTCGGTGATGACCTTGCGTGGCGAGCGGCCTGATGTGGTGGACTTTTGGAGCGTGGCGGTCGCATCAAATTCGGCTGTCTGAACTTCGCCATTTCCTGACATCTGAGTCACAATTTCAATCCGCTGAGCTGCTACGTCTAGCTGACGGTGACAGACGCGAAGCAATTTCATGCCGCGTTCAAACTGCGCCAAGGATTCGTCCAGCGTCTCCTTTCCGGACTCTAGCCGCGACACGATTGAGCCGAGTTCGGCCATAGCCTCTTCGAGTCCATTGGTTTTGGCGTCGTCAAGTTCAGTATCGTCGTGCTGTGATTTCTTTTTGGCCATGATAAGTTAAGTTCCCTGAATTTCATTGATGCGCGTCCGTACCTGAAAAAACGAGTCGAGCAGCTTGCCGGGTGGCTGAGCCTGATGAATGACGAGTGCGACGCGTTCCGACGTAAACTTCATCTGACCGGCAATGCCCCGAATGGTGACGGTACACCACGTCGCCTGCCGATCATAGTCCAAACTGATGCGTTCATCCGCCACGTCTTCAACGTGGTCGATCAATGCGGCGATGTCGATGGCCGCCGGCGGAGACAGTTCAACGGTGTCGAATGTCGTACCGAAGACAGCTGTCAATTCCGCCGAGTCTAGCTTGTCGATCTGCCGAAACTCAGACAGCTGCCGCCGCCAGATTACGCCGGTCGCATCGTTGGCGTCATGAATCACGGAGACTTGGTAATCGAACCACGGTGTTGAAATCTGCCCCACTCCCGACAGCGGGTCGGTTACCGAAATCTCGACTCGCCGAAACTTCAACTGCCGCCGGAATTCTTCAAATCGGGCGTCGAGGTCTTGACGCAGATCTTCTTCCGCAATGCGGCCGACGAATGACTGTGTGTGTTCCGAGACATCTGCTGGAATCTGGTGTCCTTTGCGAAAGCCCTTCAAGTCACGAATTCGCGAAGGTTGCTGCCGCACGAGCATAATCGAAGCCAGCAGTCCGTGATCCCGACGATTGTTCATGCGACACCAAAATAATCGCGAATAAATTGCCGCCGATCAGCACTCTGCACATACTGCACTAAAGCATACAATTTTTTTTGATCGCGAAGCAACTTAGCCGCCCGGGCGTCCTGATCTAACAATGGTGCGGGCAACGGCCCTAGGACTTCAAGCTTCGATAAATCAATTTCGTCCTCGATAACGCCGTACCTTTGAAGCAATCCCAACACCGTTTCCACGCGGCGATCATGCCGTTGCCGATCACACAGTCGTTCACGCAACCAGTCCAGTCCAAATGCCCGAATCTGTTCGGTGCTGTGGGCAAGATGATGATAGGTTCGTTCACAAAACTCCGCATCGGGATTCGACCAACGGATGAATTCCATGCGTGTGTTCAAATCCCGTTGGTCGTACAGCAGCACGCATTCTGCCGGCAACCCGTCGCGTCCGGCACGACCAATCTCCTGATAGTACGATTCCATCGAACCGGGAATGTCAGCATGGACGACGAAGCGGATATTTTCCTTGTCGACACCCATCCCGAACGCATTCGTCGCCAGCACCAGTCGTGAACGGCCGTTCATAAAGTCATCCTGAATAGCACGGCGATCATGTCGCTCCAGATCGCCGTGATAGCAGACATGCTCGATGCCTTCGGCCTGCAACCGTTCACTGAATTCAAGCAGCGTCCGGATCAAGGTAAAGTACACGATACCGCTGCCAGTCGTGTCGGGTGTCAGCCAGCGTTCAAAGACGGCCATCATCGATTCTTGTTTTTCGTCGGCGTCCCAGATGTCGGCGACGCGGAGTTCAAGATTTGGGCGATCAATGCCTTCGTGGAACATCCGCATTTCATCCCTCGTCAGGCCCAATTGAGCGACAATGTCTAACTGAACTTCCGGTGTCGCAGTCGCCGTGAGCGCCATGGTGACGGGGTTGCCGATGATCGCGCGGAACTCAGCCACACGGGTGTAGTCAGGTCGGAAATCATGTCCCCATTCACTGATGCAATGTGCTTCATCCACCGCCAGCAGTCCAATGTTCCGTTGGGCGATCACGTCTAAAAATTCAGCCTTGCGAAAACGTTCGGGCGTCACGTAGAGCAGACAATAGTCACCACGGGCAACGGCCTTGTAACGTGCTTCGCGTTCGCGTTTACTGAGAGACGAATTAATAAACGTAGCCGCCACACCTGCTGCCTGCAGGGAATCCACCTGATCTTTCATGAGCGCAATGAGCGGCGAAAGAACAAGCGTCAATGGCCGCCGCTGAGTCCCGTTGGCGATTGCCGCTGGTTGAATTTTTGCGAGCATCAGCGCAGGAATTTGAAAACAAAGCGACTTACCACTGCCAGTTGGCATAATCACGAGAGCATGCTGACCATCCATGATGCGTGCGATGATCTCAGCCTGCGGAAAGCGAAACTGATCATATCCAAAATGCTGCTTTAGATAGTGTTGTGCGGTCGACATGGGTCTGGTTTTAATTTCGGCCCGGCAGGCCTTAAATTGTAATTTTGCAGCTTCTCAGGAGGCTCTTGCGTCCGAATTCGGCCGCGTTTTGACAACGCTCCGAAATGTGAGTACTTCCACTCAAAATTTGTTTCTATCTAGAAAACCTTGGACGCACGCATCCCAAATCAGCTGAATTATGGCTTCGCCGCCGCTGGCGGATCAACCGGGGAACTTACGATGACCGTCAAAGTCTTATCTGGGGCCAAGGAGAAGATCGTGCGGATATGTGGATCAGCAATGAGCAAGTTTGCACCACTGCGACACAGCCCAACAGGCCGGTCGAGCGGTTCGCCAGCTACAAATTTTTCTGGGATGCCGTCGGCGGCGATTTTCCAAACAGCGTGTTCATAGTTATCGGTGACAAAGAATGTGCCGTCGTCTATGCGGACGATGTTATGTGGCAGGTTGAAGGGATGATCCTTGATCCAGGGCTCAATTTTTCCGTCTGGTGTGACTTTTTGAATCTGCCCCTGCTTGCTGGATGTCGACAGCACCCACAGGTTGCCGTCCGGATCGAGGGTGAGACCACGCGGTGAATTAATGACGGCAAACTCGGTCGGTTCTTTGGCCCCTTCGGCTGGCATCTTCCAGATGCGATGCAGTTCAAGGTCTGCCGTGTAGATCGTGCCATCAGTTGCCACGGCAATGGCCATGGGAATCCCGATCCAGCCACTGGTCAACGGTTGCGGCTGGCCCGCGTCATCAAAGCGATAGACGTCGCGGGTCGATGAGTCACCAGCCAGAAGTTTCCCTTGATGATCGAGAGCAAGACATCTTACCGCGTTGAGGGGCGTGCGAAATTTCTTCGAACCTTGAAAGTAAATCGACTTCTGGCCGTTCTCGACTTTCCAGATACCCGGCAGATTTCTGTCTGCCACATAGATCACACCGTCCGCCTGAGCGGTGACGGCGAGCGGATAGACAAATTCTGTGGCCGCCACAGCCGGCACCTCAACAGCGGGCTGCGCTGCATCCTGCGCATAAGAAAGGCTGCCGCACAGTGAACACAGAAGGGTAAGGCCGTAGGCCAATTGACAGATGATTCTCACAAAACGTCTCGCAATACTGAGTAGGATCAATCGTACCAAGGGATCGATGTCACAGTATATCAAACGCGACCGTAAAATCACTCGACTTGCTGTCTCGCTCGCTCGATGGAGTCGATGACAGCGTGGATGTATTCTGGAGCAGAAAAAGGGCTCATGATGTAGGATTTGAGGGCAACGACCGGTTGACCGTAGTCGGTTTCGCGAAAACGGTCGGTCATTGAAAGCACGACGCCGTCGCCCCGCATGGCTTCAGCATGGACGATCTGGAAGATTCGGCGGTTGTATGCGTTATATGCATGCAACAGGGGCGCATAATCGGCGTTGGTTTGTTCAAGCTTTGGGAATTCAAATGTATCGACACTATCTGGGTACACGCGAAAGAGGGTCACTGGACCATAGTTCTCGCCATTCATAACGCTAATTGACGGATGAGCCGAGAGGCGATTCCGCAGCGTTTCGGCCATCGTGACAATGTGCCCAAGCAGCGTCCGGAGTCCTGTTTTTCCAAGCAACTGCAGCGTGCCAAGGGCTGCCATTGGGCCGGTCCCGGAGCGGCTGGTCTCGAGGGTAAATCGCCCGGGATTGTATTCGCCAGACTGAAACAGATAGGGTGTGGTCGCCTGATCACGGGCAAGAATTTGCAGGTCTTGTGCGTCTTTCACAAAGAAGGCACTGGAAATGTACGGTGCGAAGCCCGTCTTGTGGTAATCGACGCCTGTCGAATCGGCAAGATGCAAATATCGCATTCGTCGATTTGCCCCCGCGAGAGCCCGCAGAGTCCGATCAGGAAATTCCAAGGAGTTCAGACTGAAATTGTAATCCCGGAAGACGCACCATGCCCAGCCGATGACGGCGTCGGCGTGAAGATGAGGGACGTAGTCGAGTGAAAATTCGCGGACAAGGTCGTCGCGAATTTGATGAATCTGTTCGAGTGAATCTAGCCCGAACGCATCAGTGGTCCCCATCGTGGCGATGATACACGCAATGCGACGGCCTTCTGTTAACAGTCGCCGCAATTCGGTTTCGAGCAGACAGGTTCTCATCTCATTATTCGGTGCGGTGGCAATTTTGACCACATTATTTAGCCCCAACCCTAACCAAGATGCTGCCGTTTTTGCGGCATAGTGGGCTTGGTCAGAACAGACGACGACTGGAAGATCGCCCTTCATCCCGGTTTGCATGGTTCCCGGTAACGCTTTCTCAATCCCCATCCGAATGGCATACAACAGCGTACCCGTTCCGCCAAACGTAAACACCCCGCCCGACTTGGCAGGATCATACCCCATCAAGGCGGCCGTCATGCTCACAACTTCAGCCTCAGCCAACGCGACGCCGCGACTGGCTTCCTCACTGCAAAGATTTGGATTATACATGGCAGGGAGCAGGGTTCCGAGGATTCCGGGAATACACGGTGGGCTGATTACGTTCACCTGTGCTCGGGGATGCCCCCAAATAAACATGCCTTCCAGATGATCGACAAGATCGCGTGACACGCGTTCGACAGTACTCATTGATTCTGGAACTCGCGCTTCAGTTGCCGCCGCGAAGTTGACGATTCTCGGCTCACCCAAAATCGGCCGCTGCGACTTCATTTTGTCCACTTGATCGAGCGCTCGGAGGACAGAAAACACGAACCAAGCATCATGTTCTTGGTCCGAAACCGGTTGCGGAAACGCCCGACGGAGGACGTTGAGATTGTCGCGATAGTTCGGCATTGAGGTTGCGGGATTCCTAAGGAGGAGCGATGGTCGTCAAACACATCATGAAGGGACAGCCCCTGACCTGCCACCTGTCGTCTGCATCGCTTCTGCCAGTTTCAGGCTAAATTAAGACCATTTCCGGATCATACACCGAGCCAGTGCTCCTGCAAATGGCCTTGGATTGATCCCCTGATGTCCGACCGTTCGGGATGTCGAGCGGCTTGCCGGGGAGGCGCTTTCTTTCTCAGCTTCCGATACGTAATATCAGCAGGATACGCTGTCTAACTGAGTTTTTGCAGATTGAGCCATGAACGCTGTCTCTGAAGTATTGACACTTGGTCGCAACATTACGCTGTTTCCCGTCATTCATGGGAGCGGAGACTTTGCGGTCGAAGTACGTCGACTGATGTTGTCCCACAAATTTGCATGCCTTGCCGTGCCGCTGCCGCCGTCGTTTCAGCAGGACGTCGAAGCAGCCGTGGAACGCCTGCCAGTGGTCTCAGTGGTGATGCAACGCGAGCCAGCGACGGAGTTCAGCGGCACGCAGACCGACTTCGAAACAGGGAACGAAACCGATGCCGACGAGATCGCACTCCCCGTAGGGAGTTACGTTCCGATTGATCCCTGTCAACCTGTGATTGCAGCATTGCGCATCGCGCGACAGGAACGCATCGTGCGTGCCTTTATTGACATCGAAACTGATCGCTATGTTCCACGCACAGCTGTGTTGCCCGATCCTTACGCGCTGAAGCGTGTCAGGCCAGAACAGTTTGCGGCTGCCGTGTTGCCGACGTTACCTGCTCCGGAAGATGAAGAACAACAGACGCGCATCAACTGGATGGCCAGTGAGTTGCATCGCTTATCGACGCGGTATGAATCGGTGCTGTGCCTCTGCAACATTATGGACTGGCCATGGCTGCGAGATGCATTCAATCGTGCAACGGAACGGCCCGCAGATCCGGACTGGTCCAAAAAATCACCGGAAACTTACTGCGTGTCACCACGAACGCTGGCGTTCGTATTGGGCGAACTGCCGTTCATCACTGGGCAGTATGAACAGGCGCGAGTTGATCTGGATGACGATGAGAATATGTCGATTGATGGGATCAAATCACTCTTGATTTACGCGCGAGAAAAGTACCGTGATGAATTCAAATCCCGCGCACGGAGGATCACGCCGTTTCTGCTGCTGAATTGCCTAAAATACATCAGAAACTTGTCACTGATGGAACGCCGGTTCACCCCCGATCTTTACACCTTGGTGGTTGCGGCTCAGCAGACCGCCGGAGATCAATATGCGATCCATGTGGCAGAATCAGCTCGCGATTATCCGTTTGTGCCCCCTGAAAATCTCCCCGAAGCTAGGTTTGGTGTGGATCGCGTCTTACTCCCCGACGGGACGGAACTTGAGCCTGTTAGCCGACTCCCTGGGCATCCGGTCGTCTGGCGAAGTTGCCGTCTAAATGCGCGTCCCGATCTGAAGTCGAAAGTCGAGTGGCAAAAGTCATGGAATCCCTTTGGACAGTGCAGTTGGCCTCCTGAAGACAATTCCATCGAACGCTTCCGGACGCATGTCAAAGATGTGGCTCTGGATCTGATCGGGAACGACCTTGCGAAAACGGAAAAATTTACTGCCAGCCTCAAAGACGGACTCGATATGCGCGAGACCTTGCGACATTGGCACACCGGTGAATTGCACGTTAAAGTCTTTCCACCTGCGCGAGGCAAAATTGACTGTGTTGTGATGCTGTTTGATTCGCCGGCAGATCCACGAGAATATCCGTGGCGCATTACATGGCACGCGGAGCATCATGATGAATCGACATTGTCACTCTTTGCCACCAGCTTTCAGGAGGAAATGGTCGGCCCTGGAATTGCTTTGGCACGCTACGGTGGATGTATGTTTCTCTTTCCTCCACGCCCAATTCAGGATATCTGGCGTGATCCACAGTTTGATTTCGTCGATACGCTCGAGGAACGTCTGCTGGCAGCGGGTCTGCATTATTCGACCGAACGGCATGTCGCCCTCATGAGCTATAAGCCTCCTGGTGCTGGATGGCGACGTTTGGCCAGTAAATACAAGAAGAAGATTGTGCATGTTCCGTTGAGTCGTTTTAGTACGGCCACGATTGAAAAACTGCGAATGTTCCACGTTTTAAATGGACACCAAGTGCGGAGTTTCGCGGAGCATTTTATCCGGAAACCGTAGGCAAAGCGTGCCCGCTTGACCTTGCACGTTGGGAAACTACGATTCCGCCTTAGAACGATGAGTTTGAAAGTTTATCCCTGCCATCGTGCTGCTGGGAATGATGTTCAAAACGAGTGACTGCAGATTTGCAGGGAGTGATAAGCATGGATCAAGACGAAATTTTGATGGATGCGGAAGAACGCATGGAAAAGGCCGTGAACGTGCTGGCGAATGCCTTAAAGGGGATTCGCACGGGGAGGGCCAATCCAGGATTGGTGGATTCGGTGCGAGTCGAATATTATGGTTCTCCGACACCGCTCAAACAAATTGCCAACATCAGTGTCCCCGAACCTCAGCAGATCTTGATCAGGCCATTTGATACGAGCATCTTGGAGGCAATCGCAAAAGCCATCAGTGCCAGTGAGCTCGGGATGGTACCGAACAACGATGGTCGCGTGATCCGCCTGAATGTTCCACCGCTTTCGACGGAACGCCGCAAACAGATGGCAAGTCGCATCAAGGATCTTGCCGAAGAATCTCGCGTCGCTATTCGTAACGTTCGCCGCGATGCCAACAAAAGCGCGGAGAACTCAGAGAAAGACAAGTCGATGTCTGAAGATGACTGCAAACAGGCCAAAGAACATGTCCAAGAACTGACAAAAAAATACGAGAATATCGTCAACGATCGGGCGGCCGGTAAAGAAAAAGAAGTCATGGAAAACTGACATTCATCGTCCACATATGCGGGACAAATCCAACGGTATCGATCGTGGCTGCCCTGACTGCCGTGATTAAAACCACAGCAGCGGCGACGTCTTTCGCTTTGCCAGCCAGCGGATGAAGATCCGGACTTGCCAGATCCGTCAAACACTCCAATGCCGGATTAAACGCTTCAGCGGTCCAGACGCTCATCATCGACAGCACGCTCAGACACCATGCGACTCGGGTCATCCGAAACCCTGCGGCTGCGACGCAAACCGCAATTGTCGCCGACGCATGCAGCTAGGCGTGGTGCTGCGACTGCATCATGAACCTCAGTCCACGAAGTGCAAACGAGAAACTGGCACTGCACGCACGGATCGAAAAATTCGGGGGGAGTTGACCTGAAGCACCCTTGTGTTGGAGTACAGTCTATAGCCTGCGCAGCGTTTACTCCACGCGGTCAATCGTGAAAGAATTGGCGAGCGGCATGCGTCAGCTTGCCGGTACAAAAACGAGGTACCGGAGGGCTCACGCCGCTCCGCTCGCCGGACTCATTTCCGGCCCCGCGAAGTATAGCAACCGCCGACCAAAGCCGGGACTCCAGCGAACGAGCCTAGCCGTGCAGCGTCCCCTTGGAACTTGGCACGCCAGGCTGCCGTGGATCAATGCTCACTGCCATGCGAAGTGCGCGGGCGGTTGACTTGAAAACAGCTTCGGCCACGTGATGACTGTTTGAGCCGTGATGCAAAAGCAAGTGTAAATTCATCAATGCGTTACTCGAAACAGCTGTCCAGAATTCCTGAACCAGCTGCGTATCAAATTCGCCGATCTTTTCTGTCAGAAACTCAACGTGGTACACGAATGCCATCCGGCCACTCAGATCGACGGCTGACGTCACCAGTGTTTCTTCCATCGGTAACGTCGAATGTCCGTAGCGGTAAACTCCCTTTTTGTCGCCCACAGCCTGATGCAGGCAGCGCCCCAGACAGATTCCGACATCTTCCACTGTGTGATGGTGATCCACGTGCAGATCACCAACGGCTTTCACTGTCAGGTCAAACAATCCGTGTCGCGCAAACAGAGTCAGCATGTGATCAAAGAAACCAACGCCGGTCGAAATTTCTGACTTACCGCTGCCGTCTAGGTTGAGCGACAGTTCAATCTGAGTTTCCGTAGTGTTGCGCGTGATGGAGGCTGAACGAGTCATTGAGGGGGGAACCAGAAGAAATGGACGACAAACCGTCGGGATGGGACTTGTATTACGTGGGATAAGCTTCCAGCCTGTCGTCCCAAGCTGACAAGCCGGAAGCTTATCCCACGTTTGATCTTGCGCTGCGAACCGCAAGAATCGAACGGAAGTCGATCTCGCAATCAATACTGAGCCAGGCTTCGTGAGATACGTCCGTTAAATCCGGCACAACCGCGATTGTCAGGAGACGTTTTTTACAACATCGGCCATCACTTCCAAGACTCGATCGATCTCCGCATCCGTCCCGATCGTGATTCGCAGGCCATCCAAGGTTCCGCCATCAGGCAGTGCCTTTGGAAACTTCATGTAGCGAATCAGGATTTTTCGCTGCTTGAGCTGTTCGTAGAGTTCGCGATGCTGCCCATTTGCGTGCGTTGTCCACAGAAAATTTGCCTCGCTGGGGTCCACGCGAAAACCGAACGCGGGCAAGGCTGCCGCCAATCGATCGCGCGTGGCCAAGATCTTCGCACGATTTTGTAGCATCCAGTCCTGATCTTCCAAGGCCGCCGTGGCTGCCGCGATCGCCACGGTGTCGCAGTTATAACTGTCTTTCACTTTCGTCATGCCACTGATCAGATCAGGATGGGCCACCGCAAATCCGAATCGAATGCCAGCGAGGCTATACGACTTACTGAATGTGCGCGTCACGATCAAGCGACCATCGAAAAGATCGTTGCGCAGCAGTTCACCTCGATGAGGCACGCGGCAGAAATCCCCGTATGCTTCGTCCAGCACGAGGACGCCGCGATCGGGTAGCAGTTGACTTAGCTGTTCGGCGCACCAGATGTTGCCGGTGGGTGAATTCGGACTGGGAACATAAAACACGCGAACACTTTGCCGCAGTCGCGCGGCATCGTCCGGATTCCATTGCCAGTCCGAATTTAGATTCAGCCGTATCACGCTGCACCCCTGAATCTGAGCGAGCGATTCGTAAAGTACATAGCTGGGATACGGATACGCGATCGCGTCGTCGGCGTCGCAGAATGAACGCGTGATCACAGTGAGATTTTCGTCACTCCCGTTGGCTGGCAGAATCCAGGCGGGATCGACATTGAACAGTTTTGCGGCGACTTTCCGAAATCCAGTCGCGTGCGGATCTGGATAAACATTGAGTCGTCCTTCCGCCGCGCGGCGAATGGCTTCGACGACTTTGGGAGACGGCGGATACGGATTTTCGTTGGTATTCAGTTTGACCCAGCCGTCATCCTGCGGTTGCTCACCTGGCGTATAGCCAGCCATACGATCGATAGCCGGACGAAAGATCGAAGTCATGGGATGTATTTCGGTGAAAGTGATTTCACAAAGCGGTATTTGCAGGGCGATTGACTGACTCAGCAATTTTGTAGCCGGATTCGCTAGAATTCGGATAGATCTTCATGCTGACATGCGAAATTCGTGCGAATTCAGCGACGTCCATCTGCTCAAATTATAGCGATCCGCCCTCCGGACACTGGTCTTCACTGCAGAAGCGGTAAAAATAGGAATGAGATGGCGGATAGACGACGTTTCAGACACTCAACTTCAGCACACTGTTCAGGACAGGATTTTGTCTGTGGAAGATTTTATCGGAAAACACGTCGTGGTTGATGTGGAGGGACCATTCGTCTATCTGGGACGCCTGCATGCGATTCATGACAAAACGCTCGTTTTAAAAAGTGTTGACGTCCACGACCTGCGAGATTCGACGACGACCCGCGAAGTCTACGTCCGCCAAGCCCGCGTCCATGGCATTCAGGCCAACCGCAAAACCACCTACATCCGACTGGAAAAAGTCGTCAGCATCTCGCCACTGGAAGAAGTGATCGAGTAGGGTCCTACACCTTCACGCAACTCCACTCTACCGTGATTGGCGAGTACTCAATTAGGCTGGGGAAGCTGATGTGTTGCCACTACACCACAGCCGCGAAATTACACTCCGACTCGACAAACGACTGCATATTCGGCTGTTTCCGACATTGCCATTGATCCTATTCAATTGCATTGTTTTGCACCCACTTTCACCCCGAAGTGGTCACAAGTGGTCACGGATCGTTCTTGGCAGCAGAACTCAATCTCTGCCACCACCAGCCACATGCCAGTCGTCAGCAGTACGCTCAAGCAACCTGACAAAATTCACGCATGGCTGCATCGAGGTTCTGCGACGTCACCTGCCACAACATTTTCGCCCCTTGGCACAGCCACCTGCTGGTCGTCAGGATCGCAATCCACTCCCCACCATCACCGACAACTCGCCACGGCTTTCGCGGCTATCAAAAAAACGGCATAGGCTTCTGTAAAGCATCTGCGAACGGTGTGTTTCTGCGGAGATGAAAACCTCGCTGTTTTCGTGGGTTTGTGATGTTTATGGGTCGATTCGGGGCATGCAGATGCTGTCGCGTGGCCGGATTTTTGCCCAGACCCCCACCCCTTCGCCGGCGGACGCAGCGGGGTTACCCCTGTTGCATGAACTTGTGGGCTAGTTAATTCATCCAGTACTGTGGTTGAGCCGACTTTCATTGGGCACCTATCGACCATGTTTACGAACGTATTCTGAAAGCTCCGCAGGCGATGTCGAACCCCAGACTAAGCCACAATCCAGGCACGCTCTCGCCGCTTGTTCAACAATCGCCCCACCATTCCATGAAAAATGCCACTTCAAATTATCTGGCTGGAAGGCCAGACCACCCTCGTGATGAAACGTACCCGTTGTGACGCGAGTGCTCTGGCATTTTAGACACGTAGTCATCGAATCAGCCTTACGAAACAGGGGTGGATGGGCAGCAACATAATATGATGCGGGGTGTTGGTTTTGATCTTTCCACCATTTGTCAACATTGCAGGTTCTGGCTCTTCAACGGGAAGTATTTGCCTTGTAACGAGGACACTGGGAACTCCTGAGAGCGTGGATTGGACATCGGTTACGGCAGTAGCGGCAATCCGAGTTGGGCCAAAAACTTGTTGTGCTTATCTTTTGCAGCCTTGATTGCCTTCTCTGTGTCAACCAATGCTTCGTGGGTTTCCGTTAGGTCGATCTCTGCCTCGCCCACGGCCGTGCTGATGTAGCGGGAGATATTGAGGTTGAAGTCGTTCTTTTCAATCTCCGCCATTTCGACACGGCGAGAATAACGGGGCTCTTCCTTTCGGAATTGATAGGCTTCGATGATCTTGGCGATGTGCTCTTCCGAGAGTTGGTTCTGGCGTTTGTTTTTTACGAAGTGCTCGCCGGCGTTGATGAACAACACGTCGTCGGGCTTCTTGCACTTCTTTAAGACGAGGATGCAGACCGGGATGCCTGTCGAATAGAACAAGTTTGCGGGCAGGCCGATGACGGTGTCGATGTGGCCGTCTTTGAGCAGCTTCTCTCTGATGCGAGCCTCGGCACCACCTCGGAAGAGCACTCCATGCGGCAGGATGATGGCCATCACTCCTTCGTCTTTGAGGAAGTGAAAGCCGTGTAGCAGGAAGGCAAAGTCGGCGGCGGACTTGGGGGCGAGACCGTGGCTTTTGAATCGCACGTCGTCGCCCATCGCGTCGTTGGGTTCCCAGCGATAGCTGAAGGGCGGATTGGCGACGACAGCGTCAAACAACGGTTTCTTCGCGGGGTTCAACTCCCGGAAAATGTCCCAATCGTTGAGCAGCGTATCGCCGTGGAAGATCTCAAACTCCGAGTCCTTCACCCCATGCAGCAGCATGTTCATGCGGGCAAGGTTGTAGGTGGTGATGTTCTTCTCTTGGCCGAAGATCTTGCCGATCCCTTTGGGCCCCATCCGCTTACGCAGTTTAATCAACAGGGACGCAGAACCGCACGCGAAATCCAGGACGCTGGCAAGGCGGGCTCGCTTCCCGGTGGCGGGTTCCTGACTGTCCAGAGTCACAATGGCTGACAGGATGTCGGACGGCTCCGGCGGTGTGAAGAACTCGCCGGCCTTCTTACCAGAACCGGCAGCAAACTGGCCGATCAAATAGATGTAGGCAACGCCAAGTGCGTCGATGCCGTTGGAGAAATCGCTCAGCCCCTCGGCGATCTTCTGGATGATGGTGCAGAGCTTGGCGTTCCGGTCCTCATACTTCTTGCCCAGCTTGGGGGAACTGAGGTCGATCTCGGAGAACAGGCCCTGGAAGGTGCTCTCGAAGGATTCCGTCTCGATGTATTTGAAGCCCGCTTGCAACGTGTTCAGCAGCTCGCCGTTTTGGGTGCGGGCCATGTTGGCAATGCTG
>Ga0209553_1000989_pt1 | contig 14440 bp, 13 predicted proteins | sample LauGreFBDMM110DN_2_FD_188217 | JGI IMG/M metagenome (GOLD analysis project Ga0209553, IMG submission 188217) | Freshwater lake microbial communities from Lake Michigan, USA - Fa13.BD.MM110.DN (SPAdes) (version 2) | ecosystem: Environmental > Aquatic > Freshwater > Lake | place: Lake Michigan...
GTTAGCGCCACCAGTTGTTACTACGTTGGTATCTTTGCCCTCCCCAACAGCCACAAGGGCCACAGGGTAGAGCTGATTAACGTCCATCTTCGGACTAGAAATCTGACTGAGGTATCTTTGAGACGATAGGGGTGAAAGGTTATCGGAGCTTCGCGTGACTATTTCTTTATCACTGCCAGCTTCTATTCTATCAAGACTAAAGCCTTTCATCTATCGGCGCATGAGAATGCCAGATAATAGGTCAGAGTCAAGCAGAGAGACAAAGAAAACATGAGAAATGTGACAAGTTAGTTATACAATTGACGGAAATGTGTCAAATGTAAAGATTGGATTGTTACAGGAGGATATATTAAACTTATCGCTGACGTTGTATGTGACAGATTGATCCTTGGTAATAACATTGGACTTAGCGCTGACGTTGTATGTGCCAATCTATAATTGTGTGTCTTAAACGCTCGCTCCGACGTTTTACAACTTTGTTTTGACTGACCCGTTGATGCTGAGGCTGTTGTGAAACATTTCGACTGCATCATACAGTCATTTTGACATTCTGCCGCCTTGGTTGGCGAGCTGAGGGTGGGGAGGTGGGGCTTGTTTCATACTCCATGGGTATAGGACTAATGACGTGTTATTTACGAGCCAACTCTCAATACTGCATTGCATCTCTACATCCATGACATACAAAATCAGTCCCACCTCCCCACCCGAATTGCACTTTACAAATCAGACTCTGGCTGGTCTGGCGCCGTTTCCGGCTGGCTGATCGTCCAGATCTGTTGCCCGTTGACCTTTCTGCTGGTGAAGCGCGCTGCCAGCGTCGGATCATCTGCCAGCCTGCGCAAGTAGCTGCCGCAAGTGTTGGTGCGGCTGAGCAGCTTGCGAGCCTCCTGATGCCTCCAAGTAGCCCCATCGCACAGAATTTCACGCAACTGAACCGAGCTACCCTCCCATTGTTCAAGGGGAAGTTCGTCCGCGAAGAACTCAGCATCGATTAAGGTTTTCAGATGCGTCTCGGGATTTAACTCCACCAAGGCCTCCACTAGGTCGGGATGATGGTAGTGCATGATGCCGAACCTTTTGCTGCGCAGTTCTTCCGGGATCTCGTAGTGAGTCAGGAAGTGCGCGAAGGCCGGCAGTTCAGCCACCAGCGCATTCCAGAATCTCTCCTTCTCTTCCGGTGTTTCTGTTGGCATGGGCATATCACGCTTCCTGACTTTGAAGAGCATGATCTTGTCTGCCAGATCCTTGTCCACCGGTGGCAGCACCAAGAGTCGCTCCGGTTCGTCGTTCAAACTGATCGTCATGCGCCAGATTGGCGTCAGGGTGAGTGCGTTTTTGCCTTTGCCGTGACAGTGATGATTGCGATTTACTGCAATTCCCTTGATACTACTGCCGAAGTTGCGTCGAGCGCGTATGTCCACCGCGCCTGCCTCGTCCTCCACCATCAGATGCTCCGCGCCGAATAGGTCTGCGTTGAACGTGGTCTTGCCGGTCATGTAGAGGTAGGGCATCGCGGCGCGCCCGCCAAACAACTCCGTCAGGATGGCCTGCAACAATGACTTGGCTGATTCGACCGGGCCGGCGAACGCCAGCACCTGACCATGACTCCATTGACCGCTGCGGTAGGCTTGCAGCGCCACCTTCAGCCAGCCGTATAGATAAGGCCTTTGATCACATTCCGGAGCGTTCAAGGTTCCCTCCAGGATTCCGTCCAGCAGCGGCCACGACCCCGCTCGTGGCACAATCAAGCGCGGCGATTCCGTCACCAGCACTTGCTTGCAGTGAATTTCATAGAGACCAGCCACATACCCGGCTAGCGGACCTGCGTAGGCGACATTCTGACTGTCCTGAATTGCCAGCACGCAGGTGTCCACCTGATGATTGTGATTCTCGTCGTAGCATTCAGGAGAGAACCCGCTCGCCTTGATCCTCAATTTTGCGGACGTTTCGTTGATGCCGATCCATTTTCCTGAACGGTCCTTAACCCAGTAAACTGGGCCGGACGACTGATAGTATATCTGCGGCAGTGGCAGCGTTTCAGTAATTGATAGACTCATGACGCCACCTCCTTTCCCGCCAGATACACAAGTTTCTGCGGTTTCCCATCGCGCATTGCACCGGGCAGTCGCACTGGCTGGCTGGCCGTGAACAATTTAGGATCACACCCCAGCTCTGGCAGGACAACCTTCAGCTCAACCACCCTGGCGTCCTCCGGATATTGGAACCACGCGTGCAGGCTCTTGCCGGCGGTATCCACAATCGCCACCAGGTCCAGCTGCATCTTCTCCTTCAGCCAGCGGAACACTGCGCCTACTGCGTCTTTCCCCAGCACGTCGGATTCAACGACCAGGAATCTACGCGCCGCGACGTTTTCGTTGCTGCGCGAGTAGCTGTCGGCCTTGAACGCGACAGGGCAGATAAACTGGGCAGGGGCGGCATCAACCTGTAGCCACTCTCCAGTTGACCTGAAGTTCTTCGCGTTCCCCGGTTTGCCCGAGTCAAACTTGTCACCAATCCAAACCACGTCGCCATCGCTGAATTGCTCCAGCAACAGCTTCCAGTGGTCGCTCGCATCGGCCGGCACCACGACCGGAGACGCCGCCTGAATCTCAGCATACGTCCAGCGGTTTTGCGCCAGGATCTGCTCCTTGGCGTTCGCCGCCCTCAGCCGCAAGCTCTTCAGCCGCTTCGCTTCTTTGATTCTGGCCTTCTCCTCTGCTGTCAGGGTTTTCGGTTTTCCGACTTCCTGGCTTTTTCCTTCCAGCATCGTTGACCACAGCTTTCGATTCGTCTCCTTAACCTCCTCGTCGCAACTGCTATGGAAGCAAACGACCTTCGGTGACTTGTCGATATACACAATGCAATCCTTAGCACCATTCTGGGTCGAGTGCTTGCTTCGACCGGGGCACTCACAAAATCCCGCCGTCGGTGTCTTCCACTCGATGTTACCCAGCACTGCTTCAGCTATTTCCGCCGCTGATCGAGGCGCAGCGCTCATTACCGGAGTGCCCACGGTTATTATTGATTCTTCGTTCATTTGGTTTCCGTTCAAGTTGTCCACCCGTGTTCCAGAGCCAAGCTCCGACCATTCACGGGCAGGGTTAATAATCGTCATCATCTTTGGGTCGCTCCCGCCGCTCAGTTCTTCCTTATCTTTTGAACTGCACGGAGCGCCACTATTGCGGCTCTCCATGCTGTTCACTGAGTCCTCCTGCTTATTATCCATTGCGACCCTTTCTATCGCTGTAGGGACGACGCGCTCGCCCGCGTCTTGGTTCGGCTGCGCGGTCCACCAGGTGCCCCTCCACCCAGTCCCGTGCCCAACTGAAAGGCTTCTCGAAATCATACAGCACCAGGTAGCTCCCACCCACGCCGTAGCCGCTACGCTTGCCGCCCGGAACGCGAACCTGGGGCTTCAGTTGAAAAGTGACGAGAGGCAAACCTTCGTCGGGTGGGAGAGGAGGATTCATCGTGAGGATTGTTCGAGAAGGGGCGCTGGTGGCAGCCACCTCGGTTAAGAAAGTGGCCACCACCGCGCCGTTGTTTACTCCTAGTCTAGCTGTTAGCCGGAAGCGCTCCCGGGCTATGGACCGAATGCGGCCCGTCGCCCGCCTGAAGCGGCAGGTCGAGGCCGATTTGATCAACCCACCGCACGTGCTGCTTCATCTCGCCCTGACAGGTCAGACGCGCTTCATCGGGAGTGCCTGGGTAATACCCAACCAGCGTGTCCGTTAGCGCCGCCTCGGAGATCAGATTGCGATCGACCAAGAGCGACACCTCCGCGCCGAGACCAAGCCTGCCATACTCGCCGTCAATTGTGGCGATGGCATTCGCAACCTCTTCTGATGTCAACGCGCGGATTTCACTTGCGATGTAGATTTCGTCAATGGGATCCCAATCGAGCACGATGCCCGTTTCCAGCTTGGGCGACCAGAGCACGTCGTTGTAGCAGACGGTCAGGAAGGACACGCCTTTCCACTGAACTGTCATGACCCGGCGGCGAATCACGCTGCGCTTGAAGGCACAGGCAGCGACAGGGTCAACTCCCGCTGGGGGAGAATCGCCGTCCACCTGAGCCATGTGTTCAAGCGCCTGCTGCATGGGGAGCTGGGCCAAGGGCGATTGACGAATTAGCGGCAGCCTCGAGGGTGTGACCTGATCGCCGTTGCCGTTGAATTCTGTGACCGGCTCCGGCTCCGGAGACGTATTATTTTGTGAGTTTTCCATAGGTTGTTTGTTTCAGTTGATTGATGTTAATTTAATTTGTTCTATAAACGGCTTGATTGCCGCTTACCACTATTCTGCCCCCCCGGAGGGAGCATGCTCCTTGACGGAGGGCATGGTTCCGGCTGATAGCCGCCAAGTGATCTCACCGTCGCTAGGACGATAAGCACACTCGTAGCCCCTCGTGATGCTCTTTTTCAAGTGCTCAGCCAGCGCGGCGTGAACGCCGCGCAGATGCTTGAACCACGCGAGTAAGGCTTTGAGTACCGCCTTGCGATCAAGCTCCGCCGGGCCAGTGACCTTTTCATGCTGCTCGACGCGCAACCGCCCTTTGAGCTTAAGAATCAATGCTTCTAGCTCCCGGCGCTGAATTGCTTTACCCTCCGCGCCCGCTACTTCTAGCTCCTTGCTGTGCTTAGAAATCTCTTTGCGGAGAGCACGGCAGCTCGCGATGGACGACACCTCTTTGACGGTGCCTGACGTGACTATCAACCCGTCCTGAACTAGCTGTTCCTCGAGCGCCCCCTCAGTCCTCGCGCGGGCCTCGGACATGGGTTCGTTTGATGAACGCTCGTGTGGACGACGCACCTCACCGCAAGGTATCCAAACTTCAGTTCTGCGGTTGATGAGTTCAAAAGTGAACTGCGGCCCGCATTCGTCCGGCTCGGAAATCACCTTGCCTTGGAACTGGATTAACCAGCCACAGCCGGCGCGCATGAAGACATTGCTATCACCGAAAGCTTCCGGCGCCTTTCGACTCCTCGACTCCGGTTCATTAGTCTCGAGCAGCGCACCGAGCGCCTTGTTGAATTCCACTGGTGGCTTACTTTTTCCATTCACGTCAATGACTAGGGTTTCCTTGATCCCGATTTCGATACCTTGCTCCCTGGCCCAATCGACCAAGTTCAGGAGTTTGACTACTTCTGTTCTGACATTTTGGCACGCGGCAGCACGACCGCCTTGGAGAGCTGTTTCCATGGTAGGTCGAGTTAGTTCACCTCGCCGGCGAGGAACTCATCAAGGGCCTTGCGGGTGACGCGGACGTGACGGATCGCCGGAACGCGACGGAGTTTTTTGCGGGCGACGAGACGGTAAACAGTTTTAGAACCGACTTTTAAGACCGAACAGATTTCAGCGATGGTTAGAACTTCACAAGATAACATGACGTGGGGTGTAGAATGGCGGGTTTGTATGGCATGCCAGGTCGCCGCCCTGACGTGGGGAAATAATGAGATATGTGACAGGTTAATGTGGGGACCTGCACTTTTATTGTCCGATTCGCGCCATCACCGAAACGGGTGGCGGTAGTCGTTTTATGAACCATCTGTAGCGAGCGACGACGTGAAGCAACGCCGCCACCGCAGAGCACCTGCTGCGCGCGCGGGATGAAATTGCCCATCGTATCTTTCATTAATTAAAATTGCAGCGGGATGTTGTGTTTGTCCAGTTTCCCACCGGCAGTGCCGGAGTCGCTAATCGACGGCGCTGTGTAGATCTGGCTGATGAACGATGCCGCCGCGCGCGCACCGGCCCTCAAATGGGCTGAACTGGGCTGGCTATGTTCTGTTGCGAGTCGCGACTGCATTGTCCGCTAAAAAGTAGAACGCGAGTCTTGTTCGTCAAGTTTTGGGCTAGGCACTCAGAGCCGTCCTGCCTTTCATCACTGGGTTTGGTAAAGTGCCTGTGTGCACAGCGAGTATTTTTTGGTGCAGCTTCGCGATACCAACGGGCGCATTGAGAAGGACGTAGTTCACCCGTCCGTCCCGTCCGGCGGCGCGGTGGGCGCTGGAGTCGTAGGGCCGGGCATAGACATGCTCGCCGGTCAGGGGCTGGATGAAGCGCACGGCCTTGCCATTGGTCTGGGGCGAGTGCAGGTAGGGCGCCGCGTGCCACCGCCGCGCGCGGCGAAGAGTTTGGAGCGATAGGTGAAGCCGCCGGTGAGGACGGACTGGATGGTGATGCCGTGGGCTTGGTAGAAGGCGATCGGTTGGTGGAGGGCGGCCAAGACGCTGGGTTGCTATGGGCGCGCTCGCCGGCGGCGCGGTTGCCGGGGTGGAGGAAACGTCCCAATTTCTCGACGTCGAGGTGGAGGGGTTCGCCCGTGGGCGGCACGTGCGCGGACGTGCGGCCCGGGAGGCGTAGTCGCTTGGCGTCCACAGGCCACCCCCGAAAAATCGTCGCGATCCAATAACCGGCCTCGCCCTCAGCTCTTCCTCGCCGGCTTCGTCTCCTTCTTCGCATTCGTTGGACTGGACGGCTCGGCATCGGTTTTCTGCGCGTCCTTCTTCAGCACGGCGAAGGTCACCTTCTGCGCCATCGAGGCAGAATGCGCGTCGCGGAGATGACCATAAACTTTCATCGCCAGTGCGCCGCCGTCTTTGTGCCCGAGCCAGCGAGAAACGGTCGGGATGTCCACGCCGCTCTCAATGCAGCGGGTAGCGAAGAGGTGCCGCAGGTCGTGGTGAGTGATGCGGGCCATGCCCACTAGCTTTGCCGCGCGGTCCATTGCATTTTGGCATTCGTGAACGCCCATCACGAGTTGATTGGGCGCATCGGTATCTCGTTCAAGTTCCAGTTCCTTCAGCAACTCGACCATCTCCGGAATCATCGGGACACGGCGAGTGGCACCGGACTTGGTTCCATGCACCGGGTCCCCGCGGACGACAATTTCTCCCTTCGTGAAGTCGCAGTCGTTCCAGGTCACGTTCGCTGCCTCGCCCTTGCGAAAACCTCCGTAGGCCAAAAACTGCACCAGGCTCGCGCAGTCTCGGGATTGCCGCGCGCCGCCGGTGGCCACAACGGTGACGAACTTGGCGAACTGTTCCGGTTCCGGCAGTCGAAGTTCCTTCGGGCGAATCTTGGCCTTGGAGACAGCTTGGGCGGGATTGTGGTAAATCGCCCCGGCCTTGATGGCGATGGCCAGCACCTGCCGGAGGGTGCCAACGGTGTTGTTGTAGAGGGTGGCCGAATACTCGCCCGAGAACTTCGCCGCCCACGCCTTGCACTCCGCCTCGCTGATTTTACGGACGTCCTTCTCTTTGAGCCCCGCCCACGTCCTGAGCAACGCATTGACCGTTTCGTTGCGATAGCGGATGGCGTTGGGTTTCAGGTGCGGGCTGGCCTTGAGCTCAGCCTGATAAGTTTTCAGTGCATCGTTGAAGGTCAGCTTGCCTTGTTCGACGGCGACGTGAACCGCTGACACCCCGCGCTCGTGCTTTTCCAAATCACCCAGCCGCAGTTTGGCCACCGAGAGGGTTTTGGTCTTCAGGGTCTTGCGAATCAACTTGCCATGAACCCGTATTCTCGCAAAATAACGCCCAGACGGTTCGTAGCGGACAAGATTTGCGAAAGGTGTCTTGCTCCAGACGCTGGCTTGGTCTGTCGGTGCGTTTTTCACGCCAAACAGTATCAGATCGCAGTATCAGATTGTCAACTCGGACCTGTCGGTTGCTGTGTAAGTAGTTGGTGTTAAACGGTCGCCTCGGTAGCTCAGTTGGTAGAGCAGTTGACTCTTAATCAATTGGTCGTAGGTTCGAATCCTACCCGAGGCACCACTTCAGTTTTCTCCTCCTTTCCGTAATCCAAATGGTGCTTTGACGACGGGCTGAGATCGGTTTTTCTCCCTGCTAGCGTTGCCCGCGGAAGACTGCCAAACAATCGCGCGACCGACTCAACACGATGCCCACCATAGAAGTTCACGGCCTCACGAAGGCCTTCCGCACCTACAAAAAGCTGCCCGGCTTCCGGGGCGCGGTGCGCGGGCTTTTCAAGCGCGAGTATGAGCAGACGCTCGCGGCGAGGGAGGTGAGCTTCAAAGTCGAGGAGGGCGAACTGGTCGGCTTCCTCGGCCCGAACGGCGCAGGCAAGACCACCACGCTCAAGATGCTCGCGGGGCTGCTCTATCCCACCAGCGGCACGGCGAGTGTGCTGGGCCACGTGCCGTGGGAGCGCGCGGATGGCTACCGGCGGCAGTTCGCGCTGCTGCTCGGACAGAAGAACCAGCTCTGGTGGGACTTGCCCGCGCGCGAGTCGCTGGAGTTAAACGCGAAGATTTACGGCATCGAGCGCGCCGTCTTCGAGCGCACCGTCGGTGAGTTGACAGAACTACTCGACGTTCGTGACAAACTGAATGTCATGGTGCGCGAGCTGTCGCTGGGCGAGCGGATGAAGATGGAGCTGACCGCCGCGCTGCTGCACCAGCCCAAGGTGTTGTTCCTCGATGAGCCGACCATCGGCCTCGACGTCGTGTCGCAGAAGAAAGTCCGCGAGTTCCTCCGACACCACAACGCCACGCGCAAGACCACCATCCTGCTCACGAGCCATTACATGACGGACATCCAGGAGCTGTGCCAGCGGGTCATCATCATTGATAAGGGCACGATCTTTTTCGATGGCCGCCTGAGTGAAGTGATTGACCGTTTCGCCGACTTCAAACTTGTGACCATCGAGTGCGAACCCGGCCCTGAGCGCTCGGCGGAATCTCTGGCCCAGTATGGCGAAGTGGTCGAGCGAGCGCCCGGCACCGTGAAGCTCAAGGTGAAGCGCGACCGTGTGGTGCCGGTCTGCAAGGCGCTCTTCGACGCGCTGCCGGTGCGGGACATCGACATTCAGGAAGTGCCCATCGAAGACATCATCCGCGAACTGTTCGCGCGGAAATCTTCCTGACAGCCGGACGCCGCGACCAATTTTTTCCGATTGCGCGGCGCGGTCGCAGGACTAGATTGCCGGGCGTGAACGCTCTCCGAGACTTCTTCGCTTCGCGTGGTAGCGCAGACGGAGCAGGCTCGGTTCACGGGGGGGAATATCTGGTGGCTGATCCTGCTGAGCTTGCTCCTCCTCATCCTCGGAGTGGGAGCGTTTTTCTTCTGGCTAGCCACGCGCCACGGCCGACAAAGGCAGGCCTTGGCAGAGGCGGCGTTGCGCCATCCACCCAGTCGCCGGTGGCCGGATGAGGAGTCATTCCGTCCCGAGATTTTCGATTCCCCGTGCCGCTGGATCGCCGTCCGCACCACGGAGCCCCGCGCGGTGCAAAAGGCGCTCAAGCTCGCCAACCCCACGCTCTGCACATGGGCCGAGGGCCTGGCCGAGGCGCGCGACCGGCGATTGTTCATCACGCCGCCCATCGGCGAGTGGGTGCTCGTCGTCGGCTCCAGCCTGCCCGACCCCGGCGATGACGTGGACGAGTGCTTCCACTTGCTCACCGACCTCAGCCGCAAGTTGGGCCTCGTGCAATTCTTCAGCCTGAACCGCGCGCTGGGCCATCACGCTTGGGCGCGGCTTGACGCCGGCGAAGTGTTGCGGGCCTACGCATGGGCGGGGCACGTCATGTGGAACCAGGGCCCGCCAAGCCCGGCTGAACTTGGCCTCGACCTGCGCTGCTACGAGTATCTCGAAGAGGTCGAAAAAAACTGGGGCGAAGCGCACGACCCAATCTTGCAGAACCTCGATCGCCTCCCGATGCTGGCCGCACGCTGGAGCGTGGACCCGGCCGCGCTTGATGAGCGGCACCTTGCGACTGGGCGCGGGATTGTCGGTGAAATTACCTGAGCTGCCGGATCTCGGTGGCCAACGAAAGGCACTTATGTCACTCGAATCCGCCCTCGACGAATACCCCAAAAAGCTGACCGTGCGCGACGGCCTCACGTGTCAGGTGCGCCCGCTGGAACCGGGGGACCACGCGGCCTTCCACCGTTTCTTCACCTCGCTCAACGCGCCGGAGCTGCTCTACATCAAGCACCGCGTCACCGACCCCGATGTCGTGCGCGCCTGGTGCGAGGGCCTCGATCTCGGGCGCAACCTGCCGCTGCTCGGGTGGAACGGTGACACCATCGTCGGCGTCTGCACGCTCCACCAAAATCTGGGCGGCTGGAAGCGGCACATCGGGCGCGTGAGCGTCCACGTGCATCCGAAATTTCGCGGGCGCGGACTCGCGCAGGCGCTCGTCGGCGAGACGGTGGACATCGCCCGTGCGTGCAGTCTCGAGAAGGTGGAGGCGGAATTCATCGGCACACAGGAAGGCGCGATTAAAGTGTTTGGCCTGCTGGGCTTCAGCGAACTCATCCGCCTGCCCGACTATGTGAAGGATATGCAGGCCATCACGCACGACTACGTGCTCATGGGCTTGGAGTTGCTCACGGATGACGAATACGCCGGAGCGGGCTAGAAGCACTGCCATTTCTCACAAAGAGCGCGAGGCGCTTCGCGGTCATCGGTCTCCCCGAGGGTCAAAGGCGTCGCGCAAGCCGTCACCGAAGAAGTTCAGCGCCAGCAGCGTGCTCACCAGCACCGAGCAGGGGAACACCAGCAGCCACCAGTAGATGCGGATGGGGTTGATCTGCGCCGCTCCGTCCGCGATGAGCGAGCCGAGGCTGGCCTGCGGCGGCTGGATGCCGAGGCCGAGGTAACTCAGGAACGACTCGTAGAGGATGATGGCCGGCACCAGCAGCATCAGATACACGATGATGATGCCGGTGATGTTCGGCAGGATGTGGCGGAAGAGGATTTGCGCGTGCGTCGCACCCAGCGCGCGGCTGGCGTCGACGAACTGCCGCGTGCGCAGCGACAGCACTTGCCCGCGCACGATGCGCGCCATCGTGAGCCACGACACCGCGCCGAGGCCGACGAAGAGACCGACGAACTTCGCCGTATCGCGCATCGTCACTGTGAGCTTGCCGGCGGACTGCAACTTGTCCAAAGCCCCGTGCAGCGTGGTGATGAGCACGATGACGAAGATGATGCTCGGCAGCGAATAGAGCACGTCCACCACCCGCATCAGCCAGGCGTCCCAGCGTCCGCCCAAGTATCCCGCCCCCGCGCCCCACAGCACGCCGATGACGAGACTCACGCACGCGCCCACTGCCCCGACCAGCAGCGACACACGTGTCCCGTAAATCACCCGGCTGAAGATGTCCCGCCCATGGATGTCCGTCCCGAACCAGTGCTTCCCGCTCGGCGGCGCGAAGAGTTCGGCGGAGTGCTCGTTCGGCGTGTGCAAGCCGGCAGAGAGGAAGCCTGGCAGCGCCTTTGCCACGGTGGGCGACGACAGCACTGGCCAAAGCAGAATCACGCCGAGCAACGACAGGAGCAGCACACCGCACGCGGAGGCGAACTTGTTCTTCCGGAACCGCCGCCACGCCCGTTGATTCGGACTGAGCGACTCGCTGACCGCGCCTTGCTCACTCATACTTCACCCTCCGATCGAGATAGCTGTAAGCCACGTCCACGAGCAGGTTCAGCACGAGCAGCAGCGTCGCGTAGAGCAGCACCAGGCCGATGACCATCGGGTAGTCGCGGTTCAGCGAGCTGTTCACCATGAACACGCCGACGCCGGGAATCTGAAACAGGTTCTCCACGATGAACGACCCCGTGAGCAAATCTGCCAGCAGCGGCCCCGAGTAGGACACCACCGGCAGGATGGCGATGCGCAGCGCGTGCTTGAGCAGCACGGTCGTGTCGTTGAGGCCCTTCGCGCGCGCGGTCACGATGTATTGCTCGTGCAGCGTCGTGAGCATCCCCTCGCGCATCAGCCGAGCGACGCGACCGGAGAAGTAAAGCCCGAGCGTGAGTGTCGGCAGGATGACGTGCGCGGGCGAAGTCCACAGCGCCACTGGCAGCAGTTGCCATTGAATCGCCAGCCCCATGACGAGCAACGGCCCCACCACCAGTGCCGGCACGCACACCGCGAGAATGGCCAGGAAACTCCCCGTGTAATCCCCCCACTCGCCCCGCCTCGCCGCCGACCAGAAGCCCAGCGGAATCCCGATGCCCAGCGACAGCGCGAACGCCATCCCGCCCAGCGCCACCGACACCGGCAACCCCTGCGCGATGATGTCCGTGACGGTGTGGTTACGATACTTAAAGGACGGCCCGAAGTCGCCCTGGAGCACGCCGCCGAGGTAGCGGAGGTATTGCTGCCAGAACGACTCGTCGAGGTGATACTTGGCCTCGATGGCGCGCTTGATTTCCACGGTGGCCGGCGCGCGCTCCTTGTCGAAGGGCCCGCCCGGCGCGAGCTTCAGCAGCGCAAACGCGAGCAGGCTGATGAGCAGCAGCAGCGGCACGAGGAAGATGGCGCGTTTGAGGAAGTAGGACACGGTGGGGAAGTGACTAGTAATTAGTTCTCAGTGGGCGTGGCGGCTGGCGTGACTAAACACAAATCACTTCTTCCTCCGGCGAGTCTGGGTGTGCTGTTCATCGAGCAGGTTGGCGCGCAGTTCCTAACGCCCGCTCGTCGTGATGACAACGGGCAAATGCGTCGCCCCACGCGGGGCACTCCCATCCCACGACTCACTGAAATTCATAGCCCAAGTGAAAACTCACGCGCCCGTCGGGATGCTGACGGATGTTTGTGAGATGCACGGGCAGTCCGCCGCCGAGGAGCGAGCGGCTGCTGGGAGTGGTGAAGGGCGTGTAGGCGTCGTTCGCCCCGCTGGGATACGGCACGTCCGTCAGAAACATTCGCGGTCCGCTCGGGCCCTCGATGCCGTGGCTCTCTTCGAGGATGACGCGGTTGCCAACGATGCGCCAAATCAACAACCCCTCGTCCGGGAGGCTGCCGTCGAAGCCGGTCTTGCGCCGGTTTTCTAGCAGCAGGTATTCGCTGCCGTCCGGGCGGATGAGCACCTTGAAACATTCGTTGGTCGAGCCTTCAATCGGCGCGAGCACGAGCTTCTGTTTCACGGTCGGGTCGAGCACCGCCGGCTTGAGCCAGCCGAGCTGCTCCTTGCACCACGCGCTGAAATGCTGCGGGCGGCCGTAGGGCGTTTGGTTCGACATCGCGCACCAGTTGCCCAGGCCCTCGGAGCCCGGATTCTCCGGGCGCGCGTAGAGGTCGGGGATGCCGAGCATGTGGCCGAACTCGTGGCAATAGACGCTGATGTTTCCCATGCGCCGCCCGCCCTCGGCGCAGATGAAGTAGGGCCAGCGTTTCCCCTTGTGCGTGACGCTGCCGCGATGCGGCCAGTAGAGGCTGCCTCGATTCACGTTCGGGTAGCGGTCGCCCGCGTAGATGAACGCGATACCATCGAAGTCCTTCAGCGCATCTGCGCCGTCGCGCTTGAGCAGCGCATCGAGCGCCTCGGTGAGGAAGGCTGTTTTCGCCGTCGTGCTCGCGGCCTGTGAGTAGTCACCGCGCTTCTTGCCCAACTCCAGCCAGTCAAAGGCCCGGCCGTCGAGGTGGAACTTGCCGCAGGATTGCTCGTCGTAGTAGTCGCGCATGCTGCCATACACCGTCTGCCCCGTGGCATTGGTCTTGGTGTAGGTGCCTTTGCTGAACATGGCCTGCTCCCACGCGCCCATGCTCACGGCGGGGTTGTGCCGCGTGTCGGGGAACTCCACGCCGATGATGGCCAGTTTATACCCCGGCTTTTTCCACATCACGCGCGGCTCCTCGCCGGTGGTGGAAGTCGTGTCGGCGGCGAGCGTGATTTGCAATTCCTGCTGCTCCCCATTTCGGCGGAACACGACAGTGACAGCCTCGCCGGGTGACCTGTCCGCCAGCAACTCGCTCACGGTCTGGCCGGCGGCGACCGTGGCCCCGGCGACTTTCACAATCACATCGCCGGACTTCAGCCCCGCCTTGTCTGCGGGCATTCCGCTCGTGACGGAGGACACCGGGGCGCCTTCGTCCGTGACTTCACCCGTGCGGATGCCGATGACCGCGCGCTGCGCGCCGACCTTCCGCGGGCGGCTGGTGGCGGCAAGCGTCGCGAGGAGGTCGAGTGACTTGCGCCCGCGCTGGACAGTGAGTTTTGCGAAGTCGCCCGGGGCCTTGCGCTGGAGCGCGTCACGCAGCGCGTCGGCGGAGGAGAGGGCTTGCTGATCGAGCTTCATCAAGACATCGCCGACGAGCACTCCGGCCTTCGATGCGGGCGAACCCTCTGCCACGTCGCCGACGATGAGCTTGCCCTTCGGGTCCGGCGAGACGTGGATGCCAAGAAAGCCGGACTGACCAGCGGTGGCGTTGGTTTTGGAGATCGTCGTTGTGATCGCCGTGGCCACCGTGTGGTAGCCGGCCAACTCAGCCGCCGACAGCGGGACGATGATGAAAAGCGAAACGAGCAGGTGGTGAATGGCGTGCTTCATGGCGTTGGTAGAAATAGTTTGTAGCTGAGTCCGCAGATAACAGCAACGAGGCTGTTGTCTTTCTCAATTGAACCCGCACGCTGCCTTCGTCGTCTGAAATCGGTTCGCCAAACTCACCATGAAGCCACTTCTA
>Ga0209553_1000992_pt1 | contig 14417 bp, 8 predicted proteins | sample LauGreFBDMM110DN_2_FD_188217 | JGI IMG/M metagenome (GOLD analysis project Ga0209553, IMG submission 188217) | Freshwater lake microbial communities from Lake Michigan, USA - Fa13.BD.MM110.DN (SPAdes) (version 2) | ecosystem: Environmental > Aquatic > Freshwater > Lake | place: Lake Michigan, USA...
TTCCCTCGTCACGCATCGACTCGCCTTCCACTTGCAGCGCAAAGGTGTTGCCTTTCTGTCCGCGTCTTGGCCCAAAGAGTTCTTCGAGCGAGAGCTTGTCGCGTTGCTCAAACTTCTCCATCGGATAGCCCGCTGCAACGCGACCTACGAGAGGAAATTGCAAGCGTCCTGCGGAATCACTCTCGTCGATCTGACGATCTTCCTCAAGCGCCTCTTCATGCTGCTCGAGTGCTTCCGTCGTCTTCAAAGAGCGAGCCTTGTTCTGGGTGCGCTCGAGCGCTCCCTTCTCGATCAATGCTCCGACATGCTCGAAGGCCGTCACTTTGCTGACGCCGAGCTCGTCCGCGAGTTCCTGCATCGTGGGAGAGAAGCCGTGTCGCCGCCGCCACTGCTGAACAAGTTGAAGAACCTTGAGTTGCTTGGGTGTGAAATTCATCGAGGTGTGGGTCTGAAGAGGTCAGTTGACGAGTGTCCGACGACAACTCGTTTGAAGTAAAAAGCAGAGGGCGGTCTGCGGAGTCGCGGGCCTCTTCACGCGCAACAAGCGCAGGATCGAGAGGCAGAAAGACGTTCAGGAAGAAGTTTGAAACGCGACGAAATGCGCGGTCGATGATCGAGTCGCTTTCGTCGGCGCTGCCATTCGCATTCGATGCGTCCACTTCGCTCCAATCGCCGAACGCATCGGATTGTTCGAGCACGATGTTGCGATCGACCGCCATGTAGCGACGCGAGAATCCAGGACCTGGACCGATCTCGACGAGTGGCAGTGCATCTTCAGTTTCAAACACAGTTTCGAAGGACATAAACAAAGACATCTCTTTTCTCCCAGCGCCTCTCATGCAGACCAGAGGCTCAAGCTTCAATCGTTCAGTCCGCACTCCACGGCATGAGACGAATGGTTGTGTCAGGTCGCGTATTCCACGCGCCCACGAGGACGAGGACGATCCTTCCAACTCGATCACGAGCGCGTTGATTGGCGCGTCGTTGAGGGAGATGAAGAGGAACTGTTCCATAGACTTCTGTTTCGGTCGAGATCAGCGCGGCGCTGCACATTTTGTTCGGTCTATGTTAGCCGTACGGAGCCCTGACGCAAGTGCGTCTGTCGGGCAATCGCAACTCCCGTCTTAGCCGTACCTTGCGCGGATGGCTTCCCTGTTTCCTTTGCCGATTTCTCAGGACGATCCCAAGGCGCTCTTCGGCCTCGATTGGTCCTACACCTTCCTGAATCACGGTTCGTTCGGTGCCTGTCCTCACGAAGTGCTGGCGGCGCAGGATCGAAGTCGGCGTGAGATCGAGGCTCGGCCGATTGAATCACTCGGTAGGAAGGTCGAGGCGCTACTCAGTCCGTCGCGAGAGATCGTTGCACGTTTCGTTGGAACCGATCCAAGTCGGCTCGGTTTTATGGTCAACGCGACTGAGGGAGTCAACGCGGTGCTGCAATGCATCGAGTGGAAGTCGGGAGATGAAGTGCTCGCGCTCGACATGCTCTACAACGCGGTGCGAAAATCCGTGCAGCGCATGCACGCAACGCATGGGATCACACTGCGCGAAGTCGAGACGCCAGCCGACGCATGGTCTGGGGATGCGCTTGCGGAGTTGTTGATCAACGCGATCTCTTCGCACACGCGACTCGTGATCATCGATCACATCACATCGCCTACCGCGATCGTCGTCAATGTCGCACGCGTGATTGCAGCGTGCAAAGCGCGTGGCGTGCTTGTGCTCATTGACGGCGCACACGCACCTGGAATGCTCGATCTTTCCATCGATGACCTTGCACCCGATTGGTACGCCGCGAATCTTCATAAGTGGACATGCGCGCCCAAAGGCTGCGGCATTCTCGTCACTGCAGCGCAACACATCAGCGCCACGCATCCACTTGCGACGAGTCATCACTTCGGACTCGCGTACACGAAAGAGTTTGACTGGCAGGGGACTCGCGACATTTCCGCATGGATGCATGCGGGAACGGCGATTGCGTTCTTCGAACGATTTGGATGGCGCGAAGTACGCGATCACAATCACGCGTTCGTTGTCGCTGCGGCGGAGTACCTGTGCGATGCGTGGAAAATTTTCCCGCTGATGAGTGACGGCGGCACATCGTTGGGGAGCATGTGCTCGGTGCGCGTGCCTCCGGAGATCAAGGCAAGGTTTACTTCCGTGGAGGCGCTTCAAGCCGCGCTCTACGATCACGAGCGAGTTGAAATCCCCGTGATTGACTGGAAAGACGCGTGGCATGTCCGTGTGAGTGCGCACATTCATACCGCGAAGAGCGATATTGAAACCCTTGCTGCCGCGATGCTCCGAATTGGTCGATGAAATCCCCATGCAGTTCACTCGGACAGCACAAATTTGCGCGCTCGCGGCATGCGTCTTCGCATGGGGTTGCGGAATCTCGCCATGGGAGCAGGGAGTCGCTGGTACCGAGAGTGATGAGGCTGCGGAGCGAGTCTTCGCGTGCGACGCTGCGAAATTTACGGAGTACCGCGATCAACGCGAGTCGGGACTCCTCATGCGTCACGGGATGCTTCACATGGAACATCCAACGGAACGGAATGGACCGCTCGGTGGACGATCGTGCGTGCTTGTCCGCACTAGTTCAGCATCGCTCCAAGCAAAGATTCTCGATGTCATGGGCGGGAAGTATCCGATCAACGCCGGCTTCGTCGCGACCTTTGCGCTTGGACGCACATCACTCGTCACGCTTGAAAAAATCGATGGCGATGGAAAGGTGCTCTCGACTGAAACAGAGCGCGCCGCGTTTGTAGAAATCGTGCGTTAGCTATCGGGGAGTTCGCGCACGCTGCTGGCTTGCTCAAGCTTGGCGCGTTCGGCGCCGTAGCGAGCAACGAGCGTTGGATACTCATCGCGATACCAGTCATGCCAGAGTGCTTTGTTGTTGCCGAGATTGGCAAGCGTCGTTGCGCCAGTCGATGATTGCGCGAGTGTGACGAGCGCGGTGTAGACCTCTGTGCGATAAATAAGCACGACTGCATCAGTGATCTGCAGCAGACTGCCTTCGTAGATGATTCCCGGAATCGGCTGAAACGCGCCGGAATTGTCGCCCGCGACGGGTACAAGCCCCGCGATGTAGGACGTCTGCCGCCCGAACACGATCCAACATCCATTTCCGCCTGAACCCGTCGTCTTACCTTCCGCACTCTGCGCATCGATGAGTTGTGGAATGAGTTGCGCAGCATTCGTAGCAGACGCAACCATCGCCGCACGGTTGACCCACGATTCCTTCGTCGCGTTGAGATGATCCGAAACCACTTGCACAACATCCGATGGCGCGTCCTTCGGAAGACGATTGCGTGCTTCCATCCGTTTGAGCGGATCGTCATCTTCAATCGCGATGGTGGTGAGGAACACGCGTCCTTCTGAACCACCTTGCAAAAGCGCGTCAAAGAATGCTTCGTTCGTATCAAGACCAAGTGGACGAAGTTCTCGCCAGATTTGCGCGTAACTCGTGGTGTCTTTGAGGGCTCGAATGCGTTCGAGCGCAACAACGCGATCCTCTGCACTTGCCGTGCGCAAGAGAGAAGTCGCTTTCAATCCCCGAATCAACTTCACTTCAGCGCCGCGCGCGGTTGATGTTGAAGTTGGGGACGTCTCCTGCGCGAAGGCAGGAGCGCACGCGCCTAGGAGCGCGATAATCACGATGTATGGAAGAGAAGTTCGCAAGTGGTGCAATCCTCCGAGTGTGTGTGGGTTCCATTCGCGCTGCAGAGGTCGATGGTCGCAGCCATTTCACACGAGTCTCAGAACAGAAAAGATTCTAGCGCTCAACGACCGTTGCTCCAACGGTTTTCAACTTCGCCCGCGCCACAATCGCATCCGCACGGGACAGAAACTCGCCAACCTGCACGGCAAACAGCACGCTTCCATCCTTCGCGACGCGCTGCACCACCTCTGGGGCAGCAAGGCCGAGGTGTTTCGCATTCGAGGACAGTCCGCGCGCAATGGATTCTGCTTTCGATCGATCGCGAAACGCGCCTGCTTGAATAGCAAACGGAAGGCGGATCGGCTTGGGCGGCACGACCGCGCGAGGTACTTCTCCGAATCCGTTGCCTGCAACAACGGCGGGGGGCATGGCGGCACTCTCGCGCTCCGCCGCTCCAGCGTCGGCATGTTCACGCGCACTTTCCACACTCAATCCAGCGCGCGCGAAACATCGAGCGGCAGTGGCGTGGGCTCGGTTCGATTCCTCGCCATCAAGAAGATCCGCTGCTGTGGCGTAGGCACGCCCAGCGTCACCGAACTCTTCGAGCGCGATGCATGCACTTCCGAGCGAGATGGACGCATTGGCTGCAAGTTGTTGATCGACTGAATTCGATGCAGCACGCAATGGAGCCAGCGCGGCTTGCGGTTGCGCTTGACGAAGGAGCGAGAGCCCTTCGAGGTAGGACGCCTCATCACGCGCGACGCCCGTCGAGTGCAATACGCAATCCTTCGCCATGCGAAGACTCTCGCTGTAACTCGCTGCGCGATAGGCGTTCTGCGCGCCCGAGAGCGAACTCTTGGGCGTCGTTTCACACGCGACCAACGCGAGGCACGAAATCACGCACAGGAGCGGTCGCTGCATCGCTGATATCGTATCCACTCGAATCATGGAATTGCTCGCCACACTTCGTCGCAGATTACTCCTCTCACCGTTTCGACACGCGGTCGTCGACGATTTGCGCGAGTGGAGGGGCATTGATCTGCTCGTCGCGTCCTGGCATCTGCAGCGAGCGATTGCGAAGACAAGCTCAGCCAAGCGCGTCGGCATCCTTCTCCCCACAGGCGCACTCTTTCCGATCGCTGTCATGGCGTGCTGGGCGCTCGGCCGAACGATCATCCCGATTAACTATCTACTCTCGCGCGCGGACCTTGAACATGTCGTGCGCGACTCTGGCATCGATGCATGCATCACCGTCGGTCCGATGCTCGAGTTCATGGGCGGCTTGCCCGAAGGCGTCAAAGAGATTCGCGTCGATCAAATGCGGTTCAAAGGGATTCCGCCGATCAGTTTCGCGAATCCATTGAAGAGCGAAGACCTCGCGGTCATTCTCTACACCTCAGGCACGAGCGGTAAGCCGAAGGGTGTGATGCTCACAGTGGGGAATGTGCAATCCAATCTGCGCCAGATTCGCGGATGGGTGCGATTTGATTCCACCGATGTGATGCTCGGTGTGTTGCCGCAGTTTCACAGCTTCGGCTTGACCGTGCTCACACTGATGCCGCTTTCCATTGGTTGCAAAGTGATCTACACCGCAAAATTTGTGCCGAGGAAATTGCTCGACCTTGCGTTGAAGTACAAGCCCACTGCGTTCGTCGCGATTCCATCGATGTACAACGCGCTCCGACTTGTGCGGGATGCGGATGCGAAGTGTTTCGCGTCGCTGCGATTTGCAGTCTCTGGCGGTGAGCCACTCGCACAGTCCGTGTTCGAAGGATTCCGTGATCGATTCGGCATCGAGATCAACGAGGGCTATGGGCTCACCGAGACCTCGCCCGTGAGCCATTGGTGTCGACCGCATGAGCAGAAGCGTGGCTGGGTTGGTCGCGCAATCCCTGAGGTCATCGTGCGCATCGTGGGTGCAGATGGACGAGACCTTGGTCCCGATGAAGATGGCGAAGTGCGCCTCTCAGGGCCAAACATCATGCGGGGGTATCTCAATCTTCCCGAGGAATCAGCCGCAGCGTTTGATGACCGCGGATTTTTTCGTACGGGCGACATGGGGCGTCAAGATAAGGAAGGCCGCCTCGCGATCACCGGTCGTTTGAAAGAGATGCTCATCATTGCAGGCGAGAATGTTTTTCCTCGAGAGATAGAAGAGGTTCTCAATCAACATGAGAGTGTGAAGGACTCTGCGGTGATTGGCGTAAGCGATCCCTCGCGCGGCGAAGTTGCACTTGCGTTTGTTGAAATGAAAGAAGGCGCGACCTTCGATGAGAATGCGATCAAAGCGCACTGCCGTGGAAAACTCGCGAGTTTCAAAGTGCCACGCGAGATTCGAGTCATCGACGCACTCCCGCGCAACGCGACCGGCAAGATCATGCGGCGCAAACTCTCACCCACAACGGGTGTTGTTACGGACAGCTCCCAAACGAGCTGAGCAGCACGGTGAGATCTGGTGCATCGACGATGCCATCGCCGTCGATGTCTGCAGTCGCGCTTGCTGTGCCCCACGCGTTGAGCAAGATGGAGAGATCGGCAGCATCGACGAATCCACTCGCGTTGAGATCAGCAGGACACTGCGCGCAACTCGCGGCGTTGGTTGCAATGCAGAATTCGCCAAAGCCGCCGTAGCCTTGATTCGTGCCGATCTGCAAGAGATAGGTCTGACCAGCCACAGCGTCAAATTGGAGTCGACTCGTGCCCAACGGCAAACAGACTGGACCATCATCATTGCACGCGATCAGCACACGCTTGGCGCATGTACCTGTGTAGACCGCAAGGCGTGAGTCAAATCCCGCGAAGCCGCAGGTCTCGACGAGTGTCGCGCCAGACTGCGCGGCGGTGTACTTGAACCACACATCGTGATAGCTCAATATGCTTCCGTTGTTCGTACAACTCGCGGGCAGCGAACCGTTCGTCACCGCGCGCTCGAGCGTGATGGCATTCAGACCCACGGCAGCAACGAATGCGCCCGTGCATTCATCATTCGCACTCGGTCCAAGGCCGCATGCAAAGACCGCTGCATCAACGCACATTCCATCCCACGCCACGTTGCAGCAGACAGGATCGATCGCGCAGACTGCATTACAGCAAATCGCGTCAGAGCAACCCGGAACACCACGCGGGAAGTAGCACGACGCGTTGCCCGAACCACATGCAGGCACGCACTTCTGTGTCGTTTCTATAAACAGGTTGTAGTGCGACTCAGGTCCACACTGCGGAATGCCACTCACGAGAGGAAACTCGCCGACTGCTACCACGACTCGATAGTTCCCCGCAGGGACGCAGATCGCTCCACTCTCCCGCAGAATGCAGAGATTGGAATTCACGCTCAGCGTCGAACTCGCAATCGGTGCGCAACCAGATGAAGGAAGGAATGCCGCAAATGCTTTCGACGAACTCGTCAATTGCACGCGCACGGAAACGAGACCATCTCCATCCGTGTCGATGAGGTTCACGGAAAACACATCGATGTCAGGACCGACGCCGCTTCCGGTGAGGAGTCCAAGCGTTCCGCACAATATCCTGTCCGAAGAAAGGTCCGTGGGCGGACCACCCGTGGGGCTGTAGCACGCCTCGTTGTTCCGGCTTCCGCATGTCTCGGGCTCAAGTTGCGAACCTGCGGGACAGAGTGGTTGACAATTTCCTTGACAGATGTCTGCCGCGAGACTTACGCAAATGACGTCCCACGGTCCCGCGCAACAGCTTGGATCGACAGAGCAAACGCCTTCGCAACACGCGGCGTCATTGCAGCCACCATTCGCGTGCGTCGCGTTGCAATTTCCTTCACCTGGGCAAACACTCGGCGTTCCGTTGCACGCGAATCCCGCGACAAGCGCGCAGGTGAAGTCCCATGCCGACTGGCAGCAGAACGGGTCAGAGGCGCAGACATCGATGCAGCAAGTTTCGTTATCGCAACTCGGGTTCGTATGCGAGGTGAAGCAACTGCCATTCACAGCAGCGCCGCAGAGTCCAACGCAGTATTGCTGCGCCGTGAACACGCAACTCCCGTCCCAGTCGCCGCTGCAGCATGCTGGATCGAGCGAGCACACCGTCACGCAACACGCGGCATCATTGCATCCGCCTTGACCGTGCGAAGAAAGGCAACTCACCTTCGATGTGCAGAGCTGCGCATTTACCTGAGAAGGGCAGAGCCACGCCGCAGCAAGTGCGAGCGTGAGTAGCGATGACAAGGTGGAGAAGCGCATACGTTGGGTAAAGGAATACATCGGACGGACCCTTGCGTAAACCTACGCAGGAAACTCTTCAACTTGCCACAAATATGGCGTGAATGCGTAAGGAAAACACACTTCGAGAAAAGAAAGCCCCCCGACCGGTTGGTCGGGGGGCGAAAGTGTGCAGTTGCAATTCGCTTAGAAGACATCTGACATGCGTCAAGGGGTAAATGCGCCCAGAAGGATCGAGAGATCCACTGCATCTGTGTTGCCGTTGCCGTTGAGGTCACCGCATGCGAAGTCCCAACAGTTCAGCAGGATCGAGAGATCATTAGCATTCACGATGCCGTCGCAGTTGAGATCTGCTGGTGCACATGGCGGTGCACATGGCGTGCCGGCCTGAGTCAATGCGATGTTGCCCGCGCCAAATCCCGTTGCGCCGTATGCGCCGAGGGAGATGCGGTAGGTTGTTCCGCACTCAACATCCCACGAGACTTGGGACTGCAACGCGCAGGTGTCATCGTCGCAGGTGATGTAGGCCAAGCCTGCGCAGGTGCCACTGAAGATTGCGACCTTCGAGTCATAGGCTGCCGAACCACCGTTTGCTGCGCAGAGCGAGAATGTCGCAATGCCATCGTTCAGTGGTGTGTAGGAGTACCAGATGTCGTTGTAGATGTTGCCACCGAACTCAGCGCATGCTGTGACGGTGGTGCCTGTTGCACCGATCGTCGAGAATGCAGTGACTCCGGCTGTGATTGCGGTTGCATTGACGCACTCGTCATTTGCTGGACCGCCGCCACCACCGCCACCGTAGGAGAGATTCACCGTACCCGTACCGCGGCTTGCAGCACCGTACCCACCGAGGAGGAAGTAGTAGCTCGAGCCTTGGCTGACGGAGACAGTCATCTCCGAAGTGAGGGTTGCGCAACCAACACCGTCATCATCGCATGCGAGGTAGACGAGCGATGAACAATCACCGCTGAAGAACGCAATCTTGGTGTCGTAGCTCGCAGTGTTGCAGGTAGACACGGTGAGTGTGCCTGTTTCAGTTGCGACATAGGTGTACCAGAGGTTGTTGTAGATGTTGCCACCGAACTCAGTGCATGCGGTGAGCTGAACGCCCGTTGCAGTCGAGGTGTCGAAAGCGGTGACGCCATCGAGAATCGCGATTGCGCCAACGCACTCGTCGTTTGCTGGTGGAGGACCTGCACCGCACACTTCGCAGATGACCAACGCTGCATTGACACAGAACTGATCCCATTCGGTATCGCAGCAGAATGCGTCAGCCGCGCAGACCGCGCTGCAGCAGATTGCATCCGAGCAGTAAGGGTTGAGGTGAGCAACACAGCAATCGCCAGTTGCAACTTCACCGCAGCTTGGTGCGTCACACACAACGAGCTCAGTGAGGATGGCCTGGTAGTTGTTGAGATCACCTGAGCCGCATGGAGTTCCAGCAAAGCTACCGAGTCCAACGAATGCCACGCAATTTCCTGCGGGGATGCATACTTCGAGGAATGCACCGCAGGATTGTGTTCCATCAATCGCGAAGATCGCTGGTGGGCAATTTGCGTCGAGGATTCCGATTGTCACGAGGAGTGATGCGTTGACGGTCAAGTTCACCACTGCGTCAGAAGCGAGGGTGAACGAGTACCAATCGGTATCGCGAGTTCCACCGTCGGCCCAGAAGGTGCCGCAGACAGAACTGTTGAGTGCGATTGGTTCGTGCGAGTTTGCGCCCGATGGATCATTGCAACCACCGTTGGTATCCGTTCCACAGACTTCAGCTTCAGTAGCCGAGCTCGTACAGTCCATCGCGCATGGCACGAATGGCGCGATCGAGATTGAGCCTGCGCCACCTGCGGCGTACCCACCGATGGCGAGTTTGTAGGTGAAGCCCGCTTCGACAGTCGCGTTCATGCTCGAGGTCAGACCGCAGCCTGCGCCGTCATCGTTGCATGCAACGATTTCCATCGCGAGGCAGTCGTCGTTGAAGAGCGCAAGACGGGTGTCAAAGGGTGCTGTGTTGCATGTCGAGAAGGTGAAGGTGCCGCTTGTGGTTGGCGTGAACGCATACCAAAGAGTCTTTACGAAGTCGACGCCGAATCCTTCGTCGCAAGACGCAGGAATCGTGGTGCCAGTGAAAGCGCCGCTCGTATCGAATGCGGTGTCGCCTTCAAAGATTGGGAGCGCGCCATCGCACTCGTCGTTCTCTGGTCCGGTGCAGTCAAGACCGTCATCGAAAACTTCAAGCACATAGTCGCCACCTGGGCAGGGGAACCCGCCGAAGAGCGATGGAAGTGCGATGACAGTCCAATCGCCGACTGGGAGGCAGACGGCCGACACGATGACTGGGCAGCCACCAACCGTGTTGCTCGCGACGATGCCTGGTGGGCAAGCAAAGTCAGTGACGAACAAGAACGAAGGAACTGCGCTCGTGAGAGAGAAGGTCATGTAGCGACCTGGGGAAGTGAGCTGGTACCAGTCGGTATCGCGCACGTTCGCATCAGCCCACATGTTGCCGCAGAGCTTGTCGCCCATTGCAATCACGCCGTAGACCGGAGCGGGGCTGTTGCAGCCGCCGTTGGTATCGAGACCACACTCTTCGCCTTCGAAGACGTTGCAAACGGTGAAGTCAGGAACACATGGAGTTGCGCCGCAAGCCTTGCACAGTGCAGCAGCTTGATTCGCGCAGATCTGATCCCACTGTGTGTTGCAGCAGTACGCATCTGCACCGCAGACAGTGGTGCAGCAATCGAGATCGCTGCAGAAAGGAGTCGAGCCTGCGACGCAGCAACTTTGTGTGCTCTGGCCGCAACCCGAACCGCCGCCGCCGCCAAAGGTGATCGTCAGGTTGCCGGTGCCCACGGTTGTAGCGGCATAACCACCCACAGCGATGTAGTAGGTCGTGCCTGCAATCGCTGATGGGAGAACGAGCGTGGTTGTGAAGAGCGCGCAGCCAGCGGTGTCATCAAGGCACACGATGGTGGAGGTTGCGTCGCCACAAATCGAGAGCACCGCGATGCGGGTATCGAAATTTGCATCGTTGCAAGTTGAAAGTGTGTAGTCCCCGTCGGCACCTGGCACGAACGAGTAGTACGCGGTGTTGTAGATCGAATCGGTACCGAATGGGCCCGGATCGCAAATGCCTGTCAAATTGAGGACTGCGGTCATCGCAGTGGTATCAACAGGGTTCACGCCTTCAATGGCAACGATAGGGGCGCCGCAGTCTTGCGCCATTGTCGTTGCGGAACATGCCGCAACCAACGTTGTACAGACCAACCAATTCTTTACACGCATCAGAGCTCTCCTGAACTTATGTAGATGTCATCCCGTCAACACATGGAGTACACCAAGGAGACACCCTTGATGCTCACGCGTACCTAATGAAAGTACACGGTTCTCGGCACCTTCCAAGCCGAGTTCCGACGAATTCTTGAGTTTGTTTGAGATGGTGCAAGTTCCGGATGGATTTAAAGCATTTGCGAAAATGACTGATAACCAACAAGCCAAAGCCCGTCTGGAAAACTTGATTGAAAGGTTTTCGCCGCCTATTCCATGCTAGCAAAGGGCATACGATTCGTCCATGACTCTTAAACTTGGTGATACTGCTTCGAAATTTTCGCTTCCTTCTCGCCGAGGCGAAGACGTGGATGTTGGGGCTTGCTTTGGGGATGCACCTGTCGTGCTTCTATTTTTCCCATTCGCCTACAGCTCCGTGTGCACTGCTGAACTCTGCCAGTTCCGCGACGAGTGGCAGCAATGGGGGAGCCTCGGATGCAAAGTCTTCGGAATCTCAATCGACAGTATGTTCGTCACCGAGAAGTTTCGGGCTGACCTTTCGATCCCATTTCCGCTTCTCTCTGACTTTAACAAGACGGTGTCCGCTACATGGGGCGCGCTGCACGAAGATCTCATGGGACTCAAGGGCGTGACGAAGCGTGCAACGTTCGTCATCGATCGCACAGGAAAGATCTCGTACGCCGCGGTGCAAGAATCGCCAGGTGAGCAGATCGACTTCGAAGCGCTCCGAGCCGCCGTGCATGCTGCGACGTAAGTCAACAACCATCGCGTTCTCCGCTACACTCTTCGGTCTACTGCGGGCGTAACTCAGCGGTAGAGTTCTTGCCTTCCAAGCAAGATGTCACGGGTTCGAATCCCGTCGCCCGCTTTGCTTGCTGTGGTCAGCGCCTGTTTTTTCTTGGCGTCATTCGCACTTGCTCCCCAACACAATTTGGTATTTGACAGATGCGCGGTAGTATCTAACGCAATGCATCCTCCACGACGAGCTGTCTGGATCGGACTTTCGACACTGTTGGGTGTCGCGGCACTCGCATCGATACAAGAACCACTGCGTACGGACGATGCCGCGAACGAAGCGCTCGCGGTGCAATTCGGTCGCGATGTTCGCCCGATCCTCTCCGACCGATGCTTCGTTTGCCACGGACCGGATCGCGCGAAACAGCAAGCGGGACTTCGACTCGACTCCTTTGAAGGTGCGACCGCTGCCCGTGAACACGGACAAGCAATTGTTCCTGGCGATGCCGCGTCGAGCCTGTTAATGCAACGCGTGTCGAGTGCGGATCCCAATCGCGCGATGCCCCCTCATGACAGCGGTAAACATGCACTCACCGAGCGTGAGCGCGAGATTTTTTCCGCATGGATTAATGCAGGCGCGCCCTACGACGCACACTGGTCTTTCACCGCGCCGGTCAAGGCTGTAGCGCCGATGGTGCAGGAAATCGCGTGGGTGAAGAACGATGTCGATCACTTCACGCTCGCAACGCTTGAGTCAAAGGGGTTCAAACCTTCTCACGAAGCGTCGCCAGAAACGCTCGCTAGACGATTGTTTCTTGATCTCACAGGCTTGCCGCCGACCATCGCGGAACTCGATGCGTATCTCGCCGATGCGCGCGAGGATTCGTATGAACGTCTCGTGGATCGTCTGCTCACCCTAGAGCCGTATCGCACACGATACGCAGAACGTATGGCGGTCCCGTGGCTTGATGCGGCTCGCTATGCCGACACGTCTGGCATCCACATGGACGCCGGTCGTTCGATTTGGCCCTACCGAGACTGGATCATCAATGCGTACCGAACGAACATGCCGTTTGATCAATTCGTGATTGAACAGCTTGCGGGAGATCTCATTCCGGATGCGACGATTGAGCAACGCGTTGCGAGTGGGTTCAATCGGTGTCATGTCACAAGCGATGAAGGCGGCGCGATCAACGAAGAATATCTCGTTGAATACGCTGCTGACCGCACGAATACGACAGGCGCGGTGTTCCTCGGACTGACGGTCGGTTGCGCGCGCTGTCATGATCACAAGTTCGATCCGGTGAGTACCGAAGACTTCTACTCACTCTTCTCGTTCTTCAATTCCATCGAAGAACCAGGCATCTACACGCAGGTTCCCGACGCAAAGCGTGCGCTCGAACCTTCACTCGATGTTCCATCGCCCTCCAATGCGATGCAGGTTGCCGACCTCGATGCGAAGACGGCGGCGTTGCGCGCGACGCGTGACACGCCAGACGACAGCGAGCGCGACGCTCGGACTACGTTCGAAGCGCAGTTTCGAAATGATGAGTTACTCGCCTGGGTAACACCAACGATCGTCTCCGCAACGTCGTCACAGGGCGCGACGATCACACCGCAGTCAGACGGTTCGCTCGTTGTCTCGGGCGCGAATCCCAGCGACGACGAACACACGATCGTGTTGCGTACGGACGATGTTGATCTCAGCGCGATCTTGCTTGAAGCGTTGGTGGATCCTGCGAATCCGGCGGCGCGCGTAGGACGCGCGCCTAACGGAAACGCAGTGCTCGAATCAATCGAAGCGGACGCGACATCCATCGTCACTGGCGAGTCGAAACAGATTCAACTCGTGTGGGCTTGGGCGGATGTCGAGCAAGAGAACGGTGACTACAACGCAGTGAACGCACTGCGCCGCGATGGACGCGTGTGGGCTGTGAATGCGCATGAACTCGCGCCTTCGCAACGCACTGCGCTGTTCCTCGCCGACGCACCGTTCGGGTTTGAGGGCGGCACGACCATCACGATCAAACTTGGCTATCGATCGCAATACGCGCAGCACGTGTTCGCACGACCACGATTGACGCTCGCGAAGATTTCGCCCACGCTCTTGCAGCAACTTCCGGTCGCGACCTCACGGTGGTACATCGCTGGCCCTTTCCCTGCGAAGGATTCAAAAGAACTCTACGCCACCCGATTTGGGCCAGAAGAGGGCGCGACGCTTCCGCTGCAAGCGAAGTTCGGTGCCGAGGGCGCGTTTGAATATCGCTTCGCGCCTGGAGTATTGGAGTCAAGTTCTGTAAACCTCGCACAAGGCGTCGGTGCCGAGTATGTCGCACGTGAGATCTTCTCCGCTACCGATTGCGAGATTGAGCTCGCGCTTTCGAGCGATGATGGAATCGTCGTCACGCTCAACGGTATGGAAGTGCACCGCAATGAGATTGAGCGCAGCGTTGCGCCTGATAGTGATCGCGTCAAACTCAAACTGCAGAAGGGCGCCAACGCACTCGTCTGCAAAGTCGTGAACACAGGTGGTCAAGGCAGTT
>Ga0209553_1000994_pt1 | contig 14409 bp, 12 predicted proteins | sample LauGreFBDMM110DN_2_FD_188217 | JGI IMG/M metagenome (GOLD analysis project Ga0209553, IMG submission 188217) | Freshwater lake microbial communities from Lake Michigan, USA - Fa13.BD.MM110.DN (SPAdes) (version 2) | ecosystem: Environmental > Aquatic > Freshwater > Lake | place: Lake Michigan...
GGGCGCGCCCGTGATTGGCCTGAACGATTCAGGCGGAGCGCGCATCCAAGAGGGCGTGAACTCGCTGGCCGGATACGCAGATGTATTTTTGCAAAACGTGCTGGCCTCGGGCGTTGTTCCGCAAATTAGCATGGTCATGGGCCCATGCGCTGGCGGCGCGGTTTACTCACCCGCCATCACCGACTTTATTTTCATGGTCAAGGACACCAGCTACATGTTCGTGACGGGGCCTGACGTGGTGAAAACCGTCACCCATGAAAACGTCACGCACGAGCAACTGGGCGGCGCCATGACGCACGCCACCAAGTCGGGCGTGTCGGACGGCGTGTTCGAGAACGATGTGGACGCGCTGTTGCAATTACGCCGGTTGATGAACTTCCTGCCGCGTAGCAACAAAGATAAGCCGCCGGTAATTCCGTGCATTGATCCGGCCGATCGCGATGATTACTCGCTCGACACTTTAATTCCTGAAAATCCCAACAAGCCCTATGACATGAAAGAACTCATCGCCAAGGTTGTCGACGAGGGTGATTTTTTTGAAATCGGTGAACATTTCGCCAAGAACATTATCTGCGGCTTCGCCCGCATGGAGGGCTCAACGGTTGGTATCGTCGCCAACCAGCCCATGGTGTTAGCGGGGTGTTTGGATATCCACTCAAGCTGCAAAGCGGCGCGTTTTGTGCGCTTCTGCGATTGCTTCAATATCCCCATTCTCACCTTCGTCGATGTGCCGGGCTTTATGCCGGGCACCGACCAGGAATACGGTGGTATTATCAAGCACGGCGCGAAGCTGCTATTCGCCTACGCCGAGGCCACCGTGCCTAAAATTACGCTCATTACCCGCAAAGCCTACGGCGGGGCCTATGACGTCATGAGTTCCAAGCACGTGCGTGCCGACGTGAATTTTGCCTGGCCCACGGCCGAGATCGCGGTGATGGGCGCCAAGGGCGCGGTGGAAATTATTTTCCGTGGCGATATTGGCGACAAAGCCAAGATTGCCGCGCGCACCAAAGAGTACGAAGCAAACTTCGCCAATCCCTTCAAGGCGGCGAACTTAGGCTTCGTTGACGATGTGATTTTGCCGCACACCACGCGCGCGCGCATTTGCCGCTCGCTCAATATGCTGAAAACCAAGGACGTCAAGAACCCTTGGAAGAAGCATGCTAATATTCCGTTGTAAGAGCCCACTGTCATGTTCAAAAAAATTCTGATTGCCAACCGGGGCGAGATCGCCTGCCGCGTCATCAAGACTGCGCGCAAGATGGGCATTAAAACTGTCGCGGTGTATTCCGACGCTGACAAAGACGCGCTACACGTGCAGATGGCCGACGAGGCCGTGCATATCGGCGAAGCTCCGACAGCCAAAAGCTATTTGCAGATCGACCGCATCGTCAAAGCCTGCAAGCAAACCAAGGCTGAAGCCGTACATCCGGGGTACGGATTCTTGTCCGAGAACTGTGCGTTCCAAGAGGCGCTGGCCAAAGCCAAGATCGTGTTCATTGGCCCCGATGCTCATGCCATTCAGGCCATGGGCGACAAGATTGAATCTAAAAAACTTGCTGTGAAGGCAGGCGTCAGCGTTGTGCCAGGCTTCAACAGCGTGGTCAAAGATGTGGCGCACGCCATCAAGATCGCCAAAGAAGTTGGCTACCCGGTCATGATCAAAGCTTCTGCGGGCGGCGGCGGCAAGGGCATGCGCATCGCGCGCAATGAAGGCGAAGTGCGCGAAGGGTTTGAGCGCGCCACATCCGAAGCCAAATCTTCCTTCGGTGATGACCGCGTGTTTATCGAACGCTATATCGAGCAGCCGCGCCATATCGAAATTCAGGTGCTGGCGGATCGCAAAGGGAATACTTTTTATTTGGGTGAGCGCGAATGTTCGATCCAGCGTCGCCACCAAAAGGTAATTGAAGAAGCGCCGTCGCCGTTCCTTGATGTCAAAACCCGTAAAGCCATGGGCGAGCAAGCGGTTGCACTGGCCAAAGCCGTGAAGTACGTGAGTGCTGGCACGGTGGAATTCATCGTCGACCAAAAGCGTAATTTTTATTTCCTGGAAATGAATACGCGCCTGCAGGTGGAACATCCGGTCACAGAAATGGTCACCGGGCTTGATCTGGTCGAACTGATGATTCGCATTGCTTACGGCGAAAAAATTCCCTTCGCGCAAAAGGACGTGAAACTGAATGGCTGGGCGATGGAATCGCGCGTCTATGCCGAAGATCCGTATCGCAACTTCCTGCCGTCCACTGGCCGCTTGGTGCGCTACACGCCGCCAGTCGAAGGCAAAAATGTCCGTGTCGATACGGGCGTGTACGAGGGCGGTGAAATCTCGGTGTACTACGACCCGATGATTGCCAAACTTGTGACCTATGGCAAAAATCGTAGCGAGGCCATTGCCCATATGCGCGAGGCGCTCGACGCCTATTACATTCGTGGCGTCAGCCACAACATTCCGTTCTTGGCGTCCTTGATGTCCAAGAAGAAATTTGTCGATGGCAATATTTCGACCAACTTTATCGCCGAAGAATACCCCAACGGCTTTTCGGCGAAAGATTTGCCGGCTAAAGATCCGACGCTGCTGACGGGCATTGCGGCGCTTGTACATCATGCTTATCAAGCGCGCGCGGCAGCCATCTCGGGCCAAGTGTCGGGTCACGGGCGCGATCTACCCGACACCTGGATGGTGGTGACGGGCGAGGGCAAAAGCCAGACCGCGCATCAAGCGTGGGTCAGTCCGCTCGATGACGGGGAAGATGATCCCAATCTGGGGCCTGCCAGCGGCGTGGTGAAAGTTGGCAATAAAACGCTGACCATGGCCAGCATGTGGAGCTATGGCTTTCCGCTGCTAATCGCCGCGGTCAGAATCGATAAAGACCCCACCATCGACGTGACGGTTCAAGTCGATCATCGCGGTGCGGGCTATCGCCTGTGCCATGCTGGCGCACAAATTGATGTGAAGGTGCTGACAGTACGCGAAGCAGAGTTGAATCTGCTGATGCCCTTCAAGCCGCCACCAGATTTGTCGCGCTTTTTGCTGTCTCCCATGCCGGGGCTGTTGGTCTCGTTGGCTGTCAAAGAGAGCCAAGAAGTAAAGGCAGGCGAAACCCTAGCCATCGTTGAGGCCATGAAAATGGAGAACGTGCTGAAAGCCGAGCGCGACGGGACAGTCAAGAAAATTCATCACGTCGCCGGCGATAGCTTGGCCGTTGACCAGGTGATTTTGGAATTCGCCTGAACATTCCCGATCATGATGAGTGACGCTGATACCAAAACAGTCTGCGTGCGCATCTCTGGTCGCGTGCAGGGCGTTGGCTATCGTGCGTGGGCGCAAAAGACGGCGCGCAAACTCAATCTCACAGGCTGGGTGCGCAACCTCACCGATGGCACCGTCGAAGCTGTTGTACGTGGCCCAACCGAAGCGGTGGAAAAATTCGTTGCTGATTGTCAGGCTGGGCCCATGCTCGCCCGCGTGACGAGTGTGTATACCAAGCCCGCAGATACAGCCGATGAACTGGTTGGGTTTGAATAGCGAGAAACGGCGGACCATAATAAAACACGTCATGCTCGTGCGTGTCACGACCATCCAGGGGAATAGCCCGCTTTTCTGAATTAAACCCTGGGTCTTCGGGTCAAGCCCGAAGACGACTGTTATGTTTTATTGCTCCACCGCACATACAACGACGTCGGCAGCAATCGCGGTGTCATAACATTCGGTGCTGCCATTTCGCGGATCGCAAGCTCGCCCGCTTCGAACGTGCCGCCTTTATCGGCCAGTATGTCCTTCATCAGTCCGTCCATGGCCAACGCAGACGCGCGAATGGCATAGGCCGTAAAAATCATAAAGCCGAATGTGGGGTCGAGCAATTTCACGCACTCACGCATCAGTTCGGGCAAGTGGTCGAACAATTCCCACATCTCGCCTTCCGGGCCACGTCCGAATTTCGGTGGATCGAGAACCAAGCCATGGTAAGTTTTTCCTCGGCGAACTTCGCGCGCGGCGAACTTGCGCGCATCGTCCACTATCCAACGAATGGGCGCAGCTTCTAAGCCCGAAGCCGCCTGATTTTCTTTCGCCCATGCCACGGATTTTTTTGAGGCATCAACATGGGTCACCTCTGCGCCTGCGCGTACCGCAATCAGCGACGACAGCCCAGTGTAGGCAAATAAATTCAGCACGCGCGGTTTCTCAGGCGCTTTGGCCAATTGGTCGGCCATCCATTGCCAGTGCGGCGCTTGTTCGGGAAATACCCCCATATGCCGAAAGGCGCTGAGTCGACAGACGGCGGTGACACCGCCGATGTCCATGTTCCATTGGCTGGGGGTTTGGCCGCGCTGTGACCAGCGGCCTTGTTCCTCTTCGTCGACGCCATCAAAAACGCCACTCGCCTTGTCCCACTCAGTTTGTGGCAGGCGCTTGGTCCACATCGCCTGAGGTTCCGGTCGATCAACCACCACCTCCCCGAAGCGCTCGAGTTTTCGCCCGGCGCCCGAATCTAGCAGCGCATAACCACCGGTGGCCGATGGCTCGGCGGCAACAATGTGGAGTGAGCTTTGTGGTGGGTGTGGGGGCATATGGGTAAGGGATGGTCTGACCGAAGCGCGAACCTAAGCTAAACACCGGCGCATTGCCAATCGACTCACGCCATTAGATCGGCTGTACTTATGCTTTAGTAAACATTTTCGGGAGAGCCACATGACTGATCCTTCCACCTCACGCCGTTCCGTCATCGGGTTTGGAACACTTGCCCTGGGCTTGCCACTGCTTGGCAGTGCGTTCTCCTCGGCTGCTCAGGCGCAGACCAAGGACAAATCTTTGGACTTGTCCAACAAGGCCGACTTCTTGACGGCAGTGCAAAAAATGCGCGGCGCGCTCGATGAGCGGATTTGCATGGGCTATGTGAAGGGGCTGTATTACGGTGTCGTCGACGCCAAGATCACGCCGCTGTACGGCGTTCTGGGGGGAACCTTCAGCCGCTATAAACGCCTTCCCAATGGCAACTTTGAAGGCCGGACGTTTGAAGTGGCGTACTTCACCGATTGGAATACCGGCCAACTGATGGAAACGTTTAACAATCCCTACACCGGTGAGACAGTCACCGTGCCGCAAACACGTATGGGCCCCAGTACCGTCATCATTACACCTGAAGGCTTAAAAATTGGCGGTGAGAGCGGATTGCCCGGCATGAGCGTTACGCACCGCTTTTTGCCCGCGCGCGTGGTCAATAACGACGTCTGGATTGTCGATGAAAGTGTTGTCAGCACACCGCCCGACTTTAAGGGGCCCAAATTTAGCTACAACGAAGTGACGACCTTGCAGACCACACTGACGGAATTGAATGATCCGAAGTTGTTGCAAACCGCCACCCATGTGCATTTCAATGGCGTAGTGTCGTGGCGTCCGTGGCTGAAAATGGGTGACCGCCCCGGACACTTGCTGGGGAACGCTGCTGGACGGCGTGTGAGCAAGATGACCGATTATCCCGCCGAGTATCAGGAGTGGACCAAAAAATACCACGCCGATGTCTGGGCCAATCCGGGTGCGATCTTGGACGGTAAGAAGGGCTAGGACGTTCCGAACACGTTTTTGAACTCCTCCACCATGGCCGCATCAACCTCGGCCATGGTGGGCTTTACGCCCAGGGCATACAGCGAGGTCACGCCGTGCTGGCTGATGCCGCAGGGCACGATGCCGGTGAAGTGCGAGAGGTCGGGGTTCACGTTCAGCGCCACGCCGTGAAAGCTGACCCAGCGCCGCACCCGAATTCCCAGGGCAGCGATCTTGTTTTCGTATCCGTCCTTTTGGGCAACCCACAAACCAATGCGTCCCTCGCGGCGTTCGGCCGTCACGCCGAAACGCGAAATCACACGGATCAGCCATTCTTCCAGGTCGTAGACGAAGCATCGAATGTCGGGCCCTGGTGAGTGCGCGCGGCGCTTTAAGTCTAGCATCACATAACCGACTCGCTGGCCAGGGCCATGGTAGGTGTATTGGCCGCCGCGTCCGGCTTGAAAAACCGGGAATCGATCTGGGGCAAGCAGGTCATTTTTATTGGCCGAGGTTCCCGCGGTGTAGAGGGGCGGGTGCTCCAGCAGCCATAGTAAATCCGACGCCGTGCTAGCCTTAATGTCCTCAACACGGGCGTCCATCTCAGCCAGGGCCTCTGGGTAGGGAACGGGCAGGGCTGAGGCCCGAATCTCAACCGGCCCTGCGTCGCTACGCCACCGGTTTTGTGGCGCGCAGGTGGGCTGATCTTCAAGTTTATGGGCGGCGTCCTTCATGGCCACATCTTTAGCACATTCTGGGGCTTTTCATGAGCCGCCTGGGGAGGTTGCTAATGGGGGGCCGATTTGCTATCCCCGGCGCTCTATCGGGGCCTCAACACCCCCTTATTACCCCAAGACGTGCGGTCGTGGCGGAAATGGTAGACGCGCAGCGTTGAGGTCGCTGTGGGGCAACTCGTGAAGGTTCGATTCCTTTCGACCGCACCACTTTTCCCTTTGGTCTTCGGCTTCGGCTGGCAGGCTGCACCCCTACACGGCCATAAAGACCAGGATGGCGATCACCAGTAAGCAGACCCAAGCGGGGTGTTTGCCCTTGGTTCCCGCGAACCAATAAACGCCGGACACAGCGAAAGTCGCCGCCAAAATCATCGCGAATTACCTCGACCGTCCTTGTCGTGTCGTTCTCCATCGCCGCCGCGATCATGGCCGCGCCCAGCCCCAGGCCCAGCAACACGATGCCAGCCGAAAACAGAACCAGCTCATGGCGGACCTCGCGTCAGGACAAAACCGTGCGAGGCGATGTTAGCCCAAGCGTGTCCGGAAAAAACTCCTGCCGCGCCACCGTCGCCTCACTTTCGCTTGATCGGCTGGTGAGAAAGGTCTAGGCCAAAAGGGCAGGCGTTGTCGCGTTCATTGCGTCGTCCGCCATATCAAAACCACCGCCAGACGAGGTCAGCCCATGCCTATGCTTAAGCGCATCAATCTCTGTGTCGCCGACATGGAACGCTCGCTCAAAGTCTACCGTGATATTTTGGGCTTTACGGTCAACTACATGAAAGATTCCGCATCGGATTCGTATTCCTACCCCGTGTTCATGTTTCCGAAAGAGGCCAAGCTGCGCTTTGCCACGCTCGATAGCCCGACCCAAGAGCGCACCTTTGCGCTGACAGAAGTGCGTGGCATTGAACTGCCCAAGTTGCCGGTGCCTCACATGACGGCGGTGGTTCTCAACTGCATCAATTTCGACGAAGTCGTGGCGAAAGCAACAGCCATGGGCCTCAAGGTCATCCCCGAGCAGGCTTTGCCAGATCTTGACGGAAAACCGAAAGGTCGGGAAACCGCGTTCGTCGATCCCGACGGCCATTTGATTGTGCTCTACAAGATGCTCAATCAATAAACGGGAAGCTTTTTTCCCCAAGTGATCCTTTGCCGCGTACTTTCTTTGAGTTTTAAGCTCTTGAGTTTTCATCGATGTCGGAAAATGTTGCCCATCGTCAACTGACGCAAGAGACCGAAGGAACCTTTGGTCTGGATGCGGCGTTTGTCGATGAGGTTGCAACATCCTTGCTGGCCGACAATCGGGTGCGCGTGAAGGAACTAGTTTCCGACCTTCACTACGCCGACATGGCCGATCTTCTGGAGCGGTTGGACGCCCAAGAACGGCGTCTGTTGGTCGAGACCATCCGTGACAATTTCAATGCTGATGTATTGCCCGAACTGGCCGAGGTTGTGCGCGATCAGGTGATGGATGCGCTGGGTTTCGAAGATTTTGCCGCCGCGCTGACCCAGCTTGATTCTGACGATGCGGTCTATGTGGCGTCGAAGCTATCGGCGGCAGAGCGCGCACAGATTGCTGCGCGCATGCCCCAAGCCAACCGCTTGTCGATCGAGCAAGGGTTGGCTTACGCCGAGAACTCAGCCGGTCGTTTGATGCAGCGCGAGTTTGTGGCGGTGCCAAGCTATTGGACGGTTGGGGAAACGATTGACTACATGCGTTCCGTCCAGACGCTGCCTGAGAAATTCTATGCTGTCTTTGTCGTCGACCCGCGCAATCGCCCGCAAGGAATGGTGGAGCTGTCGCGGCTGTTACGTGCGAAGCGCCCCGAGCAGATGAAGGATCTTTATGACCGTGATGTCGAGCCTGTGGCTTTGGATATGGACCAAGAGGATGTGGCGTTTCTGTTTAAGCAACGCAATTTGGTCAGTGTGCCGGTCGTCGATAAATCGGGTCGATTGGTAGGCCAGATTACGATTGATGATATCGTCGACGTGATCGAAGAAGAGGCTCAGGACGATATTTTAAAACTTGCCGGTGTCAGCAATTCAGAGGTGTCGAGTCTTTATAACGCCATCATTCGCACGGCCTCATCACGGTTCCCGTGGTTGGCCATCAATCTGGCGACGGCTTTTTTAGCATCTGCTGTCGTCGGTCTGTACGAAGACTCGATCGAGAAATTGGCCGCTCTGGCCGTTCTGTTGCCCATTGTCGCCGGAATGGGGGGCAACGCCGGAACGCAGACCTTAGCCACGGCCGTCCGCGCGTTAGCTACCCGCGAGTTAGATGCCAGCAATGCCTTTCGGGTCACCAGCCGCGAACTCTTTGTCGGCATGATCAACGGATTGCTGTTCGCTGCCATCGTCGGGGTAGCCACTTTTTATTGGTTCGATGATATTTTCTTGGCCATTACGATTGGGGCGGCGATGTTCGTCAATCTCACTGTCGCGGGACTATCGGGGATCCTGATCCCGTATGCCTTACAAAAATTCGGCTCTGACCCCGCCGCGTCTGGTGGCGTGTTACTCACCACAGTGACCGATGTTGTTGGTTTCTTCAGCTTTTTAGGCCTGGCGACCATACTCGTGCTTTGAATCGCCGTAAAACTTGGAAAACCAGGGTTCGCGAACAAGCACTTGCAGATACAATGTTGCACGGTGGAGCTTTTGCCCGAATAGTTGATCCGTCTGTTAAGTACATCACACCGCCCAACAATCTCCGTAAGAAGCAGATTGATGCTGGCGTTCAGTTGACGATCTATCCCAGCCTGGTGGCCGCAGCTGCAACAAAAATTATGGCTTTGAAGGAAGAATATCTCCGCTGGGTCGGGGGTGATCTCGATGCATTGTCGGCCGCCTCGGGCGGTGGGCGACGAATTTGCTGTTGAGCAGATGCGTCTCATCTCGTCAGAGCGACAGCGCAACTCAACAGAAGCGTGATGCATGAAATGCGGGTCAAAGACGTTCGGCCACGTAATCAGCGATCGCAAGGGATGAGGTCAGTCCGGGTGATTCTATACCGTAAAGCGAGACAAAACCATTCACGCCGGTTTCGTTTGCCATTTGAATCATGAAATCTCTCGCAGGTTCGCCTTGGGCCTGGATTTTGGGTCGAATACCGCTATAGCCTGGTCGCAAAGCATCATCGGGCAAGTCGGGCCAATACTTGCGGATTGCGGCATAAAAACTGGCCGCGCGGCCTTCATCGACATCGTAGTTCATACTCTCGACCCACTCAATGTCCGGCCCAAATCGTCCCTGCCCGGCAAGGTCGAGGGTGTAATGAAGCCCTAAGCTATGCGCGCCCGGAAGCGGATAGATCAGGCGTGAAAATGGCGCTTTGCCCGACAGATAGAAATAGTTTCCCTTGGCATAGTGTTGAGGTGGAATGGTGGGCGTCGGCACGCCCCTGATCGACCGGCTCACGTTTTGCGCCGACAAGCCTACGCAATTGATCACCGTCTTTGCCTTTAGTGTCATGGGCGCCGCGCCACCAGCATGAATGATGACGCCATCATCAGCGGCCTCGCCGCTGACCACGGGGCTATTATAGGCAATGACAGCGCCGTGGGCTTCCGCGTCGCCGAGAATAGCTAACATGAAACCGTGGCTATCGATAATGCCTGTCAGCGGCGAGAGCAGGGCCGCCGCGCAGACCAGTTGGGGTTCTAACTTTTTAGCTTCAGGGGCCGAGAGATAGGTCATGTAAACGCCGCCCGCAGCAGAGTGCGCTTGGAGTTTTTTCAGGCCAGCGACTTCACTCTCATTAGCCGCGAACACAAGCTTCGTCGTGCGTTTATAGGTCACGCCATAGGCGTGACAAAAAGCATACAGTTTATCCCGCCCCTCAATGCAAAGGCGCTCTTTCAGGCTGCCGTGGGGGTAATAGATGCCCGCATGGATGACTTCGCTGTTGCGCGCACTGGTCACTGATCCAAAGGCCTCCTCGGCCTCGAGAATCAAGACCTCACGGCCTTTGCGTGCCATGGCGCGGGCCACCGCAAGCCCGACAACCCCAGCCCCGATGACCACGCAGTCAACTAACTCATGTGACGATGTCATAGTCTAAGTGTGGCGGCGAAGGCCGGTTTGGTCAAGAATCGTGTTTTGAATCAATGACTTTATACCTAAATTTTGATCTAGCCGGATTGTCGCGCTGACCCCGGGCGGGTAGACTCGAACCTTATTTCAGGTCCCTTGACCGCAGGTTGTTTGTGAACCCTAAAATCATCGTCTTCGGAAACGAAAAAGGCGGCACCGGAAAGTCGACGTTGGCCATGCATTTGGCCGTGGCTTTGATGGTGCGCGGTCTCAAGGTTGCCACCATTGATCTGGATGCCGGGCAGGGTACTTTATCGCGCTATGTCGCTAATCGTGCGTCTTATGCGCAAAGAACGGGGAAAGAAATCCCCCAATCCTTGCACACCGCCATTTTGCCTGCGCCCTTTCAGGATGCTGATGATGCAGAACTGAGCAAAGCGCTAGGCAATTGCGGTGATTGCGATGCAGTGGTGATTGATACGCCGGGGCATGACTCAGGCCTGTCTCTCGCGGGGCATTCCTATGCCGATATTATCGTCACGCCCCTGAACGATAGCTTGATCGATCTTGATGTCTTGGCCGGCATCGACCCCATCAAGAAAATCATTGCGCGGCCCAGCCGTTATTCCGAGCGCGCCTGGAAAGCCAAACAAATGCGCGCCCGCCGAGACGGCGGACGGATTGATTGGATTGTCGTGCGTAATCGCCTCGGGCAATTAGATGCACGAAATAAACGCCTGGTTGGTGAACTGATCACAGCGCTTGCCAAGCGTATTGGGTTTCGTGTGGCTCAAGGCATTGCCGAGCGCGTGATTTACCGCGAGATGTTCCTCGATGGCTTAACAGTCGAAGATTTGGCGGTGCTGAAGACGGATGGCCAGCTTGTCATGTCACACGTGGCGGCGCGGGCTGAATTGCGAAGCCTTATGCAAGCCCTTGGGTTGCCCGAGACCAAGGCGGCTTGGATGGCCAGCGCTGCTGAACCGCTCTCTCGGGCGAATCAATCTCCGAACATGAGCCATGCCCCCGGATAAACCCACATCTCAAACGCCTGCTCACCGCCCGGTCGGCGGCAGCGTGGCGGCGTTCCTGAAACAGGTGTCAACATCGCCTGTGCCGGTCGTGACTGGTCATCGCGGACGTTTGATCTTTGCGATGGATGCGACTGCCAGCCGTGGGCCGACCTGGCATCAGGCGATTGGCATCCAGGCTGACATGTTCAAGGAAGCCGCGACCGCAGGCGGGCTTGATGTGCAGTTGGCATATTATCGCGGCATGATGGAGTTCGACACTACGCCCTGGACGGCCGATGCCATTCGGATGGTTGAGCACATGCGTCGCGTGAGCTTCTTAAGTGGACAAACGCAAATCGAGCGCATTCTTAATCACGCGAGCGATGAAACACGCCGCAAAAAAGTAAACGCCGTTGTTTTTATTGGCGACGCCATGGAAGAAAGCGCAGATATCATCGAAGCTGCGGCCGGAAAGCTTGGCGTCCTCGGCGTGCCGGTGTTTGTTTTTCACGAGGGCGGCGGAGAACCTGCGGCCAGTGCGTTCAAGCGTATCGCTGCGCTGACACGGGGCGCCTATGCCAGCTTTGATGCGTCCAGCCCGCAAAAGCTGCGTGACTTGCTTAAGGCGGTGGCGATTTATGCCGCGGGTGGCGCACGCGCCCTTGAAGACTTTGGCAAGCGCACGGGCGGCGATGTGCTGCGCTTGACCTCTCAACTGAGCGGAGGACCCAAACCATGATGCTCAGTCTCATTATAGGCATTGTCGTTCTCATTGGGGCGCTGTCGTTCTTGCGTTGGTACGGCAATGCCAAAACCGAAGAGGTCAAGAAGACCCTGCGCTGGACTGGCATTGGGTTTGGGCTTTTGATTGTCGCTTTTCTAGCGTTGACGGGACGTCTGGGTGTTGCGCTGGCGTTTTTCACGGGCTTGATGGCGTGGGGTTGGCGCGTCTTCAACATGATTCAAATGGGCCAGCAGATGAGCGGGATGTTTCGCGGCTTCTCTCGCAAAATGAGTGGCGCATCGGCTCAACAATCATCCGAGGTGCGGTCTGCGTTTTTTTGCATGACGCTTGATCATGACACAGGGCACTTGGACGGCGAGGTGATTCAGGGGGTATTTGTTGGCCGTAAGCTGGCACCCCTTGGGTTTGACGAGCTGATGAAACTATCGGTCGAGATTCGTTCGGACGCTGAGTCCGTTGCTTTGCTGGAATCTTTTCTGGACCGCGCGCACCCTGACTGGCGCGCGCGAAGTCACCAATCGAACAGTGAACATACCGCCTCGGCTCCGGTGCCTGGTGCAATGACTGAATCTGAAGCGCTTCTGGTGCTTGGCTTGGCCAAAGGAGCCGTTCGTGACGAGGTCAAAGCTGCCTATCGTCGGTTAATGACCCAACTGCACCCCGACCGCGGTGGCTCGGACTATTTGGCTGCCAAAATCAACGCAGCCAAGGATGCTCTGTTAAAGGAATAAGACACACCTTAGGCCGTTGCGGCTCTGCCATACCCATGGCACAAAGCCCGAAGCTGAATGTGTCTTGAGGGATGTTGTATGACGCAGCGAGTTCGCAAAGCAGTATTGCCTGTCGCCGGTTTGGGTACGCGCTTTCTCCCCGCCACGAAAGTGATCCCAAAAGAAATGATTCCGGTGATCGATAAGCCGGTGGTCCAGTACGCCATTGAAGAAGCGCGTGCGGCGGGCATCGAGGAATTCATTTTCGTCACAGCCGACGGCAAAGAATCGATTGCCAATCATTTTTTGGTGCATCCCGTCTTGGAAGCGATGCTGTCGGAAAAAAAGAGATTTACTGAACTAAAGATTGTTCAGGATTCAAATCTGCCACCGGGAAGTATAAATATTGTCAAACAGCACGATCCCTTGGGGCTTGGCCATGCGGTGTGGTGTGCTTGGAAACTGATCGGCGATGAACCCTTCGCCGTTATTTTGCCCGACGATATGGTTCTCTCCGACGTGCCGTGCTTGAAGCAGCTGATTGATGCCCATGAAAAGGTCGGTGGGCATATAGTGGCGGTCGAGAACGTGGCGCGCGACCAGACCAATAGATACGGCATCCTCGACGTTGAATCCGTAGATGGCCGTCTTGCAAAGGCAAAGGGGCTAGTTGAAAAACCCGACCCTGCCAAAGCGCCATCCACGCTGGCGATTATTGGCCGTTATATTCTCGATCCGATCGTGTTTAAGGAACTTGATAAACGCACTAAAGGGGCTGGTAACGAAATCCAGCTTACGGATGCGCTGAACCGTACGATTGGGGTCGTGCCCTTTCATGGCCTGAAATTTGATGGCAAGCGCTACGACTGCGGTACACGCGTGGGATTCATCGAAGCCAACGTCGCCTTCGGTTTGGCTCACCCCGAACTGGTTGATCGCTTGCGACCCATCATTGAGCGGCTGCTGGACGATACCAGATAATCATCTGACTTTAAGGAATCTGCGATGCGCGTTGCCATGATCGGAACCGGATATGTTGGCCTTGTCTCGGGCACCTGTTTTTCCGAGTTCGGCGTCAATGTGATCTGTGTCGACAAAGACGCCGGAAAGATTGACCGGCTACGCCAAGGTAAAATCCCGATTTTCGAGCCCGGCCTGGAAGAGCTTGTCAAAAATAACGTCGAAGGTGGTCGTCTCACGTTTACCACCAACCTCAAAGAGGCCGTGGCCGGTGTGGACGCGGTTTTCATTGCTGTGGGCACGCCAACACGCAAAGACGACGGCCATGCTGATTTAACGTACGTGCATAATGCCGCGAAAGAAATTGCGCTCGCGATGGATCACTATACTGTTGTCGTGACTAAATCGACGGTGCCGGTTGGCACGGGTCGCGAGGTCGAAAATATTATCCGCAAGGCTCGCCCTGAGGCAGAGTTCGATGTCGTTTCGAACCCTGAATTTTTGCGCGAAGGGTCAGCGATAAACGACTTTATGCGGCCCGACCGCGTTGTGATTGGGACCGAGTCCGACCGCGCCCGCGAAGTCATGCGGAAACTTTATCGCGCGCTGTATCTCATCGAAACACCCATCCTGTACACCAACCTCGAAACATCAGAACTCATCA
>Ga0209553_1000998_pt1 | contig 14390 bp, 10 predicted proteins | sample LauGreFBDMM110DN_2_FD_188217 | JGI IMG/M metagenome (GOLD analysis project Ga0209553, IMG submission 188217) | Freshwater lake microbial communities from Lake Michigan, USA - Fa13.BD.MM110.DN (SPAdes) (version 2) | ecosystem: Environmental > Aquatic > Freshwater > Lake | place: Lake Michigan...
CGCTGTCTCCAGTGGAGATTGCGGAGAAGGTTGGGCGCGCCGGGCAGGAGCGCACAATCTTGCGCACGCTTGCGGGTGTGCGTGTGTATAAAGGCATCCGCCCGGTAGACTGAAGTTTTTGCTTTGGGTGGTGCGGACTGCGGGTCTGGGCACGCTTGTATTACAATGTTCTCGCAAGTTTGCACCCCCGTAGCTCAACAGGACAGAGCAACTGCCTTCTAAGCAGTAGGTTAGAGGTTCGAGCCCTCTCGGGGGTATGTCGCTGAGAACAGGTGATTTGGCGAAGGGCACAACAAATAACAATAGCGCTAGCTCAATTTTCGTGGCATGCGCTCCCTGTACCCACTGCGCATCGTAATTAATCAATAGCAATAATTCTGTCTCTGGCAGCTTGGTTGGTGCTGCCCAGCTGGATTATGCACAGGAGTGCTTATCCATGAACGCACAAGTGGATTGTGCTAATCGCTCCAGTTTTTATTTGCTCTGGTTAGCTTGGCCGCAAAAACAATTGGCCTGCTGTGTGTGCAGTGTCGCCCGCAATAGTGCGGAGATCAGTGCAAAGCGTGGGCAACACAGTGAAATGCATCTTAGCACAATGCTTGAGAATGGTGTGTAGCCCCGCGGCCGCCCCTTCAAGGTACCGCAAAGACATCCTCTCAAGTAGCCTGGTACTCGGTGCCGTCTGTGAAGGTGATGGTGCCTTGCCCGTTTTTCTTGTCGTTCTTCCACTCGCCGGTTTACCGGGCGCCATCGGCCAACATATAGATGCCTTAGCCGACGGGCGCGCAATGCGGCGGCCCGACAGCGCCGTATGGATGAGGAACTTTGCACGCCTATACATGCCAAGCACCGCTGCCGTCGCTCGATTTGGGCGGCTGGGCGCGGAGCCCGCACAGCGAAGGGGATTTCACACGTGCCTGAGCAGTTCACGCGGGTGGTTTATGAGAGCCTGAGATATCAAAAGTCGGTGAAACTGCTTGGCTAGAAAGGACAAGCGAATGCGAGTCCGGTATTGGCGAAAAGCGTGACGATCTACTTTGGTAATACGGGTTGCGTGATCAAACAATGTGTGCTTGACAATTGATAAGTTCAGTAGTAATATATGGGAGTCAAGACTAATAAAATATCAGGCATTAAAGCCAACGCTAGCCAGCCAAATGGGTACGATACGCAGACCGCACAATGGAGTAATCGCATGACTAATCATAAGAAGAACAATTCGTCTGGAATGAGCCGGCGGGCTTTCGTTCGGTCGCTCGTGGGCGGAATCCCGATCGCAGCACTTGGCCTCGCCGCCTGCGCGTCTAGCAAGGATGATTCTGCCCAGACCGCTGGCGGTACCGACAACGCCGTTCCGTCGCCGACCGAAGCGGACGGTGCATCCAAATTTGCAGGTGTGACCCTGCAAGTATGGGCTGGTGCCACGATCGCGCCGCCCGCCAAATCTGCAGGCGAGCGGTGGGCGGCGCTCACCGGCGGCACGGTCGTGGTGACCCCTGTGCCGTATGCCGAGCGTTCTCTAAAGTTCGCAGGGCTAATCACAGCCCAGGACCCAAGTATCGACCTTCTTTACGCAAGCGGCTCCTTCGTCGGGCGTCTCGGGACCAAGCTCTATGAGAACCTCAGCAGCCCAGACTTGGGCGTGGACACTAGCATCTACGTGCCGGCGACCCTGCCCGTGTTGAGCTCCGGTGAATCCCTATGCGGTCTGCCGATTCACTCCGAGATGAATATCTATATATACAACAAGACTATGTTCAAAGCCGCCGGGCTTGACCCGGATTCGCCACCCGCTAAATGGTCCGACTTGTACGCAGCTGCGTCCCAACTTGCCAAAGGTGACCGCTACGGGTGCACCATTCCGTGGACAACGTCCATCGGCACGGGTGGTTATTACTTGTTGTTTCTTAATTCGATCAAAGGCGCTAAGTTGCTGTCCGATGACCGCACGCAGGTTCTTTTTGACGGCGACGCAGGTCTACTCGCGTTTACGCTGATCGAGGAGGGCATGCGCGCCGGATTCTTCACTCCAGATCTCGGGCAGGACTTCGAGGATTATGCTACCGGCAAGCTCTTCAACGAGGGCGGTACCGCATCAATGATCAACTTCGCGGAGTTATGGGGCTACGCTGTGGGTAAGAGCCCTACGGATTTTCCGACCAAACTAAAGCCCGAGGAAGTCGGTGCAGCGGTCGTGCCTCTGGTGGATACGGGCAACAGCGGGAGTATAAATGGTTTCGAAGGGCTTGGTATCAACAAGTTTTCTCAGCAGAAGGCGGCGGCGCTGCACTACCTCAGGTTCGTGACTGGCCCTGAGTTTCAGCTGGAGATGAACCTCGGGGGTACATTGCCCTCGTCAAACACCCAGATTCTCGAAAATCCTGAAGTCAAGGCTGGGTACGCGGTCGGTCCCGTTCTTGCGAAGCAGGGCAAAGGCAACCTCGACCGGTATTCTGCCCCTTACAACTGGGATCCGCCGATCAGCGAAGCACTGCGTAAACTGTACGATGGGAGCATCGACGCCAAGCAGGCCCACACGGCTGCTGTGGACGGCGTGCAGAAGATCGTCCAGGATTACCTCGCCGCCTAGCCTAGGCCAGTGGTAGCGGGTCCGCAGCTTGTTGGCGGACCCGCTGCTGCGTCATATCTCCACTAATTACGCACCATGAAGTACTTTACCTCTAGTTCCAATATTAGGAATTGGAAATGACTGTCGGATACGGACTGATCGGATCGGGCACCATGGGGCTCGTCTACTCGGAAGCACTTGCCAAGCAGGTGCCGAATGGCGCGCTGCGGGCTATCACGGGCGGTTCGCGCGCAGCCGCGCTCGCGGCCGAGTATCGAGTGCCGGCGATCGGCTCGGTGGATGAAATGCTCTCCCGTGACGATATCGGCGCTGTCATCATTGCGACCCCGCACACCACACATCTACCGTACACGAGGGCGTGCGCGGCTGCCGGCAAGCACGTCTACTGCGAGAAGCCAATGGCAGTAACCGTTGGTGAGTGCGACGAGATGATCGCGGCCTGCCGCGATGCTGGGGTGAAATTGACGGTTGCTGCCCAATCGCGGCAGAACCCAGTATTCAAGACTGCAAAGGAGCTCATTGAAAACGGCACGGTCGGCGAAGTACGGATGATTCGCGTGCTGAGCTCAACGGTCGGCTGGGATATCGCAGAAGGCAGCTGGATTGAGGACCCCGACGAAGGTGGAGCCTTCCTAGACTGGGGCGTGCACGGCATGGACATTCTAAACTGGTTCATCGGCAGCAGAGCCACCCGGGTATTTGCGACATTCGAAAATTATGGCGGCTCGGCGATGCCAGACATTAGCACCATGGCCCAGTACGAGATGGCCTCCGGCGCCATGGTTCAGGTCTGGATGAGCTACGAGATGCCGTCGCCAGGCCTGGGCTCGAATATGGGGTTAACGATTGTCTGCTCGAAAGCAATCCTGCAGATGGATCGGTACTGGCTGAAACTCGGCATAGGCGACGATTGGACCGACGTCATCTCTATCGAAGGCTGGAACTGGCTGCTCGATCCCAAGAACCCGCGCCGGATCGCGATGAGTGCGGGCCAGTTACGTGACTTTAGCGGCAACATCATCGACGATACCGAACCTTCGCCGTCAGGTGAGGAGGCACGCAATGCTGTCGAGATGATCGACTACGCCCGTCGCTCAGCAGCTGCGCACCGCTCAATCGACATTCCTCCGGCCGCTCGGTGTTAATAATGCAAGGCTGGATTGCGCGGGCTCAAATTTTCGTTGCCAGCCACCAATCGAGCTGGCCAGTCTGCATCGGCAAGACATTCGTCGATCAGGTACGGATCACGTTCGACAACCTCGCGGTCATAGCTGCTTTCTCTGGCACGGAGCTTAACTGCGCTATTCGGTGCGGCACCTATCTAGTTCGTTTGGGCATTTCGAGAAGGTCAACGCCAGCTCTCGAGAATTCATTAATGGGCCATTTCCGGTTTGCATCATGTTACCGATGAGCCTGCTCAGCATCGATAGCGAACTCAATGCGACAGTTGCGCTGACACACCGTAGTTATCGGTAGTGCGATTACATATACTTCACCACTGTGTCATCCGATCTTCTGCCGAAGCCGGTGCCGAACGCGACGTTTACTCCGGTACCGGCATTACCAGCTACCGAGACGGGGACAACGAGGTGCTAATGTGCGCTTTCCGTGTTGGCGCAACCAAGACCGGTCGGGATGGCCGCGTGCTGTTGTACGAGTCGCGCGACACGGGAAAGAGCTGGAGACAGGTACCCTCACCACTCGATGACGAGCACGTAGGAAGTCTGGCTTTGGCCGAAGGGGACCTGCAGTTGGCCGGACCGCATATTGGGGCCGCAGACGGCACAGTGATCCTAGCGGCAGCGCGGATGCGGGTCGTCGAGCAGGGCTCGAGCGAGTACTTCGCTCCGATGGCCGGGATCGTGGATGCCGAGTGCGTATTGGTGCGCTTCGCTGATGGTGTGTGGTCGGAGCCGGTGCTGCTTGATGGCCGGCGCACCGCCGACGAGTGGGCTATCCCGTGTGGCTCACCCGTCTGCTTGGGTGGGGGTCGTTGGCTAGCGCCGGCCGAGCGCCACACAATGGTAAGCATTCCTGAGTGGCTCCGCGGCTACCACGCATTCGAGTTGCTCTCCCACGACGATGGCCGCAGCTGGTCAGTGTCCGGGCCGATGTTAAACGATCCCGACCGTATCGTGGTGTACTACGACCAGCACGTCGCTCGCTTCGAGAATGGCCGTCTGCTCTCTCTTGCATGGGTGCACGATGTCCTAAACGACGCGACGCTCGATGCTCGCTGTGGGTGGAGCGACGACGATGGCGTCTCTTGGACCGGGCCCTTCGAGACGCACCTGCCGGGCGGTCCAGTCGTGCCCGCTTATTTGGGTGGCGGTGTAATCTTGGTGGCGTACCCGCACCGTAGGTCACCTCAGGGAGTGCGTGTTTGCGTCTCGACCGATGGCGGCGAGACCTGGGATCTTCGCACAGAGATCGTTGTGTGGGACGCCGAAACTCGCTCGGTGGTCGGGCTCCCGGATGATGTGACGACCGACACAGGAGTTCACGGTGCGCTGTGGGACACCATGTGGGGTTGGTCGTTCGGGATGCCCACGCTTGCAGCACTGCGCGACGGCACCGTCGGCCTCACCTACTACGCGATAGATACCGATGGGGCGCCCCAGGTGTGCTTCGCTCGCCTCGCACTCGATCGGTCGTCGAACTGAGCTTTGGACGTGGGGCCTTAGGAAGATATTCTCTTTACAATGTTCATGATAGGGGATGGAATGGGTTCTTGGAAACCGCGTGATCATATCTTTGCGCGAATGAGCCGCCGCGTTGACCGCCTCAGTGATCGGCGCTTTGCCTTGTTGTCATTCTTGCCAGGAGGAATCCTTATTGGAATCTTCTTGATTCCGCCGATCATCGCCGTTCTCGTTCTAAGCTTTATGCGCATCGAATTAATTCGCGACGGACACCAAGGCTTTATTGGCCTGTCGAACTACACCACAAGGCTTCCACGCGATGAAGAGTTCTTGGCTGCCGTACCACGCACTATCACGCTGGCACTGGGCGTCGTCCTTCTCACGGTGCCCCTCGCGCTGGCATGTGCGATGCTGATGAACCGCAAGTCGCGGTTGAGTTGGCTGATCGGACTAGCAGTCCTGCTTCCATGGGCAGTAGCACCCGTCGTCACGGGGATGTACTGGAAGTTCATTTTTAACTCGCAGTACGGTCTGGCCACGTCCGCAGCCAACGCAGTGGGACTGGCGGAGGGCCAGGTGCGGTGGTTGGACACACCTGCAAGCGCAATGACGATCGCGGTTATCGCGACGGCATGGCGCATGGTGCCGCTGATGGCACTCCTAATTCTCGGCGCGCTCAAGGCGATCCCGGACTCGCTATACCGTGCTGCCAAGATGGATGGAGCCGGCACGGGGGCATCGTTCGGTCTGATCACCCTGCCAGCGATAGCTCCAACTCTGCTTGTTGTGGGCGTGACCTCGGTAGTCTTTTCGCTGCAATCGATTGATATATTGTTCACACTGACCGGGGGCGGGCCGGGGCGCTCGACCACCGTCATGACTTGGTACCTCTACGAGACGGCGATCGGGCAGCTCAGCTTCGGCTACTCGGCAGCCTTGGCATTGGTGTTGCTTCTGGTGATCGCGCTGTGTTCTTCGCTGGTGCTCATTATGCGGTCCCGGCGGGCGCCTCGAGCGGAACCGATGGACGCAAATGATTCCACGATTCTTAAAAGACTAATTGAAACTGACGAGTTGACCGCGCTCGCTGACTCGTCGGCACGACTTTGGAATGACGGTGGCAAGGTCCAACGACGCATACGCTTGCCCGCATGGATGGGTAGTGTCGCCTCGGGCGCGGGCGCAATAGTGCTCTTGACTTGGCTGGTCGGACCGGTACTCTGGATTGTGGTCGCAAGTGTACAACCGGAGGCGAGCGTGACGTCGCTGCCGCTCAGTCTTTCCGCCGACCTTCGGATCGACAACTACACATATATTATTTCGCAACCTTCCTGGCAGCATGCGGTCTTCGTTAGTCTTCAAGTTGTCATATTCGTCACCATTCTCACCATCATGATTTGTGCAATCGCCTCCTACCCGCTCTCGCGCTACCGGGTTCCCGGCGGAAAGTACATCATCGGTGGTCTGATCGTGACCCAGATGGTGCCCGCAATTGTGCTCGTCATCCCATTGTTGCTTATGTTTCGCTACATCGGTCTGAAGGACACGGTCGCGGCGCTCGTGCTGGTTAATGTGGCGTTTTGGATCCCTCTCATAGTCTGGTTGTTGCGAAACGTGTTCACGGGGGTGCCGCGCTCACTCGAGTCTGCCGGCCGGATGGATGGGGCGTCGCGGCTCGGCTCGCTATTTCGAGTGGTCATGCCGGCGGCCTCACCCGGTATCCTGGCCACCGCGATCTTGGTGATTGTGGGCACTTGGAACGAGTTCCTGTTCGCCGTCATTCTCGGCGACCGGAGAGCTGTTACCGTGACCCGCATCGTAGGATTCATTGGTCAGTCCACCGCCGGCCCCGATGGTCCGCCGCCAGTCACCGTTCTCGCCGCCGCCGGGATTCTCGCGGTGCTGCCTTGCTTGCTGCTCGTTGGATTCTTCTACCGGCAGCTAGTCGCCGGTCTGTCCACTGGACAACTCAAAGCTTGAACAGCTAGTCGCACCCAAATGGATACTCTAGCCGAATTACTGGATCGCGGTACCGTCGCATTGCTCGTGCTCGATGGGCGCGCGAAGGAGCCGCCAGGCGCGGCAACCTATCGGCTCGCGGGATGGCTAGGCGTGATCGTCACCCCGCACATCGGTGCCACCTCGCCAGAGGCGGTCAATGACCTGCTCCTCTTCGGCAGAAAGTCGGTCTGTGATCTGCTCATGGCGGGCGGGAGGCTCGACACTGCGGCGGTGGCTCCATGAGCACCGCGAGTGGTCTTCGTCTGGAGGGCATCAACCACCACTATGGCAAGGTCAAGGCGGTGGGCGATCTGAGCTTCGACGTGCCGGCTGGCAAGTTCCTGACGTTGCTCGGACCATCTGGATGCGGCAAGTCGACGACGTTGTCGATCATAGCCGGGCTTGATCGGCCAACCAGTGGCACCGTTTGGGTGGGCGGCCGGAACGTCACCGCCGATCCACCAAACGAGCGAGCAATGGCGATGGTTTTCCAGAACTACGCACTGTACCCGCACCAGAGTGTGTTTGGAAACCTCGCTTTCGGCTTGAAGTTGCGCCACCGTTCCAAGGTGGAGATCGCGAAGCGGGTTCAGAACGCAGCGCAGATCTTGGACATCGAACAGCTGCTGGACCGCAAACCCGGCGAACTTAGTGGCGGCCAGCAGCAGAGGGTTGCGCTCGGTCGCGCGCTGATTAAGCAGCCCTCGGTATTTCTGTTGGACGAGCCCTTCAGTAACCTCGACGCCACCCTCCGAGCGCGCATGCGTACCGAGGTGAAGCATTTGCACCTGCAGTTGGGGACGACGACCGTGCTAGTTACCCACGACCAGGAGGAGGCGATGGCGATGTCGGATCTCATTGTCGTTATGCGCGAGGGAAGTCTGGTGCAGTACGGCACTCAGCACGACATCTACCGGAAGCCCATAAATATTTACGTTGCAACTTTCGTCGGTAAGCCTGCCATGAGTCTGGTCGAGGGAACGATCGAGGCTGCATCCGACCGCCTTCGATTCAGGAGTCGCGACTTCTCCGTTGAACTGCCTGGAGTGCGCGCCGCCGGCGGCGGTGGGCACGGCGAGACTGTTGTGCTTGGCGTGCGCGCGGAAGATCTACAGGTGCGACCGAACGGTATTGCGTCGCCGAACTCATTTCAGGCAACCGTACAATTGCTTGAGCCGATCGGGGCGGATACCTATGTCGAGCTTCAGGCCGGGGCAGCGCAGTTCGTGGCACGGACATCCCCATACACAGTGCTGGAGCTTGGTCAGGTAGTGCAGGCCGAATTAGTAGGACCTGTGCACCTATTCGACGCCGCGAACACTAAACGGTTGACAGCATTTGAGCAGGAATTGTAGTTCCGTGCAGCACCGGAGGCATTCCGTGCACAAGACCATGCCTCAACTTCGGCAGGGTGCAGCGTGACCGGGTGTAACAAGGCCGGCGGGCCGCACTGACTGTGGCGTACCAAGTGTCGCCGCAAAATCTGGAGATATGGCTTGCGCCCTGTTGTAATCGTGCTTCGGTTTGGGCGCAAAGTAGTGACTTGCACTAGAGGCTTGGCCGAAGCCGGACCTGGAGTTCAACGAGATATCGGGTTGGTCATAAGCCGCCGCCTAAATTGTAGTACCGCGGTGTTTAGTAGCATGCGCTAGTTTCTACCGGAGTGCACCTGATGCTTGGGGCTTCGGGTAACAGTGTTGAAGCGGCGATAAAAAGTGGCCTGATTGCGATGGTCACCTTCTATCATTGTTGAATATGCGTGACGATTTATGCTGCGGTAACGGATGCGATAGTTAGGAATTGATACTTGCCTTGGTGGTGTTCACAGGTTATGATGCGGACTGCGAGTGGTAGTAAGTTTCTTATATTGTCCAGATGCGGATAGTCAGTTTTTATCCATTTGAGCGGGATGTGCTTGTTAGGCTCGAACGCCTAGGCAATGTTGTAATTTCCACGCTGTCGATGGAATCGGACGATGATATCGACGCACTTGACCTCGTCGGCGTCGACGCTATCTTTGGTGACCGGCCGCCGTTGGCGCAGGACCGCGCTCCGGACTTGCGCTGGCTCGCGACTGCCGGCGCGGGTGTCGAATACCTCGCGGAATTCGATTTCCGATCTCGCGGTGTCGTCGTGACCAACGGCAGTGGGCTCCACGCCGTCCCGATTGCCGAGTACTGCATGGGAGCGATGTACTTCGCTACGCAGCGTCAGCGCGAACGACTTAGCAATACTCTGCAGCATGGCTGGGCCGGTGTATCCCCAAAAGTTTCCGGGACAGGCCTCCGTGGCCGGACAGTTGTTGTAGTCGGGTATGGCCGCGTGGGTCGTGAGATCGGCAGGCTCGCTAGTGCCAACGGCATGCGTGTGTTTGCGGTGAAAGCCAGGCCGGAACAAGTGGCCGACTATGGCTGGCGAGAGACTGGGACCGGTGATCCGAGCGGCAACATTCCCGATCGAATTGTTGGCTTGGACGGACTTTTAGATATTGTTCCGCTGGCGGATTTTGTGGTGGTGGTAGCGCCGCTCACAGCTGCCAGCCGCGGCCTGCTTAGTGGTGAGGTCCTTGAAGCCATGGCCCGCGGTGCGTGGATCGTCAACGCCGGACGTGGACCCGTCATCGATGAAGAGGCACTCTTGAAAGCGCTTCAGAACGGCCGCGTCGGGGGCGCATACCTCGACGTCTTCGGGACCGAGCCACTCCCTCCCTCTCACCCGTTTTGGAACCTACCGAATGTCGTTGTGACTCCCCACATCGCCGGCTTGTCTCACCCCACTAAGTACTGGGCGGCGGCCGGCGACCTAATGGTGGAGAATCTCCGTCGGTGGCTCGTCGGCCGCCCGTTGGCTAATATCGTCGATTTCACTCGCGGATACTGAGGAAAATTTGTTTGTTATTTACCGAGGCTCGCGCAATCTTAGTCACGGTGCCCCGGCGCGGCGACTGGTTCAGGGTGCGAGGCGGGGAGTTTAGTGTACAGCGGCGCTGACCGGGACCGGGACCGAGACCAACGAGGGCTACTGCTCCAACTTCTCGCTGCGAATTTGCTTAGGTTTGTTTTTTTGGGCAACGTATTTGTACTTCTAAATAGCATGGATAGGCAAAATAGCTTGCGGTTGGTTGCTGCACGGCAGCTTGATTAGCGTGAATTCATGGTGGCCGTGCATGGTGTCAATAATTAGGGTATCTAGGAGATTTTCATGGACATTGTTCGCATCGGAGTTGTTGGATCAGGTTTTATGGGGAGAACTTACGCCGAGGTTTTGGCTAAACATACAGTCGGTGCCACGCTCGTCGCTGTGGCGGTTGGGGGCCGTTCAGCCACTCTCTCTGCGGATTATGGCGTCCAGTGGGAGCCAACTGTAGAGGCGCTGGTGGCGCGCTCAGATATTGATGCTGTAATTTTAGCCACGCCCGAACAGATACGGTTGGGCCAAGTACGAGTGGCGGCCGCAGCTGGAAAGCATGTGTTAAGTGAGAAACCACTTGCCCCTGATTTGATCCAAGCTGACCAGATGATAGCGGCGTGTAACGAGGCGGGCGTTACCTTAATGGTGTGCCAGACAGCGCGATATCGAGGCACTCTGGCGCACGCGAAGCAACTTGTGGAGCAAGGCCGAATTGGTCGCGTAAGGCAAATTCGCACTTACGCAATGGGGACCGCGCAAGACTATGCGGAATTTGTGGCACTAAAGCCTTGGGTTGCAGAATCTACTGGCGGTGGCTTCTTTTATGATCAGGCTGTGCATAACTTCGACTTCATGCGCTGGCTCATTGGATGCGAGGCGAGACAAGTGTTCGCTTATGTCACCACCCAGTCTGGCATGCCCTGGCCAGGCATGTCTATTATGGCACAGGTGCAGTACGAGGGTGGTGCGATGGCACAACTAAACCTGTGCTTTGAACTGCCCGGGGCAGAGTTTCCTGAACACACGACCCGGTTTCAAGTGATTGGTGAAACCGGACTGCTCGATCTAGACATGTACACTAGCGTGCGGCTCGGAAAGAATCATATATGGGAAACGATCTGGGAGCAGCCTAAAATAGATTATGTCAATGATCCGAACTCACCGATTCGGTTGGCGGCGCACGCGGCAATGGTACAGGAGTTTATTAGCAGTCTCTTGGAGGGGCGTGATCCCGCGGTCACCGGCGCAGACGGACGAGCAGCGGTGGAAACCTGTGAGGCCTGCATGACGTCGGCTCGCACGGGGCAGGCGGTTGACTTACCGTTGATAACTGCTTGAGCTCGTGCGCCCTAATTCCGAAGTTTTGAATTACGGCACAACTACCTTAAGCCATCGCAATTATCAATGGTGGAATCAACTCCTAAGCACGACATAGGAGAAAGCAACGCCCTAAGCAGATTTTCTGTAACTGGCTTTGGGTGCTTGCGGAAATATGGCGAACGGTAAATCTCGATGCAAGCAGGTCCAATAATGGAGAGTAACTCCTGAAGTTGTGGGAGATTCGAATTATAGTGAGCGGATAGAGCTTTAGTCCGTGGAACATCTCGTGGTTGTACAATGACCTCTAGAGTAAGTGTTGCTATCCTAGGCGCCGTATTTATGGGCGATTGCGTGCACACTTCAGCAATGTGCAAGTAAGTGGTTCGAGAGATGTTTGGCGAAATTCTAAGTCCAGACTATGGCATGCACTGAAATCGCGAAACTAATTTAGCGCCAGGAGAAGCTTTCACTTCCGCATAGCTATGCTTGGTGGCTGAATCCAATATAGTTCAGAATGGCCGCGGTGAAATGATAGAGCGATTTACACCGCCAATCGACGTAACGCCACATAGCGCCATCGCCGACAAGAGTTCAGCGTTCATTATCGCGAGCATGCGTAGAATACCTTGTTCGCCGCCAGCACCAAGGGCCCAGTGCACCGGTCGGCCTATGATGGTGGCGCGTGCACCAAGTGCCAGAGCTTTCAGGACGTCCGTTCCGCGTCTGACTCCGCTATCAAGGTAGATCTCGAGGCGCCCTGCGACGGCATCTACTATTGGCCGCAGGGCATCAAGACTTGCTGTGAGGTAGTCCAGTTGACGACCCCCATGGGTACTGACTATTATGGCAGGGAATCCCTCTTCGGCAGCAATTTTAGCATCCTCTACTGCAAGGATTCCCTTTAAGATGATAGGCATCGAAGTGATAGAGCGAAGCCAGTCGAGAGATCGCCAAGTCAGTTGCGAATTGATCGCCAAGCCTTCGGGCCACGGGGTTGGAAAGTTTGCTTGCAAAACGTCGCCGGGAACCCAATCTCCAAGCCGCATCTCAATCTCGCGCCAGCCAGAGCGTGGGGAGTCCAGTGTCAGCGCAATTGCCTCGTAGCCGTGCGCTTCAGCGCGCTGGACGATATCTTTTGTGAGAGCCTGATCATTCATCCAGTACAACTGCATCCAGCGATGTTTGGCCAGCGGCGCGACGTCCTCAAGAGATAGGCTCGAGCTCGCGGAAAGCATCATGACGGTCCCGGCCTTCGTCGCGGCACGGGCCGTTGCACGCTCGCCATCTGGATGGGACAAACGGTGCATTGCCGAAGCACCCAAAAGGACAGGAGTTCGCAAATATTTGCCTAATACTGTAGTTGACAGGTCAACTGAACTGACGTCGCGGAGAATTCTTGGCTGGAATACCCATCGCCCAAATGCCTCTAAATTCAAGCGGTGCCCCTCGCCCGTGCCGGCATAACCGCCGACAAAAGCGTAAGTTTCAGGTCGGATACGCTCCTTGGCGAGCGGCTCAAATTCATCGGGGCTGTAGAGCCCTTCAAGCTCGTGAGTTGTCAGGTAAGGGAGGCCAGTAGGACTTACTACCGACATAGGATCAGTTCCTCAATTATGCGGCAATAAATGTGGCAGCAATACGTCAACTCGCAGATATGTCTGGGTTCCCCAACTCTACTAGACATACTTTTATTATACTTGTCCCTGTTGAAAAGGGTAAGGTTGAAGCACAAAAACTGTGCCTCGCGCAAGGCGCACCAGTTTTTATTTGCTCTGGTTAGCCCAGCCGCAACAACAATTGGACGGATATGTTTGCAGTGTTGCCAGAATTAATGCTGAGGCTAGTGCAAAGCGCGGCTAACACAGTAATTTGCAGCTCAGCAAAATGCTGACGATGGCGACCAGCCCTGCGCGTTGTTTGGCAGAGTGATTTACACTTTCGGATTACGACGAGGGGCGAACAGTGATACAGCCTTGCGTTAAGACGCCTTTTGATTCCGAACTACTGTGGGGGACAATCAGGAAACGGTAGCCCCAATTACTAAACGGCCCTGCGGTGCAATGCTTAAATTGTCTTTTGGTGCCCGGTTGATAACTGGCGATTTTATCTCCAGTTTTCTTTCTGTTATCAATATCCGATAACTTCCACTCGAAGGTATTCGGAATTATATTCGGGTCAACTGTTGGGACTACTACTACCGGGAAAGGTGCTGGTACCTGTTGTTTCACTACAACAGGCGGAGCTGGTGTTGCCTCTGGCGCGGGTGGCTGCATTGAGTCTGGAGTCGGCTGCGGGTCCGATGTAGCTTCCGACCCTGTCGTTGGGGGGTGGAAGGCTTTGGAGATGAGTGGGGCTGAACCCGTTGGCGGAGGAGCTGAGCAACAGTAAATGTTTCAGAAGGTTTATCTTATGTTGCGGTTGTGCGGGGATTGTTGTTCCCAAATCCACCCACTTTGCCAGTTACAGGGTCGGCTTTGGTTTGCTGCACCCAATACTGCACCGAAATTTGTCTTTCTAATTGCGAACTCCTTGTGCCGTGTCAAAGTTTTGCGATCGCTGCGCTGCGTTGCCAAGCAGTGCCGGCACACGGTTAAAAATTTGCCGCGCGCCGGCCAGCTAAATAACATGCGTCATATTTCTGTTTTGGTAGTCGCCACAAGCGCAGCGAGATGATCCGAACGTAGCACTCGCAGCATAGTTTGTATGCACCCGCTTTCACGGTGCAGGCGCCAGAATTGGCGTGCCTGCAGCGCGACGGCCAGCGCCTCTCCGGGTGAAGTAGGTACGGCGTCATTCTTTGGTAGTCGGCCGGCAGACTGCGCGCTGCACAACTGCTAAAATCCCGCGCATGCCAAAGATTACTACTGTATCGCAGGTGCGGGCGCTTGAGGCACAAGCCCACGCTGCCGGGGTCTCGTACGACAGCA